>ERZ506905.7-NODE-7-length-336025-cov-34.6297_pt1 | contig 336025 bp, 290 predicted proteins | sample MGYA00513175_ERZ506905 | MGnify/ENA metagenome assembly ERZ506905
ATTTTGTTTGGCGACTATATTATACAAAAAAAGAGAGCTGAGTAAAGCATTTTTTTAATGCTACTCAGCTTTTTTTATTTACTATAATTAATGAATTAAAATTATTGTTTTGATTATTTATTTCTTTATCAAAAGTGTTATAGATAAATATACTTATAGGATTATATTTGCTTTTTAGATATTTCAGTATTTTTTCTTTCTTTTCTACAAAAATACTCTTTTTTTCTCTCAAAATTAAAATCTTTACACATTATATTTGAATTTTTTCTAAATTCTTGTATATCAAATTCTAAATATCTTTCCTTTTCTTTTAAAGGAAAAATTAATTGAGTTCCATCATAATTATAAATAGTACTATTTCCTAAAAAGGTAGCCGATAAATTATTATTCACTTCTTTCCCAACACGATTACAAAGAATAATTGGAGTTAAATTCTCAATAGCTCTTATTTTACAAATTTCATATGTTGTTACTCCACCAAAATTACCCAAAATAAAAATTAAATTAGCTCCTAAATCTATTTGTTCTCTTGATATCTCTGGGAACCATACATCAAAACATACTTGAAGACCTATACTTACTCCTTGAACTTCAAAAACTTTATTTTCTTTTCCAGCTTCAAAAAAATTCTTTTCAAAATCAGTTAAATGAATCTTTCTATATGTTCCAATTAAATATCCTTTATCTATTACAATAGCAGAGTTATATATTTTATCTCCATCTTTTTCAGCTACTCCAACTATTACAGATTTTTTATTTTCTAATGTTATATTTTTCAACTTATTTATTAAGATATTTTTTTCTAATTCTGTAGCTATAGAAAAAAGTTCTTCTCTATTGTTATAAAGATATCCCCTATCTGAGAGTTCAGGTAAAATAAATATATCATCATTATTATTAGAAATTATTTTTGAAATTTTAATAATATTTTCATTTATATCCTTACAAATATTTATTTGTAAAATTCCTATTTTCATAAACTCTCCTTTCTATTTTTTATGATTATATTATACCATATTCAAAAAATATTACTATATTTATAATCAAAACATATACTTATTGATAAATTTTTGAATTATTTTATTAATTTATAATAGAATTTAAAATAATTTGAAAAAATAAATTATAAATCCCAAGGAATAATTCTTATTTCAGTTCCTTTTGAATGTTCAATAATTTTGTTTATAATCGATCCCTTAAAAAATGTAGTTAATTTATTTCTCTTACTATGTCCTAAAACTATTTGAGTAATTCTTTTCTCTTCTGAGAATTTTAATATTTCTTTTACTATATTTTTTCCTTGCAATCTTATTGTCTCTGCACCTAAATTTCTAGCTAGTTCCTCATGCTTTTCAATAATTTTCCAATCTTCTAAAGAATAACCTTTTGATAAAAGACTTTTTTCTTCTACACATATTACATAAAATTCACATCTATATCTTTGAGCAATTCTTGCTCCATATCTAATTACTTTACTAGCTTTAGGACTTGATGAGATTGATACTAAAACTCTCTCTGTTGTGTGCCAGTTTGTTTTGATATTTTTATTATTCATATATTCGTTAAGATTATTATCTACTTCTTGAGCTATTTGACGAAGAGCAATTTCTCTTAAAGCACTTAAATTTCCTTTTCTAAAGAAGTTTTTTAAAGCTTGTGAAACAGTATTTAGATTATAAATCTCTCCTCTCTCTAATCTTTCTTTTAAACTTTCAAAAGATATATCTATAACTTCTACTTCATCAGCTTGTGTTAATACTGTATCAGGAATAGTTTCTTTTACTACAATACCTGTAATAGTTTGTACCACATCATTCAAACTTTCAAGATGTTGAATATTTACTGTAGTATGTACATTAATTCCTGCATCTAAAATTTCTAAAACATCTTGATATCTTTTTTCATTCTTACTTCCTTTCATATTAGTATGGGCAAGTTCATCTATTAAAACAATATCTGGATGTCTTTCAATTATTTTTTTTACATTTACCTCTCTATATATTTTTCCTGCATATTCAATGTCTTTTGTAGGAATTTGTTCTAAAATACCTATTTGTTCAGTAGTAGCTTTTCTATCATGAGGTTCAATATAACCTATACATATATCTTCTCCTCTTTTTACTCTGATATTAGCTTCTCTAAGCATAGTATAAGTTTTACCTACTCCTGGAGAATATCCTAGATATATTTTTAATTTCCCTCTTTTTTCTTTGTTATAGATTTTTAATGCCTCTTCTGGAGTAAGTCTCTTTTTTTCTTCTGACATATCTCTTTCTCCTTTTTTATTTTTTAATTTATTAATCAATATATAAAAACTCAAGAATAACAATATAATAAAAGCTATTCTTGAGTTATAATTTTTTATTAATTTTCTAAATTTTGTGATTTAATAAATTTAAAATCTCTAATTATTCTTAAAATAGAATAAAAAACTACTATAAATTCAAGTCTACCTAAAAACATCATTATAGTTTCTATAATAAGAACTAGATTAGGGGCATTTGGAGACGTAATTCCTATTGATAACCCTACTGTACTCAAACAAGAAGCTATCTCAAACATACTCTCTCTCATACCATAGCCATGAGCCATAAGAATAATTACAGAGATAATAAACATAATCATATATATAGTAGTTACAGAACAAACTTCTATAATATGTTTATCAGAAATATAAAACTTTCCATCAGCTCTATTTACTGAATACTCTTTTACAACATTTCTAGGAAACACATAACTTTTTATATTCCACCATAAAGATTTAAATAAAATATAGACTCTATATTGCTTAATACCTCCAGCAGTAGAACCAGTTCCTCCTCCTATTATCATCATTAAAACTAATATAAATATTCCAAAATCATTCCAATCGGTATAATCGACAGTAGAAAATCCTGTAGTAGATACAGCAGAGATAATTTCAAATACAGCTACTCTAATACTTTTAGATAAACTTTCAAACATATCTTTAGTAGTAAAAAATAATATTAATGGAATAGATAAAGAAAACATAAATAACATAGTTTTAAACTCTCCTATTTTTAAAAATTCTTTAACTTTTCCTTTCCAAAGTATAGCATGAGCAGCAAAGTTAATAGTTCCTAACACCATAAGTATAATTGTAATAAGCTCTATTGTTGTACTATTATAATATCCAATACTTTCATATTTAGTTGAAAATCCTCCTGTAGATACAGCAGCAATAGAATGATTGATAGCATCAAATATAGGCATTCCAGCTAAAACATATAAAATAATTCCACCTATAATATAGCTTACATAGATTATCATTATCATCTTAGTAGTTTTTCTTATATTTGGTACTAATTTATCTGAACGTGCCTCTGCATTATAAAGCCCTACCCCATGTGGACCAATAATGGCAGAGAGCATAATTACCACAAGGCCAACTCCACCAAGAAACTGCATAACACTTCTCCAAAGTAAAACCATATGGGTAGTCTCTCTTACATCCACAACTGATAGTCCTGTTGTAGTATATCCACTTACCACTTCAAACATAGCTTGTACAAAATTAAGTTGTCCTGATATTACAAAAGGAAGAGCTGATAAAATTAAAGTAGTAATCCATGATAATAATACTACTATTCCTCCTTCTTGAATAGACATAGTAACATTTGTTTCCTTATCAACAAATTTTTTTAGATTAAATCCTATTACAGCAGTAAAAAAAGCAGTAGCTATAAAGGCGAAAATCTCTAACTTTTTATATGAAAAAAAAGGAATAGTAAGTAATGGAGTAAGCATTGCTATGCTTACTCCTAAAAGTATTACCCCTGTATATCCTAATATCAATTTATATCTACTCTTTAAAATCTCTACTCCTTTCATTATTTATCACCTGATAATATACTAAAAAGTTTTCTTTGTTCAGTAGGTAATGAGAGAATAATTAATTTATCATCATAATAAATTTTAGTATCTCCTCTAGGAATAACAGCTTCTTCTTTTCTAATTATACAACCTATAATAGCACTATTTGGAATTTTTATTTCACTTAACATTTTTCCAATTACAGGAGAAGTTTCTGTAATTTTTATTTCAAATATAGATAATTTACCTTCATCTAATGAAATAAGATTAGTAATCTCTTCAATTGAGATCTTTTGTTCTATCATAGAAGAGATTATATTAACTGTACTTATAATTGTATCAAGTCCAAGTTTTTTAAATATTTCTACGTTTTTAGGATCATTTACTATAGCAAAAGTTCTAGCTACTCCATATAACTCTTTTGCCATTTGGCATATTATTAAATTATCAGGGTCATGCTGAGTTAAAGCTATTACTATATTTGCATATATTGCTCCAGCATCTTCTAAGATAGTTGGTTTAGTAGCATCTCCATAAACTACTTCTATCTCTTCGTGTTCTTTAGAAAATCTCCTACAAATTTCCTTATTATTTATAATTAAAGTAACATGATGTCCTTTAGATATAAAAGATTTTATTAAAAAATGTACTTCCTTTCCTTCTCCAACTATTATTATATTCATATCAAAACTCCTTATTATAAATCTTTTATATTAAATCTTTAAATTTTTCTACAGATAAAAGAGTTGGACTTATTGTTTCTATTCCATATTTTTCATAAATCTTATGTTTTGTTGGGTCAAATACTCTAGCTATAACTATTGGAACTTTATATATTTTCTTAGCTATCTGAGCTATCATAATATTTGTATTATCATTATTAGTAGCAGCTAACAATATAGCAGCCTTTTCTATGTTAGCACTTTTTAAGGTATCTTCATCCATTCCATCAGCTTCTATTGTAAAACCACTAAAATTTTCAGTGAGAAGATTAAAATTATCTTCATTTTTATCTATTATTACTACACTTTTTCTTTTACCTGAAAGATATTCAGCTACATTAGAACCAAAACGACCACACCCTATTATTATTACATAATCATTTTCTATTTTACTCATATTCTTCTACCCCAATTTAATATCGTTTATTATTGATTCTAATTCTGTAATTCTATCAAGATTACTATTAGCTGGTTCATATGATGGGTCTAAAGCTAAAGCTGCTCTATAATATTTTTGTGCTTCATCAACATTTCCTTTATATTCTTCAATTACTCCTAAAAGGTTATGGGTATCTGGAAGTCCAGGTTCTTTACTAATTGCTATTCTAAGTGCTTCAATGGCTTTATCAAATTTTTTCTCTATAATATTAAGCTTAGCAAACTCAATGTATTCTTCAAAAGTATTAAGTTTATCCTCTTGTAAATTTTCTCTTGAAAAAACTTTAGCTACTAAAGCTTTTATTTGGTCTGGAGTAAAAGGTTTACTAATAAAATCAATAGCATTTAATTTAATAGCAGTAACAGCTTCTTTTATAGTTCCATAAGCTGTCATCATTATTACATTACTTTTATTTTCATTTTCTCTCAATTCTTTTAAAACTTCCATTCCTGTTTTTCCAGGCATTTTAATATCTAAAAGAATTAAATCATATATTTTTTTTTGATTTAAAAGAATATCTAGTCCTTCTTCTCCATTAATAGCTGTATCTACCTGATATCCTTCAGATTCAAGACAATAAGTAAGAGTCATTCTTATATTTCTTTCATCATCTATTATTAATATTTTTTTCTTTTCCATTTTTTTCACCTCAATAATTTTTTATATTAGTTATATATTAAAATTTAAAAAATTAACTTTTTTTACATTTAAGAGAAAAATAAAAAGTACTTCCTTTTCCTAATTTACTATCTACCCAAATTTCTCCATTGTGATTTTTTATTATCTCTTTACTTATAGAAAGCCCAAGTCCTGTTCCTTCTATTTTACCATCGTTAGATACTTTAACTTGAATATATTTATTAAATATTTTTTCAAGTTGGTCTTGAGGAATACCTCTTCCTTCATCTTTTACAGCAACTATTAAATTTTCATTTTTTTTAAATGCTTCTACTAATATATGATTAGGTTCTCCTTCTTTTCCATATTTTATAGCATTTCCTATAAAATTAGTTAAAACTACACTAATCTTATTAAAATCTGCTATTACTGGTGTAGAATTATCTATATTTCCTAATTCTAAAGTAACATTTTTATTTTCACAAAGATTTTTTAAAGGTTTTATAGCAAAATCTATAATTTTTTTAATATCACACTCTTGGAAATTCATAGGAGTCTTTCTGGACTCTAGTCTTGATAAATCTAATAAATCTTTTATGAGTAATTTTAATCTATCGTTATCCAATTTAATTGCAGTAACAAGTTCTTTTTGGATATCATTTAATTCTCCAATACTTTTATCAGATAAAAGTTCTACAGCCATACCTATTGAAGTAAGTGGAGTTCTAAATTCATGAGAAACAGTAGAAACAAAATTATCTTTCATTTGGTCTAATTCTTTAGCTTTTGTAATATCTTGAAGAAGAATTACTATTCCTAGTCTTTCTCCATTCTTGCTTATTATAGAATTAATAAATACCTTATAATATGTAATTAATTCTCCTTTATTCAGAGATATTTCTAATTGTTTCATTGTAGATTTTATTTCATCATTATTAAGAATTTCCTGTACACTATCATAAATTTTTTTATTATTTATAGCATGTAAGAAAGGTTGTTCTAAAAGCTCTTTTTCTTCAATATTTAAAAGTTCTTCTGCAGCTCTATTTACTAAAATTATATTATTTTCCATATCAGTTACTATAATTCCATCACTTATACTTTCTACAATAGCTTCAGCTTTTCTTTTCTCAGTCATTAGTCTTTTTATATTGATAGTTTTATATTTTTCCAACTTTTGTGCCATTTGGTTGAATGCTAATCCCATTTTACTAAATTCTTTATCTAAATTTTCAGGAATTCTTTGTGAGTAATCTTCACTAGATACTCCTTCTATTTTTTCTACAAAAATATCAAATTGTTTTAAGATTTTAGCAATAAGATAGCTTATTATAAAAACACCTAGAATTATTATAGAAATTGATGCTAAAAATGTAAATATTACTGCTTTTTGAGCTGTAATACTAGCTTTATCTCTTTTAATTAACATAGCATTTTGATTAACACTTACTAAATCTTTAGATAATTTTTTTATATTTTCAAATTTTGGAAAAATTTTCTTAAAATAATATTCAGATTGTTTTTCCTCTAAAAATAAAAAATTATTAAATTCTTCAACATAATCCCCATATTCTTTAGCTATTTGATTTACTATTTTACTTTCTCCTTGTTCAGTTATATTATTTTGGGCATCTTTTAAAGCAACTAAAAATTCTTTTTTATTAATTGTAAAATTTTTTATATACCCTCTTTTTTTAGTAAATAAATATGAAAGCTGTAAACTATCTTGTCTTTCAATAGATGCAATCATTTTTTGAGCTGCTACAATACTTTTATAATTAGAATCTAATATTCTTTCAATCGAATTATTAAGTCTTCTAAAATTGATAACAGACCAAATACTATTGATACTTATAGCAAATAAAAAGACAATAAATATCAAAAAAACCCTAGATTTGACACTTTTAATATACATATTTACTTCCCTCTAAAACAGTTTTAAGTTATAATATTCCCTCTAGCTTGTAAAAAAAATAACACCACAACAAAAAGTCATGGTGTTAATACACAATGCATGGCTCTTTTCAACGCTGACGAGGTTAGCTGTCGGGCTCGGATTGAAAAGTATCCTATTCTCAATTGAGAAATACGCCCCAAGAAGGTTGGGTCCCCCGCTCTATTTTTATCCTAAAAATAGATTAAGCAAATGGTAATATTCTTTTTACAATTCTGATTATACTACTAACGAATAAAAAGTCAAGATTTTTTTAACGATAAATAAATTTTATTTTAAAAATATTTTAAAAAATTATTTTTTTCTTGACATTCATATAAAAAAGTGATAGGATTCAAAATCATAAAACAAACCTCTAGCTAATTAAGATATATTTTATCAAACTAATTAATTATAATTTAAGTTTATTCTGATATTTATTTATCTGAGTTAATTTATGAAGGGGATTTATTCTGAAAATTTATACCTAAGTAATAAACTGTTTTAGATACTTTATATAAAAGTATTGAAAAGCAGTTTTTATTTTACCTTTTTTTCTAAAAAATAGTATTTTTATATAAAAAATACTTAAAAATAAACATTTAGGAGATGAGATTAATGAAAATTTTAATATGTTTTATTTTAGCAATTTTTATTACTGCTCTTAAAATTAATATTTTCTGTTAATACTAGTTAGTTCAAAGGAGGAAATTATCATGAAAATTTTAACTTTTTCTATATTGCTATCAGTTTTAATTATTAAATTTGTTGTTTTCTGTTAGTAGCAAATTTAAAAATAAATTTATATTGAGACAGATATTTGTTGAGGGAGGAATTATGTATATTTTGGGAACTATTGTATTTTTATTATTTATCTATTTATTTTATGTACTTTTTAATCCAGATAAATTTTAAGGAGGAATATTTATTATGACTTTATTTAATTTATTTCTTTATCTATTGGCATTTATCTTATTGATAATACCAGTTGGTAAACATCTTGCAAAAATAATTATGTATGAGAAAACTATAGGAGAAAAAATTTTCTCGGTAATTGAAGCTCCTATTTTCAAACCAATAAAATGTACTTGTGAAAATATGAGTTTAAAAAATTATATTCTATCATTCTTAGTAGTTAACTTAGTAATGTACTGTTTAACCTATGGAATTTTAACTATGCAAGGGAATTCACCTTCACTTGCTTTCAACACAGCAATAAGTTTTATTACTAATACAAATCTACAACACTACTCTGGTGAGTGGTTAAATGGAATAGCTTCAAGACTTGCTCTTATAAACTTAATGTTTACTTCAGCAGCAAGTGGTATGGCTATATGTATGGCAATTATTAGAGGAGTTATGGGAATTAGACTTGGTAATTTCTATGAGGATATAGTAAAATCTGTAACTAGATTATTACTTCCAGCTTCTATCATAGTGGGTGTAGGACTTGTACTTTGTGGTTTACCTCAAACATTTGATACACAAATAATAGTAAAAACTGTTGAAGACAAATATCAAGTTATACCCTTAGGACCAGCAGCAGCTTGGGAAGCAATCAAACACTTAGGAACTAATGGAGGAGGTCTTTTTTCATCAAACTCTACACACCCATTTGAAGATATTTCATTATGGTCTAACTATATAGAGATGATGTCTATGATGATTTTCCCTGGAGCTACAACTGTTGCTTTTGGTATAGTTGCTAAGAATAAAAAACAAGGTTGGTATGTATTCTTATCAATATTTGTATTATTCTTAATCTCTTTCTTTATGATATATTACTTTGAACAGCAAGGTGCTCCTATATTTAAAGAGTTTGGAATTACAGGAATGAATATGGAAGGGAAAGAGGTAAGATTTGGACTAATAGCTTCTGCACTTTTCACTGATATAACTACTTCGTTTACAACAGGAAGTGTAAATAATATGCATGACTCGCTTACTCCAATAGCTGGAATGATGCCATTATGGAATATGATGCTTAACTGCATCTTTGGAGGTAAGGGAGTAGGATTTATGAATGTAATCATGTATATGATTTTAGGAGTATTCTTATGTGGGTTAATGGTTGGAAGAACTCCAGAGTTCTTTGGAAAAAAATTAGAAGCAAGAGAGATGCAAATTATTACTTTTTTAATTCTAGTACACCCAATTATTATACTTGTACCAAGTGCTATCTCATTAGTTACTGAGTTAGGATATGGAGGACTATCAAATCCTGGATTCCATGGAATATCACAAGTATTATATGAATATACTTCAAGTGCTGCTAACAATGGTTCTGGATTTGAAGGATTAGGAGATGCTACTACATTCTGGAATATCACAACAGGTATAGTAATGTTTTTAGGAAGATATATCAGTATGGTATTAATGATTGTAGTTGGATATTCATTATACAAGAAAAAATCTGTACCTGTTACAGAAACTACATTTAGAACTGATAACTTAACATTTTCATTTATCTTATTCTTTATAATATTAATAATAGGTGCTCTTACATTCCTACCTGCTTTAGCACTAGGACCTATTGCAGAACATTTGAGCATTTGGAGGTAATTAAATTATGAGTAAACATAAAGCAAAAGGTATAGATAGTGCCATTTTACATCAAGCATTTATAGATTCTTTTAAGAAATTAAATCCAAAGGTACTTATTAAAAATCCAGTTATCTTTGTAGTTGAAATAGGATTCTTTTTAACACTTTTATTAACTATTTATCCGGCTATTTTTAGCAAGGCTGAAACGAATTTAAGAGTATTTAATGCTATTATCTGTTTTATTTTATTTGTTACAGTATTATTTGCTAACTTTGCTGAGGCAATAGCTGAAGGAAGAGGAAAAGCTCAAGCTGATAGCTTAAAAAAGACTAGAAAAAATACAGTAGCTAATCTTTTAAAATCTGATGGAACTATCACACAAGTAGATGCTGGTTCTCTTAAAAAGGGAGATATAGTTATAGTTAATACTGGAGAATTAATTCCTAATGATGGGGTGGTAATTGAGGGGATTGCTTCTGTTGATGAGTCAGCAATCACAGGGGAGTCTGCTCCTGTTGTTAAAGAAGCAGGAGGAGATTTTTCTTCAGTAACAGGTGGTACTCGTGTAGTAAGTGATAAAATTAAAGTTAAAATTTCTGTATCTGCTGGAGAGTCATTCTTAGATAAGATGATTAACTTAGTAGAAGGTGCTGAAAGAAAGAAAACTCCTAATGAGATAGCTCTTAATACAGTACTTGTTGGACTTACATTGATATTCTTAGTTGTTATTGTTACTTTATTCCCTATGGGACTTTATGTGGGAGTACAACTTCCATTATCAACTCTTATAGCTTTACTTGTATGTTTAATTCCTACTACAATTGGTGGATTACTTTCAGCAATAGGTATAGCTGGCATGGATAGAGTTAATAAATTTAATGTTATTGCTATGTCAGGTAAAGCTGTTGAAACTTGTGGAGATATAAATACAATTATTTTAGACAAAACAGGAACTATTACATTTGGTAATAGACTTGCGAGTGAATTTATTCCTGTTGAGGGAGTAAGCAAAAAAGATATTATTGAATACTCTGTTATCTCTTCATTAAAAGATTTAACTCCAGAGGGACGTTCAATTGTAGAGTTAGGAAAAAAATTTGAATGTATTTTAGATGAGAAAGATTATGAAAAAGCTGAATTTTTAGAGTTTTCTGCTCAAACAAAAACAAGTGGAATTAATTTAACTGATGGTAGAAAAGTTAGAAAGGGTTCTGGTTCATCTATTAAGAAATTTGTAGAGGAACAAAATGGAACTGTGCCAAAAGACTTAGATGAGATTGTAGATAGAGTATCAAGACTTGGAGGAACTCCATTAGTACTTGCAGTGAACAATAAAGTTCTTGGGGTAATCTACTTAAAAGATACTGTAAAACCTGGTTTAAAAGAAAGATTTGATAACATTAGAAAAATGGGAATCAAAACTATCATGTGTACTGGAGATAACCCACTTACAGCTGAAACTATTGCTAGAGAAGCTGGTATAGATGAGTTTGTAGCAGAATGTACTCCTGAACAAAAAATAGAAGTTATCAAAAGAGAGCAAGCTCAAGGTAAATTAATAGCTATGACAGGGGACGGAACAAATGACGCACCTGCACTAGCTCAAGCTGATGTTGGTATTGCAATGAATAGTGGTACAACAGCAGCTAAAGAGGCAGCTAATATGGTCGACTTAGATTCTGACCCTACTAAAATATTAGAAGTTGTAGAGATTGGAAAACAGTTATTAATAACTCGTGGAGCTTTAACTACATTTAGTATAGCAAACGATGTAGCTAAATACTTTGCTATTATTCCAGCTATGTTTATAGTTGCTATTCCTCAAATGGAAATTTTAAATATTATGAAACTTTCATCACCTGTAAGTGCTATTGTTTCAGCTCTTATATTTAACGCAATTATAATCCCATTACTTGTACCAATTGCTTTAAGAGGTGTATCTTATAAACCAATGAAAATTGAGATTATGTTACTTAAAAACTTAGCTATTTATGGAGTTGGAGGAATTTTAGCTCCATTCGTAGGAATTAAATTAATAGATATGATTATTACTCCAATGCTAAGAGCTTTAGGAATGTAATAATAGGAGGATATATAAATGGAAAGTAAATCTGAGATTTTGAAAAAAAGTGTATATATAACAATTGCACTATTTATATTAGCAATAGGTTATACTTGTGCAATAAATGGTTTTGCTCAAATATTTTTCAATCATAGTGCTAATGGAAGTATCATTATAAAAGATGGACAAGCAATAGGAAGTAAACATATAGGACAGATTTTTACCGATGCTAAGTACTTCCATGGAAGGCCATCAGCATATAACTACAACACTTATACCACAGAGGAGGAAGCTCAAGTGCTCCCAGCATCTGGAGGTACTAATTTAGGACTTAGCAATCCTACTTATACAGAGAATATAAAAGCTAATATAGAGAAATTATTAGTTGAAAATCCTGGATTAAAAGTTGAGGATATTCCTGTTGAAATGCTTACAGCTTCTGGTTCTGGACTTGACCCACATATCACAATACAAGGGGCAATGATACAAGTTGACAGAGTAGCTAAAGAAAATGGAATTGCTAAAGATGAAGTAGTAACTTTAATAAATAAAATAGCTCATAAAGGCATTGTTAATGTGTTAGAACTTAACTTAGCTTTAGAAGAATTAGCTAAATAAGTCACTACATATAAATTTATTTCATAAGTCAAAACTCTGAAAAAGCAACTAATATATTGGTTGCTTTTTCATTTGATTTTTACTTTCAAAGATATTACAAATTCATTTAACTAGCAATTATAAAGATAAGAAAAATACTTAATTTATAAATACTCAGATAATATATCTTTTAATTTAAAACTAAATATTTCTCTCTTTAAAACTGAAGAGCTAACTATGATTACTGAATTTAAAATAACAGTAAATTGCTTAAAGCATAGCTATAAATAATTAATAAAATATTTAAATGATGATAAATATAGTCCCTTAATGAAAGTTATTTGCTAAATACTCCTGATAGTTATCCTGTTCATTTAAGAATTCCTTTAAAAGAATATTTTAATTTTGATTTATATGTTAGTAAAGAAGAGTTTTTTAAAAACAATACTCCAGTTTTAACTAATAAATGGTAAAAAAGTATTAGGAGAGTTTATCTCTCCCAGTAATTATTTATTATTTGATACACTATTGAGCAAGTTCATCATACTAATATTAGCATTAGGATAAACATGTAAATAGGTATTTAGAGCAGTTTCTACTTTTTCATGACCAAGTCTTTACTTATAACAATTGGATTTATTCCTAAATGAATTAGTAAGATTACATGATTATGTTTTAGATTATGTAATCTTATCTTTTCAATATTTTCAGCTTTAGTTATTCTTTTCATTTCATGTTCAAATAAATGTTTAGTATATGGAAATAATCTATCTTGTGGTTGAAGTTGATAAAGTTTATTAATGTATTCTCTTGATAATCCAAAGACCTGTGAGAGGTAAAAAATTCTTGTAGTAATAGAATAGTAATAAAAATTTAAAATCTAAAAAAGACTATACCCAAAATTTTAATCTATAGAGGATGTATTTTTTATATCTAAATATTTAATAAAAATAAAATAGCCAAATTTATTGGCTATTTTACTAAGAGTTATTTTTCTATTTTTTTAAATTTTAGATTTTTTTCAATTAAAGCAAATACAGCTTCATGAGTTAAATTTTTTTGTCCTTTTAATGTTTCAAGGTACTCTTTTACAGCTTCATGCTCTTTTTTATGATATTTATTTATTATATAATGTACATCAGCTTCTTGGTTAAAATTTACATATTTATGTTCTTTCATTTAAAGTCAACTCCTATTTTTACTAAAACTTTAATTTTACTATCTAATTTTTTTATCCTTCTATTTGAATATATTTTTTCTCTTCTGCTAATTCTTTAACTTCTTTTTTAGGTACTTCTAATTTTAGTAATCCGTTTTCAAATTTTCCTTTAATATCTTCTTGAGTAATATTATCTCCTATATAGAAGCTTCTAGTAAATTGACCAGTGTATCTTTCTTTTCTTATATATTTACCTTCTTTATCTTTTTCATCTTTATTTTCATTGTGTGCAGCTGTGACAATTAAGTAACCATTATTGATTTCAGCTTTAATATCTTCTTTATTAAAACCTGGAAGTTCAATTTCAAGAAGATAATTATCTTTAAGTTCTTTTATATCAGTTTTTCCAAAAGAACTTTGTTTTTTTAAATTATCTCCAAAAAAATCATCTTCAAAAACATCATCAATAAATCCTTTTCTAAAAATACTAGGCATTAACATATATACCATCTCCTTAATAAATATTATTTAAAATTTTTCAATTTTGATTATATGTTTTTAATACCTTCTCTTCATTTACAAATTAATTATACTCTTTTTTAGTAGCAAAGTCAATAGATGAGTGCTAAAAAATTTAAAAATTTATTTAAGAATAAAAAACTCCCTTTTTAATTTAAAAGGGAGTTTTATCTCTAAAAGACTAAAATTTATGAAAATTTTTTTTTCGTATTTTAATTTTCTTTTTAATATTTTGATAACGTCTAAATTTATAATAAATTTGAGAAAAAGTTGATACCATAACTATTCCTAAAGTAATAGCTATAGTTACAAGTAGTGTATCAATTCCTCTTTGGGTAGCTTCAGGAATTTTATTTTCAACGAAATATGACATAGTAAAATATATTCCACTTCCAGGAACAAGGGGAATAAGACTAGCTATTAATGTTGAAGTAACAGGAGTTTTTAATACTCTTGCCATTATCTCAGAGTATATAGTTATTCCAATAGAAGATAAGAAAAAAGCTCCAGGTTCAGAAGTACCATTTGCTTTAAAGAAAATAAATATAACCCAACCAATAACTCCACCAATACTAGCTGCTATTAATTTTTTCCCTTTTAAGTTAAAAAGTATTCCAAAAGCAAATGTACTTCCAGCAGAGGCTAATATTTCAATAAAAGTTCTATTCATTATACACCTCCGAATTTTAGAATAATAAATAGAGCAATTCCTGTTCCAGATGCAAGAGCAGCTCCTATTAGAAAAGCTTCAGCAGCTCTAGATAAACCTGATAATAAATCTCCAGCAACTAAATCCCTAACAGCATTGGTAAGGGCTATTCCAGGAACTAGAAGCATAATAGTACCTATTGTAGAATAGGAAACAGTATTAGTAAAACCTATCTTAAAGCTTATATAAGATGATAATGTACAAATAAATCCATCTAATATATTAATAAAAAAGTTATTAGCTTGTAGCTTGTTAGCAAGATTAGATATTACAAAAATGATTCCTCCACCAATAGAAGCACTGAGAGCATCATGTAAATTTCCACCACCCAAAAGAGCAAAGAAAAAAGCACCTCCACAGTAAGCAGAGAAATATATAGAATTTTTATAAGGGACTTCATGCTCTATACAGTGTAATTTCTCACTAAATTCTTCAAAAGTGTATTTTTTTATATCTCTAACAAGTTGATTTATAGAGTGTATTTTATTTAAATTTGTAGTTCTTGATTGAACTCTTTCAACAGAGCAGAAAATCTTACCTTGGTAATTTCTAACAGAGGTAATGATACAAGTGATAGATACAAAACATTGAGCATTAAGACCGTAATGTTTGCATATTCTAGAGATAATATCCTCAACTCTATAAGTCTCAGCTCCACTTTGTAAGGCAATTTTACCAGTTAAATTAGCTAATGTTAAAATCTTGTTTTCATTTTCCATGTTTCCCCCAAAATTAAAATAGTTTATTTAAACATTTCTAAAACTACTTTTGAATAATTACCATCATCATCATGAGCAATGAGAGGAGATAATACTCTAAGTCCAGAGTTTCCATTTTTAACTCCTTCTATTAAGAGGATTTTTCCTTCTTTTTCTAGTTTTGTATAGCAAAATTGAATTCTTTTAGGTTCAAGAGAGTATTTTTTCATAGTTTCAATAATATCGATAAGCCTATCAACTCTATGAACCATAACAAAATATCCTTTATCCTTTAAAAGGTTAGATGCTGTTTCTATTAAAGAATCCAAATTTATAGAGATTTCATGTCTGGCTAATGAAAGTTGATCTAAATCATTTAATTGTTTTTGTTCTCCATAAAACTTAAAAAAAGGTGGATTAGTAATAACTAAATCGAAATATCCCTTTCTAAAATATTTATTCCAATTTTTCATATCATCATTAATTATTTCTATTTGTTCTTGTAAATTATTTAATTCAATATTTCTTTTAGCTAAAGCACTAGATATATTCTGTATCTCTATCCCAGTAATTTTAGCTTTAGTTTTTTTAGAGAGAAAGAGTGGAATAACTCCATTACCAGTTCCTAAATCTATGATATTCTTCGTTGTTCTTGTTATTGTTGCAAACTCTGAAACAAGAAGAGAATCAATAGAAAAAGAAAAGTGGTCAGCTCTTTGTATAATTTTCATATCTTTTTGTAAAAGATTTATAATAGTTTCAAATTGTTTTCCATCATTCATAAAATAAATACCTCCTTAAAATATTATATCAAATTTAAAAAAATAATAAAAGAGGCTACTACAACTAAAAGTTGTAATAGCCTTGAATAAGGTTATGTAATAGTTAAAAATTATACAACTCCAATCATACCAAGAATAATAGTAACAACTAGTGCAACTATAGGGATTACACAAGTAACCATACCAATATCATTATATGAATCTTTATGAGTCATTTTAGTAACTGCTAGTAATGTTAACACTGCTCCACAATGTGGTAAAGAATCTAATCCTCCAGATGCTATAGTCGCTATTCTATGGAAGACTTCTATATTCATTCCGCTAGTAGCAGCTATTTGTATATATTGAGGAGCTAGAGCTTCAAGAGCTATTCCCATTCCTCCCGAAGATGAACCAGTTGCTCCAGCAAGTAAAGTTACTGCTAAAGCTTCTGAAATAAGTGGACTAGCTTTAAGACCTAAAAGTAAATCTGTTAATGTTTGGAACCCAGGGACTATTTTTACTACTCCACCGAATCCAACAGCAGCAGCAGTATTTAAAATTGCAATAACAGCTCCATTTGCTCCATCATTAAGAGCTTTTGTAAAAAGATTAGATTTTTTTAAATTTAGAATAACAACAGCAATATTACCACAAAGTAAAGATAAAATACTAGCTGGAGTAATAGCCATACCTATTTTACTTAAAATATATAAAGAGATTACTACTACTAAAAGAGGTAAAATTGAAAGATAAGCATTAGGTAATTCTATATTTTGCTCAACTATTTCTCCTTCAGGTTCCGTAAATGTTTCTCCATTTTTTATTAATTTATTTTGCTTCCAAATAAGGTAGAAATATCCACATCCTAGCATGATTAATCCACCAACTATACCTAATATAGGTGCAGCATATGGAGTTGTGTTAAAATATCTTCCAGCAATGATATTATTTAATTGTGGACTTCCAGGAAAAGCTGTCATAGTAAAAGTAAATGCTCCAAGAGCTATAGCTCCAGGGATTAATCTTCTTGGTAAATTAGCTTCTCTGAATAAAGAGATTGCAAGAGGATAGATAGCAAATACAACTACGAATAAACTAACTCCACCATAAGTTAAAACAGCACAACTTACTATAACTGATAATAAAGCTCTTTTTGCTCCGATAAGTTTTACTAGAAGATGGGCAACAGCTTTAGCCGATCCAGTAACATCCATTAACTTTCCAAAAACTGCTCCTAAGAAAAACAGAGGAAACCAAGATTGTGTAAATGCAGCTAACGAACCCATATAGTTGATAATATATGAATCTAAAAGTTTATTTCCATCAAATCCAAAACCTAATAATGCAACAACTAGGGCTGAAACTGGAGCTACCCATATAATAGAGTATCCCCTATATGATAAAAAAACTAAAAGTATTAATCCAATTAGTATACCTAACATCAATTAACCTCCTTAAGTATTAAAATTTTAAAAAAGAAAAGAAAAAAGTTCAAAATGCATTGACATCTTACAATAAAATTTTATTTCAAAAAGAGATTAATGTAAAATATTAGTATTTCATAAAAAGTATGAAAAAAAGTCATATTATAGTTAAAAGTAGCAAGAATACTATCTTATTTAACTCATATTAAAGCTCAAAATTTTTAGTAAATTCAATAAAAAGTTTAATAGCTTTAGATACATATTTATCTTTTCTAACTATAAAAGCAATATTCCAAGGAAATCCTTCCTTGATATGTATAGCCTTTATATTTTTAGAATGAAATTTGCTTAAAATTGGCTTAGGTAAAATAGATATTCCTTGATTCAATGCTACCATTTCAGCAATAAAGTCCCACTGTGAGCTTGTACAAATAATATTAGGTTCAAAACCAGCTTCATTACATCTGATTTTTATTCTATCATAAAGCATATAGGTTTCATTTAATGAGATTAATGGTTCATCTTTAATTTCTAGTAAAGATACCTCTTCCCTAGAAGCAAAAGGATGAGATTTATTAGCAACAACGACTACATCAGCAGAGAAAATAGGTGTAATATTAAATTCATCAGAAGAAAAAGGAAGAATAACAACACCAATATCAATTTCTCCATTATGTACTTTATCTTTTACAGTATTGGCTCCAGCTTCTATAATTTGTAAGTTTATAGAATGAAAATTATCTTTAAAACTTTTTATTATAGAAGTAAAGTAGATAGTACTTATAACTGGAGGAACCCCAACCTTAATTTTTCCTTTTTCTATACTAACACTATCTAATAGCATCTCAAGTTGTTCATTTATGACTTTAAGAGCAATTACCCCATTTTCATAAAGAAGCTGACCTTCAGGAGTGAGTTTAAAGTGTTTTGAAGTTCTATCAATTAAAGTTATATCTAACTCATTTTCAAAAGTTTTAATTGCTTTACTTAAGGCAGATTGACAAACAAAAAGATTTTTAGAAGCATTAGTAAAACTTTTTTCTTTTGCTACTTCGATAAAATAATTTAAAGATTTAATATTCATAAAGTCCCTCCCAACTAAAAAGAATTTTTTATTATATTATACAACAAAAAAAGATAGTATTTTAGATATTTTTTTCTCATTTTTTATATGAAAAAAAATCATATTAAAAAATAAAAGAACATTACTATAGAAAAGTAAAAATCTTAATTCTATGAAAAAAATCACAAAATATGTAATAGTTTCAAATCCTAAAAATAAAAAAGATAAAAAAAATGAAAAAAAACTTACTTGACATTCCTAAAATAAAAAACTAAAATTGTGGACAAAGAGAAGGATAAAGACAAAATGCCAGACTTAATCTCAAAAAATGATTAAGGAGTGAGAAATATGGCTAAATTTATAAAAGCAAATGAAGTACCAAAGTTAATAAAAGATGGGGCAGATGTGTTATTAGATGGATTTGTAACAATTGGTGTTCCAGAAGAAATCTATTATGAAATAGAAAAATCTTTTTTGGAAACTGGAAGTCCTAAAGATTTAAGAATTATGTTTGCTGCAGGTTTTGGAAATGCTAAAGCAGGAACAGGATTAAATAGATTTGCTCATAAAGGAATGATAAGAAGAGTAATAGGAGGACATTGGGGATTAGCTCCAGAATTAGGAAATTTAGCTAATGCAAATGAGCTAACAGGGTATAATTTTCCACAAGGAGTAATAGCTCAAATGTTTAGAGATATGGCAGCAAATAAACCAGGAACTATATCTCATGTTGGATTGGGAACATTTGTAGACCCAGAATTACAAGGGGGAAAAATAAACAGCATAACAACAGAGGATTTAGTTGAAAAATTGCATTTAAATGGAAGAGATGTATTATTTTTCAAAGGGCAAAAAGGAGATATAGCACTCTTAAAAGGAACAACTGCAGATTGTGAAGGAAATATCTCTCTAGAAGAGGAGCCATTATCACTTGAGATGCTATCAATAGCTACTGCTGTAAGAAATAATGGTGGTATTGTAATTGTTCAAGTAAAAAATAAGCTTGAAGATGGTTATGTTCAACCAAAAGATGTAAAAATCCCAGGGGTAATGGTTGACTATGTTGTTGTTGCGGAAAATAAAGAGTTTCATAAACAAACTTTAGTAGAGGAGTTTAATGAAAAGTTTGTGACTAGAAAAAAAGTAGAAAGTCATGAGGGAAAAAGTGTAGCACTAGATGAGAGAAAAATTGTTGCAAGAAGATGTGCAATGCTTTTAACTAGAGATAAGAAAATTTTAAATTATGGAATAGGGATGCCAGAAGTAATTGCAGATGTTTTAAATGAAGAAGGGCAAGAAGAATACTTTGTTCCAACAGTAGAACCAGGAGCAATAGGAGGAACACCTGCAGGTGGGGCTAATTTTGGAGCTTCAGTTTATCCAAGAGCAATAGTAGATCAGCCATATCAATTTGATTTTTATGATGGTGGAGGAATTGATGCTGCATTTTTAGGATTAGCTCAATGTGATAAATATGGAAATATAAATGTATCAAAATTTGGTCCTAAGATAGCAGGATGTGGTGGATTTATAAATATTACTCAAAATGCTAAAGAGGTTGTATTTTGTGGAACATTTACTGCAGGAGGATTGGATATTACAGTAAGTGATGGAAAATTAGTAATAAAAAACGAAGGGAAAATAAAGAAATTTATATCAGATGTAGAACAAATAACATTTAGTGGAAATCTAGCAAAAGAAAATGGTAAAAAAGTAACCTATGTAACTGAAAGAGCAGTATTTGAATTGAGAAAAGAGGGAGTTACATTGGTAGAAATAGCACCTGGAGTAGATTTAGAAAAGGATATATTAGCTCAGATGGATTTTGCTCCAATAGTAGCAGATGATTTGAAATTAATGGATTCAAGAATATTTAGAGATGAGAAAATGGGATTAAAATTATAATAAATAATATTAAGATATCAGATTAAAAAGGAGGGAGTTATCCTATTAAAAATAAAATGGTTAGTTTTTTCATTGGACTAGATTAAAAATTGAGAATATTTAAATAAATATTAATATATTCTTGACATTGCAGCGAAATACTGATATAACTTATAATATAAGTCCTATGGCTAGACTACTTGTTTGTAAAAAGTTCAATAGATACTAATTTTTCCCAAAAATATTTTGTGATATTTTTCAAGAAAATAGGAATATTTATAGTGAAAATTAGGAAATAATTGAACTAAAATAGTTGATATTTTATTTAATAGTGATAGCGGATTAAATATGAGATTTGAAGAATTAAAAGTAGGAATGAAAGCAGAGGTCTCAAAAACAATAACAGAAACAGATGTAGTATTATATGCAGGTATTACATTGGATGTTAATCCAGCACATTTAAATGAAGAACATGCTAAAAAAACTATGTTCAAGCATAGAATAGCACATGGAATGTTAACTGCTGGCTTAGTATCAGCAGTGCTAGGGACAAAACTTCCAGGAGAAGGAAGTATTTACATGGGGCAAGATTTAACTTTTACAGCTCCTGTATATTTTGGAGATACTATTACAGCAACAGCTGAAATTATAGAATTAATACCAGAAAAAAACAGAGTAATATTATCAACAATTTGTACAAATCAAGATGGAAAAGTAGTATTAAAAGGTCAAGCAAAAATAATGAAAAAGTAAATTTTTTGTAGGAGGATTAAAAGAATGGAATTTAATATGCCTAAGACACATGAACTTTTCAGACAAATGATAAGAGAGTTTGCTGAAAAAGAGGTAAAACCTCTAGCTGCTGAAGTAGATGAAGAAGAAAGATTTCCAATTGAAACAGTTAAGAAAATGGCTGAAATTGGATTAATGGGTATCCCTATTCCAAAAGAGTATGGAGGAGCTGGTGGAGATAATGTAATGTATGCAATGGCTGTAGAAGAGCTTTCTAGAGTTTGTGCAACAACAGGAGTTATTGTATCAGCACATACTTCACTAGGAACTTGGCCAATTTTAAAATTTGGTACTGAAGAGCAAAAACAAAAATATGTTCCAAAATTAGCTAGTGGAGAGTGGCTAGGAGCATTTGGATTAACTGAACCAAATGCAGGAACAGATGCTGCTGGACAACAAACTACTGCTGTTTTAGATGAAGCAACAAATGAATGGGTAATCAATGGTTCAAAAATATTCATAACAAATGCTGGATATGCAGATGTATATGTAATATTTGCTATGACAGATAAATCACTAGGATTAAAAGGAATATCTGCATTTATAATTGAAGCTGGAACACCTGGATTTACAGTAGGTAAAAAAGAGAAAAAACTTGGAATTAAAGGTTCTTCAACTTGTGAATTAATATTTGAAGATGTAAGAATTCCTAAAGAAAATTTACTTGGACAAATAGGAAAAGGATTTAAAATTGCTATGATGACTCTTGATGGAGGAAGAATAGGAATTGCTTCTCAAGCATTAGGAATAGCACAAGGTGCTTTAGATGAAACTGTAAACTATGTAAAAGAAAGAAAACAATTCAAGAGAGCAATAGCTCAATTCCAAAATACTCAATTCCAATTAGCAGACTTAGAAGTAAAAGTAGAAGCTGCAAGACTTCTTGTTTATAAAGCTGCATGGAGAGAAAGCAACAACCTACCATATACAGTAGATGCTGCTAGAGCAAAACTATTTGCTGCTGAAACTGCAATGGAAGTAACTACAAAAGCAGTTCAACTACACGGAGGATATGGATACACTAGAGAATATCCAGTAGAAAGAATGATGAGAGATGCTAAGATTACTGAAATCTATGAAGGAACATCAGAAGTTCAAAGAATGGTAATCTCTGGAAATCTTTTAAAATAGTTAACTTTAAATAATTTGAGAAATTGAAAGTTCAGGAATTAATATATGGAGGATGCAAGATGAAAATAGTAGTTTGTATAAAGCAAGTTCCAGATACAACTGAGATAAAATTAGATCCAGTAACAGGAACATTAATAAGAGATGGAGTTCCTAGTATCATGAACCCAGATGATAAAGCTGGATTAGAAGAAGCACTTAGATTAAAAGATAAATATAATGCTCATGTAACAGTAATTACAATGGGACCACCTCAAGCAGAGGCTATTTTAAGAGAAGCTTATGCTATGGGTGCAGATAGAGCAATATTATTAACAGATAGAAGATTTGGAGGAGCTGATACTTTAGCAACTTCTAATACAATAGCTGCAGCATTAAGAAAATTAGATGCAGACTTAATAATAGCAGGAAGACAAGCAATAGATGGAGATACTGCACAAGTAGGACCTCAAATTGCTGAACACCTTGGATTACCACAAGTATCTTATGTAAAAGAAATGCAATATGATGAAAAAGATAACAGTTTAACAATAAAAAGAGTTGTAGAAGATGGATATTATCTAGTAAATGTTCAACTACCAGCTTTAGTAACAGTATTAACTGAAGCTAATGCTCCAAGATATATGAGAGTTAAAGGAATAGTTGAAGCATTTGATAGAGAAATTGAAACTTGGACATTTGATAATATAGAAATTAATCCAGAAATAATCGGATTAAAAGGTTCACCTACAAAAGTTAAGAAATCATTTACAAAAGGAGCTAAACAAGCTGGAAAAGTATTTGAATTAGATACTAAAGAAGCTGTTGAGTTAATTGTTGAGAAATTAAAAGAAAAATTTGTTATCTAAATTTAAATGATAACCTTGATAACCTTAGGATAAAGGAGATAAGAGAATGAATTTAAATGATTATAAAGGAATATTAGTATTTGCAGAACAAAGAGATGGGGTACTTCAAAACGTTGGACTTGAATTAGTAGGAAAAGCTAAAGAATTAGCAAAAAGCTTAGATGTACCAGTAACAGCAGCTTTAATAGGATATAATGTAGGGAAATTAGCTGATACTTTAGGAGAATATGGTGCAGATAAAGTAATAGTTGTAGACCAACCAAAATTAGAATTATATGATACAGAAGCTTATGCACAAGTATTTAAAGCAATAATAGATGCTAAAAAACCTGAAATAGTATTATTTGGAGCTACTACTTTAGGAAGAGATTTAGCACCAAGAGTATCTTCAAGAATGAATACAGGATTAACAGCTGACTGTACAAAACTTGAGATAAACGAGGAAACAAAAGGACTTGAAATGACAAGACCTGCATTTGGTGGAAACTTAATGGCAACAATCATTTGTCCTGACCACAGACCACAAATGTCAACAGTAAGACCAGGAGTTATGCAAAAAGCTCCTAAAGAAGAAAGAAGAAGAGCAGAAGTAGAAAACTTCTCTGTTACTTTAGATACTTCAAAAATGAAAGTAAAAATCTTACAAGTAGTTAAAGAAACTAAGAATAAAGTTGATATTTCAGAAGCTAAAATACTTGTTTCTGGAGGAAGAGGAATTGGTTCAGCTGAAAATTTTGCAGCTTTAGAATCAGTTGCTAAAGAATTAGGAGCTACTGTATCTGCATCAAGAGCAGCAGTAGATGCTGGATTCATTTCTCACGATAGACAAGTAGGGCAAACTGGTAAAACAGTTAGACCTGATATTTACTTTGCATGTGGAATTTCTGGAGCAATCCAACACGTTGCAGGTATGGAAGAATCAGAGTATATTGTAGCTATCAACAAAGATAAGGAAGCTCCTATATTCAGCATAGCTGATTTAGGAATAGTTGGAGATGCTAACAAAATAGCTGTTCAATTATTAGAAGCTTTAAAGAAAGCAAAAGAGTCTAGATAGTAAAAATATTGAAGGCTGGTCAAAATAATGCTTGACCAGCTTTTTTTTATCAGTTATAATAGAGAGCAAGACAGGAGATTAGATTTAAGAGCGCCAGAGCTTTCTTAGAGAAGAAATTTATTTATAGAGATAAAGATCTTTCTAAATAAAGTTGACGAGGACTGGAGTTTATCGAAAATTCGGCGGATACTCCAGAGGTGGTTACAGCCATTACCAATACAAAACTTTAGGATAACCTAAAGGACAAAGGGGTAATAAGTAGCAATCTCCTATGAACATTAAAAATTAAATATTATATAGGAGGATTCATATGTGCGGAATAATTGGTTATGTAGGAGATGAGCAAAAAGCTATGGAGGTAATCCTAGATGGACTTAGTAAGCTTGAGTATAGAGGATATGACTCAGCAGGATTAGCTATCATTGAAGATGGAAAGATTTTCATTGAGAAAAAAAGTGGTAAATTAGAAAATCTTAAACAAGCTTTGGAGAAAAAAGAAGAGAAAGCTTATATAGGGATAGGACATACTAGATGGGCGACACATGGAAACCCAACTGATGAAAATTCACATCCTCATTTTAGTAATGATAGAAAAGTAGCAGTAGTACATAATGGAATTATAGAAAACTATTTAGAGCTAAAAGAAGAATTGATAAAAGAGGGATATAATTTTAATTCGCAGACAGATAGTGAAGTAGTTGCACACGTATTTTCTAAATATTATAGTGGTGATATGCTAGAGACAATGATGAAAGTAAGAGAAAAAATTAGAGGAAGTTATGCTCTTGGAATAATAGATAGTGAAAATCCAGATAAATTAGTATGTACAAGAAAAGAGAGTCCTTTAATTATAGGATTAGGTGATGGAAAGAACTTTATTGCTTCTGATGTACCAGCTATTTTAAAATATACTAGAGAAGTTATATTTTTAGAGAATAATGAGATGGCAATTATTGAGAAAGATAGAGTGAGTGTCTATAATTCTCAAGGGAAGAAGTTAGAAAAATCTATAACTAAAATAGAATGGGATATGGAACAAGCGAGTAAAGGTGGTTATCCACATTTTATGTTAAAAGAGATAGAAGAACAACCAAATGTAATAGAAAAAACTTTAGAAGTATATACAAATTATGATGGAAAAGTTGATTTTAGTAGTTCTTTGAAAGAGTTGGATTTATCAAAAATTGAAGAGATTTATATTGTTGCTTGTGGTACTGCATATCATGCAGGATTACAAGGAGCATATTTTTTTAAAAAAATTTCTGGAATAAAAACAGATGTGGATATAGCTTCAGAATTTAGATATAGCGATCCTTTCATTGATGAAAAAAGTTTAGTAATCTTTATTAGTCAATCAGGAGAAACTTTAGATACAATTATGGCTATGAAAATGGCTAAGAGCAAGGGAGCTAAAACTTTAGCTATAACTAATGTATTGGGGTCTACTATTTCAAGAGAGGCAGATATGGTAATATATACTTTAGCTGGCCCAGAGATATCTGTTGCTTCAACGAAGGCTTATACTGCTCAAGTTACTTTATTTTATCTATTAGCTCTTTATTTTGGTGAGAGAAAAAGAAGTATTACATCTAATTTCTATAATAGTTATCTTGATATACTTCATAAATTATCAAACGAAGTGGAAAAGGTTATAAAAAATAAGGAGAATGTAAGAGAGGTAGCTAAAAAAATAAAAAATAAAATGAATGGATTTTTTATAGGAAGAGGAATAGATGATAAATGTGCAAGAGAAGGTTCTTTAAAGATGAAGGAGATTACTTATATTCATACTGAAGCTTTTTCTGCAGGGGAGTTAAAACATGGAACAATAGCTCTAATAGAAGAAGGAACAATGGTAGTTGCTATAGCTACTCAAGAGGATATGTTAGAAAAGATGATATCTAATATAAAAGAAGTTAAGGCAAGAGGAGCATATGTTATAACTTTAACAAAGGAAAAATATAAAAATGTAGCAGAGATTTCAGATGAGATTATAACTATTGAAAATATAGAAGATATACTAGCACCAACTATAGCTAATATAGTTTTGCAGTTGTTAGCTTACTATACAGCAGTAGAGAAAGGATTGGATGTAGATAAACCAAGAAACCTGGCAAAATCTGTTACAGTAGAATAAAAAGAGGTGATACTGTGGAAGTTGCAGAGAGAATTGTAAAATTAAAAAAATTAATGAAAGAAAGGGGAATAGATTATTACATTATTCCATCTTCAGATTATCATCAAAGTGAGTATGTGGGAGAGTATTTTAAGGGAAGAGAATGGATATCAGGATTTACAGGTTCTGCAGGAACTGTTGTAGTATCAGAAAAAGAGGTTGGACTTTGGACTGATGGAAGATATTTTATTCAAGCAGAAAAACAGTTAGTAGGAAGTGGAATTAAACTTTTTAAAATGGGAGAAGAAGGAGTTCCTACTTTTATAGAGTATATTGTGAAAAATATTGGAAAAGAAGAAACACTAGGATTTGACGGTAAAGTTATAGCTACAAGGACTATTTTAGATTTAGAAAAGCAGTGCAAAGAAAAAAATATTAAAATAGTAGGAGAATTCGATTTAGTAGGAGAACTATGGGAGAATAGACCTACTTTACCAGAGAGCCAAGCATTTATTTTAGAAGAGAAATATTCAGGAGAAGGTACTGAAAGTAAATTAAATAGAATAAGAGAATCTCTTGAGAAAGAGAATTGTGATATAAACATTATAACTTCTTTAGATGATATTGCTTGGATATTTAATATAAGAGGGAATGATGTAAAAAATAATCCAGTGAATTTAGCTTATGCAGCAATAACATTAGATAAGGTAGTATTGTATATAAATGAAAAAAAATTAAATAGCGAAGTAGAAAGATATCTTTATAAAAATAAAGTAGAAGTAAGAGATTATTTTGAAATTTATGAAGATATGCAAAGAATTTCTAATTCTAATGTAATTATGATGGATTTAAATAAAGTAAATTATAGTATTTATAGAAATTTAAATTCAGAAATAAAAGTATTAGACAAAGCTAATCCTAGTACATTAATGAAGGCTTGTAAAAATAAAATAGAACTTGAGAATTTAAGAGAGTGCCATATAAGAGATGGAGTAGCTGTTACTAAGTTCATGTATTGGTTAAAAAATTCTTTAGGAAGAGAGGAGATTACAGAGATATCAGCTAGTGAAAAACTGGAAAGTTTTAGAAAAGCACAAGATTTATATATAGAGCCAAGTTTTGATACGATAGCAGCTTATGAAGCAAATGCAGCTATGATGCACTATAAAGCAACTAATATTTCTGATAAAAAATTAGAGGCTAAAAATATGTTTTTAGTTGATTCAGGAGGACAGTATTTTGATGGAACTACTGATATCACTAGAACATTTGTTTTAGGAGAGTGTTCGGAAGAGTTAAAAAGACATTTTACTTTAGTGTTAAAAGGAATGATAAATCTATCAAAAGTAAAATTTTTATATGGAGTGACAGGAACGAATTTAGATGTTTTAGCAAGACAAGCTCTTTGGAATATAGGGTTAGATTATAAATGTGGAACTGGTCATGGAGTAGGTTTTTTATTGAATGTACATGAAGGGCCACAAGGTATAAGAGTTCAATATAATCCACAAGTTCTTGAAGAGGGAATGAATGTAACAAATGAGCCTGGAGTGTATATAGAAGGTTCTCATGGAATAAGATTAGAGAATGAATTGATTGTACAAAAAGATGAAAAAACTCAATTTGGACAGTTTATGAAATTTGAAACAATGACTTATGTTCCTCTAGATTTAGATGGAGTTAAAAAGGAATTACTTTCTTTTGAAGAAATAGAGTTTTTAAATAATTACCATAAAATTGTATATGATAAGATATCACCATATTTAACTTTAGAAGAAAAAGAATGGTTGAAGAAATATACGAGAAATATTTAATAAATTAAAATATAAGGAGAAAAACTTAATTATAATAGTAATATTTAAAATATTATAATTAAAAGATTTTCTCCTTTTTGTTTACAAAAATAAAAAAATTATTATTTATTTTAATAATAACTATATAAAAAAAGAAAGAAAGAAATTTAAAAAAGTATAAAAACAAAATTTTTTATAGAAAAATCTTTAAACTAAAAACAGCAATATTAGAGACTAAAGACAAAAAAATTACTAAAAAAGTAAGGAAATAACAATAATATTTATAAAATAAATAAAGTTTCAACAAAATATTTATTGATATAATTTTTTTGATATAAAAAACATTTAAAAAAACTTTTTTAATGTTTTAAATTTGACTAAATTATAATATAGTAGTATAATTATATCGAAATAAGAAGTTAATAACAACTTTTTAAATGATGTATTCTCTAAGGAGGGAAAATTATGACAGTAACATTAGAAACTATTAAAGAGGCTAAAAAAACAATTGAGAACTCAGTTAAAAGAACACCATTAATTGAGTGCCCAACATTGGAGAAAGAATTAGGGGGAAAGGTATATTTTAAATTGGAAAACCTTCAAAAAACAGGTTCTTTCAAAGTAAGAGGTGCTTTAAATAGAATAGCAAATCTTACTGAAGAAGAAAAAAAGAAAGGTGTAATTGCTTCATCAGCTGGTAACCACGCACAAGGGATAGCATTAGGGGCTACAGCTCAAGGAATAAAATCTACAATAGTAATGCCAGAAACAGCACCAATAGCAAAGGTTTCTGCTACTAAAGGATATGGAGCTGAAGTAGTATTACATGGTGCAGTATATGATGATGCTTTTGCAAAAGCTTGTGAAATTCAAAAAGCAACAGGAGCAGTATTTTTACATCCATTTGATGATGAGTATGTAATAGCAGGACAAGGAACTATTGGGATAGAAATATTAGAAGATATGGCAGATATAGATACAGTATTAGTACCAATTGGAGGAGGAGGAATCCTTGCTGGAATAGCTACTGCTATAAAAGGAATGAATCCAAAGGTAAAAGTAATAGGTGTAGAAGCAGAAAATGCTGCTTCAATGACAGCTGCTTTAGCAAAAGGAGAATGTTGTGAAGTTTGTGCAACTCCTACAATAGCAGATGGTATAGCTGTTAAAAAAGTAGGATGTAAAACTTTAGAGTTAGTAAAAAAATATGTTGATGAAGTAGTTACTGTTTCAGAAGCAGAAATAGCTGATGCAATTTTATTCTTGATGGAAAGAAGTAAAGTAGTAGCAGAAGGAGCAGGAGCAACTCCGGTAGCAGCTATCTTATCTGGAAAAGTTGATTGTAAAGGTAAGAAAACATGTGCAGTAGTTTCTGGAGGAAATATTGATATTAACTTAGTTGAAAGAGTTTTAAATAGAGCATTAATCAATAAAGGAAGAAGACATCAATTCAAAGTAAAAATTCAAGATAAGTTTGGAGAAGTTGAAAAATTATTAGGATTATTAACAGCCAATAGAGCAAATATCCTTCATATAACACAAAGTATGTATAATGGAGATTTAGGAATTACTATGCAAGAAGTAACTTTGGTAATAGAATGTAGTGATATGGCTCATAGAGATGAGGTTATAAATAAAATTAAAGAAGCTGGATACGAAATAAAATAGGGGTTTAATTTAAGGATTAATAAAATAAAAATAAAAAAGGGAAGTGGACATTATGAAAAAATTAGGATTACTACCAAGACTTATACTAGGTCTAATTGCAGGAATTATTTTAGGAAAGATAGGTTTTGTTCCATTGCTTAGAATAATGATAACTTTTAATGGAATCTTCGGAAACTTTTTACAATTCGTAATACCATTAATAATCATTGGATTCGTAGCACCAGGTATTGGAGATTTAGGTAAAAAAGCTGGAAAACTTTTAGCAATAACAACAGTTTTAGCTTATGGTTCAACAATTGTATCTGGAAGTGTGGCATATTTTACAAACTCAATAATGCTTAAAAAAATACTTCCAACAGCAGCTCATACAATAGCTGAAAATAGTCCGGAAGCTGGATTATTAACTGGATATTTAACAGTTGAAATGCCTCCAATTATGGGAGTTATGACAGCTCTTTTAATGGCATTTATTATAGGTATTGGAATTGCAATAGTTGAAGGAAATACTCTTAAAAACTTTATGAATGAGATACAAACAATTGTTGAGAAAATTATTACAAATATAGTTATCCCATTCTTACCTCTATATGTAGCAGGAATATTTGCAAATATGACTTATGCAGGAGAAATAGTAAAAATAATGTCAGTATTTGCTAAAGTATTTGGAATAATTATTGTATTACACTATGTAATTTTATTAGTTCAATATACAGTTGCAGGAACAATGGGTGGAGCAAATCCAATAGCACTAATTAGAAAAATGTTACCAGCATATTTTACAGCTATAGGAACTCAATCATCAGCAGCTACTATTCCAGTAACTTTAAGACAAACTAAAGAAAATGGAGTAAATGATGGTATAGCAGACTTTACAATTCCATTATGTGCAACTATTCACTTATCAGGAAGTACAATTACATTAGTAAGCTGTTCAATGGCAGTAATGATGTTAAATGGAATGCCTATTACATTCTCAGGAATGTTTGGATTTATCTTAATGTTAGGAGTAACAATGGTAGCAGCACCTGGAGTACCTGGTGGAGCAGTTATGGCAGCACTTGGATTATTAGAGAGTATGTTAGGATTTGGTCCTGAATTACAATCATTAATGATAGCTTTATATTTAACTCAAGATAGTTTTGGAACTGCATGTAATGTAACAGGAGACGGTGCAATAGCTATAATGGTAAATAAAATAGCAGGATTTAAGCTAGAAAAAAAAGCTTAATCATATAAATGTCAGTAAAGTAAAATATAATGAATAACTGCTGAAATATTAATTTCAGCAGTTATTTGATAAAGAAAGGAAGGTAGATTATGAGAGAAATATTTGAAATCAGATGGCATGGAAGAGGAGGACAAGGAGCTAAAACTGCATCTTTACTTCTTGCTGATGCTGCTTTTAGTGGTGGTATGTATGTACAAGGATTCCCTGAGTATGGTCCTGAAAGAATGGGAGCGCCTATTACTGCTTACAATCGTATCTCTAAAAATCCAGTAAGAGTTCACTCTAATATTTATGAGCCTGATTTTGTTGTTGTTGTTGATGAAACTCTAATAGAAAGTGTTGATGTTACAAAAGGATTAAAAGAGGATGGAGCTATAATTATTAATAGTTCTAAACCTGCTTCTGAATTTGTACCTTTCTTAAAAGGATATAAAGGAAAAGTATTCACTTGTGATGCTAGAACTATTTCAGAAGAGACTTTAGGTAAAAATTTCCCTAATACTCCTATGCTTGGAGCTGTTGTAAAAGTTAGCGGAGTTATGGAAGAAAAAGCTTTCTTAGAAGCTATGGAAGAATCTTTCAAACATAAATTTGCAAGTAAACCAGAAGTATTAAAAGGAAATATGGACGCATTAATTCGTTCTATGAATGAGGTGAAAGAGTAATGAAAAATAAAGCAGGATTACCAATAGTTGAAGATATAAAATGGCAAGACATCACTCCTGGAGGAGTTGTATATGAAGCAGGAAGTGCTGCACAATTTAGAACAGGGGATTGGAGATCAAATAAGCCAGTATTTATAGCAGAGAATTGTAAACAATGTTTATTATGTGTTCCTTGTTGCCCAGACTCAGCTATTCCTGTAAAAGAGGGAAAAAGATTAGAGTTTGATATGGACCACTGTAAAGGTTGTGGAGTTTGCTCAAAAGCATGTCCTTTCAATGCAATAGAAATGGTAAAAGAGTAATTTGGAGGTAGAAATTAATGAGTATAAGAGAAAGAATGTCAGGAAACGAAGCTATTGCAATAGCTATGAAGCAAATAAATCCAGATGTAGTACCAGCATTCCCAATAACTCCATCTACAGAGATACCACAATATTTCTCTAAATTTGTAGCAGATGGAAGTGTTGATACAGAATTTATTCCAGTAGAATCAGAACATAGTGCTATGTCAGCAGCTATGGGTTCTCAAGCAGCAGGAGCAAGAACAATGACTGCGACTTCATCTTGTGGACTTGCACTTATGTGGGAGATGCTATATGTAGTGGCATCAGCAAGATTACCAGTTACATTAGCATGTGTAAACAGAGCATTAACTGGACCTATTAATATTAATGCTGACCACAGTGACTCTATGGGAGCAAGAGATGCTGGATGGATTCAATTATATAGTGAAACTAACCAAGAAGCTTATGACAATATGTTACAAGCTAATAGAATTGGAGAACACCCAGATGTACAACTTCCAGTAATGGTATGTCAAGATGGATTCATTACAAGCCATGCTGTTGAAAATATAGAATTAGTAGAAGATGATAAAGCAAAAGCATTTGTAGGAGAATATAAACCAGAAGACTATCTATTAAATGCAGAAAGACCAATAGCAGTAGGACCATATGATATAGTATCTTACTATATGGAACATAAAGTGCAACAAGCTAATGCTATGAAAAATGCTAAGAAAGTAATCTTAGAAGTAGCGGCAGAGTTTGAAAAAATGACAGGAAGAAAATATGGATTATTTGAAGAGTATAAACTAGATGATGCTGAAGTAGCAATCGTAGTAATTAACTCAACAGCAGGAACAGCAAAAACTGCAATAGATGAAATGAGAAAAGAAGGTAAAAAAGTAGGATTATTAAAAATAAGAGTATTTAGACCATTCCCAATGGAAGAAATCGCAGAAGCTCTAAAACATGTAAAAATGGTAGCAGTAATGGATAAATCTGAAGGATTCTCAGCAGCTGGAGGACCAGTATTCGCAGAGGTAAGATCAGCATTATATGACTGCAACCCAAGACCTAAAATGGTAAACTATGTATATGGACTTGGAGGAAGAGACGTAACAGTGGCTCATATCAGAGAAATATTTGAAACTCTATTAAGAGAAAAAGATGGAGAAGTAAAAGATACATATAGACATTTTGGTGTAAGAGGGTAGGAGGCAATAAATATGGCATATAATTTCAAAAAAGAGATGGAAAAACCAGAAAGATTAACTGGTGGACATAGAATGTGTGCTGGATGTGGAGCACCAGTAGCAGTAAGAGGAGTATTAAGAGCATTAAAACCAGAAGACCACGCTGTAATATGTAGTGCAACAAGCTGCTTGGAAGTATCAACTTTCCTATATCCATATACAGCATGGAAGGATTCATTTATTCACTCAGCATTTGAAAATGCTGGAGCAACAATAAGTGGAGCACAAACAGCTTATAGAGTATTAAAGAAAAAAGGTAAAATAGATGAGACATATAAATTTATAGCTTTTGGAGGAGATGGAGGAACTTATGATATAGGATTCCAATCATTATCAGGAGCTATGGAGAGAGGACATGACATGGTTTATGTATGTTATGATAATGAAGCATACATGAATACAGGTATTCAAAGATCATCAGCAACACCAGTAGGAGCAGATACAACAACAACTCCAATAGGAAAAGAAAGTGCAGGAAAACCACAAGGAAGAAAAGATTTAACTGATGTAATAGCAGCTCATAATGTACCATATGTTGCACAAACAACATTTATAGGAAACTTTAAAGACTTACATGAGAAAGCAGAAAAAGCTATCTATACAGAGGGAGCAGCATTCTTAAACGTATTAGCACCATGTCCAAGAGGATGGAGATATGAAAGTGAAGATTTAATGGAAATATGTAAATTAGCAGTAGAAACTTGTTACTGGCCATTATTTGAAGTAATAAATGGAGAATGGAAGTTAAATTACAGACCTAAGAAAAAATTACCAATAGAAGAGTTCTTGAAAAAACAAGGAAGATTTAAACATTTATTCAAACCAGAAAATAGACACATCATAGATAGAATCCAAGCAAATGTAGATTTAAGATGGGAAAGACTACTAAAGAGATGTGGAGAAGAGCTAGATAAATAGTTTAAATTAAAGAGGGGAAAAAATTGTACTACACCCAAAATCTTAGACATCTAAGATGGAGGGTGTAGTTTTTTTATGGCTAAATTAGCAAAAGAACAAAAAATTGAAATTTATGAGAAAAGGTTAAATGTGTAAACTAGAAAATCATCAACTAATGAAGAAAAAATTAAAGGATTATAAAAAGGAATTGTGTATTTGAAGGCCAAAAAGGATAAAAATAAAATTAAAAGGATTAACACCTGCAAAATATAGGAGTCAATTCTTATTAATCAATAATTAAATAATGGTGTCTAAGAAAGAGAAATATTACAGTTTTTAAAATTGTAGAAAAATTTGTAAATTTTTCTTGAGAAGAAGATATTAATTTAGAAAAAATTGTTGAGAAGAAAAAAGAGAGGCAGATAACCTCTCTTTGAAATTTTTAATTTATTAGTAGTTTTTAGGCTCAATCATAAAGTATCCACCAGGATGCTTACATACAGGACATTCCTTAGGAGCTTTTTTACCATAGTGAATATGTCCACAGTTCATACATTCCCAAGCTACTTCTTCTTCTCTTTCAAATACCATATCTTTTTTGATATTTTCAAGTAGTTTTCTATATCTTTCTTCATGTCTTTTTTCTATTTTAGCCACTCCTTCCATAGTTCTAGCTATGTCAAGGAATCCCTCTTCTCTTGCTTCTTCAGCAAATTTAGCATACATATCAGTCCACTCGTAATTTTCTCCTTGAGCAGCATCTAAAAGGTTATCTATTGTAGAAGGAACACTTCCTCCCTTTAATAATTTAAACCAAAGTTTAGCATGCTCTTTTTCGTTGTTAGCAGTTTCTTCAAATATTTTTGCTATTTGCTCATATCCATCTTTTTTAGCTTTAGATGCATAATAAGTGTATTTATTTCTAGCTTCTGACTCACCAGCAAATGCTGTCATAAGATTTTTTTCAGTTTTACTTCCTTTTAATTCCATAATAACCTCCTTAAACTTATACAATTATTTTAAATTGTAATTCTTACAATTATGATATCACTTTTTTATCTAAAAGTCAAATTTTTTTAAAATAAAAAAGAACACTTATAAAATTAAATATATAATAAAAAAGAGAAAGAGATTTATTTTCTCTTTCCCTTATAAAGTTTACTATATAAACTCCATCTATCGTGGAACCACATCCACTGTTCTGGATGTTTTCTGATAACTTCTTCCATATTCTTAATCAATCTTTGAGTATTATTTAATACATCCTCTTTAAAATTGCCTGTCTTAACCATTTCAAATTTTTCAACAACAGAAGTACAACTGTTATCAGAATTAAAATAGTTATATCCCCAGATTAGAGGAATATCAAATTTTAGTGCAAGTGATATAGCACCAGTTGGGGCTTTTGCTTCCATTCCAAAGAAATTGACTAATGCTCCCTTATCTCTATGATCACTAAAGAGAGCAAAAATTTCTTTATTATTTAGACGCTTAATTAGTTCTTTGCTTGTAGATTTACTTTTAGGAAATACAGTTAAATTTAAATCATTTTTTCTACTCTCATTGATAAATTTGTTTAAGTATGGATTTCTTTGCTCTTTAGCTACAGTAACTACATTGTAACCTTCAGCAGCTTTAATAATAGCTTCCATATTTCCCATATGCATAAGTGCAGCTATTACCCCTTTATTTTGATTATAAGCTTCATCTACAACTTCTCTATTTATAACAAAAACTTTTTTTGGATCTTTTAAATAGGTATTAAACCAAAGAGTACACAAAAAAGCTTTTATCATAATTTTGAAAGACTCTATTGCTATATGCTCAATTTCTTGAGTGTCTTTTTCAGGAAAAGCCATTTTAAGGTTTGCAAGAGCAATTAATCTTCTTTTTTTTATAAGTTTGTACATAAGTATTCCTAAAAGATCTCCAAACTTAAATCTTATCTTTTCTGGAAATAAAAGTAATAACTTGTAAAAAAATATAATAATAATAAATTGTATTTTATAAGAAAAATTTTTCATTCTGAACTCCCTAATTAAATTTTAGCAATATTATTATAACATAAAATATAAAAAAATAACATATATAATTAAAAAATAGGAGTTTATTAAATTGCTTACTAGCTAACTATGTGGTATAATTTTTTAGTAAAGTAAAATTTTATAATAGAGGTGAATTAAATTTATGGTAATAGGAATAATAGGAGCAATGAATGAAGAGATTATAGAATTAAAAGCTATAATGACAGAGATAGTAGAAGAAAAATTAGGAGGATTACTTTTTTTTAAAGGAAAATTAAAAGATAAAAATGTAGTACTTGTAGAGGGGGGAATAGGAAAAGTAAACGGAGCTATATGTGCTACACTTATGAAAAATCATTTTAATGTAGATAGACTTTTGTTTACTGGAGTAGCAGGAGGAGTAAATCCAGATATCAATATAGGAGATATAGTTATAGGAACAGACTTGGTAGAACATGATTTTGATTGCAGTGCTTTTGGATATGAGTTAGGGAAAATACCAAGAATGGATGAGTATCAGTTTAAAGCTGATGAAAATTTGAGAAAGATAGCTATGGAAGTAGCTATTGAAGCTTTTGGAAAAGAGAGAGTTTGGGAGGGAAGAATAGTAAGTGGAGATCAGTTTGTAGCTTCTCCAGAAAAAATAAAATGGTTGAGAGAAACATTCAATGGATATTGTACAGAGATGGAAGGAGCAGCAGTAGCTCATGTATGTCATATATTTGAATTACCATTCTTAGTAATAAGAGCTATTTCAGATAAGGCAGATGATGATGCTAAAATGGATTATCCAGAATTTGTAAAATTAGCAGCTAAAAATTCTAAAACAATAATAGAGGGAATTTTAGAAAGAATATAGGTGAGAAGATGGAGATAGAGAAATTATTAGATGAGTTATACTCTTACTCTATGCATGGGATAAAATTAGGGCTTGAAAATATAAAAACTCTTTGTAGAGAGTTAGGAGAGCCACAAAAAAATTATAAAGTAATTCATATAGCTGGAACAAATGGAAAAGGTTCAACCTCTACTACAATAGAAACAATATTATTAGAAGCAGGTTATAAGGTAGGAAAATATACTTCTCCACATATTTTAAAATTTAATGAGAGAATAAGAGCTAATGGACAGGATATAAGTGATGAGGAGATAGTAAAATATTATCAAATAGTTAAGGAAGTTATAGCTAAAACAGGAATAAGACCTACATTTTTTGAGGTAACAACAGCTATGATGTTTAAATATTTTTCAGACTTAGGATTGGATTATGTAGTATTGGAAACTGGTATGGGTGGAAGATTTGATGCTACTAACGTATGTGAAGCTGAGCTTTGTGTAATTACTAATGTTAGTTTAGACCATACAGAGTATTTAGGAGATACTATTTATAAAATAGCTAAGGAAAAAGCTGGAATTATAAAAAATACTTCAAGAGTAGTAGTAGCAGATAGTAACCCAGAATTTTTAAAAGCTATCTCTGAAGAAAAAGCTGAGATTATAAATGTTTTAGAAAAATATAAAAATACAACTATGGAGTTGGATTTTGAAAAATTTATAACTAAGATAGATTTAGGAGCTGAAAAATATAATTTTTCCCTTTTTGGAAACTATCAGTTTAAAAATTTCTTAACAGCTTATGAAGTAGCTATTCAATTGGGTATAGATAAGGAGATAATAAAAAGAGCTAGTGAGAAGGTTGTATGGCAATGTAGATTTGAAAGATATTGTCAAAATCCATTAGTAGTATTAGATGGAGCTCATAATGAAGATGGAATGAGAGAGCTTTGCAAAATTATAGAACAAGGGTACAAAAGTGAAGAGGTAGTAATCATTACATCTATACTAAAGGATAAAGATGTAAAACATATGTTAGGTTTAATGAGAAAAATAGCAGATAATATTATTTTTACTTCTCTTGAAGAAAATCCAAGAGGAACTAATGGAGAAAAGATCTTTGAACAATTAGAGGATAAAAAAGGTTGTATAGTAGAAAATAATATGAAGAAAGCTTATGAATTAGCTAAAAGTTATAATAAAAAAATTATAGTAGTCTGTGGGTCTTTTTATACTTTAAGTAAATTTAAAGAGGAGATAGATGGCTAAAAAAAATAATGGGATAAAATATATAATATATTTGATAGCTTTGGGGATATTTGGTTATTATGAATATGGATTATATCAAAAATACTCTCAAGAAAAAAATATTAGGGATAAAATAAGAGAAGAGAAAACTAATGAGATAAAAAGAGCTTTTCTTTTAAGAAAAGAGGATTTTTATTTAGATAGAGATTACGAAAAAAAATTAGAAAATCTTAAAAAGCAAGAGTTGTTAGAGGAAAACTCCTTAGAGGAAGGGGGAAACAATGAATATAGTAGCAATAACTAGAGAAAAAGTGACTATTAGGGATTTAAAAGAGCATCTGGATTTGGATATAATAAATGAAGGAGATTTAGAATTTCAGGTAAAATATCCAAGTATATATCAGATAGGGTATGAGTTAATAGGTTTTTTTGAAGTTGATGAAGAATTGAATAATTATATTCATATCTATGGAAGAAAAGAAGCAAGATATCTTTCTAAATTTTCACAAGAAGAGAGAAAAAAAATATTTGATGAGTATTTTAAATATAATTTTCCAGCGTTGATAGCAACAAATGAGAGTATAATTTTTCCAGAGATGATAGAGAGTGCAAAGGAAAATAATAAAACTCTGTTAAAAAGCCATAGAAGAACGTCTGCAACAATAAGGGAAGCAAAGTTTTTCCTTTCTAAGAGATTAGGAGAGGAACAGATGGTAGATGGTTATATATTCTTAGATGTAATGGGAATAGGAGTATTACTAACTGGATATGAAGATGCAAAATTAGGAGTAACTATTGAACTTTTAGAAAGAGGTCATCGTCTAATAACTGATAACCATCTTATGATGAAAAGAGTGGCAGAAAATGATTTAGAGGGATATAATAGAGTAGATAAAACTATAATGGATAGTCATTTTTTCTTGGATAACTTAAAAGATGGAAGTAAGATAGATGTAACTACTCTCTTTGGAATAAAAGCTACAAGAAAAATGAAAAGAATAGATTTTTTAATTGTTCTTGAGGAGTGGAATGAGAAAAAATTCTATGACAGATTGGGATTAGATGAGGTATATGAAGAATTTTTAGGTGGGAAAATACCGAAGCTTACTATACCAGTAAGAAGAGGAAGAAATCTAGCAATAATAATAGAAACAGCAGCTCTAAATTATAGATCGAAAATGATGGGAGTAAACTCTGCTGAATATTTTATGAGAGAATCTCAAAAGTTAATAAAATCTAATAAGAAAAAGCAAGGTGATAAATGTATGAACAATGGAAAAGTACTTACAGTAAAACAATTAAAAAATCAATTTAATTTAAAAGTTCTTTTAGGAGAAGAGAATCTTGATGATACTGTAATAGAAACGACGAGTATACATAGACCTTCCCTTGCTTTAGCTGGATATGTAGAAAATTATAAAGATGCTGCTTACAATGGAGTACAAATTTTTTCTAAAGCAGAATTTAAATTTTTAAGTACATTACCAGAAGAGGTAAGAATAAAAAACTTAGAAAATTATCTTCAATTTAAACTGCCAGTATTGGTTTTAACAGCAGATGTGGAAGTGCCTGAGTATTTTTATAATATGGTAAAAGAAAGAAATATGATATTGTGTAGAAGTTCATATAAAAAAGCATCTCAAATGATAGCAAATTTTAATAGTTATTTGGAAACACATTTTACCCCAAATATTTCAGTACATGGAGTATTTTTAGAGCTATATGGTTTTGGAGTATTATTAAGTGGAAAAAGTGGAGTAGGGAAAAGTGAAACAGCTCTTGAACTAATTCATAGAGGTCATAGGTTAATAGCAGATGATTTAGTAAAATTTGTAAAAGATACAGGTGGAGATATAGTTGGAAGTGCTGCAAATCTACCATATTTTATGGAGATAAGAGGATTGGGAATAATAGATATCAAAACTCTATATGGACTTGGTGCTGTAAGAATAAACAAAAAACTCGATATTGTAATTGAACTAAAAGAACAAGAGAGTGAAAATGATTATTTAACAGCAGTGGATTATCAAAATGGTGTAACAGAAATACTAGGAAATAATATTCCTAAGATGACTCTTTATATATCTTCAGGAAGAAATGCTGCAGCTATGGTAGAGATAGCTGTAATGAATCTTATGGCTACTAAACTTGGTCATGATCCAGAAAAATTATATAGAGAAGGTTTGAAAAGAATGACAGAGGAAGAGAGAAAAGTTTTAGGAGTGGAGGGTGAAATTTGAATACATTTTTAGAAATAAGAGACAAAATATTTTCAGAGGATAATATTGTAGTAATCTCTCATGTTAATCCAGATGGAGATGCTATTGGTTCAGGATTAGCTTTAACTCTAGGACTAAAGAAAATAGGAAAAAATGTAAGATTTATATTACAAGATAAATATCCTGATAGTGTAAAATTTTTAAATGAGATAAATATTGTAGAACAATATAACGAAAATAATGAATATAAATTTGATTTGGCTATCTGTGTAGATGGGGCAACTGATGATAGACTTGGAAAAGCTAAAGAGTTGTTAAAAAATAGATTTGTAATAAATATAGACCATCATATTAGTAATACATTATATGGGAAATTAAATTATGTAGAAGAGATTTCATCAACAAGTGAGCTAATATATAAATTTTTAAAATTTTGTGAAATAGATATAGATATAAATATGGCTGAAGCTCTATATACAGGACTTGTAAATGATACTGGAAATTTTTCTCATGACAATGTAACAGAAAAAACTTTTGAGATGGCAGCAGAGTTAAAAAGAATAGGTGCAAGTAACTCTAAAGTAGTTAGGGAATTTTTCAATACAAAATCTTTACCAGCTATAAAGCTTTTAGGGATAGCTATGTATGAGATGGAGTATAATGAAAATAAAAAATTAGCTTATTATTTTATGTCTAAAGAGACTCTAGATAAATATAATGGGAGAAAAGAGGATACTGAAGGAATAGTAGAAAAATTAATCTCCTTCAAAGAGGCTGAGGTTTCACTTTTTTTAAGAGAGGATAAAATTGGAGTAATCAAAGGAAGTATGAGAAGTAAACATGATATAGATGTAAATGAGATAGCTTCAATTTTTGGTGGTGGAGGACATCGTAAAGCTGCTGGTTTTACAAGTGAGCTTCCAGCTGAAGAGATAATTAAAAAAGTACTTGAAAGATTGTAGGTGATAAGTATGAAAAAATATATGGGAATTTTTTTAGCTGCTTTATTTTTAGTGAGTTGTAGTAACAAAGAGATAAGAAGTACAGTAAAAAAAGAGGATAATATCTCTACTTTAAGAGATTATAATACTTATAAAGAGAATCTTGCTCCTAAAAGAAGAGTAGTTATAGGAAAAGTAAAAAATTATACAAGGTTTGGTACTCAAAGAACAGATAGTATAACAAAGGATATATTAATATCAGAATTTGCTAACTCTGGAAGATTTAATGTATTAGAAAGAGAGGATTTAGACTCTGTAATGGAAGAGTTAGCTTTCTCTAACTCTTTAGGAGAAAAATCAATTTTAGCAAAACAGAAATTTTTAGATACAGATTTTGTAGTAGTAGGAAGTGTTACTAAGTATGAACTTAATACTACTGGAAGTAAATCGCTTTTTTCAAAGAGTAAAGAGCAAAGAGCTGAAGCTGTAATAGAGCTAAAAGTAATAGATGTTTTAAATGGAAAAGTTTGGACAGAAACTGGAGAGGGAAGTGCCAGTGTAAAATTTGGAACAGTATTAGGAGCAGGAACATATGGTTCTTATGGAAGCCTTGAACAAGAAGCTTTTAGAGCTGCTGTAATACAAGGAGTAGAAAAAATAGTAAAGAAAATAGATAGTATGCCTTGGACAGCTGCTGTAGTAAAAAAAGATGGAAAAAGAATAATAATTAATTCTGGTTCTGATAATAATCTAAAAATAGGAACTCAAATGAATGTTTATAAGCAAGGAAAAGCAATAGAATATAGAGGGGAAATATTAGGTTATGAAGAAAATCTAGTAGGAACTGCAATAGTAGATTCTTATATAGGAAATGAAGCTGCTTCTTTAATATATAATGGTGTAGACTTTTCAGTTCCAGCTGTGGTAAAATTAAAATAAAAAGGAGAGTATTATGGAAAAGGATTTTGATATTGTATTTGTAAAGCCTAAAAAATATGAAGATTGTAAAAAGTGTGTAGAGTATATAAAAAAAGATAAGATAGTTCATATAAATTTAATGGACTTAGATGCTAAAGAGTCTCAAAGAATATTAGATTATATCTCTGGAGCTGTATATATCAAAGAGGGAGAGATAGTAAATCCTGGAGAGAATATATTCTGTACTATACCTAAAAATAAAAATCACATACTTGATTATAAAGTAAGAAGTGAAAGTTATGATGAAGAGGAAGAGATAGTACCTATATATAGAAAATAGAAAAAATTAAAGAGTTGTTATATAGCAACTCTTACTTTTTTGAAAAATAAAAACTGTTGGAGGATAGATGTTAGAGGAATTTTTAAGTAATGTAGATATTGGAACTTTTATATTTTTAGGAATAGCTTGTTTTATAGCAGCATTTATAGATGCAGTTGCTGGTGGAGGAGGACTTATCACTGTACCTGCTTATTTAGCTTCTGGAATACCACCTCATATAGCTCTAGGGACTAATAAGGTATCTTCAAGTATAGGAACAGTGGCAAGTGCTTTAAAATTTGCTACTTCTGGAAAAGTCAATTGGGAACTTTCAAAAAAAATAATGCCATTTTCTTTAGTTGGAGCTTTATTGGGAGTGAAGACAGTAGTATTAATAGATTCAAAATATCTTTACCCTATAGCGATAGTATTATTACTTTTAGTTTTAATCTATACTTTGGTTAATAAAAAAATGGGAGAAGAGAATAATTTCCAAGGATTAAATAAAGGAAATGTTAATGCTGGAAGAGTGATGGGACTTATAATGGGATTTTATGATGGATTTTTTGGTCCAGGAACAGGTTCTTTTTTAATTTTTGCTCTTATTAGAATTTTTAAACTAGATTTTACTAATGCCAGTGGAAATGCAAAGATTTTAAACCTTACAAGTAACCTTGCTAGTATGTTCTTATTTATTTTCCTTGGAAAAGTTAATTTTTTCTATTCAGTTCCAATTGGAATAATTATGATATTTGGAGCTACTTTGGGAGCTAAGACAGCTGTTACAAAGGGAACTAAATTTATAAAACCAATGTTTTTAATTGTAACTTCAATAGTTTTAGTGAAAATGATAGCTGAATCTATGTTTGGAATAGATGTAGGTGGATTGATAAAAGAGTTTTTCTTAACTTTACTGTAACTATTCAGATACTTTAGATTTAAAAAAAGAAAACTAAGAATTGTTCCATATTTTAAGAAGTTGATTAACTACGAGCTTATCTCACTAAAAATGTAAGGGTTAAGTCTTCGACTTATTGCATTTTTTAGTGTTCGATTTCGCTGAGTTAATCTAACTTCTCTTCATAAATTACACAATTCTTTGAGTTTTTTAGTTAATATTATCTGAATAATTATTAAATTTTTTTGTTTTTAGATTTTAATTTAAAATTTTCTTATAGTTCCCAGTATAGTTTTTCACATTGTATTTCATATCCAGTATAGTAATTTAAGTGAATAGCTCCTAATTTTGTATAGAGATTTTTAGCTCTATCATTTCCGCACATTACAGAAACACTGATACCTTTGTATCCTTTTTCTCTAGCATAATCTTTTAGTTGATTTATTATTTTTGTTCCTATTCCCTTTCCCTTATATTCATCTTTTGTATGTAGCTCTCCAGCTCTTAACATAAAGCTTAGCCATCTCATCTATATCTTTTTCTATTAATAATCTAATCTCCATTTTTACCTCTTATTAAAAATTAAATTTTCAATTAAATAAGCTATTCCACCTTCATCATTAGATTTAGATATGAAAGAGCAAACTTTCTTGATATCCTCATTGGCATTTTCAACACAAGCAGCTAGTCCAGCAGCTTTTAGCATAGGTAAATCGTTATATGAATCTCCTACAGCAATACTTTCTTCTATCTTCATACCAAGAGTTTCTACTAAATTTTTTAGAGCAACTCCCTTGTCTACTCTAAGTTTTGTAACCTCTAAGAAAAAAGGTTTAGAGATAGCTATACTATATTTATCTCCATACTTTTCTTTTAATTTTTTCTCTACCTCTTTTAAATAACTTGGTTCTTCTAATATCATACATTTTACTGCTGGTTTATTTACAGCCTCTTTAAAATTTTTAACAATTTTGTGAGGCATTTTTGTAAGAGTAACCTCTACGTCTATATATTCACTTTCTGTTTCAGAAATAATTTCATCATCAATATATGTAAGGATATGACAACTGTTTTCCTTAGCAAAGTCGTACATCAAATGTAAATCCTCTTTTGTAAGACTCTCTTCAAAAATATGCTCTCCACTTTTACAATTTGTAATGATAGAACCATTGAAAGATAGAATAAAACTTCCATATTTTTCAAGCTCTAACTCTTTAGCTAAATCATACATAGCAAAAGTAGGTCTACCAGAAGCAAGAACAAATTTTATTCCAGCCTCTTGAGCCTTCATTATAGCTTCTTTATCAATTTGAGAGATTTTTTTCTCTGAATTTAAAAGAGTATCATCTAAATCTGTAAAAATAATTTTATAAGACAAAGTACCACCTCAATTTTTTATTTTTATTATAACATATTAGTAATTTTTTTTCTATTTGAAGAATGGAGAATAAATGGTATAATATAGAGTAAAGTCTACACACTAACTGAATAAATGGAGGGGTAATATGTTATTTGAAGAACTTTTAACATCAGCAAGGGAACAAAGAGCATCAGATATACACCTAGTATATGGAGAATTACCAACATTTAGAGTAAATGGCGAGCTTATTAAAATAGGAGATGAGCTTGTAAATAAAAGATTTCTATCTCTTATTGTAGATTTGGTTTTAAGTGAGAGAGAAAGAAATATTTTTTATCAAAACAGGGAGTTAGATTGTAGTTTTGAAGATTCTAACAATTTAAGGTACAGAGGAAATTTTCATTGGGAGAGAGGTAATATTGGAATATCAATAAGGCTCATTGAAAATAGTATAAAATCTATGGAAGAGTTAGGATTACCTAAAATATTAAAAAAATTGATAGAGAGTAAAAAGGGACTTATTTTAATAACAGGACCTAGTGGAAGTGGTAAAAGCACAACATTAGCTTCTATGGTAGAGGAGCTAAACAGTACTAAAAATCTCAATATCATTACATTGGAAGACCCTATTGAATATCTTTTTAAGAGTAAAAAATCTCTTATTAGACAGAGGGAGATTGGAAGAGATACCCACTCTTTTGCTCAAGGACTAAAAAGTGTATTGAGGCAGGACCCTGATGTGATAATGGTAGGTGAGCTAAGAGATAGAGAGAGTATAGCAGCAGCTCTTACAGCTAGTGAAACAGGGCATTTAGTGTTAGGAACATTGCATACAAATAGTGCTAGTGAAACTATAAGTAGGATTGTAGATGTTTTTCCTACTGAAGAGCAAAATGAGATAAGAGTAAAACTAGCTACTACATTAAAGGGAGTAGTTAGTCAAAGATTAGTAAGAACTAAAGAGGGAAGAAGAGGGGCTTATGAGATATTGCTATCTATTCCAGCAGTATCGAATTTAATTTTAGGAAACAAGCTCAATCAAATAGATAGTGTGATAGAGAGTAATAAAAAAATGGGAATGATTTTAATGAGAAATTATTTAGAGGACTTATATTCTCAAAATATAATTTCCAAAGAAGAGTATATAGATAATTTAAGGTAGTTGGAGGAGAAAGTGATAATCAATTCAAATTTTCAAATGAATCATAGAAGTATAGAGGAATTTGCAAGGGTAATGGTTCCTGAGGCTTTGGATAAAAATTTAGATATAGAGATAGAGAGAGAAAATGGAGATATAGTAGTTAGATTAGAGATAGATGGAAGAGTAGAATTCTTTAGATATCCAGACCAAAATGGAAAATTTGAAGACCAAGAGATAACAATGACAAAGATACTTATGCTAAAATTCTTTGGTAAAAAATACTCTTGGGGTGGACTAATGGGAGTAAGACCTACTAAGGTAGTGAGAAGATTTTTAGCATTAGGTTATGGATATGAAGAGATAAAAAAGATAATGGAAGAGTTTTTGTTAGTAAGTAGAGAAAAGATAGAATTACTTATTGAAATAGTAAAAAAAGAGTTGGAGTTTTTAGATAGAAAACATATTAACCTATATATTGGAATCCCATTTTGTCCAACAAAGTGTAAATACTGCTCTTTTGCTTCATATGAGATAGGAAGTGGAGTTGGAAGATATTACAATGATTTTGTAAAGACTCTCCTTGATGAGATAGAGCTTACAGGAAAGTTTTTAAGAGAGGAAAATTTTAAAATCTCTTCTCTATATATTGGTGGAGGAACTCCAAGTACCCTTACTGAAAAGGATTTAGAAGATGTATTAAGAGCTGTAAATACTCATATAGATATGAGTGATGTAAGAGAGTTTACATTTGAAGCTGGAAGAGAGGATACTCTAACTGATGAAAAATTAGAGATAGCTAAAAAATATGGAGTGGATAGAATAAGCCTAAATCCTCAAACATTTAAAGTGGAAACTCTTAGAAAGGTAAATAGAAAGTTTGATAGAGAAAACTTTGAAAAATATTTTAAAAAAGCTAAAGAGTTAGGATTTATTGTAAATATGGATATTATTGTAGGACTTCCTGATGAAACAACTGAAGATATACTATATACTCTTGGAGAATTGGAAAAATTTGATATAGAGAACTTGACAATTCATACTCTTGCTTTCAAAAGAGCTTCAAATCTATTTAAAGAGAGCCAAGATAGAGTGGAGTTAGATGGAAAAACTATCACAGAGGCAATAAAGAGATTGGTAGAGAAAAAAGATATACATCCTTACTATATGTACAGACAGAAAAATATTATGGAGTGGGGAGAGAATATTGGATACTCAAAACTTGGTTGTGAATCAGTTTTTAACATAGAGATGATAGAGGAAAATCAATCTACTATGGGACTAGGTGGTGGAGCTATCACTAAGATTGTAATACCTGAAAATGAGTATAGAGATTATATTGAAAGATATGTAAATCCTAAAGACCCAGCTCTATATATTAGAGAGATGAGTGAGAGAATGGAAGCTAAGAAAGAACTATTTTTAAAATTAAAAAAATAAGGTGAGCTTTATGAAAAAGTTTTTAAGTATTTTATTTATTATTCTTTTAAATTTTGGAATAGCTTATGGAAATCCTTTTGAAAATAATGAGAGTTTTGATATAATAATGAGTGATAATGTTTTAGATGAAAATAGTAAGTATTTAGATATAAATACTGCCTCTAAAGAGGAGATGTCTAATTTTGGAGTAACAACAAGGTTAGCTGGACTTATTGTGGAGTATAGAGAGCAGACAGGAGGATTTAAAAACCTTAATGAGTTAAAAAGAATAAAAGGGATAGGACAAGCTACCTTTGATAAGCTAAGAAAAAAACTTATGATAAAGACTCAGATAGAGAAAAAACCTCTTTATATAAACGAAGCCAATGATACTCTTTTAGAGTACTATGGGTTTGATAAAAAAGAGATAAAAGATATTAGAAAATACCTAAATAAAAATGGTAGAATCAATAGTAATTTAGACTTGATGAAAGTATTGAGTGAAAAAAATTATAGAAAGTATAAATCAATTATTAAATATGATAAATTTTAGAAAGAGAGTGATACAAGAATGGGAAAACTAATAAGAGGAGTAAGTAAAAATGCTAGATTTTTTGTTGTAGATACAACAGATATAGTTCAAGAGGCACAAAATATTCATAAGTGTAGTCCAACAGCTATTGACGCCTTTGGAAGATTACTTACAGCAGGGGTAATAATGGGAAGTACATTAAAAGGAAATGATGTACTAACTCTTAGAACAGATACAAATGGATTATTAAATAATATGGTAGTAACTGCAGATGCCAATGGAGGAGTGAAAGGGTATCTATCAAATCCAACTGCTGATGTCCCTTTAAAAGATAATGGAAAATCAGATGTAGGAGGATTAGTAGGACAAGGAATACTTAAAATAATAAAAGATATGGGACTAAAAGAGCCATATGTAGGATTATCAGAGATAAACTCTGGAGAGATAGCTCAAGATTTAGCTTATTATTTTTATAACTCTGAACAAACTCCAACTGTAATAGCATTGGGAGTAAAGTTAAAAAATGAAAATACAGTAGAATATGCTGGAGGATATATGATTCAACTTCTTCCAGGAGCAGAAGATGAATTTATAACAGCTTTAGAGCAAAAAATAGGAGCTATTAGACCTATGACAGAACTTATGGCTGGTGGAATGGATATAAAGAGAATAGCAAAGCTTTTATATGAGGATATGAGCGATGAAACTTATGAAAGATTAGTAGAGCCATATGAAATATTAGAAGAGAAAGATGTAAAATATAACTGTAATTGTTCAAGTGATAAATTTTATAGAGGACTTATAACTTTAGGAAAAGAGCAATTAAAAGATATATTTAGCAAAGAGAAAGAGTTAGAAGCAGAGTGTCACTTCTGTGGAAAAAAATATAAATTTAAAGAGGAAGATTTTTCAGAAATTTTAAAATAATTATTTATCTTTTTTTGAAGAGAAAACTAAGAATTGTTCCAGACTACAAGAAGTTGATTAACTATGGCTTGCTTCACTAAAAATACAAGGGTTAAGTCTTTGACTTATTGTGTTTTTTAGCGTTCAGTTTCGCTGAGTTAATCTAACTTCTCTCCATAATTTCCACAATTCTTTGAGTTTTCTCTCATTAAGATATGTAAGCTAAATAATTATTTAATATTATTTATTGGAGAGAAAGAGGATGAAATTTAACTATATAGATATAGAGAATTGGAAGAGAAAAGCTCACTATAGACACTATTTAGATGATATTCCTTGTACTTATAGTATGACAACTAAATTAGATGTTACTAAGATAGTGACAGAGCAAAAAAAGATATATCCAACTATGCTTTACCATATAACAAAAATAGTAAATAGATATGAAGAGTTTAGAACTGCATTAGATAGCGAGGGAAAAGTAGGATATTTTGATGAGATGTTACCTTGCTATACAGTTTTTCATAAAGAGAGTAAAACTTTTTCAAATATTTGGACTGAATACTCAGAAGATTATGAGGTATTTTGTAAAAATTATAGAGATGATATTGAAAAATATGGGAAAAATTTAGAGATGGAAGGGAAGCCGAATACTCCTATAAACAGTTTTCCTGTTTCAATGATACCTTGGGAAAGTTTTGAGGGCTTTAATCTCAATCTACAAAAGGGATATGGATATTTACTTCCAATTTTTACTCTTGGAAAATATTTTAAAGATGGAGAAAAATATTTAATGCCAATAGCTATACAGGTACATCATTCTGTTTGTGATGGATTTCATCTTTGTAGATTTTTAGATAGTTTAAGAAAATCATTAGGAGAGTAGTATGAAGTTGATAGATTCGCATGCTCACTTAGATAATGAACAATTTGATGAGGATAGAGCAGAGGTTTTAGAGAGAATAAAGGAGAATTTAGAGTTTGCTGTAAATATTGGATATGATATAGAGAGTAGTAGAAGAAGTGTAAAATATGCCAATGAGAATGATTTTATATATGCAGTAGTTGGAGTACACCCTATTGATATAGAGGGGTATTCTGATGAGGTAGAAAAAGAGTTAGAAGAGTTGGCTCGTGATAAAAAAGTTTTAGCAATAGGAGAGATAGGACTGGATTATCACTGGATGACTCAACCTAAAGAGGTACAACAAAAATTTTTTAGAAGACAGATGGAATTAGCTAGACGTGTAGGAAAACCTGTTGTAATACACTCTAGAGATGCTATGGAAGATACTTTAACTATTTTAAAAGAGTTTCCAGATGTGGGAGGAATATTCCACTGCTATCCTGGTTCAGTAGAATCTGCTAAAGAGGTAATAGATAGATATTATCTTGGAATAGGTGGAGTACTTACTTTTAAAAATGCTAAAACTTTAGTTAAAGTTGTAGAAAATATTTCACTAGATAAATTGATACTAGAAACTGATTGTCCATATATGGCTCCTACTCCTCATAGAGGAAAGAGAAATGAACCTATATATGTTCAATATGTAGCTGAAAAAATTGCACAGATAAAGGGAATTTCTGTAGAAGAGGTAGCTAAAGCTACTAATGAAAATACTAAAAAAGCTTATAAGATGATATAAGGGGAAAAAATGATAATTTGTCCTGTTTGCAAAAAAGATTTAATTAGAAATGAAAAAACTTATAGATGTGAAAATAACCATTCTTTTGATATGGGAAAACAAGGGTATTTAAACCTATTGCTTTCTAATCAAAAACATAGTAAAACTCCTGGAGATGACAAGGAGATGGTGCTAAGTAGAAAGAGATTTTTAGAAAAAGATTATTACAAAATAATATCTGATAGAGTAAACTCTCTTATCCTTGAAAATCTAGGAGATAAAAAGAGTGTGAATATTTTAGATATTGGTTGTGGAGAAGGGTATTATACAGGGAATATTAAAAAGTTTTTAGAAAGTCTAGGAGTAGAGAGTAATATAATAGGGATAGATATCTCTAAGGAAGCTATTATAAGTGCAGCTAAAACATATAAAAATATAGATTGGTTAGTGGCTAGTGCTATGAATATTCCATTGGCTGATGAGAGTATGGACTTTGTAATCTGTATGTTTGCTAAAATTGTTCCAGAAGAGAAGATGAGAGTTTTAAAAAATGGTGGAAAGTTGATAGTAGTTTCTACTGGAGAAAAACACTTAATAGAATTAAAAGAGGTAGTCTATAAAAATGTGAGAACTGAGTTTTACTCTCCAGTTGAAGATTTAAAAATATTTAAACATTGTAAAACTGTCAACTGTACAGGAAAATCTTTTATTGCTGAAAACGAGAGTATAAGAAATCTTTTTGATATGACACCATATAAGTGGAGAAGTCCAAAAGATGGAGTAGAGAGATTGTTCTCTTTAGATAACTTAGAGATTACTATTGATGTAAATATTGATGTATTTGAAAAGGTATAAGATGATATTAGGTATAGGAAATGATATTGTAGAGATAGCTAGAATAGAGAAGGCTATACAAAATGAGAGCTTTAAAAAAAGAGTGTATACACTGGCTGAGATAGAACTTATAGAGAAAAAAGGAGCTGGAAAAACTGCTAGTTATGCAGGAAGATTTTCAGCTAAGGAAGCTATATCAAAAGCTATGGGTACTGGTGTAAGAGGATTTAATCTCATAGATATAGAGATATTAAATGATGATATGGGAAAACCTTTAGTAGTATTTAAAAATGATTTGAAAGATAAAATGAAAGGTAAGAGGGTAGAGTTATCTATCTCTCATTCAAGAGAGTATGCTACTGCTGTGGCAATTATTTTAAGAGAGGAGTAATTATGATAGATAAGGAGTTTTACAAAGAACTAGAAGAGTTTATTGAAAACCTTAGAGATAAAAAAGATGATGTAAAGATACTTAATTTTGTAATAGAAAAAATTGATTCTATCCCTAAAGAAGTCCAAAAATTTATAGCTGATAAGACAGGACTTATGGAGATTTCCATTGAAAATACTATAAATTTTTATCCTAAATTTAGAAACAGAGTAAGTAATATAAAAGAGGTTGCTGTCTGTACTGGTATGAGCTGTGGACCAGCTGGTGGACAAGAGATATACAATGAACTTGTAAAAATATTAGAGGTAGATAGCAATGGTCTTTCTAAAGATGGAAAGATTATGCTTTCAAATAAAAGATGCTTTGGAAGATGTGCAAAGGGACCAAATGTTTCTATTGATGGAGAGATTTATAGTTTGATGAGTTTACAAGATGTAAAAAGAAAATTAGGATTATAGGAGGATATTTTGGATATATTAGATATAAAGAGAGAGTTTTCTGAATACAAAAAAAAGATAGAAGATATTAGGGGGTCTCTTTGACTTAGAAAAAAGAGAAAATAAGATAGCAGAGCTTGAGAAAAAAACTATGGAGGATAACTTTTGGAGTGATAAGAGAACAAGTTCAGCTATAATAAAAGAGATGAATGGAGAGAAGGAGCTAGTAGCTGAGTTTAAAAACTTGGTGGCAGAGCTTGAAAATGAAGAGGTACTAATAGAGTTTGTAGAACAGGGAGAAACTGATTTTCAAGAGGAGCTAGAGGAGAAACATATTATCTTAGGAAAAGATGTAGAACATTTTGATACTAGACTTCTATTAGACGGGGAGTATGACTCAAATAATGCAATAGTTACTATACATTCTGGAGCTGGTGGTACAGAGGCTTGTGACTGGGCTGATATGCTATATAGAATGTATTCAAGATGGTGTAGTGACAAAAAGTATAAGATTAGTGAGATGGATTTTATGCCTGGGGATAGCGTAGGGATAAAATCAATAACTTTTATGGTAGAGGGAATGAATGCCTTTGGATATCTAAAGAGTGAAAAGGGAGTACATAGACTTGTAAGAATATCTCCTTTTGATGCTAATAAAAAAAGACATACTTCCTTTGCTTCAGTTGAGGTAGTACCAGAGGTAGATGATAGTATTGAGGTAAATATCGACCCATCAGATATTAGAATAGATACATATAGAGCTAGTGGAGCAGGGGGACAACACGTAAATATGACTGACTCAGCTGTCAGAATCACACATTTCCCAACAGGCATAGTTGTTACTTGCCAAAGAGAGAGATCTCAATTAAGTAATAGAGAGACTGCTATGAAGCTTTTAAAATCTAAACTAATAGAGTTAGAGATGAAAAAGAAAGAGGAAGAGCTTAAAAAGTTACAAGGAGAGCAAAGTGATATAGGTTGGGGAAACCAAATACGTTCATATGTATTCCAGCCTTATACATTAGTAAAAGACCACAGAACAAATTGTGAATCTGGAAATATTAAAGCTGTAATGGATGGAGATATTGATATTTTTATTAATGGATATTTGAGATGGAATAAAAATAGATAAAAAAATTCTTTTAGCTAACTTAAAAAGAAAACTAAGAATTATTCCATACTATAAGAAGTTGATTAACTATTGCTTACTTCACTAAAAACGCAAAACTCACTTCGTTCAAACAGTTGCGTTTTTTAGCGTTCAGTTTCGCTGAGTTAATCTAACTTCTCTCCGTAATTTTCACAATTCTTTGAGTTTTCTTTTCTTAGAAATACGGTTATTATCAATTTCTTCTTAAAAAAATGAAATAACTCTTTAAAAAAATTAAAAATTGTGATAAAATTTAGAGAAAACTATTTATTATTTATATGGGAGAGGATACAATGGAAAAAAAAGTAAGAACAAGAATAGCTCCATCACCTACTGGAGACCCTCATGTTGGAACTGCTTATATAGCACTATTCAACTTAGCATTTGCTAATTCTAACAATGGAGAGTTTATCTTAAGAATAGAGGATACAGACCAAAATAGATATACTGAAGGTTCAGAGCAAATGATATTTGATGCTCTTCACTGGTTAGGATTAAACTATGCAGAAGGTCCAGATGTAGGAGGAGAGTATGGACCATATAGACAATCTGAGAGATTTCACCTATATGGAGACTATGCTAAAAAGCTTGTAGAGCAAGGAGGAGCTTACTATTGTTTCTGTACTCAAGATAGACTTGATAAATTAAGAGAGAGACAAAAAGCTATGGGAAAAGCTCCTGGATATGATGGACACTGTCGTTCATTAACTCCAGAAGAGATTCAAGCTAAATTAGATGCTGGAGAGCCATATGTAATAAGATTAAAAATGCCTTATGAAGGAGAAACAATTATCCACGATAGATTAAGAGGGGACATAGTATTTGAAAACAATAAAATAGATGACCAAGTATTATTAAAAGCTGATGGATTCCCTACTTACCATCTAGCAAACGTAGTAGATGACCACTTAATGGGAATAACTCACGTTATAAGAGCTGAGGAATGGATAGCTTCTACACCTAAACATATTCAATTATATAAAGCATTTGGATGGGAGCAACCAGAGTTTATCCATATGCCATTACTTAGAAATGCTGATAGAACAAAAATATCTAAGAGAAAAAATCCTGTGTCATTAATATGGTATAAAGAAGAGGGATACTTAAAAGAGGGAATAGTAAACTTCTTAGGATTAATGGGATACTCATTTGGAGAAAATAAAGAGATATTCTCATTACAAGAGTTTGTTGATAACTTCAACATAGATAAAGTTTCTCTAGGAGGACCAGTATTTGACCTTGTAAAACTTGGTTGGGTAAACAATCATCATATGAGAATGAAAGATATAAATGAGTTAACAGACTTAGCTATACCTTTCTTTAGACAATTAGGATATGTAGGAGAAGAGGTATCTGAGCATGAATATAGAGCTCTTGTTAAGATAGTAGAAATCTTAAGAGAGTCAGCTCAAACATTAAAAGAGATAGCTAAAGAATCTGCAGTATACTTTGAAGATACATTTGAACTTCCAGTAGTAACTGAAGATATGAATAAAAAAGAGAGAAAAAGTGTAGAAAAACTTAATGAGTCTATACTTGACCCAGTTGGAAAAGAGTCTATAAAATTATTTATGAAAAAACTTGAAGCTTGGGAAAAAGAAGATTTCACTATCGAGGAAGCTAAAGAGATGTTACACTCTACTTTAGAAGAGATAGGAGAGGGACCAGCTAAGGTTTATATGCCACTTAGAGCTGTAATAACAGGACAAGCTAGAGGTGCTGACCTATACAACGTTCTATTTATAATTGGAAAAACAAGAACATTAAATAGAATGAAAACTATGATAGAAAAATATAATGTATTATAATAAAAAATCTCCAGTGTAAAAGCTGGAGTTTTTTTATAAAATTTTTTTAAAACTTTTAAACTTTTTTTAGACTACTTGAGTCTAAATAGTATAAGTAATAAAAGATAAGAAAAAAGTAAATTACTTATAAAAAAATAAAAAATATTTAAACTTTTTTATGACTAATAAAGTCTAAATAGTATAATAATGATAATTTTTTCATAAACTTTCCCCAATAAAATATATTCCCTCTCTCCCAAGAGGGAAAAACGCTAATAATAACATTAATATATAAAGACATAAAAATCTCTCCCCCCAGAGATAGAGTTGATTACCCTAGTTGTCAACTCTATCTCTTTTTCTTTTCTAATAAAAAATAGATATTTAGATATGAAAGAGAGATGAAAATAAAATTTGAAGAAATAAAAAATAACTAGCTATTGTTAAACAATAACTAGTTATTTTCACGAGAGATTTATAGAAAATAATCCTATTTAGCTATAATTGTTCCAGTAAATACTCTGTCAGTTCTTACTCCTGGTTTGATTTCTCCATTGATAGAGAATATTTTATTTCCTAATAAAACTAGCCCTTCTCCACAAGGTGCATCAAATGGAATTTCACCAATAGTTTTCCAAGTATTAGTATCAGCATTGTAAACTAATACATCTCTATTCCATCCAAACTCATAAGGATCAGCTCCGAAATATCCAGCTTTATAATTAGCTAATTCTTCTCCTTTTAAGTTTCCTAGATAGTAGTTAGCATCATTCCAAAGTTGTTTCTCAAATCCACCAATTACCATCATTTCACTTTCATTTAATTTTACAGAGTTAGCTCCTAATACTGATACTTCTTTTCCATTGATTACAACTGGAGCAACCTCTGTCCAAGTATTAGTTTCAAAATTATATTTGTATCCATCTACAAATGCTTTAGAGTTTCCTCCACCAAATACATATAGCTCGCCATTTAATAATTGAGAAACAGATTGAGTTCTAGTTTCTCCAGGAACTGGAGCTAATTCTTTAACCTCTTGAGTAGTTAAATCATAAGAGTAGAATTTATTAGAAGCCTGTCCAGCTTGTTTACCTGTATGTACATAAAGTTTTCCATCTTTTTCAACAGCTCCACCATTTTGGAATGTGAAAGGTAAATCTCCAACTTTTTTCATATCTAATTTTCCATCTTTCATAGATAAGAACCAGATATCGTTATCTTGCTCAGCATTAGCTGCTCCACCTATATAGTAAATTCCTGTAGGAGTAGTAACAGAAGCTCCGTATCCTATTTCGTGAGGTAGGTTAGTATGCTCTACAACTGTAACCTCTCCATTATTTTCTGTTAATACATAAACATCTGAGTATAAAAATTTAGGTCCACCTTGAGCAACAGGTTTTATAGGGAAATTAGCTCCTCCACCAACAACTATGTATTTTCCTTCAAGAGAACCATATAGTACACCAGCTGTACCTATATTTTTTTCATATCCTTTTTGTGCTGGTAAATGTCCTCCTACTTCCCAAGTGATTTTTCTATCTACATTTTTTCTCTCAACAACATTTGTAGATGAACATCCAGCTAAGATAAGTGATGATACTATTGCAGCAAATAAAATTTTTTTCATGATACCCCTCCATCAAATAAAAACATTTTTGTACTCGTGAACATTACTTTTTACAATATTATGATACCTCATTTTATTTTGTAAGTCAACAATTATTTTAAAAAAAGTACATTTTATATAAAAAAATTAAGGGAAAATAATTTGTAAATATAGTGATGAAAATATAGAAAAAATATAGGGTAGAAATACTTTAGTGAAAAAAATATGTTAAAATTAAGTTCAAAAAAATAATATTTTAACATAAAAATTGTAATTTATTATCACATTTATTTCATAAAATTGGCTTAGCTGGGAAGCAATGAAAGAATTATGGAGGGAATAATATGAAAAGATTAGCATTATTATTAGCAGCAATGGGAATAGTTTCAGTAGGAGCTATGGCGGAAGCACCAACATTAAAAGTAACAAGCATTGGACAAGAAATCGAAATAGAAAACGAAAATGGAAATCAAACATTTGATGATGTATGGCTATGGAATAATGTAAACTTAGAATATGGAGATTGGCAATTTGGATTAACAGCAGGAAAACAATGGTCAGTAGATTTTGATGGAGATGGAGCTCACAGTGATAATGGAAGACTTCAAATGGATGTGTGGAAAAAAGTAACTCCAGATTTAAAATTAGGAACAAGATTAAGACTTCAAGATGATTATGATAGATACTATGCAAGATGGGATTACAATGGAAGCAACAACATGTTCTTCTCTTGGGGGGATGTATGGTATGAATCAAATAATGATGATTCTGATGTAGGAAGAAAAAATGGAACACCTGATTATATAAAAGCAGAAACTTTACCTATTGGAGTTAAAGTAGGACCAGTTAAAGTTGGATATTATTTCCAATATTATGGAGCTTTAGGAAGTTCAGAAGCAACAGATAATCATTATGAATCAGAGATGGAACATCAAATTAGATTATATGCACCACTATATCAAGGAGAAAAATTAGGATTATCTTTTGAAGGTAGATTTACAATAGCTGAAGAACAAGATTGGAATAATGATGGAAAAGATAGAGCAGATAAGCATGCAGGATATAGAGAATATGATTCTTTTGGAAGAACAAGACTTTATGTAAAATTTGATTATAAAGTTACAGAAAGCTTAAATGTTTATGGACAATATGCTTATGAGTGGAGAGATTTCGACTATCAAGAAGGAGATAAGAGAGAGTTCTATGCTGGAGCAGGAAAAGAAAACTATCAAGATATCTTAGTTGGATGGAGATATACTTTCTAATTTGATAATATAGAAACCCTAGTATGTGATTAGAAATCACAATAAAATACAGAAGATGTTAAGGAGATGAAACTCTTTAACATCTTTTTATTTTTGGGAGAAAATGATATAATATAGTTGGATATGGGAGAAGGAGGGAGAAAAATGAGAGGGATAGGTATAGGATTATCAGATTTTAAAGAGCTGATAACAAAGAAGAGTTTTTATGTAGATAAGACAAAATTTATAGAAGATATAGTAAAAGATATAACAAAAGTTCAATTGATAACAAGACCACGAAGATTTGGAAAGACATTAAATATGTCAATGTTAAAATATTTTTTTGATATAGAGAACAAAGAAAATAATAGAAAACTTTTTGAAGGTTTGTATATAGAAAATTCTTCAGTAATAGAGGAGCAAGGGAAATATCCAGTAATATTTTTATCTTTTAAGGATATTAAGGCAGACAATGTTGAAAAGATGTTTGTATGTATAAAGTCAGTTATTTCAGACTTATTTGAGAAATATAAATATATTAGAGAGAGTCTAGATGAGAGAAACGTAGAGATTTTTGATAGGATTTGGAAAAGAGAAGAAGAGGATTACAGTAGTTCATTAATTTTTTTATCAAAATGTTTAAAAGAGTATTACAAACAAGATGTGATTTTGTTGATAGATGAATGTGACACACCAATGGTATCAGCTTATGAGGGTGGATATTATGATGAGGTAAAGAATTTTTTTACAGGACTGTTTGGGAGTGCTTTGAAAGAAAATCCTTTTCTAAAGAAGGCGGTACTCACTGGAATAATGAGAATATCTAAGGAAAATATATTTTCTGGATTGAATAATGTCAAAGTAAACTCAATACTGGAGGAAAATTTTGCAGAGTATTTTGGGATAACAGAGAAAGAGGTAGAGAATTCTCTGAGGGAATATCAACTAGAAGAGAGATTGCCAGAGGTACAAAAGTGGTATAATGGATATAACTTTGGAGGAGTAAGAGTGTATAATCCCTTTAGTATAACTAATTTTTTGGATAGAAAGAGGATAATGCCATATTGGGTAAATACTTCAAGTAATAGCTTGATAAATAAAGTTTTAAGAGAAGCAAATAGTTTAATATTTGATGAGTTATCAAAGCTATTTCAGAGAGAAACTATAAATAAAACAATAGATATATATTCAAACTTTGATGAGTTGAAAAATCCAGAGCAAATATGGTATCTATTGACAAATGCAGGATATTTAACCCCAGTAGAAGAGGTAGATTTTGGAAAGTACAGTATCAAGATACCAAATGAAGAGGTACACTATTTCTTTGAGAGAGATTTTATTAGTAATTTTTTAGGAAGTATAGATGGATTTGATAAGGCATTAGAGTATCTATTAGAGGGAAATCTAGAAGAGTTTAGCTATGAGTTGGAAAATATTATGCTGACAAATGTAAGTTGTTTTGATTTTAACTCAAGTTCAAAGGAGAGCCATTATCATGTATTTATCTTGGGAATGTTGTTGGGATTAAGAAGAAAATATTATGTACGTTCAAATAGGGAGAGCGGGAGAGGAAGATATGATTTGATGATAGAACCACGAGATAAGAGCAAAGAAAAGAATGCCTTGATAATAGAGCTCAAGGTAGCAGAAAATGAGGAAGAGTTAGTAAGAGTAAGCGAAGAAGCCTTAGCACAGATAGAGAGTAAAAAATATGATGTGGAGTTAAGAGATAAAGGAATAGAAAATATTATCTTAGTAGGAATGTCATTCTATCAAAGAAATTTTAAAGTGATAGGGTATAAAAAATAAAATTAAGATAGGAATAAAAATTTTTGAGATGAGTCTAAAAATCCTTGTGGACTCATCTTTTTTTGTAGGAATAATTCAAAAAAGAGGAGAGGGCAAAAGAAAATATGGAGAGGAAGCTAACAAAATTATTGAGAGGCTCTTGATAAAAAAATATAGGAGCTATAAGCAAAAAGCTGAAGGAAAATAATACAAGTAGATTAGTACAAGAAGATTATATTACACACACACTATAGCTGTGAAATAGAAAATTATGAACAAATGACTTGTATTAGATAAATATAAGTATAACAAAGGTTATATAGTTAAAATAGTGTAAAAAAAATGTAAAATGATTGTAAAAAAAACAAAAAAAATAAAAAAAACACTTGATTTTTTTAAAAAAATAGTTTATGATGAAAATGTGAGGAAAGTATGAGTTGGGAGACATAAGTTCTTCATAGAATATTTCAAAGGAAATTTGGGAGGATAAAATTATGAAAAGATTAGCATTATTATTAGCAGCTATGGGAATAGTAACAGTAGGAGTGGCAGCAGCAGAATTAAAAGTAACTAATGTTGGACAAGAATTAGAGATAGAAAATACTTCTGGTGGATCTAATATAGGAGAAGCTACATATTTAACTACTTCAGTAGGTTTATCATATGGAGATTGGACATTTGGGATAGCAGGAACTAAATTTTGGAATGCTGATACAGATTCAATAGATAGTTATGATGGAAGACTTCAATTAGATGCTTGGAAGAAAATAACACCAGATTTAAGTTTAGGATTAAGATATAGAGGATATAGTGATCATGATAGATACTATGTAAGATGGAATTATTCAAAAGATTGGTTCTGGTCATCTGGTGATGTGTGGTATACATCTTATAATGGAAATGAAGCAAAACCAGATTCAATAAATTTAGAGGTTTATCCATTAGGATTTAAATATGGAGTATTTAAAGCTGGATGGTTTGTTAACTATGTTGACTATGTAGGAAGTGATGTAGAAGGAACTAAAGAAAATTATTTAGAAAATCAAATTAGAGCATATATGAATTTATATAAAGATGAGAAGCTATCTATAGATACAGAAGTAAGAGTAACATTAAATTCAGATGCTGATTATACAGGTGGAAAGAAAGCAGCAAAAGCAGATGATACTTTATATAAAGATTTCGGAAGAAATAGAGTATACTTAGGAGCTTCTTATAATGTAAGTGAGGCTTTAAATGTTTATGCTAAATATGGATATGAGTTCAGAGATTTAGAACTTGTTCAAACAGGAAAAGATACAGATTCTAACAGCTATTTTGGAGACTTTATAGTTGGATGGAACTATAAGTTCTAATAAAATAATCTAAAAATAATTAGTGGGATTTAAATTAAAAAATATACCATAAAAAGTTGAAGAAATTTTATAAAAAGTTCTTAATAAATTTAAAAAACTAATAAAATGGTATAAAATATATAAAAAAATGAAAAAGGGATTGGCTATATGACTTAACATAGGTCAATCCCTGTTTTTATTTAGTAAAATAAAATAAGTATTAATTAAAAATGAAACATATAATAAAAAAATAAAAAAGTTTTTTCAACTTAATAAAAAAAATAAACTTGACAAAATTGGCTATAAATAAGGATTTGAAAGGGTAGTTAGATTAAAAATATTGAAAAAATCAGTGTTTGAAAAATAAAATAATAAAAAAAACTATTTACAAATCAAGGAAAATAAGGTATATTTATATCAACGGGAGAATATCAGACACATTATTGTGATGGGTTTGAGAAAAATTTATGAAAAAAGGAGAGATAATTATGAAAAGATTAGCACTTTTATTAGGTTCTTTATTAGTAGTAACTGCAGCTGCTTCAGCTAAAGAAGTTGTACCAGCTCCAGTAGTAGTAGAGGAAGCTCCAGTTCAAATAGTAGAGAAAGAAGTAATCGTATACAGAGATAAAGAAGAAGGATTCAGACCAAATGGTTCAGTAGATCTTCAATACAGATATTATGGAAATGCTGAAAATGATAAACCTATTTGGAGTACAAAGGATAACTCTTCAAGAACTCAATTAACAACAAAAATAAATATGACTGAAAACCAAACTTTTGAAGCAAGAATTAGAGATTATAATTCTTTAGATGAAAATTCAAAACAAGCAAAAAATGAAACAGAAACAAGATTAAGATATTGGTATGATCATGGAGTATTAGGAGACTCAAAAGTTAATTTAACTTCGAGATTACACTATCAACATAAAACAAAAGGAGCTGGAAAGCAAGATGTAGAGTATTCTGCTAGATTTGATTTTGCTGAATATTTATTCAATAATGATTTTATAAAAACAAATACATTTGAGGTTGCTCCTAAAGTAGGATATGAATGGGGATCAGGAAATGATTCTAATTATGCAAATCTTGTAGGAATGGATATAGCATCAACTTATACATTACCAGCAGGTTTTTCTGCAGAATTTAATTTATATTTAACTCAAAAATTCTATGGTGCTGACCAATTAGATGTAGAAGGTAATAAATATGATGATAATTTTGATGCATATGTAGAAGCTTATTTATATAATACAACTAACCTTTATACAAATGGAAACTATGCCGTTGATTTTGTATTCGAAGGTGGATTAGATGGATATGATTGGTCACAAGAAAAAATTTATGGTTCATCAAGTCATGATTCATATTCATTATATGCTTATCCAGCTTTAAGAGTTAGCTATCAAGCAACAGATTTTGTAAATGTATATGCTTTAGCTGGAGCAGAATATAGAAACTTCTTATGGGAATCTCAAAGTAGAGCATCAGCTCAAGATTGGAGATGGCAACCAACTGCTACTGTAGGATTCACAACTACATTCTAGTCTTATCCTAGTAGCATAAAAAATTAAATAAGATTTTTAGTACCTGTGTAAAAGCAGGTACTTTTTTATTTAAAAATTATATAATTTCACTTGAAAAAAATATATAAATTTGATAGAATAATTTTTGGAAAATAATTAACCAAAAAATGTTACTATTTTAAGTTAATTTTTTCTTAAAGATTAGGGGAGGATATTTATGTATTTAAGTGAAGTTGAAAGTGTGGGAGTAGCTTCTGAAAAGAAGATACAATTACTAAAAAGAAATTTTTTAGGTTATTTTATATCTGCTATGTTAGCAGGAGTATATGTTGGTTTTGGAGTTATTTTAGTATTTGGAATAGGTTCCTGTATAGTAAATAATCCAATGATAAAAGTAGTTATGGGATTATCTTTTGGAGTTACATTGAGTCTTGTGGTTATAGCTGGAGGAGAGCTTTTTACTGGTAATAATTTAGTTATGGCTATGGGAGTTTTTAATAAAAACATAGGCTATAAAGATGCTAGCTATGTTTTACTCATATCTTTAATTGGAAATTGGGTAGGCTCTATGTTGATATCATATGCCTTTTATATGTCAGGATTGATGACAGAATCACTTATAAATTTTTTAGAGATGACTATATTAGAAAGAGTTCTAATAAATTTTAAAGATTTATTTTTTAGAGGAATTTTATGTAATATTTTGGTTTGTTTAGCTGTGTGGTGCTGTTATAGATGTAAATCTGATAGTGGTAAGTTGATGATGATATTTTGGTGTCTATTTGCTTTAGTCACAGCTGGATTTGAAAATAGTGTAGCTTGTATGACACTTTTAAGTGTGGCTTTCTTAGCACCTTTTGAGAATATAATGACGTTGGTGTGGTATATTTTACATATAGGAGTTTTAACATTAGGAAATATGGTTGGTGGGATTTTCTTTGTAGCACTTCCATATTATTTGATATCAAGAAAAGATAGAATAATTAAGTAGATTTTTAGAGAAATTTTATCAAAAAAGATAGAATTTCTTTTTTATTATATAATAAAAAACTGTATATTAAGTTTAAAAAATGATATAATATAAATGAAGAGTAAAATTATTGTAATATTTTTAAAAATACTAACAAAAAAGGAGAAAGTATAAAAATGGAGCAAGAATTTGAAACATATAAATTAAAAGTAAATAGACTTTTTGAACAACCTAGATTTATAATCCTATCTCAAGAAAAAGACATGGATGAAAGAAAAAAAACAGAGATGACATTAAACATAATAAAAGCTGTTGTAGTAAGATTTATAAAAACAATATTAATAAAAAATAAAAATATAATCTTATGCACTTCTAATGATGAGATAACAAACTATGTAAAAATAGGATTATTGAGATATTTAGCATTAGAAGATAAAGCTAACAGAGAGCTTATAGAAAAAAATATAGAGGGATTAAAAGATATTTTAAAAGAAATCAATAGATATAATACATATGAAGAAGCTATGTAAAAATAGAGGTGAAATATGAAAATATTACAAGGTTTAAAAATTTTAGATTTTACAACTCTTTTACCTGGACCGTATGCTACACTTATGCTAGGAGATATGGGAGCAGAGATTATCAAGATTAGTTCTCCAGATAAGCCAGATATAGTGGCTGACTATCCTCCATACACAGAGAATAAAAATTTATCAGCTAATCAAGCTTGGTTAGGTAGAACTAAAAAAAATCTATTTCTAAATTTAAAAACTCAAGAAGGAGTAGATATAGTAAAAAAATTAGTAAAAGAGTATGATATTGTAATAGAACAATTTAGACCAGGGGTAATGAAAAAATTAGGACTTGGGTATGAAGAGTTAAAAGAGATAAATCCTAGATTAATCTACTGTTCTCTCACTGGTTATGGACAAACTGGAGCTATGAAAGATAGAGCAGGGCATGATATTAACTATCTAGCAAGAAGTGGGAATATGAGTTATTCAGGAAGAAAGGGAATAGGACCTGTATTGACTAATATGCAAATAGCAGATATAGGAGTAGGTTCTTTACATTCTGTAATAGGGATTCTTTCAGCTGTATATCATAGAACACTTACAGGAGAGGGACAATATATAGATATATCTATGTTTGATGGACTTTTACCATTTCATGCTATGGAAGGAGCATCTTTTTTATTAAATGGAATAGAACCTGTTAGAGAGGAAACTAGATTAAATGGTGGAAGTGCCTATGATTTTTATGAAACAAAAGATGGTAGATATATAAGTGTAGGTTCATTAGAGCCAAAGTTTTGGAGTGGATTTTGTGATGCAATAGGAGCACCACATCTAATTGAAAATGGTGTTATGCCAGAAAATATTTCTAAATTAAAAAGAGAGATAAGAGAGATTTTTCTTACTAAGGATTTGAGAGAATGGATAGAGATATTTAAGAATAAAGATGTCTGTGTAGAGCCAGTACAAAATTTAAAAGAAGTATTGTTAGAAGATGAGCATGTAAAAGATAGAGAGCTGGTAGTAGAAGTTCCTATAATGAATGGTGAGAAAAAAATAAAACAGATAGCTACTCCTATAAAATTTTCTAAAACTCCAATAGAGTATAGTGATAGTGGTTATCCACTTGGGTATCACACAGATAAAATATTAGAAAAATTAGGATATTCTAAAGAAGATATAAAAAAATTAAAAGAGAAAAATGTAATATAGGAAAAATTATAAGGTGGAAATTAAATGTATTTTATAGAAACAATATTAATAGGTATAAGTTTAGCAATGGATGCCTTTGCTATATGTCTTTGTCAAGGATTGACGACTAAAGAAAATAAAGAGATTTTAGCACTGAAATTAGGAATAACATTTGGAGCTTTTCAGGCTATAATGCCATGGTTAGGGTATAGTGTAGGAAATATTTTTAGTAGTAAGGTTTCAAATTATGGAAATATTTTAGCTTTTATTATCCTACTTTTAATATTAATTGGAATAAAATCGTTAATAGGATAAAATGAAAAGAGGAGAAAATTTTTAATGAATTTTCTCCTCTTATTATTATTAAATTATTTTATTGATAAAATTAAAGTTGAACATATTTACTCTTAGCATAATAAGTTTCATCATTTCCATTGATATATAGAACAGTTCCACCTTTTATATAATCAATAACCTCTTTAGATATCTCTTCTGGGATAGCAGGACAACCTAAACTTCTACCTAAAAATCCATATTTATCCATAAACTCCTTTGTAGCATAGTCAGCTCCATGTACTACAATATTTCTATCCATAGCATTAGAATTTATACCAGGCTCAAGCCCTAATAACCTTAGAGAGTAACCATTACTTCCCTCATATGTATTTTTAGTAAGATAAAATCCAAGTGAGCTTTGATAAGAGTTAGGATTATTTGAAAATTTTACAGCTGTACCAAGTCCACTGTTTTTCCCATGAGTTACATATGTAGAAAAATCAACTTTCTTATTTTCTAAATCTATTACAAAAAATCTTTCTTCATTAGAAGGTTTAGAAAAATCTATTATTGTAATATAACCAGCTTTTTTATCTTCAATTCTATTATAACCTTGAATAGCTTTTAAAAATGTAGAGTATTCTAACTTATTCTCTATACCTAAATCTTTGTAAATTGTTTTTATATTCTCTTCACAACTTAAATCAGCACCAAATAATAAACTTCCACACAATACAAGTCCAGTAACTATTTTTTTCAACATTTTATTTTATCACTTCCTCATAAAAATAGATGTTTGCTATTAAAATTATAGTGATTTTTAGGCAAAAAGTCAATAAAAATACAAGTTAACATATATTTTTCAAAAATATATGATATAATTAAAATACCATATAATTAGGGGGACAGCATTATGTATTTAAAAGAATTAAAAATAAAAAACTGGCAATGTGTGGAAAATACTGAGGTAAAATTTGAAAATTTGATGCTTTTTATAGGACAGAGCAACAGTGGAAAATCAAGTATAATGTCAGCTATTATGTTCTTTTTAGGATATAGAAATTTTAGAGTTAGAGATTTAAGAAATGGAGCAACATTTTTATCTTTAGAAGGACGTTTTTATAATTATTTTAATAAAACTTTTAAACTAAATTCCATAGATATATCAAATAAAAATATATGGTTAAAGGTAGAAAAATCACTTGATGAAGAGATAAGATATTTTGTTTTATACAATAATATTTGGACAAAAATTACAAAGGAAGAGTATTGTTATATTGCAGAGTCAGTACCTATTTTATTTATTCCATCTTTTTCTGAAAAGGAGCAGACAGAGTTTTTTATATACTCCCTTCTAAAAATCTTAGAGAGCAAAAAGGTAAATCAACCAGAAGCACTAAATAGAATAATAGATACTTTTAATGAATTACAAAGTGAATATACAAGTAGAGGTCTATATAGAAACCTTATTTTTGAGATATTTTGTTCTTTAGCTCAATATTCTAAGAAAAATGAACATTCTATTTTAGAAAACACTCTTATTCTTTTTGAGGAACCAGAGTTATATTTACACCCTCAAAAGCAAAAGGAACTATTCTCAAATATATGTATTCTTACAAAATTAGGAAACCAGATATATGTATCTACTCATTCTAATAATTTTATAAATCTTCATATGTATAAATCTATATGTATAGTGAGAAAAGAGGAGAAGATAGGAACTAAGGCATTTCAATTTAAAGGATATCTATTTTCAGGAGATGAGATAAAAAATTTCAACATGAACTATTGGATAAATCCAGATAGAAGTGAAATTTTCTTTGCTAAGAAAGTAATATTAGTTGAGGGACAGACAGATAAAATAGTACTTGGATATCTTTCGAAGAGATTGGGAATATATAAATATGATTATTCTATATTAGAGTGTGGTAGTAAGAGTCTTATTCCTCAGTTTATAAAGTTATTAAATGTATTTAAAATTCCATATGTAGCTGTGTACGATAGAGATAACCATCTTTGGAGAACACCAGAAGAGATAGAAAATTCTAATCAGAAAAATAAGATAATACAAAATAGTGTAAAAAAAGATATAGGAAATTGGCTAGAGTTTGAAAACGATATAGAAGAGGAGATTTATGAGGAGAATAGAGAGAGAAAAAATTATAAAAATAAACCTTTCTATGCACTAAAAACAGTAACTAATTCAGAATATATTATACCTAAAAAACTTGAGAAAAAAGTTAGATTTATATTTAAATAAGTATTGAAGAGGATAATAAAATTTAAGAATAACGAAGATTGAGAAGAATAAATAGAGCAAGTCAGCGAAAGCAAACGCTAAAAAACACAACTGTTTGAACGAAGTGAGTTTTGTGTTTTTAGTGAGCTAAGCTATACTTGCTCTTTATTCTTTGAACGAAAGTTATTCTTAAATTATTTTTGATTAGATTAATTTTTATTATACTCTATTAATTTAGAAGCTTTTTATTATATCTTCATTTAACTCCTCTATTACAGCTTTTGCAAGTTCAATAGCAGATATTAAATCATCAATTGAAGCATAAGAGTAATGAGTGTGGATATATCTAGTTGGGATACCTAGTACAAGTACAGGGATACCAGTTTCTGAAATATGGTATTTTCCACCATTTGTAGAACCTTTCTCTCTAGCTATTACTTGATATTTTATTCCTCTTTTCTTAGCAATTTCTTTAGCAAATCTTAGAACTCTAGGATTAGAAATCATAGCTCCATCTACCACTCTAAGTTGCACTCCTTTTCTTAGAGCTCCGTGAGCAGATGTTCCATCTTTGAAGCTATCATCAGCAGGAGAACCTTCAAATACTATTGCAAAATCTGGTTTTACTTTATAAGCAGCTACTTGAGCTCCTCTTAGCCCTACCTCTTCTTGAGAAGCAAAAGCTCCAACTACATTTACATTACAGTTTTTATCTTTTAAAGATGAAAGAACTTCAATAGAAGCTACACAACCAAGTCTATTGTCAAAAGCTTTAGCTCTCATTATTCCAATTTTTTCATCATAAGTAAACTTTACATCTGGAACAATAGGATTTCCTACTTCAATTCCATATAGTTCAGTAGTTTCTTCATAACTACTAGTACCTAAGTCTATTGTTAATTCTGACATCTTAGGAAGTCTACTTTTTTCCTCATCAGTCATAAAATGAGGTGGCTTAGAAGTAACAGTTCCTAAATATTTCTCTCCCTTTCCATTTTTAACTATGACGCTACTAGCAGGTACATTTCCTACATACCAACCTCCTAGTGGAAGAAAACTGATAGAACCATTTTTATTGATATTTTCTACTATAAATCCTACTTCATCAGTATGGCAATCTAAAGCTACAGTTGGTTTTTTACTATCTCTCTCTTTAAGTCCAGCAAATAGGTTATTTATTGAATCCCTCTCTAAACTTAAAAAATCTAAATGAGATTTAATCTTTTCTATTACCTCATCTTCATATCCTGGTGCTCCAAAGGTATTAGTTAATTCTTCGGATAATTTAATAAGTCTTTCTTTCATCTTTGCCCTCCATTATTATTTATCAGATACTTTAAATTTTAATTCATTGAAACGAATATACGATGTTGGTTTCATTCCTTCTACATTTTTAGTAGAAGCTACAGTATTGTTAGTATAATACATAGGAATAACAGGTACATCAGTGTAGATTATATCTGCTACCTCTTTATATAACTCTTTTCTCTTTTCAACATCTATCTCTCTTTTTGCTTCATCTAAAACTTTATCCATTTGAGGATTGATATATTGAGAACGGTTTCCAGCAGAACCTAATTGTGAACTATGGAAGTTAGGATAATATCCATAATCTCCATCATAAGTAGATGGTCCCCATCCTAAGCTAAACATATCTAAATCTCCTCTTCCAGTAGCTGTTAAAAATGCTCCCCACTCTAGAGATTCTACCGTTACATCAAGTCCAATCTCTTTAAGTTGAGCTTGGATTATTTCAGACATTTGCATTCTTATAGGACTGTTACTTACTCCAATAGTTAATTTAGAACCAGTAAGCCCTTTCTCTTCTATTATTTTTTTAGCTTCTTCAGGATTATACTCCAAAGTTTTAGCTTCTGGAGTGTATCCAAAAACTCCTGGTGCTATGAAGCTATTAGCTTTTTGAACAGAACCTAATAATATACTATCTATGATAGCATCTCTATCTATTCCCATAGCAATTGCTCTTCTTACATCTTTATCTTTTAAGATACCCTTATCAGTATTTAATCCTACATAGTTTACACTTATTCCACTTTGCTCCATATATACTAACTCTGGATTATCCATAACAAGTCTTCTAGATTCAGCATTTAAGTCTGCTGTCATATCTATCTCTCCTGTTTCTAATCCTATTACACTACTATTTTCCTCTGGAATAGCTCTAATAACAACATATTTAATACTTGGCTTCTCTCCAAAATAGTTGTCATTAGCTTCAAGAGTTATTCTATCTCCAACTTTCCAATCTTTATATTTATATGGTCCTGTTCCTACAGGATTATGGAATCCCTCTTCCCCTTTCTCTTCAAAATATTTTTTACTTATAATTGAAGCAGTCTTATGGCTAAGGTGTGCAAGCAGTGGAGCGAAAGGCTCACTAGTATGTATTTTTACAGTATTATCATCTACTACTTCGATATTATCAATTAGTGAATAAAGATGAGCTACTTTAGGTAGTGTTTTAGCTCTTTCCAATGTAAATTTTACATCTTCAGCACCGAATTTATTTCCATTGTGGAAAGTTATTCCTTCATTAAGATGGAATAAAATTGTATTATCATCTAGTTGTTCCCAACTTTTTGCAAGACCTGGAACAATCTTTCCTGTCATCTCATCTATCTCAACTAATCTATCATAGATTACAGTGATAACTCTTTGTGAATATTGCTCAGTTGTATCTTGAGGATCTAATGTTTTACCTTCAGATATTTGAGAAAATACAAGAGTATCCTTTGTAGCATTTGCTGTATTTTCTTTATTTTCTCCACAGGCAGCAAGTAATCCTAGCATCATAAAAGAGAATAGTAATTTTTTTCTTATTTTCATGTAATCCCTCCCAGTTTATTTTTTAAATATGTAACTATAATATCATATTTTTAATATAATGTATAGTTGTTTTTAAATTATATAAAAATGAAAATAAATTTCAAAAATAAAAAATAAGAGATTTTAAATTAATTAAAGAAAATCTTAGTAAGATATTTTTTTAAATCTTCTCTAAGTTTATCCAATTCCTTTTGATAATTTTCATTAGAAAGTTTAGGATATCTATCATTTACAAATCTACCTAGATTTTTCATCCCCCACCAATTAGCTAAGTCATCATCAAAAACTTTGTAAGCTTTCATATAATTATCCCATTTTTCATCTTCTATACCTACTCCATCTCCGATAAAACCTCTTCCTCCACCAAGGTATCCACAGTTCATTATAGTGAATATTCCTTTTCCATTTAAAATTCCACGAGGTCCATTAGGGGTATCTATATAAGCAAATTTTTTTCCAAAAACTCTTTCCTGATATCCTTTTACTATAGAGGTAGCACTATCATGCCAGTTAGGATAAGCAAATATAATATAATCAGCTTTTGTAATAAAGTTTTGTTCATTGATTACATCTTCAGGAGTAGCTCCTATCCCATCTTTTTGAGAATAAAACTCATCAGGGTGTAAAACAGGGTTAAAATTCATTTTATATAAATCTCTAATCTCTACCTCTATACCATTTTCTTCCAAATATTTCATAGAGGTATATACCATATCAAAAAGTATAGAATTATCTCTATTATCTCCTACTATAAAGAGAGCTTTTTTCTTATTAGAATTTGTAAATCCATGAGGAATATATTTTGAAACATAAGAAGCTGGAACTACTGAAGCAGATGTTATTCCATCTAATTTTTCTCTCTCTTTTTCTGAAAGAGTAGAACTATAATTATTAGAATTGATTATTTTAATTTCTACTTTCTCATCTCTATTTATATAGTTATAGAGTCCAATTACCCCTAAACCTAAAAATCCCATCAAAATTAAACTTTTTAGTTGACTATTCATATTTTCACTTCCTTAAGTATTAGATCTCAATTGTTTTCTTTTTTCTTTCCAACTTGGCATATATTTTTCTACAAAATCCCAAAATTCCTTTTGATGATGTGGATATGGAATATGAGCTAATTCATGAAGAATAACATAATCGATTATATCCTTTGACTTTTTATAGAGTTGATGATTAAAGGTTATACTTCTAGAGAGAGTGTTACAAGAACCCCATCTAGTTTTCATATCCCTAAATTTTATCATTTTAGGAGAATAGCCTATACTTTCTCCTATCTCCATAGTTCTATTGATAACATAGGGATAAAAGTTGTCATATATCCATTGATTGATTAATTTTTTTCTCTTTTCAAAGCTATTATCTTTAAGGTAGATTATAAAGTTATTATCTTTAATCTCACACCTTTCTTGAAGAGATATTTCTAACTTGATAATATATGGAAATCCCAAATAATAGAATTTATCTCCTTCTTCAAACTTAGTTTCTAACTTTTTCCTCTCTTCTACTAGAGCTATTTTTTCTCTTATCCATTTTTCTTTTTCTTTTAAGAGAGATTCTATATATGAGTTTGGAATTTTTATTGGAGCAGATACAAGGACTTCTCCGTCACTATTTATTCTGATTGTAATATTTTTCATTTTTTTTCTAGTTATTTTTATCTTCATAGTTTTTATTATATCATATTTTTTAGCTAAATAAAGATAAAAGAGAACACTAACCATAAAAAATATATTGAGTTTTTTTGTATTATCTCTTATAATATTATGTGAATAAGTAGGATTTATTAGGAGGTAAGAATGTTACAAAAACATAAAAGAAACTTCTCAATAATAGCACATATAGACCATGGAAAATCTACAATAGCAGATAGATTATTAGAGTATACTGGTGCTGTTTCTAAAAGAGAGATGAAAGAGCAACTTCTTGATTCAATGGATTTGGAAAGAGAGAAGGGAATAACTATAAAAGCTCAAGCTGTAACTTTATATTATAAGGCAAAAGATGGAATAGAGTATGAATTAAACTTAATTGATACTCCAGGACATGTAGACTTTATCTATGAGGTATCAAGATCATTATCAGCTTGTGAGGGAGCTTTACTGGTAGTAGATGCTGCTCAAGGAGTAGAGGCTCAAACTTTAGCTAACGTATATTTAGCAATAGAAAATAATCTTGAGATAGTACCTGTAATTAATAAAATAGATTTACCAGCAGCTGACCCAGAAAAAGTAAAAGTTGAGATAGAGGATGTAATAGGATTACCAGCTGATGATGCTGTAATGTGTTCAGGTAAGACAGGAATAGGTATTGAAGATTTATTAGAAGCAATAGTAAAAAGAATACCAGCTCCAAATTATGAAGAAGACGCTCCTTTAAAAGCTTTAATATTCGACTCTAAATTTGATGATTATAGAGGTGTAATCACATATGTAAAAGTTTTAGATGGAAGTATTAAAAAGGGAGATAAAATTAGAATCTGGTCAACAGAGAAAGATTTTGATGTTTTAGAGGTTGGAGTATTCTCTCCTACTATGAGACCTCAAGATGAGCTTTCTTCTGGTTCAGTTGGATATATAATAACAGGAGTTAAAACAATACACGATACAAGAGTAGGAGATACTATTACTCATACAAATAATCCTTGTATATTCCCATTAGAGGGATTTAAACCAGCTCAATCAATGGTATTTGCTGGAGTATATCCACTATTTACAGATGACTATGAAGATTTAAGAGAGGCATTAGAAAAATTACAATTAAATGATGCTTCATTAACATTTGTACCAGAGACATCAATAGCTCTAGGATTTGGATTTAGATGTGGATTCTTAGGATTACTACATATGGAGATTATAGTTGAAAGACTTAGAAGAGAGTACAATATAGACTTGATTTCTACTACACCATCAGTTGAGTATAGAGTAAATATGGATAAGGGAGAGGTACTTGTAATAGATAACCCTTGTGAATTCCCAGATGGTGGAAGAGGAAGATTATCAGTAGAGGAACCATTTATAAGAGGTAAGGTAATAGTTCCTAAAGACTATGTAGGAAATGTAATGGAGCTTTGCCAAGAGAAGAGAGGGATATTTATAGGTATGGACTTTATTGATGAAAATAGATCAATGCTTACTTATGAATTACCACTTGCAGAGATAGTGATAGATTTCTATGATAAATTAAAATCAAGAACTAAAGGATATGCTTCATTTGAATATGAATTAGTAGGATATAAGGAATCAGACTTAGTTAAGGTAGATATACTTGTATCTGGAAAACCTGTGGATGCTTTCTCATTTATAGCTCATAAAGATGGAGCTTACAGTAGAGGAAGAGCTATCTGTGAAAAGTTAAAAGAGGTTATCCCAAGACAACAATTTGAAATACCTATACAAGCAGCACTAGGAGCAAAGGTTATAGCAAGAGAGACTATCAAGGCATATAGAAAGAACGTTATAGCAAAATGTTATGGTGGAGATATCACAAGAAAGAAAAAACTTCTTGAAAAACAAAAAGAGGGTAAAAAGAGAATGAAGAGCATAGGAAATGTTGAGATCCCTCAAGAAGCTTTCGTATCAGTATTAAAATTAAATGATTAATCTTAGGGAGAAATTAAAATGAAAAAAATATTGGTGATTAGATACAAAAAAAGTGTAGGGGATACAATAATAGGAACTACTCTTTGTGAAAGTATAAAGAAAAAATATCCAGATGCTAGAGTTGATTATTTGGTATATGAAAATTTAAAAGAGATATTCTACAATCATAGAGCTATAGACAATGTTTTAACACTAGATAGAAAAGCTGGATTAAAAGGTTGGTTTAAAACTTTAGGTGAGATAAGAAGAAATAAGTATGATGTAATAATTGATTGTAGAACAATAGTTATTACAGCTTTACTCTCTTTTTTCTCTGGAGCAAAGCTTAGAATAGGAAAGTATCATAAGTATAGATTTTTCTTCTATCATCACGCTATAAAAGGGTTTACAGAGAAGATGAATCAGATGAAAAAATATCATCAACTTCTAAAACCATTAGGGATAGAAGAGGTAAGTACAGAGTATGCTATCTGTCTAAAAGATGAAGAAAAGAATGAGTGGAAAAAAATAATGGAAGCAGAGGGAATAGATATGTCTAAGCTTATCATTCCTATGGCTGTAAATGCTAGACAAAGCAATAAAAAATATCCAGAGGAGTATATGTTACAAATAACAAAAACTCTTATAGATAAATATGATGCTCAAATTATACTATTCTACTCTCCATCAGAAGAAGCTTATGCTAAAGAGTTTTATAACAAGTTAGATTGTAATAAAAATATATTTATCAATCTAAAGACTAAAAATGTAAGAGAGTTAGCTTGTATATTTAGTAATTGTGATCTATTTGTAGGAAATGAGGGTGGAACAAGACACGTAGCTGAGGCAGTAGGACTTGCTAACCTATGTATAGTAGCCCCTCAAACTTGCAAAGAGGAATGGATAAGCAATGAAAATGATAGAAACCAATGTATCACAGTAAAAGATGTAAATGGTAGTGATTATGAGGATATCAAACCAGAGTATGTTCTTGAAAGAGCAGATAAGCAATTAAAATTATTTAATTTCTTCAATAAAAAAGTAAAATAATTATTTAGATAGAAAATTAAAAGAGGAGTAAAGCTTATAAGTTAAGCTTTCTCCTCTTTTTATATTATAAAGTTATATTTTTATTATAGTGGACTTTTCCTGTTTGATCTTTTATAGTAAGAGTGATTTTTTCTCCTTTTTTAACTCCACTAAGATTAATACTAGTAGTTATATTACTATTTCCAGTTCTTGCAGATATTCCTAGTCTTCCTTCTGATTTTATATTTTTTCCATTGATAACATAATCAAATTTTAAAGAAGTATTTCCTTTGGAATAACTATTAGCTGAGATAGTTAGTATCTCATTTTCAAATTGAGTAGAGATATTTTTTATTCCACCATCTATAGTAGAATTTTCTCCTACACCATAAACAGAAATCATAATAGCAGTAATCATCTGTACTTCACTAGAAATATTTTCACTTACTTCTTCGCTTCTTTTTATCTCTGCAGGTATTTCTGTGAAAGTTATATAACTTTTATACTCTCCATCTTTTAAATTTTTATCTGGAATAACTCTAAATCTTACAATCTGTTTTCCTGCTGGTTTTACAGATACAACTTTAGGGAAAACTTTTATATTAGAGTTTAAGTTATAATTTTCTCCAAATTTTTTATCACTTTCTGGAGCTATTCCAACTCTTAAAGGTGAGTCAGTGTTATTAACAATATACATCTCCTGTGTACTACTCTTTGATAAATCTACTTCAAATTTTGTAGGATAAATAGTAAAATTGAGAGCAAAAGAAAGTGTTCCTATAATGATAAATAAGCATAGTATTATAATTTTTTTCATATAAATTCCTCCTAATCATATTGAACTTTTACTGTAAATTTTCCTTTATATTTTCCAGGAATTACATTTCCAGCATCAAGTGTTCCACTAACATTAAAATTTACTTCCCCATTTTGTGGAATAATGATAGAATTGCTTTTAAGTCTAGTATTATTATAAAAAATATCAGCATAGTAATAAAGAGATTTAGATAAATCTCCAAAATCTACCTCTCCATTTGGAGCTAAAATAACTAGTACAGCTTCTTTTGTAGCATCCCACTCTCTATCTGAACTTGTAAAAGAAACAGTGATATTTGCACCCTCAGTTCCTCTTATATTTATTGTACCTTCTGTTTGTGGAGTATTTCTGTTACTATTTTTAGCTACTACTCCAAAGTTTACAGGAGTAGTTTCTATCTCTAATGGACCTAAAACTTCAGCATATACTTCCACATCAGCACTAGCGTCGCCTAAAGCAAAGGATAGAGTAGTTAGTAAAAATAAAAAAGTAGCTACAATTTTTTTCATATAAATTCCTCCTTTATATTTCATCTAGAATATCATCATATTTTTTATATTCTAATTCATCTGTAAATTTTTTAAAACCATCTAAAATTTTATCCCCATAATTTTTATATTCTTCATTTTCACCTACCTCTATTCCATCTAAAAAATTTAGTTTTTGTAGTATCTCTCCTCCTTTTCCATATATAATACTTTCACCATCTCTTTTTCCATCTTTGTAATTGATAATAGTTTTTAACTCTCCACTACTATAATAAAATTTCCATTCTCCCTCTCTTTTATTTAAAATATAGTATCCCTCAACTGTTTTTACACCTTGAGTAGTAAAGAGTAACAAGTTTCCATCTAATTTACCATAATTAAAATTAGCGACAGTTGATATATTACCATTTGTATAATAAGTGGTAAATTCTTTATTGAGTAATCCCATATCAAAATTCATTTCCATCTTAGGTGTTCCTTTATTATTAAAAACATTTATAGATCCTTGGAGTTCTCCCTCTTTAAATCTATCTATTTCAAAAATATTTCCATTGGGATAAAAATATTTCCATTCTCCAATAGGTCTATCATATTGATATTTAAGTATAGCTTTTAAATTTCCCTGAAGAGATTTTATTATCCACTCTCCATTTTTTAATCCATTACTAAATCTTCCTTCACAAATAAATTTTTCATTATCTATTATAATTTCGCCTTTGTAATATCCCTCTCTAACTCCTTCTAGATACTCTTCTTCAATATTATTTCCAATGAATTTACCAGAGAATGGAAGAGATTCATTTTTAAAATAGGCTATATTATCTATTAGTTTTTTATTTTTTATATCTTCAATTCTCACTTTAGCAAAAATAAAAGTAGAAAATATTAAAAAAATTGTAATTATATATCTTTTCAATTTTTTTCCTCCTTTTCCCCTTTTATCATTTCAGTATCTAAACCATCAAAATACTCTCCATCATCACTATTTTTGATTTCAATATCAATACTCTTAGTGGAAAAATCTACATTTTCATAGCCTAAATAATTAAATTTAATAGTATATTTACCTGGAAGAATATCTTCAAAGAAATACATACCATCAAATTCAGGTTCTGTTTCAGTAATAACTTCTCCATCTTGTTCTAATAAAATAGTAATCAATGATAAGTTTTGTACAAATTGCTTTTCAGTAAAATCTTTAGTTAGAACAATATTACCAGCTAAAAATGAGATTGCTTGTACAGGTATATCTAATTTTAATGATGATGAGTCCCTAACTTTTATTTTAATCTTTCCATCACTATTTTTGTAACCAGGATCAACACTTTTTCTATTTAAACTAATAGTTACAATTTTATTACTAGCTATTCCATCAGCTATATAATTTCCATTTTTATCTGTGATAAATCCCTTGTTATCTACTAAAACTTCAGCATTAGTTAGAGGAATATCTTCTGAATCAAATTGATGATTTCCATTTTTATCAAGATATACTTTTCCATATATCCAAGAATTACTTACAGAAGTTGTATTATCTATTTTTGCAAATGGAGCTTGAAGATTGATTAGTTTACTTGTTTCTATACTATTAGTAGTAGTTCTCTTGCTGTTTTCAGAAATATTAGTACTAGAGGAAACTTCTAAATGTATATAATTATCCCAACTCATAGTAAATACTATTCCATACCTAAATTTTTCACTGATATTAGAGTATCTAGTAAATACTCCAAAATCAAGATAAATTTTATCTTTTATAATTTCAATATCTCTTTTATTTAATCTTAGGTTGTAGTTTTGAGTATATTTTTCTTCTGCTCTCTCTTTTCCAATCTCTCCATCTAATATAACTGAAAAAATTCCAGAATAACTTACACTTGGATAAAAAACATTATAGTCATATCCTCTATATAAATCTTTTTCCATTTTTAGTGAAAATGAAATAGGAGAGAAAAGAGATGTATACCAAGCTAGATATACATTGTCACTTTTATAATCTTCATTCTCTTCAAAAAAACTTTTACTGTTTATTCCAATTTCAAGAGAGTTTTTATTAAATGTTTTTCCTAATGTTATAGAGCTATATTCTTTAAGGTTACTTTCTTCATATATATATTTTGAATATTTTTCTTTAAGGTACCTTAAAGTATAAGTTTTTAATTTTTGTTCAACTATAAAATTATAACTATTCTCTTTTTCATTTGTTTCATAATAATTTTTATAAGTAACAAGTGTTGGATAACTTTTATGCCCTGTATTAAAAAGAATATCATTTTGTAAAAGTTGATATTTTCTATTTTCAAAAGAGAGAAGTTCCATAGCACCAAGTCCTAATGTTAAATTATCAGTTATTCCATAATAAAAGTGAGAAACTCCTTGATTTTTTCCATCATTAGAGTTTTTTCCAAGTTGTAAGTTGACTCTACCTTTTCCTTTTTGAAGAATATCCATATCACTTAAAGAAAAAACTTTTTTATCTTCAACTCTTCCATCATTATAATATATTTTTAAAGTATAATCAGAGTTTAGAATACCGTCAACTATTCTAAATTCAAAATTTTTAGACTTAGGGTAGAGATAATCAATAAGAGAAAAATCTCTATATAATTCTATTATCTGAGCATTTTCAGCCTCACCCTTTATAATAGTAATTCCACCATCTCTTGTCATATATGTATCTTCATCTCTTATACTAACTCCAAGTACATCAGATCCTAAATTTATAAAATGTGGAGTTATCATAGAAAAACTTCCAATAACTAAATCATTCCCTTTCCAAAAGTCATTATAAGTAAGATTTCCATATTCAATCTTATTTTCTGGATAAAATTCTCCATTTAAATATAGGCTACCATATAAAAATTGTGTTCCATACTCATAATCTAAATTATAAGTACTCTCTTTTAAATTATATTTACTCCAATTGACTTTTAAAAATCCAGGAGAGATAAGTTGAGATTTCATCTCCATATCTATTTTATTATCTTGATGATTTTCTTCATCTAGCCTTAATCTATCTATCTTACTTTTTTCTCTCTGTTCATAAGGAAGAGGAAAGTTAGCTACTAAGGTAAGAGAAAGTAGTGAGAAATCAAAAGATATACTTTTAAAATTTAATTTTTCTTGAATAGAGGATATATTAGCATAAATACTATTATCCATAACAAAGGCTTCATTACTATCAAATTTTACATCAATAGTTTTATTATCTAAATTTCCATAAACTTTCATATTTTTTAAATCTATCTCTAAAGAATAGATTTCTAGAAAATACAATAGTGAATTTAATCCAACATAAACTTGATTATTTTCTATATCATATTTAACCATAAAAAAGCTATCTTTTAATTCTCCACATTTAATCTGAATAAAAGAATCTTCAAAATCATTATAATTTTCTATTGGGTAGGTAATTTGAGTAAGCAACAGTAGAAATAAAATAATTTTTTTAATCAAGATACTCCACCTTTACAGTAAAAAATCCACGATAAACTCCTCTACTAGTTTTTTTAGTTTGAGTTTCACCATCTATGAGGATATCTTTAGTGATAACTCTTCCATCATTTCCTACCCTATATGTATTTTTACTATTAGAAGACAATCTTCTAATTAATTCTTGACTATTATTATCTCTAAATCTTATATTAACAGTAAGAGTATCATTATTAGAATTTTTTATAGTTGTACTACTTGGAATATAAATATTTATACTTTTATTCTCTTCTCCCTCAATACTTAGATTAGCAGGTTCACCAGATTCTTTAGTAGAGAGTTTTTCTCCAGCTACTCCTTTTCCCAAGTTCATATTATTTAAAACTTTAATTTTTAAACTATGAATAGGTTTTAACTCTTTAGTATCTAAGTTCAAATAAACTGGATTGATACTAGAATTTATATACCCTATTTTTATATTTTCTTTTTCTCTACTTTGATTTAACCAATTAAAAACGAATTCTCCCTCTACCAAAATTTTAATCTCTTGCAATCCTTCGCCATTAGTAGTGTTTTTAAAATAGATCTTATTTCCTACTTTTGTTCCAGATATATTTGTTATCTTAAGTTCAGCTAAATTTATAAATGAATTATTACTATTAGTTTCTAATTGAAAAAAATCTTGAATATTACCATTTTCTTTGATTATACTTACTTCACTAGAAAATTTTAACCTACTAGTTGTTCCTATAACTAAATTATCATTTGAATATACTTTAGAAATCTCAGCAATATAATTTTTTCCAAAGGAAAAATAAGAGAAGATGAAAAAAATAATGAAAACTAATATTTTTTTCAAGCTATTACCTCCTTACTCTTCAAGAGCTCTATTGATTAAGATATATAATGAATGGTGTTCTAAAGGAATATATGGTAATTTTTTAGAAATTTCATTTACTCCTTCCATAAAGATTTTCTCTCTCTTTTCTAAATTCTCTTCCTTTTCAAACCTATTTTCAAAGTAATTTATCTCTTTATAGAGATTATCATCATAAATATCATAAAGAATAACCTTTCCTAAAGATATTCTTGGATATTTTTTATTGAAAACTAAATGTTGAAGAGCTATATCAAAATTTTTGGATTTTATTTTATAATAGTAAGCATCTACTTGATAAGGAAGAGTTTTTACTATAATTCCATATTTCTTTAATCTATTTTTTATATTCTCAGCTAGTTTTCTATCTTCTTCAGTATTTAATATCATAAGTTCAACAATTTTTTCTTTATCATTTAAAGTATTTAATTCTTTATTTATATTAAAATTTTTAACTTTATCAATATTTTCTAAATTTTTACCATAAATTTCTGGTGGTAAAAGAGATTCTTCCGTATTTAAAATATTATTTAGAATTTTTTTAAATTTTAAATTTCTATTTTTATTAAATACTAAGGCAGTAGTTACTATATTTTCACTTTTTTTAATATCAATATTTTTTTCATCAATAATTTTTAAATTTTTACCATTTTTAATATCAAAATTAGTAATATCATAAATTACATCAGAGTTATTATTAAAAAGAGAGAGTAATCTATCTTGAATTGAAAAAATTCTATCAATAATAATTTTTTTGTATGGAAATTCTATATTTGAAAGAGTAACACTATCTTTTTGTAAAGCTTCAACTTGATATAAACCTGTGCCAATAATTTTACCTGCTTTTTCTTTTATAATAGAACTCATAGTGTGCGAAAGAGTTTCAAATATATATTTGTCTTCTTGACTAAATTTGATAATAAACTCTCTATTATTAATAATTTCTATTTCTTCTATATTTTTATAAAACTCCTTTAAAGCTCCTTGAGTTTTTACTCTCAGTAAAGAATTTTTTACATCTTCTGATGTAAGAGAAGTTCCATCTTGAAATTTTATTCCATCTTTAAGTTTAATATATAACAGCTTTTTTGTTATATAATAATACTCTTGAGCTAACTTAGGAGTGATTTTACCATCAATATCTATTTCAAAAAGAGTATCATAGATAAATCTAAAAGCTCTTTTAGAGTAAATATCTGTTAATTTGATTGGGTCAAGAGTAGTAACCCTTAATTCTTGTGAGATTCTTATCTTATTTTTTTCTTCTTTTTTTTCAAAAATATAATCTTCTAACTCTGCAAAAGAGAGTTGACTAAATAATAATATAAAAATAAAAAATAATCTTTTCATATTTCACCACACTTTCATATAAGAAAAAAGCAATTATAAATTTAGAAAATACTCTAACTTATAATTGCAAAATAAACACTTCTAAATAAAGAATCTTTCAGTCTTTTATTATATTCTTTTCTATTCTAAGTGTAGCTCTATTTTATTTAAAAGTCAATAGTAAAATAAAAAATAAAAGAGAAAAATTTACCTAGTTTAAATAAATTTTTCTCTTTAAGAATTTAATTTTAAATTTTATTTTAAAAGATTATTTAATTTTTTAATAAACTCAACAGGATTTTCTATTTGGAATCCTTCAAGCATAAGAGCCTCTGTATAAAGAATATCTAATAAATCATCAAATTTAGGAGTATCTTTACACTCTTGAAGTTTTGCAAATAGAGGGTGCTCTGGGTTTAGTGCTAAAATCTTTTCAGCTTTTATATTTTCATTTCCAGGAATTTGAGAAAGTACTTTTTCCATCTCAAGAGAGATTTCTCCCTTAGCAAGTAGAGCAGAAGCACCACTACCTAAGTTATTACTTAGCTCAACATCTACTATTTTTCCTGTTAAGCTCTCTTTTATCTTATCTAGCATAGATTTATTGTCTTCAGATAATTTTTTAATCTCTTCCTCTTTTTCTTTGTTTTCCTCTAATTTGAAATCAGAATCACTTATAGATTTGAAAGTTTTTCCTTCAAACTCATTCATAGTTTTTAGAGCAAACTCATCAATCTTATCAGTTAAGATTAAGACTTCTATTCCTTTTTCTTTTAGAGCTTCCATCTTAGGTAGAGATTTTACAGTGGCTAAATCCTCTCCTACTACATAAAGAATCTCTTTTTTCTCTTCTCCCATACGCTCTACATACTCTTTCAATGTAACATATTTATCATCTAGAGAACTTCTAAATATTAATAAGTTTTGAAGTTTGTCTTTATTCATTCCAAACATATCGTGGATACCAAATTTTATATTTCTACCAAAAGCTTCCCAGAACTCAATATATTTTTCTCTATCATTTTTTAAGATATATTCAAGCTCTGATATGATTTTTTTCTCAAGATTTTTAGAAATAGCAGTAAGTTCACTATTTTGTTGTAAAATCTCTCTTGAGATATTTAGTGATAAATCATCACAATCTACAAGCCCTTTTACAAAACTAAAATATTCTGGAATTAGCTCATCACATTTATCCATTATAAAGACATTTTTTGTATAAAGTTGTAATCCTTTTTTATAATCTTTTGAGTAAAAATCCATTGGAGCTTTTTTAGGAATATATAGTAAAGCTGTATATTCAATACTACCTTGTACTTTTAGATGAAAGTGGAACATAGGATCTTCCCAATCGTGGAAAGTAGATTTATAGAACTCATTATAATTTTCATCTTTAAGTTGAGATTTATCTGTTTTCCAAATTGGTTTTGTAGAGTTAATTGTTTCATCATTGAAAATAATTGGATATCTTACATAGTCAGAGTATTTTTTAACTAAATCTCTTATCTTCCAATCTTCTAAGAAAGTCATAAACTCCTCTCCATCTTTTATAGTAAGAGTAATAGAAGTTCCTCTCTCTTTTTTTTCAAACTCCTCTATCTCATAAGAACCATCTCCAGTAGATGTCCACTTTACTCCCATATCAGATTTTGGAGATTTTGTAATAAGAGTCATCTTATCAGCTACCATAAATCCAGAATAGAATCCTACTCCAAACTGTCCAATAATATCTATATCATCTTTTGAAGTGTTTTCTAATTTTTCTTTAAAAGCTTTTGAACCAGATTTTGCAATAGTTCCTATATTTTCAGCTACCTCATCATAAGTCATTCCTATTCCATTATCTGTAATTGTTATCTCTTTTTTATCCTTATTTACTGATAGAGTTATTTTAAAATCTCTATCTTCTCCTAAAATTTCACTATTAGTAAGAGCCTCAAATTTTATTTTATCAATAGCATCACTAGCATTTGATATAAGCTCTCTTAAAAAAATCTCTCTATTTGTATAGATAGAGTGTATCATCAAGTTTAATAATTCTTTAGTTTCTGCTTGAAACATTTTTGCTTCTTTTCTCATTTAAAAATTACCTCCTTAGCACTCTAATAAATTACTGGCTAACAATTAATATATACCATAATCAATAAAAGTTGTCAATAATTTTTTATATTATAAAATTTCTGATTCAAGTTAAATAAAAAATAAAATAGTAAAATTTTTACTTTTAATATTTTAATAACTATTGAAATATAAATATATTTTATGGTAATATCTTATTGTAAAATAAATGAAATGTATTATAAATAAATAAAAAATTCTAAAATAAAATCAGTAAAAATTTTACTAATTAAGAGAAAGGAAGAGGATAAATGATAAACTTCAATGAAAAAAATAGAGAGTTTCATTTACAAGGGAAAAATTTTAGTTATGTTTTTAATGTTATGCAAAATGGACAATTAGGGCAACTTTATTTTGGAAAAAAAATAAGACATAGAGAAGATTTTTCACATTTTTTCTATAAACCTGAAGTTGGAATTGGAATAATAGCTCACTATGAAGAGGATCCAGGATTTTCATTAGAGTATTTCAAACAGGAGTACCCATCATATGGAACAACAGATTTTAGAAAGCCAGCCTTTGAGATAGAGGATGAGAATGGAAGTAGGGTAAGTAATTTTGTATATAAAGGATATAGAATTTATAAGGGGAAAGAAAAATTACAAGGATTACCAGCTACTTATGTGTTATCAGAAGAGGAAGCTGAAACTTTAGAGATTACTTTAGAGGATGAAGTTTTAGAATGTAGACTATATCTTACTTACACTATTTTCAACGAAAGGGATATTTTAACTAGAAATGCTAGATTTGAAAATTATGGAAAACAAAATCTAAAATTAAATAGAGCAATGAGTTTATCATTAGACTTACCAAATTATAACTATGAGATGTTACACTTTTCAGGAGCTTGGGCTAGAGAAAGACATCTTAAAACTAGAAAATTAGAGGTAGGAAGTCAATATATAGATAGTACAAGAGGAGCAAGTAGTGCTCATCAAAATCCTTTTATTATTTTAAAAAGACCTAATACAGATGAAGATATGGGGGAGGCTATTGGATTTTCCTTAGTTTATTCTGGAAACTTTTTAGCACACGTAGAGGTAGATCATTTTGATGCTACAAGAGTGACTATGGGAATAAATCCTTTTGATTTCTCTTGGAACTTAAATGGAGGAGAAAGTTTCCAAACACCTGAAGCTATAATCTCTTTTACAAGTACAGGACTTAATAGTTTAAGTCAAAATTTTCATTCACTATACAGAGAAAGACTTATGAGAGGGGAGTGGAAAGAGAAAGAGAGACCAATTCTTATAAATAACTGGGAAGCAACATATTTTGATTTTAATGAAGAAAAACTTTTAAATATGGTAAGAAAAGCTAAAAAGCTTGGATTTGAACTTTTTGTATTAGATGATGGTTGGTTTGGAAAGAGAAATGATGACAAAAGTTCTTTAGGAGATTGGTTCCCTAATTTAGAAAAATTACCTAATGGTATAAAAGGGTTGGCTGAAAAAGTAGAAGCTGAGGGAATGAAGTTTGGACTTTGGTTTGAATCAGAGATGATAAGTAAAGAGAGTGAACTTTATAAGAAACATCCTGATTGGATATTAGGAGTAAAGGGAAGAAAATTGTCACTAGGAAGAAATCAATATATTTTAGATTTATCTAGAGAAGATGTACAAAATTATATAATTTCTGTACTTGATGAGAGATTTGCTGAAGCTCCAATATCTTATGTTAAATGGGATATGAATAGAAATATGACAGAAATAACTTATAGAGATTTACCTCATAAGTATATTTTAGGACTATATAGAATATTAGAAAAAATAACTACAAAATATCCACATGTACTATTTGAGTCTTGTGCTTCTGGTGGTGGAAGATTTGATGCTGGTATGTTATATTATATGCCGCAAGTATGGACAAGTGATGATACTGATGCAATAGTTAGATTAAAAGTTCAACATGGGACTTCAATGGGATATCCATTACTCACTATAGGGGCTCATGTTTCAGATATTCCTAACCATCAAACTGCTAGAAAAACAAGTTTAGATATTAGAAATCATGTAGCTTATTTTGGAAACTTTGGTTATGAGTTGAATCCACTTATTTTTGATGAAGAGATGGATAAAAAAGTAATTAAATATTTAGATTTCTATAAAGAAAATAGAAAATTAATTCAATTTGGGGATTTTTATAGAATAGAGAGTCCATTTGAAGGAAATACAACATCTTGGATAGTAGTCAACAAAGATAAATCTGAAGCTTTAGTTGGATATTTCCAGATTTTAGCTGAACCAAATCCTGGTTATAATAAAAAAGTTATTTTAAAAGGATTAGATCCAGATAAAAAATATTTAGTCAATGACGAATTTGAAGCTTATGGAGATGAACTTATGAATATGGGAATAGTTTTCCAGCAACCTGATAGATATTTCTCTAAAGATTCAGAAACACAAGATTTTCAAAGTAAAATATTTAAATTGAAAGAGATAAAATAAAATATAAGGGGGATAAAAAAATGGTAGATTTTAAAATGAAACTTTCATATGGAATAGGAGCGTTAGGAAAAGACTATGCTTGTGCTATAATATATATTTTCTTAATGTATTATTTAACTGACGTAGTAGGGTTAGTACCTGCTTTTGTTGGTACACTATTTTTAGTAGCAAGATTATGGGATGCAATCAATGACCCTATGATGGGAATGATAGTTGACAATACAAGAAGTAGATGGGGAAAATTTAGACCTTGGATACTTATAGGAACTATTTTAAATGCTGTGGTTTTAATTGCTATGTTTTTTAAGCCAAATGGATTAGAAGGAAAAATGTTATATGCTTATATTTCTGTTGCTTATATTTTATGGGGAATGACTTATACAGTAATGGATATTCCTTTCTGGTCTATGATACCAGCTCTATCTAGTGACAAAAAAGAGAGAGAGAAGATAGCTGTTATACCTAGAATATTTGCTAGTTTAGCGTGGTTAAGTATAGGAAGTTTTGGATTACCAGTTATAGGATTACTTGGAAATGGAAATGAGGGAAGAGGATTTTCTCTACTAGCAGTTGGAATAGCAATTTTCTTTATATTTGCTTCAACTTTAACAGTTATAAATGTAAAGGAACAAATAGTAAGTGACCAAAAAGCTCCAAAGGTAAATTTAAAAGATACATTTAGATTGATTTTTAAAAATGATCAATTAGTAGCTTTAATAGGAACAGTTTTAATGTATAACCTAGTTGCTCAAATATCTGGAGGGGTAGCTATATACTACTTCAAATATGTAATAGGAAGAGAAGCACTATTTTCAGTTTTTACAGGATTTTCTGGAATAGCTGAAATAGCAGCATTAATGGCTTTTCCAATGTTATCAACTAAAATAGGAAGAAAGAAAGTATTTTTCTTAGCTTGTAGCTTACCAGTTATTGGTTTTGGGTTATTATGTTTAGCTGGATATATTGCTCCAGAAAGTGCTACTTTAGTTGCTGCTTGTGGAATTGTAGCTAAATTAGGATCAGGACTTTCTTTAGGTATTTCAACAGTTATGTTAGCTGACGTTGTTGATTATGGAGAATATAAATTTGGAAGTAGAAATGAAAGTGTAATTTTCTCTGTCCAAACACTACTTGTTAAATCTGCTTCAGCTGTAAGTGGTTGGTTAATAGGAATAGGATTGTCTTTAGTAGGATATGTAGCTAATGTACAACAAACAGCTTCTGCTATAATGGGAATAAGAAGTTTAATGATAATTTTCCCTATGTTATTATCAGCTATGGGATATGTAATATATAAAAAGTATTATAAATTAAATGATGAGTATTACGATGAGATTGTAGAAAAATTAATGGAAAATAGAAAACAAAGAACAGTTTAATAAGGAGAAATAGTATGTGGTTAGGAGTAGATTATTATCCTGAACAATGGGATATATCAATGATAGATAAGGATTTAGACAATATAATAGAACTTGGGAGTAATGTAATCAGGATAGGAGAGTTTGCTTGGCATATTATGGAAAAAGAAGAAGGAAAATATGATTTTTCCTTCTTCGATATGGTTATAAAAAAAGCTAGTGAGAAAGGACTAAAAGTAATTTTTGGAACACCAACAGCTACAATTCCAGCTTGGCTTGCTAAAAAATATCCTGAAGTATTATCAGAATTTGAAAGTGGTCAAAAAAGAAGATTTGGTGGACGCCATACAAGCTGTTATAACAGTGAAAAATATGTAGAGTATTCTAAAAAAATTGTACAAACTCTTGTAGAACACTATAAAGATGAAAAAAATATAGTGGCTTGGCAACTTGATAATGAGTTTGGACATGAAGGAAGCGACGAGTGTTTCTGTAAATGTTGTGAAAGAGAATTCCAAAAATTCCTTTCTAAAAAATTTAATGGAGATATCAATAAATTAAATGAAACTTATGGAACAACTTTCTGGTCTCAAGAGTATAACTCTTTTGAAGAGATACCTGTACCAGCCGCTACAATTACCACTCATAACCCAGCTTTAAGATTAGATTGGGAAAGATTTAGAAGTGAGAGTATTGTAAAATATTCAGATATGCAAATTGAGATAATTAGAAATATAATTCCAGAGGCAGTAATTATCCATGACTTCCCAGGTGGAGGATTAGATAAGCATGTGGACTACTCTAAGTTAGCAGAAAAATTAGATGTAGTAGCTTACAATAACTATCCAGTATGGGGAGGACAAAAGAAACCTATTCCACCTTGTGAAATAGCTTTTGGTTTGGATTATATGAGAGGGTTGAAAAGACAAAATTTTTGGATAACAGAGGGGATAATGGGAGCTCAAGGACATGATATAACTGGATATCTTCCAAGACCTAATCAAGCTAAGATGTGGTCATATCAAGGTGTAGCTAGAGGGGCTGAAACATTTATTTACTTCAGATATCGTGGAGCTACTAAGGGAGCAGAACAATTTTGTTATGGGGTAATAGATGCTGACAACCAAAAGAGAAGAAAATTTTATGAAGTTCAAAATTTCTTTAGAGTAGCTAAGGAAAATGAAAAATTTTTAGAAACTTCAATAGAGAGTAAAATAGCTATGATATATGACTATGATTCATTAGCATCTTTTAGAATACAAAAACAAAGTATATTATTAGATTGTCATAGTGAGATGAAGAGAATACATAAAGTTTTCTATGAAAAAAATATAATGATAGATATCATTCCTCATACAATGGATATTTTTAAATATGAAGTAGTAATCCTTCCATTTATGATAATTTGGAAAGAAAAGTTTGTAGCTAAGATAAAAGAGTTTGTAAATAATGGTGGTAAAGTTGTATTTACTTACCGTAATGCTATAAAAGATATAGATAATAACTTGACATTAAATGAGATGTTACCTGTAAGATATACTGATTTAACTGGGGTATATATAGAGGAAACAGAAAGCTTACAAGAGTATGATGAGCTACCATTAAAAGGTATAGGAGAATTTGAAGGAGTAGAGGGAAGAGCTGGAATATTTAGAGATATGCTTGTACCTACTACTGCACAAACTTTAATGAAATATGATGATAAATTCTATAATGAGTTTTCAGCTGTGACAAAAAATAAAGTTGGGGCTGGAGAGGTTTACTATATAGGTTGTGGATTAGAAGATAAACTTATGACTAAGGTTATGGAAAAAGTTCTTGAAGGAACAGATATAGTAGAGGAGATTACTCCTGAAGGTGTAGAGGTAGTTGAAAGAGGAAATCTAGAAAATAGAGTAAAAATCTATATAAATCATAATGATTATTCAGTTAAGGTAAAAGAGTTTGAGCTTGCACCTTTTGAGTGTAAAACTGTTAAATAACCTACTACTCTCTCTTGATTTCAATTTAAAAAATTAGAATAATTCAAGAATGACGAAGAACGAAAGTCATTCTTGAATTTTATTTATTAAGAATTTTTAATATTGACTATATAGTTTTATCTTTTACACTTTCTCTCTCAATAAGATTACAAGGCATAATAACTTTTTTTACCCCGTGTTCTCCTTCCCAAAGTTCTTCCATAAGTCTTATAGCTGCATCAGCATACTCTCTCATAAAAATTCTTATAGATGAAAGAGCTGGAGTAGCAAATTCAGAAAGAGGAGTATCGTTGAAGGTAATAATACTTACATCTTCAGGAATTTTTATATTTTTTTCACTAAAAGCTTTTAAAATACCAGAAGCAATAGCATCAGATGAGATAAAAAAAGCACTAGGTAATTTAGAATTTTTTAAAAATTTAATAATGTTATTATATCCAGATTTTGAATTCATCTCACACTCAACTATATATTTTTCATTAAAGAGATTATGCCCTTCTAAAAAACTTTTAAAATATACATATCTAGAATCTATCTCCCATTCTTTTGTATTACCAAAAGTATATTTGCTTCCAATAAAACCAATATCTTTATGCCCTTTATCTAAAAAATGTTTTAAAGCAATTCTTACTCCTAATTGATAGTTGGGAATAATACTGTGATAGGTCAACTCATCAGGAGATGAATCTATAAAAATAATATTTCTAGTATAGGATTCAAAATCAGCTATTTCCTCTAATGTAAATCTTCCTATTGGAAATATCCCATCTAATTTCTTTTTATTAATTTTTATAAAGTTTTTATCTTTATTTCTAAAAAGAGAGATAACCTCTATTCCTTTTTCTAAACAAACTTCTTCTAGAACATTTTTCATCATAATATAGTAAATATCTTTTTTCTGCTCTTCTAATTCAAACATTTGAGCTATACCAATCTTATACTTTTTAGCTTTTCTATCTTTGTATCTCTGTCCTATTGTTTTATAGTTTAATTTGTTAGCTATCTCTATAACTTTTTCTTTAGTTTTATTAGAAACATTTAAGGTAGTATCATTATTCAGTATTCTTGATACTGTTGTTATTGAAACATCGCTTAATTCAGCTATCTCTTTAAGTGTTGCCATAAATATCTCCTATCTCTATTTATCATAATTTTAGTTAGATATATAAGAAAATTCAAGAATGATGAAGATTGATAAGAATAAATAGAGCAAGTCAGCGAAGGTAAATGCTAAAAAACACAACTGTCTGAGACGAAGTCGAGTTTTGTGTTTTTAGTGAACCAAGCCATACTTGCTCTTTATTCTTTGAACGAAAGTCATTCTTGAAGTATTTTAATTAATTATAACGGTCTCTAATATTCTTCTTAATTTTTATATTTTGTTTATGAATATCTTGTTTAAAACAATAATTTTATGCTAGATGTAAATAGTGAGTACATACTAAGAAAAATACTATCAAAGCACAAGCATCAATTATAGTAGTAATAAATGGACTTGCTATAATAGCAGGGTCTAGTTTAAGTCCTTTAGCTATAATAGGAAGAGTACTACCTACAACTTTAGCTATAATTATTGTAATAAATAGGCTAAGAGATATAGCAAAGGAAACAGCGAAATTAATATCACTTAGGTAGTAAATAATTAAAAAGTTTACTACAGATAAAACTACACCAATTATTACACTAACTCTTAACTCTTTCCAAAATATCATACCAATATCAGATAACTCTATCTCTTCAAGTGCTATTCCACGAGTAATTAACATAGAAGATTGAGAACCAGCATTTCCACCAGTAGACATAAGCATAGGAATAAAAGAGATAAGTACAATAGCTGATTGTAAAACTCCCTCATAAGTTCTAATTATAATACCAGTAAAAGTTGCTAGTATCATTAAAATTAAAAGCCAACCTATTCTCTGTTTAACTAAAGAGAAAACAGATTCTTTTAAATACTCTTCATCAGATGGAGCCATAGCAGCCATCTTTTGCATATCCTCAGTATTTTCTTGGTCGATTACATCTACTACGTCATCTATTGTAATAATACCAACAAGTCTATCTTCATTATCCACAACAGGCATAGATGTCAAATCATATTTTCTAAAGTCAGAAGCGATGTTTTCTTGGTCATCAGTAGTATGACAACTTACAAAATTTGTTTCCATAGCTTCTCTAAGTGGTACATCATCATCTAAAAATATTAGTTTCTTAAGTGAGATATATCCTACAAGTTTTCTTTGATTATCTATTATATAACAGATATCAATAGTTTCATTATCAATTCCAAATCTTTTGATAGAGTGTAATGCTTGTCCAATATTCATATCATTTTTTAAAGATAGATACTCTACAGTCATAACACTACCAGCACTATTTTCTGGATATCTTAAAAATTGGTTAATCAAATTTCTCATATCAGAAGAAGTATTTTGTAGAATTTTATCTACAATATTTGCTGGCATCTCCTCTATAAAGTCAACAGTATCATCAATAAACATATCATTTACAATATTACGTATCTCCTCATCAGTTATGTTTTCAATGATTTCTTGTTGCTTATCAGAAGAAAGATAAGAAAAAATATCTGCTGATAAATTTTTAGGTAAAATTCTAAAAAGTTTTAAGCTTTGCTCTTTGCTCATCTCCTCAAATAGCTCTGCTATATCAACAGGTTGTAGATCAACTAATATCTCCCTTACTTTGTTAAGCTGATTAGTCTCTAATAAATGATAAATATCTTCCAACGGAACCTCCATATAAAAAACCTCCACATAATAAAATTTCTCTCTATATAGATTACCATTTTAATTGAAAAAAGGCAAATAAAAATTCTATATTACTACAAAAGATTTAATAAATATTGTATAATATATTTGAATGAAAAATTAGGAGGATAAAAATGAATATAAAAGCTAGAGTTATCAGCTTAATTAAAGAAGTAGAGAATGGAAAATTTTCTAATATAGCATTGAATGAATATTTTAAAGAGAATAATCTTTCTAAAAAAGAGAGAGGTTTTATAACTGAGCTTTTTTATGGAGTAATTAGAAATAAGATATTTCTTGACTATGAGATAGATAAAAGAACTACTACTATAAAAAAAGATTGGATAAGAAATATTTTGAGAATATCTATGTATCAAATAAGCTTTATGAATAGTGATGATAAAGGAGTTATCTGGGAAGCCACAGAGCTTGCTAAGAAAAAATTCAGTGTTCCAGTTGGAAAATTTATCAATGGAGTATTAAGAAGCTATCAGAGAGAGTGGCAAGAAGATGTAAAAGAGTTAAAAGAGAGTGGAAAAAATTATATATATCTTTCATACCCAGAGTGGTTTTATAATAAACTTGTTTCTGAGTATGGAGAAGAGGAGGGAGAGTTATTTCTACAATCTCTAAAAAAAATTCCTTATATCAGTTTTAGAGTAAATAGATTAAAATATAGCTGTGAAGAGTTTGAAAAATTATTAGAAGAGAAAAAAATAGATATAATAAAAAAAGTGGATAGTGTATACTATGTAGATTCTGGAATATTACTGTATAGTGATGAATTTAGAGATGGAAAAATAATAGTACAAGATGCCTCATCATATCTATCAGCTAGAAATTTAAATCCAAAACCTGATGAATCAGTACTAGATACTTGTAGTGCTCCAGGTGGAAAGACTGCTGTACTAGGAGAGCTTATGGAAAATAGAGGAGAGCTATTAGCCCTAGACATATATCCACATAAATTAAAATTAATAGAAGAAAATTGTCATAAATGTGGCGTAGATATTGTTAGAACTGTGAAGATGGATGCTAGAAAATTAAAGGAGCAAGGAAAGAAATTTGATAAGATATTAGTAGATGCTCCATGTAGTGGTTATGGTGTACTTAGAAAAAAACCAGAGGCTATATATAATAAAAATTCTGAAAATGTAGAGGAATTAGCTAAACTTCAGTTTGAAATTTTAGAATCAGCTTCTCAAGTTTTAAAAGATAATGGAGAATTGGTATATAGTACTTGCACTATTTTAAAAGAGGAAAATGGAGAAAATATTAAAAAGTTTTTAGAAAAATATCCAAATTTTGAAACAGTAGAGCTATATATTCCTGAAAACGTAAATGGAAGCTATGACAATGTAGGTGGATTTACTGTAGATTATAAAGAGGATATTTTAGATGGATTTTATATAGTAAAACTTAAAAAAAATAAATAGAAAGGATAGTTATGTTAGAAGAATTAAAAGAAGCAAATGAATATATAATAAGCAAGATAAAAGAGAATGATGAATTAATACTTGAGATGGAAAAATATGCTAGGGAGTATAATGTTCCAATAGTTACTAAAGAGGTAGCTGAATATCTTAAATTTATAGTAAAAAGTAATGGGATAAAAAATATATTAGAAGTAGGAACAGCTATTGGTTATTCTGGAATATTAATGGCTAAAGAGATAGAGAAAAATGGTGGAAAACTTTATACAATAGAGATAGATGAAGAAAGATATAATCTAGCTCAAGAAAATTTTAAAAAGTCTGGATTAAATAATATTGTATCTATAAAAGGAGATGCAGTAGAAGAGATTAAAAAAATAGATGAAAAATTTGATTTTGTCTTTATTGATGCTTCTAAGGGACACTATATGGAATTTTTTGAAGATTCATATAAATTATTAAATAAAGATGGAATAATATTTATTGATAATATTATGTTTAGAGGATATCTATATAAAGAGTATCCAAAGAGATTTAAAACAATAGTAAGAAGGTTAAATGAGTTTATTGAGTATCTATATTCAAGAAATGGAGGAGAGTTTGTACTTCTTCCTTTTGGAGATGGAATAGGACTATTTAGAAAAAAATAAATATTGTAAGAAAATTGCTAAAATCTTTTTTATGAGGTATACTCATATTAACAAACTAGGATTATACAAAGTAAGGTGATAATGATGAGTAAACCTAAAATATTAACAAGAAAAAAATTGAGAAAAGAGGTTCTTGAGCAAATAGAAAATTTTCCAATAGAAGCTCCAAGAGATTATAATATGGCAGATTGGAAATTTGAAAAATTAATAGAGCAGATAAAAACTTTTGAAGAAGATTTAGATGATGACCATGAGGTAGCTTTAAAATTAGCTTCTTTTGGTTCTGCTGTAGTTATGTATGTGATGACAATAGGCTATCAAAATCCTGATATACTTTATTTTTATGGATTTGTAGATGGACAGCCAGCTCAACTTATTCAGCATATGAGCCAACTTAATTTTTTGATTACTTCAGTAGAAAAGATAGATAAGGATAAACCAGCTAGACGTATTGGTTTTGCTCTTCCGACCTTAGATAAAATAGAAGAGAAAATTGAAGATTAACACAGATTAATATTGAGGAGTAATGATTATGAGTGAAAAAAAAATAGTTGACATAAAAAGTATTTTTAAAAATAAAGCTTTAGATAATAAAAAAATAAAATTGAAAGCAGAAGAGTTGATGAAAAAAAATATAACTGCTATGAGATACTTACAAGATAAGTAGTGGTATTTATGAATAGTAAATTTTATTCAGAAGAGGCAGAATATTTATATAATTTGGTTATAAGCTTTAATCAATCAATTATGGAAGATTTAACTCAAGAATCTATTCATAAATTTTCTTTAATAAATGAAAGTAGTCTTTTAAATTATTGTAATACAATTTTTTCTACTAGACCTTTTAGTGATGAAAAATATTGTGAAACAATAGAAGATTATCTGACATATACTATTTATTATTTAAATAAAGGTCATTGTTTCTTAGATGGAAATAAGAGAACAACATTACTTACTACAATGTTTTTTATTGAAGAATTTGGTTTGTATAATTTTGATAATGAATTTTTCAGAGGAGTATTAGCTGTATTTTTAGTTGATATGCTAGAAGAAAAGATGACTAAAGAAGACGTAAAAAAATGGATAGAAAAACAATTAAAATCTAAAATATAGAGGAATAATTATAGAATTTCCAAAAAATTAAAAAAAGTAGAAGTATTATGAATTTATATTTTAAAAGTATTTTTCAAAAATGAATAAGTTTAAAGATGAATTAAATACAAGAGGGAAAAATTCCCTCTTGTATTTAATATATTAATCTTAGAAAAACTCTCCATTGTCGCAGTAGTTTTCCCCTTGAAGTGGGAAGAAGATTACACAACAATCTTTGTTTCCATTGATTTTTTTAATAAATTTTGTAATGAAGTCAGCAACTTGTTTTTTAACCTCTGGAGTTCTTTCAAACCAGAAAAGTTCAACAAAAGTGTACCCTTCTACAATCTTTCCATCAAAAATATATTCAGTGTCAATGTGCTCAATAGTAAACCAAGTTCTGTCACATTTTACTATTTCAGTAAGTCCATCTATAAGTTCCTTACTATTTTCAATAATTGGTTGTTTAGCCATTCCTCTAATTTTTAAATGTGGCATATGATTCCTCCTTTTAGATTTTTTCTTTTTCTGGGATTAAAGTAACATCAATATAGTTTTTAAGATTAATTGCTTTTCTATTTATCTTCCATAGATTTTCCTTTGTCATAAGCTCTCTGTACTCCTTTGGAGTAGCTAACTTATAATTAGGAACAGTAATTTTTTGATATAGATAATTAAACCAAAAACTATTTTCTTTTACCTCTGTATTATACGATAATTCATAATTTTTTACAACACTATTAATTTTTTCTTTTTCAATATCACTGTATAGAAGTTTTTCCAAAGTTTTTAAGACAGCTTTTTTAATCTCTTCAACTCTTGCTACATCACAACTATATGAGATAATCAATTTATCTTCTCCATAATTGTTAGGAGATAGAGAAACTCTTGAAGAGATAGAGTAGACACCACCAATTTTTTCTCTAATATCTTCTATCAGTGCAATATCTAAGATTTGAGAAAATCCATTATAAAGGGTTTTTTCCTCATATCCATACTGAGAGTTATATGGGAAGATAAGAGTTATTGTAGCTTTCTTATCTACTCCTTTTATAACATCTTTTTTTATGATATTCTTAGGAACATTTAGATTTAATGGTTTTACATTACTATTGTCCTCTTGTCTAGGTAGAGAGGCAATATATTTTTTTAAATAATTTTCTAAATCCTTTTCTTCAAAAGAACCAACTACAACTAAATTAAATTTTGAAAAATTATCAAACTTATTTTTATACTCTTTCATAATTTTTTCTGGAGAGATTAGTTGTATATCTTCTAAAGTAAGGGGATTTCTTCTAGGATGATTTCCACTATATATTTTATTTATCTCATCACTATAGACAGCTCTTGGAGAGTTATTTTTATTGATTACACTCTCTCTTAGCTCTGTAATAGTATTATCAAAGATTACTTTATCAACCTTAGGTTCATAGATAAGGTAGTTCATATACTCTAAAGCTGTTTCTAAATTTTTCTTATCTGTGGAAATTAAAAATCCTTGCTCATAATCTTCAATATATGATGAGATAGAGAAATTTTTCCCCTTCATAAAAGTTTCTATATCTTTAGGTTGTAATATACTAGCTCCAGATTGTTCTACTACTGAGGTAGCTATTGAAGAGTTAATAAATGATTCATAGTTATCATCTGAGCTTCCTTCTTGCTTGAAAAATTTTATATATATCTTATCCTTATCAAAGTCAGTTTTTTTAGTATAAACTTTTATTCCATTAGAAAGAGTATAGTTTCCATTTTCCTCTTTAATAAAATTCCCTTCACTTACTTTAAGAGGAGGAAGAGTAACAGGTTTAATAGAAAAATCAAACTCCTCTTTAAGTTTATTACTATTTTTTATTATTTTTTCTAATTGTTTATTATCGATTTTACTTTGTTCTGTACTAGTTGTTAGGAAATAAAGTGAATCTTCTTTAAAGATTTTTTTAAATCTCTTTTCTAAATCTTTTGTAGTAATATCATTTATAAGTTTTGAATAGATAGTAAACTCCTGTTCTATGTCCATAAAACTCTCTTTAGACATCACATACTCTACTAATGAATCAGCATAGGTATCGTGGTTAATACTCTCTTTGTTTGCCACCATATTTTTATAGTTATTTATTAAATTTTCTTTTTCTAATTCTAATTCATATTCACTGATACCATTTTTTAATGATGATTTAAAAAATTGATTGAAAAGAGTTATTCCTTCTTCTAGCCTATCATTTTTTATAACAGTTGCAGAGGTAAAAATATCTCTTGAATTACTCATATCGTATTTATATACAAGAGATTGTAAAAAAGGAGTGTCCCCATTTTTTTGTAAATTAGCAAGTCTTGTATTTAAAATATTAAAAAGTAATTGGTCAATAATATATTTTTTCATAGATTTTTCATCTTTTACAATATCCCTATCTAAAATTTTTGTAATTGTAAAGGTATTGTATCTAATCTCATCATCAGAGAAAGTTATATACTTATTTTTTAAATCTTTTAATTTATACTCTTTAGGAATCTCTCCTTTTCTACTTCCAAAGTAGTTAAAGTATTTGTGAATATAGTTTTCCACTTGATTTGTATCAAAATCTCCAACAGCTATAACAGAGATATTTTCTGGTTGGTACCATTTCTCATAAAATCCTCTCACTATTTCTTGAGTAGCTCCGTTAATAGTTTCAGGTAACCCAATAGGAAATCTATCATAGTATCTTGAGCCTTCAAATAAAGCTTTTTTTTGTACATCTCCTAGCCTTTGAGCTAATCCCTGTCTTAATCTCCACTCCTCTATTACAACTTTTTTTTCACTCTCTATCTCTTGAGGATTTAGGGTAGCTTCACTTGCCCACTCTCTTAAAACTTCAACACCATCTTCTAACTCCTTAGGGGTAGTAGGAACAAGAAGCTTATATACAGTTCTATCAAAAGAGGTATAAGCATTTAAATCTCCACCAAAACTAAGTCCAATAGATTGAAGATATTTTATCATCTCATTTTTTTCAAATTTAGTAGTACCATTGAAAGCCATATGCTCCATAAAATGAGCTATCCCCTGCTCGTTATCCTCTTCCATAAGAGAACCAGTTTTTACTACTAAATTGAGCATAGCTTTATTTTCTGGCTTTTTATTTTTATAGATATAGTAATGAATTCCATTTTCTAATTTTCCTGTAATTAGATTTTCACTGTTTTTAAAATTTTCAGCAAAGATTAAAATTGAAAAAATAGAAAACAGGAATAGAAACAGTATTTTCTTAAAAATTTTCATTGTATTCCTCCTTCTGTATTGATAATTTATTTTACTATATTTCTATTTACAATACTATGATTATTTTATAAAATAATAGAGAAAATTTTAAATTTTTAAATAATATGTTATAATATATAGTAAATAGGGGAAGTATGTAGATATAGGAGGAAATAAGAGAATGAAAAATTGTGTTTTAATTGGAGTAGCAGGAGGAAGTGGAAGTGGAAAGACAACTGTTGCTAGCAATTTAGTAAAGGCTTTTAAAGCTGAAGATGCTGTGTTAGTAGAGCAAGATGCTTATTATAGAGAGCTTACAAATATGAGCTTAGAGGAGAGAGCAAAGGTAAATTTTGACCATCCAGATTCAATTGAATTTGAACTATTAAGAAAACATTTAGAAAACTTAAAAAATGGAGTAGCAATAGAAAGACCTATATATGATTTTACAACTCACTCAAGAAAAGAGGGAGCTGTAAAGATTAATCCTTCAAAAATAGTAATTGTAGAGGGAATTTTAATCTTTGCTGTACCAGAGATAAGAGAGTTACTAGATGTAAAAATATTTGTAGATACAGATGCTGATGAGATGATATTAAGAAGAATAGAGAGAGATATGAATGAGAGAGGAAGAAGCTTTGAATCTGTAAAAACTCAATATCTTACTACTGTAAAACCTATGTACTTAGAATTTTGTGAACCAAGTAAACGTTATGCTGATATAATTATCCCAAGAGGTGGAGAGAATAAAGTAGCTATTGATATGGTAGTTAGTAATTTAAAAGGATATTTAAACTCAATGAAATAAAACTAAGAGAAATTTTTGGAAAGGAGGGGAGAGAAAAAGATGAGTTTTAGAGTTGTGTTAATTCACGGATTTAATAAAAGTTACAGAGATATGGGAGCTCTTCAAGAAAACCTTGAATTATTAGGATATAGAGTAGAAAATCTAAATTTTCCATTAACCTTTCCAGATATAAAATTTTCTGAAAGTATGTTGAAAGAGTTTCTTTTAGATTTAAAATATGGTGGGCTTAATGAAAAGGAAGAGATAATTTTAATAGGATATGGATTGGGAGGAAAACTTATAGAGAGAACCTTAAGAGATGAAGAGGTAAAGGGTATTGTAGATAAAGTTATTCTCATCTCTGCTCCACTTAGAGATTCAGTTATTCATAGAAGATTAAAGAGAGCTTTTCCAATTTTAGATAATATTTTTAAACCGTTGAGAGTTTTAAAGAAAAATAGTACCTTTAAGCTAGATGATAATATTGAAGTAGGGGTTATAATAGGAACAGAAACTTGTGGAATATTTTCAAGATGGCTAGGAGAGTTTAATGATGGAATTGTAAATTATAAAGAGTGTCTTTATGAAGGAGCTAAAGAAACTTTAAAAATTCCTCTTGTGCATAATGAAATCCATAAAAAAATGGGAACGGCAAAATACATAAACAATTTCATATCAAAGGGAGTATTTAGAACGTAATAGGAGGCAACTATGGAAAAACAAATTGAAAATTATGTGGAACTTACTATTAGAAAAGGGGTTAATATTCAAAAAGGACAGATTTTAGTAATTAACTCTCCAGTGGAAACTTATGATTTTACGAGAAAACTTGTAGAAAAAGCTTATGAATTTGGTGCTAGTGAAGTTGTAGTACATTGGAGTGATGAGGTATGTGGAAAATACAGATATCTCTATGGAGCAGAGGAGATATTTGATATTTTTCCAAATTGGCAAAAAGAATCTCTTGATTATTATGTAAAAAAAGGAGCAGCATTTTTAAGTGTCTATGCTTCTGACCCAGATATCTTAAAAGAGGTAGATAAGGATAAAGTTGCTAGAGCAGAGAAGTGTAAAAGTTTGGCTTTAAAGGAGTTTTATGAAAATCTTATGGGAAATAGTAATCAATGGTGTGTAGTATCTGTTCCAACAAAAGCTTGGGCAATGAGAGTTTTTCCAGAGTTAAGAGAAGAGTTTGCTATTGCTGAGATGTGGAAACTTATCTTAAAAATAGTAAGAGCTGATAAAGAAAATCCTATATTAGAGTGGGAAAAACATTTAGCTATGTTAAAAGGAAGAATGGATTACCTAAATAATAAAAACTTTAAAAAACTTATCTATAAAAACTCTTTGGGAACGAATCTTGAGATAGGATTACCAGAGGGACATAAATGGATAAGTGGAGGAGAAAAATCTAAATCAGGAATAGACTTTATAGCCAATATTCCAACAGAAGAGATTTTTACTATGCCACATAGAGAAAAAGTAAATGGAACTTTAGTTAGTAGTAAGCCATTTATATATGGTGGTAGTACGATAATACACTTTACTTTAAGATTTGTTGAAGGAAAAGTAGTGGAGTATTCTGCTCAAACTGGAGAGGAGATACTAGGAAAACTTTTGGATATGGATGAGGGAGCTAGATATTTAGGAGAGGTAGCTCTTGTGGAATACAACTCTCCAATCTCTAAATCAGAAAAAGTTTTTTATAATAATCTTTACGATGAAAATGCTTCTTGTCATTTAGCACTAGGTGGAGCTTATCCAACTTGTATATCTGGAAGCGAAAACCAAAGTGAAGAGGAGTTAAAAAATAGAGGTATGAATAACTCTTTAATACATGAGGATTTTATGATAGGAACAGCAGATATGGAGATAATTGGAGTTGATTCTGAAGGAAATGAAACTCTTATTATGAAAGATGGCAATTTTGCCTTTACTATTTAAGCAAAAAGAGATATAATGTAATTCCTTGGCAGGGGAGTGAATAACTCTAAAAAAGGTTCAGCCTTATGACTGAACCTTTTTTTCTATATTTTCTTAGGTTTTAGTGGTATATTAGCCACTAAAGTAGTTCTTCTAGTATTATCTGGATTTTCAGCAATATCTATATTTAAGCTTTCTTTATCAATTTCTACATATTTAGATATGACAGCAATAATATCATCTTTCATCTGCTCTAACATACCAGAAGAAAGCATAGCTCTATCATGAATTAAGACAAGTTTTAATCTATCTTTAGCTACATTTTTAGATTTTTTTTCTTCTTTATTAAAAAAACTAAATAATCCCATCTGTTCACCTACTTACTAAATACCATTTTTAATTTATCAAAAAATCCTAATTTTACATCTAAATTCAAGAAAGGAACTTCTTTTCCTTCAATTCTTTCAACAATATTTTTATATGCTTGAGCAGCTAGTGATTCCCCTTTATAGATTAGAGGTTCTCCTCTATTAGTAGAGATTACAATATTTTCATCATCAGGAACAACACCAATTAGCTCAATTGCTAATATATCAAGCATATCATCAACACTTAGCATATTTCCAGCTTTAACCATATCCATTTTAATACGATTAACTATTAATTTTGGACTTCTAATATCATTTGCTTCTAATAATCCAATTATTCTATCAGCATCTCTTGCTGCAGATATTTCTGGAGTAGTAACAACTATAGCTTCATCAGCAGCTGCTATAGCATTTTTAAATCCTTGCTCTATTCCAGCTGGGCAATCTATAAGTATGTAGTCAAAATCTTTTCTTAACTTTTCTATAAGATTTTTCATTTGCTCAGGATTGACATCATTTTTATCTCTAATTTGGGCAGCTGGTAAAAGACAAAGGTTTGAACATCTCTTATCTTTTATAAGAGCTTGAGCTATTCTACATCTCTCTTCTACTACATCAACTAAGTCATATACAATTCTATTTTCTAATCCCATAACTACATCAAGATTTCTAAGGCCAATATCTGTATCTATCATTAAAACTTTTTTTCCTTTTAAGGCTAAACCTACTCCTATATTAGATGTAGTAGTAGTTTTTCCAACTCCACCTTTTCCAGAAGTTATAACTATTACTTTTGCCATACTATTCACTCCTAACTTAATAATCATTTGCTAAACGAGTACTAAAATCTTCGACTCTAATCTCTTTTCCACTTATAAAAGCTATTTTAAATCCACTTTTTCTATCAACCTTATTGGTGTCTAAGATTTTTTTCTGCATAGGCTCAGCTATAAGATGACCTATTACTAATTGAACAGGGTTCATGTGAGTAGCTCCTACAAAAGCATCTCTGTCACCATCTTGACCAGCATATACAGTTCCATTTAAAAATCCTAATACAATGACATTTCCCTTAGCTCTTATTACAGCTCCAGGATTGACATCACCAATAACTACAATATTTCCATCATATTCTAATTTGTTTCCAGAACGAAGAGTTCCTCTGTAAAATTTTGTAAATCCCTCTTCTGTAACAGCTTTTACAAATTTTATTTTTTCACTATCTCCACTGTTTTCAGAAAATACATAGGTTATATTTAAATCACTGTTAGATTTTATTAAATCAATTAATACATTTTCTTCCAGTTCACTTAATTTTCTATTGGTAAATTCAATAGCCATTTGTCCTTGTCCAATAAAGCTTCTAGCTTCTTTTACTTTTTCTACAAGACTATCTCTTAAAGCTAAAAAATCTACTTCATTATTTAGGTGAATGGATAATCTATCTTTTTTTCCTTTTAAAATAACATAATTATTCATAAGTCTCACCTTTTTTCTGTCCTTATACAGTGAGTATACCACATGTTCAACATTTAATCAATACTAGAGCTTATTATTATTGTAAGAATTGTGAAAAAATGTTATAATTTTAAATGAAATTATAAGAAGGAGCTAATTATATGAGTAAAAATATTTTTAAAGGAAGTGTTGTATTAAATCCAGTTCCAGTAGTAATGGTAACAAGTAGAAACAATGAAGGGAAAGACAATGTTTTTACTGTTGCATGGACGGGAACAGTATGTACAAAGCCACCTATGTTATCTATTTCAATTAGACCAGAAAGATTATCTTATGAGTATATTAAAGAGAGTATGGAGTTTACCATAAATCTTCCTACTAGAAGGCTAACAAGAGAAACAGATTTTTGTGGAGTTCGTTCAGGAAGAGTAGTAGATAAAATATCTGAGATGAAGTTTACCATGAAGGAGGGGAAAGAGGTAAGTAGTCCATATATTGATGAGTGTCCTGTAAATATAGAGTGTAAAGTAAAATCTATAATTCCATTGGGAACACACGATCTATTTTTAGCTGAAGTATTGTGTTCACATATAGATGAGAAACTTATAGATGAAAATGGAAAAATACATTTTGAATGGGCAAATCTTATAACTTATTCTCATGGTGAATATTTTCCAGTACCAAAAACAGCTATTGGAAGTTTTGGTTACTCAGTAGCAAAACAATCTGCCATTGAAAGAAAAAAAGCAATAGCAAAGACAAACTCAAGCACTAAAAAGAAAAAAGATAAAATAAAAGAAAAAACTAAAAAGAAAGGAAGAAAATAATGTCAGATAGATTAAATGCTTTGGGACAATATATAATTGAACAAACTAAGAGAAATTTTAATTTTAAACAGATAAAAAATGATCCAATATATTATAATATTTTATTTACATTTGGAACAGATGATTATTTAGTAACTGATGATAAAGATGAGATAACAGCTACTATTCAGCTCATGGAATTTAGAGCTTTTCATAAGGACTATCCACCTAAACAACTAAAGAGATATACTCATAGAAAATTTGAAAAAATTCATAAAAAGAAAGAGGAATATATTACAGTTAAAGGAAAGAGATATATAATTATAAAATTATAAAATAAAAAGGACTTGCAATCACAAGTCCTTTTTATTTGCTATATCTATATAAAATATCTTGGGGAAAGATTTAGTATGTCTTAAGTATACACTTAGATTATGTCAATAGAGTTACAAAAGTAAGTAAATTATTTTTTATAAAAACTTTTAGGATTTGAGATATATAGTCCACATACACTACTAAGAGGCAACATTGCATAACTAGAAGTAAGTTTTATATCTAATTTATCCTCATCTAAAATTTTTAGAACTGTTTCTTTTAATTGATGATTGGGAAGAGATGGATAACCGATAGCAGGTCTGATATTTATTTTCCAAATATTTTTTGAAACAAAATCTTCTAAATATTCAGCTCCAGCTTCAACAATTCTATTATTTAATAACTCTTCTAATATTTTTAAATACTCTTTTTCTTTAAAAATCTCACTTTTATAAGAGAGAGCAAAAGCTCCAATATAATCATCACTATTGATAAATTTATAGATAAAATCCTCTTTAGTAGAAATTATATTATCTTCAATAATAAGTTTTCCATCAATTTTTTTACTAGAAAAAATTCCATAGCTTCCTCTAACTTTTAAATTATTTTCTTTCATCTTATTGAAGATAAAACTTAAATCCTCTTTTATTTTTAATTCTTCATTACTATTTTTAACTTTCAGAGTGTGTAACAGTATATCTAAATTTATGTATTTTTCTATATCTTCTAAAGAGATTTCTAAATATTTTTTTCCAATCTCTTTTGGAATTATAACTGGAGATAAAATCTCTTGAGTGTCTTCAATATTTTCTTTTTTATTTTTTTCATATAGTTTTCTTAAAGTTTTAAAGTTTTGTAATTTTTCACTTAAAAACTCTTCTCTTCCATCAGAACAAAGTTTATTAATTGATTGTAAGGTATCTAAAGCTTCTGATACATGTAAAACTTTTCCACTGTATAGAGGTTCTAATCTTAGAGCTGTATGGAGAGGAGAGGTAGTAGCACCAGCTATAAGTATAGGAGTTTTCATACTGTTTTCTTGAAAATATTTTAAGACTTTTTCCATCTCTTTTAAAGATGGAGTAATAAGCCCACTTAAAGTGATTATATCTACATTTTGTTCTTTAGCAGTTGAAAGTATAGTTTCCTTAGGAACCATAACACCTAAATCTATTATTTCATAGCCATTGCACTTAAGAACTGTTCCTACAATATTTTTCCCAATATCATGCACATCTCCCTCAACAGTTGCCATTAAGATTTTTCCTTTAGCTTTAACTTTCTCATCACTTTTTAAATGAGGGGTAATTATATTTACAGCTTTATTCATTGTTTCTGATGAACGAATAAGCTGAGGAAGGTAAACCTCTCCCTTCTCAAAAAGTACTCCTAATTTTTTCATACCTTCCATTAAGATATTTTGGATAATATCTAGAGGAGAGTAAATTTTAAGAGCAGAGTTTATATCGTTTATAAATTCAGGAGTCTCTCCAAATATTAGAACATTCTCAATACGTTGTTCTAAAGTGAGCTCCTCTTTTATAACTACCTCTTTTTTTCTTTGTATATGTAGATTTAATATCTGTTCTAGGCTACTCTCTTCTCCAAATATTAAATCTCTCAAAATCTTCTTATCTTCTAAAGAGAGAATAGGTGGATTTTCATTTGGATTTAAGATGGCAAAATTTAATCCCCTCTTTTTACCCTCTTCTAAAAAGATAGAGTGTAGCCCTGCTCTTAAATCATTATTTCCTCTAAAAGCAAAGGAAAGATTACTAAGTCCCCCAATGATACCTACACCTTTAAAATTTTTTCTAATCCATTCACAAGCTTTTAAGAAATTTAGACCATTATATCTATCACTTTCCATTCCTGTTCCAATAGTTAAGATATTTAAGTCAAATATAATATCTGAATTGCTATACCCTATATCTTTCAAAATAGAGTAAGCTCTACTGCATATCTCTATTTTTCTCTCGTAACTAACCCCTTGCCCTTTCTCATCAAAAGCCATAACTACCACAGAGGCTCCATATTTTTTTATTACCTGAGCTTTTTTTCTAAACTCCTCTTCTCCCTCTTTTAAGCTAATAGAATTAACAATAGATTTTCCAGCTATATTTTTAAGCCCAGTTTCTATTACTTCAAAATCTGAAGAGTCAATCATTATTGGAATTTTAGATACAAATCTATCATTTTGTATAACCCTTAGAAAATTTTTCATCTCAATTTTAGATTCAAATAATCCGTCGTCCATATTGATATCTATAACTTTTGCTCCATTTTCTATCTGTTTTTTAGCTATCTCTAAAGCTTTGATATAATTTTTGTCAGCTATTAGATTTTTGAAAATTTTAGAACCAGCTACATTATTTCTCTCTCCAACGTCAACAAATTTATCATTAAAATAAAAGATTTCATTTCCTGAAAGAAAACCCTCTAATTTAAAATTCTCCTCAAATTTTCTTGGAATTTTATTTTTAACTAAATTAGCTATACTTTTTATATGTTCAAAGGTAGTTCCACAGCACCCACCTAAGATATTAACCTCTTGGTTATCCACTAACTCTTTTAAATAGTTAGCTGTGATATTAGGAGATTCAAGATACTCTCCATCTTCATTTGGAAGACCAGCATTTGGATATAGAGAGATAGGTTTTTTTGTAAATTTACCAAGCTTTTTAGTAAGAGGAATAAGTTCTTTAGCACCAAAAGAGCAGTTAAATCCATAGGAGATAATATTCTCTCTATCTAAGGCAACTATAAGAGATTCTATACTTTGCCCAGTAAAGATTTTTCCCTCTTTATTAACAGTGGCAGAAATTATAATAGGAAGATTTATATTTTTTCTTTTCATTACCTCTTCAGCACTTATAACAGCACACTTAGCATTTAAACCATCAAATATAGTTTCAATAAGTAGTATATCTACTCCACCATCTATCAATCCTTCAATTTGTTCACTGTATGCTTCCTTGAGATAATCAAATTCTAAATCTCTATCATAGGGATTTTTTCCACTAGGAATAGTAAGAGTTTTATTTGTAGGACCTATTGAACCAGCTATATAGATTTTTTTCTCACTAGTAGTGGTTACCTCTTTGGCAAGTTCGGCACTTCTTTTAGCTATCTCATATGCTCTCTCTGAAAACCCATACTCATTTAGAGAGATTTTATTACAGTTAAAAGAGTTTGTTTCAATAATATCAGCTCCAGCTTCAATATATTTTAAATGAATATCTTTTATTATATCAGGACGAGTGATATTTAAAATCTCGTTACAACCTTTTTTACCGAGATAATCATCAGAGTTTAAGTTATATTTTTGAATAGCAGTTCCCATAGCTCCATCTAATACTAAAATTCTTTTCTGTAACTCTTTTTTAATATCCATAATTTTCATCTCTCTTTCTTAAAATATTTCCAATATTTTCCATTATTTTTTTAGAAGCTTCCACTCTGTTCATTGTGTATATGTGTATTCCTGCTATATCATCAGAGATAAGCTCTATTATCTGTTCCATAGCATAGGCAATTCCTGCTTCTCTCATAGCTATTGGATTATCTTCATATCTATCTAATATCTTTTTCAATTTTTCAGGGATACTACAACCACACATAGAGGTAATTCTTCTGATTTGTTTACCATTTGTTATGGGCATAACTCCTGCTATCAGTGGAGTTTTTATATTAAGCTTTCCCAATTTTTCTTTAAATTCATAAAACTTTTCATTTTCAAAAAATATCTGTGAGATAAGGAAGTCAGTTCCACTATCTACTTTAGTCTTTAAATTGAATAGATCTAATAAATCATTTGTTTCTTGGTGACCTTCTGGATAAAAAGCTCCTCCAATAGAAAAATCTCCATATTCTTTAATGTATTTTATCAAATCATTAGCATGAGAAAACTCACCTATTTTATTTTCACACTCTTGTGGAATATCTCCTCTTAAAGCCATAATATTTTCTATATTATTTTTATTTAAATCTTTCAATATCTCATCAATCTCTTTTTTTGTTGCTCCTATACAAGTCAAATGAGCAAGAGCTTCTATATTATTTATATTTTTTATTTTAGAAGCAATATCTACAGTGTTTCTTCTAGTACTTCCACCAGCTCCATAAGTAACACTCATAAAGTCTGGTTTTAAAAGAGAAAGCTCATCTATAACTTCATAAACTTTTTCAAGAGTATATATTTTGTTAGGTGGAAATACCTCAAAAGAGATAGTAGGTTGTTTCTGTTTAAATAGTTCTTTTATTTTCATATTTTCCTCCAAGTGTTTTATAATAAAAAAACTTCCTTTATCTGATAGATAAAAGAAGTTAAAAACTTTATACTATTACCATCTATCAGGAATTAGCACCACACCATAAGGTAGGTTGCTGAGATATCACAAGGCCTGTCCTTCAATCTCTCTCTATGGATTTATTTTGTCAATTTTATCATAATAATATCTCTGTGTCAACAATAACTTGATTGTCCTTCAAAAAAATGATTTAATAGTAGTGGGGGGATATAATGAGTTTAAATAGAAAAGAGTTAGATATTCTTGAAGAGTTAAGTAGAGAAGAAAAATTGACATTGGGATATCTTTCTGAAAAATATGAAGTAAGTGAGAGAAATATAAGATATAGTATTGATAACTTAAATTATTATTTAACAAAGTTTTCTTTTCAAGAGATAGGAATAAAAAAAGGGGAATTAAACTGGCGAAGTAGTAGAGAGAGGTTAGAGGAGTTTATACAAAGCATTGATATAGATAACTATATTTTCTCGAAAGAAGAGAGAGAAAATTATATTTTAATAAAGTATTTATTCAGTGAAAATACTACTATAACAGAGATAGAAAAATATCTAAAAGTAAGCCGTCCTACAATAAAAAAGGATATAATCTCTCTTAATGAGTACCTTAAAGAGTTTGAGTTAGAGTTTGTAAGAGAAGAATGTGGAATAACTATAAAGGGCAAGGAGAAAAAGTTACGTCATCTCAAACTTTTAAAACTTTTAGAGTATTTGGATATAAAAGATAATAAAATAATATTCTTATCTAAGATATATCTTACAGAAAAAGAGGAGTTAGAAGTAATAAAAAAATATGTAGGAAAAATAGATACAACTCTTTTTTACAATTTACTTTTTAAAATAGAGAAAGCTTTAAGTGTAAAATTTGATAAACAATTTGAAAAATTAATATATATCTATCTTATTCCTACAGTGGAGAGAATAGAGAAAAATTTTATAATTAAAAAGAAAGATAATAGTGAATTTTTAAAAAATCTAACTGATTATAAAGTGATAAAAAATATTTTAAAGGAGATTATTCCAGAAGATTTAGAGTTTGAATTTCTACATCTCACAGAATATTTTATAAGTGGATATTACTCCGATGATTTTTCAGAAAATATTTCATTAGTAAAGGAGTTTGTTGAAAAATTTTCTGAAATTATATCACAATCTTTAAATTTTGAATTTTACAATAATTTAGAATATAGAGAGGAAATTTTAAAGTATCTTCTACCAGCAGTTTATAGAATAAAAAATAATTTTTTCCTTATAAAAACTGAAAGAAAAGTAGAGATTAATAAAAATATTTATGAAAAAATAAGAGAAGCAGTTATAGTTTGCAATTCAATAATGAAAGAGCCCTTTAGAGAAGATGAGATAGAGTATCTTACAGAGATAAGTGAGAAATATATAAAAAGAGAGGAAGAAGGAAAAATTTCATTGGCTAAACTGATGGAACTTATTAAAAAAAATGCAGATATTTATGATGAGAAAAAATTAGAAGAAGAGATTATGAAAGCTTTTAAAAATAAGATAGAAAATTAAAAACCTCCTTAAATTTTATTTCAAAAAATTTTGAAATATATTTGATATTAACAAAAAAATATCTTAAATATATAATAAATGTATTAATATAATATAGGAGGTTCTCAAATATGAGTAAAAAAGTTGGTTTCTGGGAATTTTTTCAGGGATTAGGAAAAACATTTATGTTGCCAGTATCATTACTAGCAGCTTGTGGTATTATGTTGGGGATAGGTAGTTCGTTTGCTAGTTCTGTAACAGCAGAGGTACTTCCATTTTTAAAGGTACCTGTAATAAAACTATTTTTTGAATTTATGTCTACTATTGGTTCTTTTGCTTTTTCAAATTTACCAATAATGTTTGCTATGGCTATCCCTCTTGGACTTGCTAGACAAGATAAGGGAGTTGCAGCTTTTTCTGGATATGTAGGATTTGTAATGTCAAGTATGACAGCAAACTTTTTCTTAAAAGTTACTGGTACACTTGCTACTCCAGAGAATATGAAAGCAGCTGGACAAGCTATGGTATTTGGTATTCAAAGTGTTGATATTGGAGTTCTTGGCGGAGTAATAATAGGGGTTATAGTTTATAAAATTCATGATAAATTTTGTGAAATAAAACTTCCAGATGCTCTTGCTTTCTTTGGTGGAGCTAGATTTGTTCCTATTGCTACTGCTGTTATAGTTGGTATAGTAGGACTTGTAATTCCTCTAATTTGGCCTTTCTTTAATGGAATTATTATAAAAATTGGAGAGCTTATAGGTAAAGCTGGAGTTTTTGGACCATTACTATTTGGAGCTGGAGAGGGAGTATTAAGACCATTTGGATTACACCATATCTTAGTTGCTATGATAAGATTTACTTCAGCTGGAGGAGAGGCTATTATTAATGGAGAGCCTGTATATGGAGCTTTAAATATTTTCTATAAAGAGTTTGCTAATGGTATTTTAGATCCTAATGTTACAAGATTTTTATCTCAAGGTAAGATGCCATCATATATGTTTGGTTTACCAGCAGTGGCGTTAGCTATCTATCATACAGCTAGACCAGAAAATAGAAAGAAAGTAAAAGGACTTCTTGCTTCTGGACTTGTAGCCTGTGTAATAGGAGGAATCACTGAGCCACTAGAATTTATATTCCTTTTCCTATCTCCAGTATTATATCTATTCCACTGTATAATGGTTGGACTAGGATTTATGACAATGGGAATTTTAAAAGTTGCAATAGGTAATACAGATGGTAACCTAATTGACTTTGTAGTATTTGGTATTTTACAAGGATTTAGAACAAAATGGTATTTAGTAATTCCTGTAGGAATAGTTTGGTTTGCTATATATTACTTTGTATTTAAATATGCTATTTTAAAATATGATTTAAAAACTCCTGGAAGAGAGTTAGTAACTAATGACTCTGATATAAAATTAGGTGGATATGATGCAGAGAAACTACTGAAAGCTCTAGGAGGAAAAGAAAATATAGTATCACTTGATAACTGTATTACAAGACTTAGATTAGTAGTTAATGATATGAGCGTTGTAAATGAAGATGAGATAAAAGCAACAGGGGCAATAGCTGTAGTAAAACTAGATGCTACAAACTTACAAGTAATAATTGGTCCACAAGTGCATGTTGTTAAAAATAAATTAGATAAATTGATGAAGTAGTAGGTGAGGTATATGAATTTTGATACTGTCATTGATAGAAAAGGAACATACTGCACACAGTGGGATTATGTAAAAGATAGATTTGGGAAAGATGGGCTTCTACCATTCACTATCTCTGATATGGATTTTCAAGCTCCAAAAGAGATAATAGAAGCACTAATAAAAAGGGTCAATCACGGGGTATTTGGGTATAGTAGATGGAATCATGAGGATTTCAAAAATTCAATAGAGTTTTGGTATAAATCAAGATTTAATTATCAAATAGATAAAGAGTGGATATTATATGCACCTAGTGTAATTTATTCAGTAGCAAAATTTATAGAGATGAAATCAGGAAAGGGCGATGGGGTACTTATTTTTACCCCTGCCTATGATGGATTTTTTAAAGTGATAGGAGATAACGATAGAAAAATTATCTCTTCTCCTCTAATAAAAAATGGAAATAATTATGAGGTAGATTTTGAAGATTTTGAAAAGAAATGTAAAGAAGCAAAAATCTTTTTAATGTGTAGTCCTCATAATCCAGTGGGAAAAGTATGGAGCAAAGAGGAATTAGAAAAAATTATATCTATTTGTAAAAAATATAATATTTTTATAATCTCTGATGAGATACATATGGATATAGTATATAAAGGAAAACATACTCCTATTCTTGAGGTAGCTGGAGATTATATAGAAAGTATAGCTATCTGTACAGCGGCTTCTAAAACATTTAATATTCCAGCATTAGGTGGAGCATATATACTATGTACTACAAATTTAGATAGAGATGAGTATTTAAGAATATTAAAAAATAAAGAAGCTTTATCATCTCCAAGTATATTAGGAGTAATAGCTACTATTGTGGCTTATAATCAGTGTGGATATTGGGTAGACGGACTTTTAAAATACACAAAAGAAAATATAGAATATGTAAGGGAATATTTAAAAGAAAATATTCCTGAATTAACTTGTGATATTCCTGATGGATGTTATTTTGCTTGGATAGATTTTTCAAAATTAAATATATCTAATGAGATTTTTCAAAAAGCTTTAATAGATATAGGAAAAGTAGCAATTATGCCAGGAGTTACCTATGGAGAAGAGGGAAAAAATTATCTTCGTTTAAATATAGGATGTCCAAGGGAAAAAGTAAAGGATGGATTATCGAGATTAAAGTTAGCAGTAGAAAGTTTTAAAAAATAATCATTTTTCCTCTTTATTTATTTCCTTTTATAGAGTATACTTGTATTAGACAGATAGTTTATTCAATATCATTGACAGAGGGGGAGTTAACAATGACTAATCAGTACAATAAAGATGGTAAAAAAGAGGGGCTATGGGTAAAAATTTATGACAACGGTGCAATACAAGAAGAAAAAAACTATGTTAATGGTGTAAGAGAGGGAGAATATAAATCTTACTATATGAATGGACAGGTAGAAACTAGAAAATTCTATAAAAATGGAAATATTGATGGAGTATATGAAACATTTTATAGTGATGGTAAATTAAGTTCAGTTCGTCATCTTGTAGATGGAGAGGCTAAAGGACTTTGTGAAGAATACTATCCAAATGGAAAAATAAAAAGGACAGCTTTTTATGAAACTACTTCTACTACAAGTAAAAATTTAAAATATTATCCAAATGGCCAGTTAAAGCTTAGTGTAAATTTAAAAAATGGAGCCATGTTTGGATTATATAAAGAGTACTATTCAAATGGAACTCTTCATATAGAGTGCCACTATACAGATCATGGAAAATTACATGGAAGATATAGAGAGTTTGATGCAGCTGGAAATTTATTAAAAGATTGTACTTATATCGATGGTGTTGAACAAATTAAATAGATAAAAAAATAAGGTGTTGCTCAAATTGCAGCACCCCAGGCTGTAGACAATCAATTTGTCTATAGCCTTTTTTGTTTACACAAAATTTCTAATACTATCTTAAATTGATTACACTCTTTGCTCTCAGAATGATTTTTATCAATTATTCTTATCTTTTATTAATTTGAAACATAAAATATCATTCTTTTTCTATGTTATATAAACTAGGATATTCTAAGAGCTTATTATTTTTTAAATAGTTATAAGTTAAACTTAGTCCCTCAAATAAAGTATATTTATTTTTAAAGCCAGTTGCTAATACTTTATTAATGTTTCCAAATAAATGAACATCTCTAAAAGGAAACCAATCTCTAGCTTTTAATTTTTTGATTTCTAAATTAACATATTTAATTTTAACATCTTTTTTAGCAACCTTTCCACATATTTTTACATATTGATTAAAAGTAACCGCTTCGTTCCCACTAATATTAAAAATATTATTATAAAATTCCTTGTTATTAAAAGAATAAATTATAGCATTAACTAAATCATCTACATAACCAAATTGGACTATTTCTTCACCCTTATTAGGTAAATAAATTGGTAAATTATTTTCAATTCTTGAAAAAATATAATTTTCTCTATTTAAGTTATTTCCAATACCATAAATATAAAATGGTCTAAAAATTGTATAAAAAGTTTTTTTGAATAACTCTTTTATTTTCATTTCGGATAAATATTTATTTTCGGCATATACACCCCAAATTTCATTTTTTCCAATAACTTCATCTTCATTTATTGGATAACTTTGGACATTATTATAAATAGAAGCACTACTTATATAGATATATTGTTTAAAATTCTCTTTCATAACTTTATAAAAAATTTCAACTTGTTTTGGCTCATATCCTGATATATCTATAACAATATCTATATTTGAAACTACTTTTTTTAATTCTTCTGTATTATTTCTATCTGCTTTTAAATGAATTACTCCTAAAGGATTTTCTCTTGTTCCTCTGTTTAAAGCATATACTCTATGCCCTAATTCTAATAGTTTTTTACATAATGCTTTCCCTAAAAATTGATTGCCTCCTAAAACTAGTATTTTCATAAAGTTCCTCCTTTTAATATTAATTCATCTAATAAAAAGTATACTCCTAAATTTTTGATTTTTCAAGAATGATTATAAAATAGTGATAAATCATTTATTAATATAGGTAGTTTTCTTTCTTTAGATTTGATTTGTATAGTTTCTCATTTATGGGAGGAATCACCACTCTTTTATTTTTATTAAAATATTATTTTCTCCTAACTTTAAAAAATATATTTTGTATATTGCACACGACACCATGTATTATAAAAGAACTTGATCTTTGAAAAAATATTGACATTTTGAAAAAAATTTTTTATAATTAGTTAATTAAATTTTAGGAGGAATAAAATGAATAACGATTACTTTATCAGAATTTTTTACATTATTTTAATGGGATTTGGTTTTCCTATTATGAGGTTTATGAGTATTCATTTTGAAACAATTAATAATAATGCTGTAAGATTTTTAGCAGGAGGATTTTTATTTATCTTAATTTGTATTTTTAAATTTAGAGATGAGTTTAAGAAAATAAAGGAAGAGCCTATTTTAATTCTAAAATTATTATTATTAGGGTGTTTTATGACGGGAAATATGTATTTCTTTATGAATGGATTAAAAAATACATCTGCACTAGCGGGTAGTATTTTTGGTATCCTTGCTATGCCTTTAGCAATTATTATGGCAGCAATATTTTTTAAAGATGAAAGAGATAGAGTAAAAGAAAAAAACTTTTATATAGGAAGTATTTTAGCTGTAGTTGGTTCTTTGCTTTTTGTTATTTATGGAAATAAAGCAGGAGGAAGTAGCGATTTCTTAAAAGGAGCTTTATTCTTAGGAACAGCAATTTTTATTCAATCAGTTCAAAATTTGGTAGTAAAAAATATAGCTAAAAAATTACATGCTATTGTTATCAGTGCTTCTACAGCAACTTTATCAGGAATAATTTATTTAACAATAGCTATTCAAAGTGGAAAAATAGTTCAATTATCAGAAGTTAGCCAAGGTTTATTAATTGGATTAGCTTTAGCAGGTGTTTATGGTATGCTTACAGGAATGTTGATGGCTTTTTATATAGTTCAAAAACAAGGAGTTGTAATCTTTAATATTTTACAATTAGTTATTCCACTTTCAACTGCAATAGTAGGTTATTTTACTTTAGGAGAAAAAATTAATTTTCTTCAAGGAATAGGAGCTATTGTAGTAGTTCTAGGGTGTATTTTTGCTTTAAAAAAGAAATAAAAAATAAAAAAGAAGAAATTTTACCAATAGTCATAAGTAAAGCTTTCTTCTTTTTATTATTTTAATTATTCAGCATAAAGCTCTTCAAGTCTAGCTTGAACTCTCTCATCTTCTAAATATTCGTCGTAAGTCATAGTTTTATCTAAAATTCCTTTAGGAGTGATTTCGATAATTCTATTAGCTACTGTTTGAATAAATTCGTGGTCATGAGCTCCAAATAGTATTGTTCCCTTGAAGTTGATTAAAGCTTTGTTTAATGATGTAATTGACTCAAGGTCTAAATGGTCATTAGGGTTATCAAACATAAGTACGTTAGCATTAGTAAGCATCATTCTAGCTATCATACATCTTACTTTTTCCCCTCCAGATAGAACTGAACAGCTCTTTAATGTTTCCTCTCCAGTAAATAGCATTCTACCTAAGAATCCTCTTACAAAAGCTTCATGTTGGTCAGGAGAATATGGTCTTAACCAATCGATTAGATTTAAATCTTTATTTTCAAAGAATTTAGTATTATCCTTTGGCATATATGCTTGACTAGTAGTAACTCCCCAAGTGTAACTTCCAGAATCTGGTTCCATCTCTCCACTTAGTATATTTAATAAAGTAGTTTTAACAATATCGTTTTTAGCTAAGAATACAACTTTATCTCCAGTATAGATAGTGAATGAAACGTTATCTAATACCTTTACTCCATCTACTGTTTTAGTTAAGTTTTCAACTTTAAGCATGTTGTTTCCAGCTTCTCTCTCTTGCTTAAACTCAACAAATGGATATTTTCTATTAGAGATTTGCATATCTTCAAGTTGTAATTTATCAAGTAGTTTCTTTCTTGAAGTAGCTTGCTTAGACTTAGATGCATTAGCACTGAATCTAGCAATAAACTCTTGTAACTCTTGTCTTTTTTGCTCAAGTTTTTTATTTTTAGCAGAGATAAGTTTTGTCATAAGTTGGTTTGACTCATACCAGAAATCATAGTTTCCAACATACATTTTAATTTTTCCATAGTCTATATCTGTGATATGTGTACATACTTTATTTAAGAAGTGTCTATCATGAGATACAACTATTACAGTAGTATTATCTAAATCCATTAAGAAATTTTCAAGCCAAGTTATAGCTTTGATATCAAGTCCGTTTGTAGGTTCGTCTAATAGTAGTACATCAGGATGTCCAAATAGAGCTTGAGCAAGTAATACCTTAACTTTTTCTGGCTCTCCTAACTCTTTCATATATTTATGGTGTAAATCAGTACCAATTCCTAATCCCATAAGTAGAGTTTCAGCTTCTGTTTCAGCTTCCCAACCATTAAGTTCAGCAAACTCCCCTTCTAACTCTCCAGCTCTAATACCATCTTCATCAGTAAATTCTTCTTTAGCATATATAGCATTTTTTTCAACAATGATATCCCATAATTTTTTATGTCCCATAAGAACAACATCTAAAACTTTATCCTCTTCATGTGCAAAGTGGTTTTGGTTTAAAACAGCCATTCTTTTATTTTTGTCAAAAATTACCTCTCCCTCAGTAGGTTCTAATACTCCTGAAAGGATTTTTACAAATGTAGACTTACCAGCACCATTAGCTCCTATAAGTCCATAACAGTTTCCAGGTGTAAATTTGATATTTACATCTTCGAAAAGTTTTCTACCAGAAAATCTCATACCTAGATTACTAGTTGCTATCATTTAAATAATTCCTCCTTATTTACTCTCAAAAAATTCCATAATATTATATCATTTATTTTGAACTTTTACAATTAAAAAAATATATTGAGTTTTTTTAAATTTTATCATATAATATAACCTGAATGTTTTTAAGAAAAGGAGATGAAAATGGCATCTATATTTGATAGTCTAAAAATAAAAAATATAGAGTTGAGAAATAGAATAGTTCTTCCACCACTTGTAAGATTTTCTATTGTAGGTTTAGATGGATATGTTACAGATGAGTTAGTAGATTGGTATGAAGATGTTCTTCGTGGAGGAGTAGGATTTGTAATAGTTGAAGCTACTGCTGTTAGTGAAGATGGAAAACTTAGAGAAAATCAACTTGGAATATGGAATGACTCCTTTATCTCTGGACTTAAAAGAATAGCAGACAAATGCCATGAATATAATGTTCCAGTACTTATACAGATACATCATGCAGGATTTAAAGAAGGAATAAAAGATGTAGATAAGTCTATCCTTGATGAGATTTTAGAAAAATTTAAATCAGCTTTTAAAAGAGCAAAACTTGCAGGTTTTGATGGAATAGAGATACATGGAGCCCATACCTATCTTATCTCTCAACTTAATTCAAGACTTTGGAATACTAGAGATGATGAGTATGGAGGAAGCTTTGAAAAAAGAATGTATTTTTCAAGAAGATTAATTGAAGAAACAAGAGAACTATTTGATGATAATTTTATATTGGGATATAGAATGGGAGGAAATGAACCAGAGCTTTCAGATGGAATAGAGATAGCTAAGTATTTAGAGAGTTTAGGAATAGATTTAATCCATGTTTCTTCTGGAGTTCCAGATCCTAAATATACAAGAAAAGAAAAAATTGATGTACCTAAAGATTTTCCACTTGATTGGGTAATTTATATGGGGACAGAGATAAAAAAACATATAAATATTCCTGTTATTGGAGTTAGAAATATAAAAAAAGAAAAACAAGCAAGTTGGCTTGTTGAAAATAATCTTCTTGACCTTGTAGCTGTTGGAAGAGCTATGATAGCTCGTCCAAATTGGGTAAATGTAGCTAGAAAGGAGTATATTGCTAGAAATGGAATTAAAAACTCTTGATATATTTTGTGAGATTATAGATAACTATGGAGATATTGGAGTAGTTTATCGTATTGCTAAGGAGTTGGATAAAATTTTTCCCAACTCAAAAATAAGAGTGTTTCTTAATAGATTAGAAGAATTTAAGAAAATAAACTCTCAAGTGAAAGATACTCCGTGTCAAATAATAGATGGGATAGAGTATATAACTTTTGATTATGTACAGAAAAAAGCAAAAGAGCTTTCTACATCTCAAGTTATTATAGAGGCTTTTGGTTGTAAGATACCAGATGAGTATATGGAAATAGCTTATGGAAATTCAGAGTTATTAATTAATCTAGAATATCTTTCAGCAGAGGATTGGATAGAGGATTTTCATTTACAAAGTTCTCCACTAGGAAAGGAAAAATTAAAAAAAGTTTTTTTTATGCCTGGATTTACAGAAAAATCTGGGGGAATAATAGCCGATTCTAATTATCTAGAGAGAATAGAAAAGGTTATAAAAAATAGAGACTTTTATACTAAAAAATATCTTGGTAATATTGAGAATAGAGATAAAAAAATAGTAGGAACTCTTTTTTCCTATGAGAAAAATTTTACAACTCTCTTTGAAGAATTGAAAAAACTTGACAGAGAAGTAGTTATTTTAGCTATGGGAGAAAAGACACAGGAGAGTCTAAAAAAAATTTTTGAAAAAAATTTAATAGAAGACTTTAGAAATTCTTTAAAATATGGTAAAATAGAGGTAAGATTTTTAGAGTTTCTTAATCAGGAAGAATATGAAGAATTAATCAATGTAGTAGATTTTAATTTTGTAAGAGGAGAGGATTCTTTTATAAGAGCTGTTCTTACAGGTAAGCCATATATGTGGCATATCTACTGTCAAGAGGATTATGCTCATATGGATAAGATTGAGGGATTCTTAGATAAATATAAGAGAGTGATTAAAGGCTTTGCTACTGAAGAGTTTTTAGTCAATATGGAAAAGTTTTTTAAAGATTATAATTTTAGGAAGGAAAACAGTTTGGAGCTTGGAAAGGAAAGTTATCTTTACTTTTTTGAGAACCTCACAGAGATAGAGAAAAATAATTCTATCTTTAGAGATTTTCTTATACAAAAATGTAATCTTATAAATAAATTAAAAGATTTTATAGAAAAATATTGAGGAGGTTTACAAATGAAAATAGCTCAAGAATTAAGAGCAGGAAGCACAATCAAGATTGGAAACGATCCATTTGTAATTTTAAAAGCTGAGTACAACAAATCAGGAAGAAACGCTGCTGTTGTAAAATTCAAAATGAAAAACTTAATATCAGGAAACATTTCTGACGCTGTTTATAAAGCAGATGACAAAATGGACGATATCAGACTTGATAAAGTAAAAGCAGTTTACTCATACCACGATGGAGCATTCTATGTTTTCTCTAACCCAGAAACTTGGGACCAAATCGAACTTAAAGAGGAAGATTTAGGAGATGCTTTATACTACTTAGAAGAAGAGATGGAATTAGAAGTAGTTTATTATGAGTCTACTCCAGTTGCAGTAGAGTTACCTACTTTCGTAGAGAGAGAAATCATCTATACTGAGCCAGGATTAAGAGGAGATACTACTGGTAAAGTATTAAAACCAGCTAAAATCAACACAGGATTTGAAATTCAAGTTCCTCTATTCGTAGAGCAAGGAGAATGGATAAAAATCGATACTAGAACTAACGAATATGTAGAAAGAATTAAAAAATAGTTCTATATAGTTTGGAGAGTGTAAAAACTCTCCTTTTTCTTTAAATCATTTTCACTATTTGAGTATTTACAAAAAGACCAAGGCATAAACACCTTGGCCTTTATATTAAAAACTATTTATTTTTCTTTAATAATGCTTTTCCAGGGATACCAGGTTTTGTCATCTCAAATGGATTTAAGATAACATCTAAATCCTCTTTAGATAGTAATCCTCTCTGAAGAACTATTTGTGCAACAGGTACACCAGTTTTTATAGATTCTTTTGCTATTTCAGCAGCATTTTTATATCCAATATGAGGGTTTAGAGCTGTAATTATTCCTACACTTCTGTCTACCCAATATTTACAGTTTTCTTCTTGAGCTGTAATTCCTTTTAAACAGTTTTCAATAAATGTTATAATACCATTCTTTAAAATCTCAATAGATTGGAATAGGTTAAAGAATAAAACAGGCTCGAAAACATTTAATTCTAATTGCCCAGCTTCAGCAGCTTTAGTTATAGTTATATCATTACCAAAGATTTGGAAACAAACTTGGTTTAAAACTTCTGGTATAACTGGATTTACTTTTCCTGGCATAATTGATGAACCTGGTTGTTGTTGAGGAAGTAATATTTCAGCAAGTCCTGCTTTTGGTCCAGAAGCCATAAGTCTAATATCATTAGCAGTCTTAGATAAATTTACAGCACAAGTTTTTAAAGCTGAAGATAACCATACAAAGCTATCTAAGTTTCTAGTTCCGTCAACTAAATCTGGAGATTGTTTAAATTCAAATCCAGTAACTTCTGATAAAATTCTTACAACATTTTTTACATATTCAACATCAGCATTAATTCCTGTTCCTACAGCAGTAGCTCCCATATTAACATAAGTTAATTCTTCCACAGCAGCAGAGATTCTTTTTATATCTCTAAGTACAGGTTGAGAGAAAGCTCTAAACTCTTGCCCAAGTCTAATAGGTACAGCATCTTGTAAGTGTGTTCTACCCATTTTTATGACATGGTCAAATTCATTCCCTTTAGCTTGTAAAGTATCATATAGATATTGTAAATCTGTTAATAAATCTTTTATTAATAATTGAACAGTTAGTTTTCCAGCTGTTGGGACAACATCATTAGTAGATTGTCCATAGTTAACATGGTCATTAGGGTGACATCTATCATATTTTCCTAATTCTCCACCTAAAATTTCATTAGCTCTATTAGCTATAACTTCATTCATATTCATATTCATTGAAGTTCCAGCTCCACCTTGAATAACGTCAGTTATAAATTGGTCTCTAAATTTACCTGCAATTATTTCATCAGCAGCTTGAATCATAGCTTCTTCTACTTCTTTAGAAATTACTCCAGCTTCGTAGTTTGCTCTTGAAGTAGCTTTTTTTACATAAGCAAGTGCAGTAATAAATGTATTGCTAAGTCCATATCCAGTAATATGGAAATTATTTTTTCCTCTTAAAGATTGTACTCCATAATAAGCTCCAGCAGGAACTTCTAAAGTACCAATTGAATCACTTTCTAATCTAAATTTTTCCATTATCTTTTCCTCCAACTTTTTAGAAATATATCTTATACTATTATGATACTTTTATTTTGATCTTTTTTCAACCAAAAAAATAAAAAATAATTTCAAAAAATATATTAATTATTATAAAAAATATATATTTGTTAAATAATTATATATAAAATAAATATTTTTAAAAAAATAAAAATAAAAAATAAGAAAATAAAAATAAATTATTATAAAAAAATATTAGATAAAGTGTATATTTTTCATAGAATATTTACTGAAATTAGTTAAAAAAGTAAAAATAAAATAATTTTTTAGAAAAGATAAAATTGAAAATAATAAATATATGAAGATGAAATAAAATTTTTAAAATAACTATATTTGAAAAATAAAAAAGATAAAAAAATAATCATAAATAAGAGTTGTTTAAATGAAAAAAGATAAGAAATGGATATAAAATAACATTTCTTATCTTTTGTAAAAAAATATTTTTATCTTAAATATTCAGAGAAAATAGAAAATTTAATTGCTTCCATTGAAATCTTCATATTACTTTGTATTTTTATTTTTAAAATACTGTTTTTATCTATTATAGATTTTATAGTATGATTGAAGATAGCATGGAAGTTTTTCTTATTATTAGGAAGAAGTTTATTGATAACATTGTTTATTTTCAGTTGTTCAGTTGAGATAGAATTTTCTCCCTCTATAGTTATAGAGATATTTAAATCATCACTATAATTTTCTCTTTTATCAATATTTTTTATCCTTACAACTGCTTCTATTAAATCCTCTTTTTTCAGTGTAGTTGGAATTTCTAATTCATATTCAAAAGAATTAGAAAATATTTCTTTAAATTCTTCTGTAATAAAATCATATTGACTGATAGTTTGTTCCCCACACATATCTATTTGCATAAGTCTTTTAACTTCTTGGATAGGAAGATTTTTTCCTAGTAGATACATAAGTTTTGTAACAGCAGCTTCTGGAGTTAAATCTACTCCACTTATTACTCCAACATCTGTAAGCTTAGCACTTGCTTCATATAGACCCATCTTTACAAATCCTCTAGTACATTGAGTGATATCTACTATGATTATTCCCTTTGATGAAATATACTCAAGAACATCTAAAAACTCTTTATTAGTAGGAGCATTACCATTTCCAAAAGTTTTAAGTATTACCCCTTTTATATTGTTATTTTCGAAAATACTTTTTAGGTAGCTTGGTTTTAATCCTGGGAATAGTTCTAAAACTACTACTTCACTATCAATAACAGCATCTACATAAAATTTTTCTTTAGCCGGAGGAAGTATTCTATCTTTGATTACTCTAATATCTGCTCCGACTTCTGCAATAGCTGGATAATTTGGAGAAGAGAAACCAAAATAGTTAGTAGCATCTATCTTTCTAGAACGATTTCCTCTAAGAAGAGTATCTCTAAAGAAGATACAAACTTCTGGAATTAATTTTACTCCATATAGCTCATTTCCAGCAATATGTATAGCTGTAATAAGATTTTGTAAAGCATCACTTCTAGGAAATTGTAGAGGAACTTGAGAACCTGTTAAAACTACTGGCTTATCTAAATTTTTTAACATAAAAGATAGAGCTGAAGCAGTAAAAGCCATAGTATCTGTTCCATGTAAAACTACAAATCCTCTATATTTTTCATAGTTTTTAGAGATGAACTTTGCTATATCCTTCCAAATCTCTGGGGACATATCAGAGGAATCTATTAATGGATTAAATTGATAGTAATCTGTAGAATATTTGTTGAGGATAGGATGCTCTTTAGTTATTTCATGCCAATCATTAGCAGGTCTAAGTGGACTATTTGGATCATTTTCATCGCTGTGAACCATACCAATAGTTCCACCAGTATTAATTATCATAATCTTATCTAACATTAATTCCTCCACTATTTAGTTATAATTTTATTAGAAACAGATTTTACATCATCAGTTCCAGTTAAAATCATAGCTTGTGAAAGCTGAGATTTTAGAGTATTCATTATAGTAGTAACTCCCTCTTTTCTTCCACCAATAGAACCCCAGATAAGAGGTCTTCCAACTAAAACTCCTTTAGCTCCTAGTGCTAAATGTTTTAAAACATCTACTCCTTCTCTAACAGAGCCATCTGCTAAGACAGTGATTTTATCTCCAGCAGCTTTAACAATATCTTCCAATACATCACAGCTTGCTTGACAATAATCTAATACTCTACCTCCATGGTTTGATACAACAATAGTATTTACTCCAGCTTCTACACAAGCAAGAGCTTCATCTACACTCATAATTCCCTTAGCTATAAAAGGAAGTTTTGTAGAAGCAACTAACTCTGTTAAATCCTCGACAGTTTTTGGACCTACTGGTTGTCCAAAAAGTTTCATTGTAACAAGACCAGCTCCATCTAAATCAACACCAACAGCAACAGCTCCAGCTTCTTCAGCCATTCTAATTCTTTTAATAATCTCTTCGTTACTTCTTGGTTTTATGATAGCAACACCTAAACCTCCAACTTTTTTTATAGCTTGAAGACCAAATTCATAACAAGTAGGATCTCCAGTATCTCCAATCATACCTATACTTCCCGCTTCTAAGCATCCACCAATAATATCATTACAATATTCTTCTTCAGTTACTCCTCCACCCATATTGAACTTTGTTCCAGTAATAGGAGCACCAAGTACTGGAAAAGATAGTTCTCTACCTAATAAAGTGCAAGATAATTTTGGTTCAGTAGCATTATGTATTGTTCTTAGAACAAGTTTTATATTTTTTAAATTTTCATAATTAACTTTAAATGATGAACCACTACCAGTTCCACCCATACCTGGAACTTTTCCAGCACACCATACACCATCACAAGTTTTGCAAAGATTGCAGAATCCTTTCATTTTTTCTCTAGCATTTTCTTTTAAAGTTTTAATATCCAATTCAATCCCTCTCCTTTAAAAATAGTGATAAATTACCTATTTTTATAATATACCATTATAATTACAATGTCAATTAAAACAGAACAAATTAATGACAACTTGATAACTTATTTAAAAAAAAATTGACAAATTTTGGAAAATGAAGTAACCTATAGATAATGAGAGAATTTTTATAAAGTTAAGAGAGGGTGGAAGAAACATGACAAGTAAAACTGTTGAAATTACAAATGAAACTGGATTACACACTAGACCAGGGAATGAGTTCGTTAGCTTAGCTAAGACTTTTACTTCTCAAATAGAAGTTGAAAATGAAGCAGGAAAAAAAGTTAAAGGAACATCTTTATTAAAGCTACTTTCATTAGGAATAAAAAAAGGTACTAAAGTAACTGTATATGCTGAAGGTGCTGACGAAGCTGAAGCAGTAGAAAAATTAGGAGACCTTCTAGCAAACTTAAAGGACTAATTTTATGATGGAAGGTACTTATTTAAGTACCTTCTTTTTTTTGAAAAATTTTTTGAATAATGATTGTGAGGGAAAAATATGAGTAAGATAGTTAAGGGTATTGAAGCATCTCCTGGAATTGCAATAGGAAAAATATTTCTATATCAAGAGAATGAATTAGTAATCGATGAAAAAAAGAAATGTGATTCTGATTGTGAAAAAGAGAGATTATTAAGTGGTAGAGAAAAAGCAAAAGAACAACTATTAAGAATCAGAGAAAAAACTGCACAAAAATTAGGTGAGGATAAAGCTGCTATATTTGATGGACATATCACTTTACTAGAAGATGAAGACTTATTTGATGAAGTTGTAGATATCATAGAAGATGAAGAGACTTGTGCTGAGGCAGCTCTTCAAAGAGGAATAGATGATTATTGTGAAATGCTTGCTAATCTAGAAGATGAGTATTTAAGAGAAAGAGCAGCAGATTTAAGAGATATTGGTAAGAGATGGTTATATAATGTAGCAGGGGTAGAGATATTAGATTTAGGTGCATTACCTCCAAATACTATAATAGCTGCTAAAGACTTAACTCCATCAGATACTGCTCAAATAGATTTACAAAATGTAGTTGCTTTCATAACTGAAATAGGAGGAAAGACAGCTCACTCATCTATTATGGCTAGATCATTAGAGTTACCAGCAGTAGTAGGAACTGGAAATATATGCTCATTAGTTAAGAGTGGAGATGATGTTATAGTTGATGCTCTTAAAGGAGATATAATAATAAATCCTACTGAAGAAGAAGTTGCTAAATATCAAGAGAAAAAAGAAGCTTTCTTCGCTGAAAAAGAGTTATTAAAACAATTAAAAGATAAAGAAGCTATATCAAAAGATGGTGTAAAAGTAGGAGCTTGGGCTAATATAGGTTCACCAAAAGATATCGACGGAGTATTAAGAAACGGAGCTCAAGGAATAGGACTTTATAGAACAGAGTTCTTATTCATGAATAATGATAGATTCCCTACTGAAGATGAGCAATTTGAAGCTTATAAAATAGTTGCTGAAAAAATGGAAGGAAAACCTGTAACTATAAGAACTATGGATATAGGTGGAGATAAATCTCTTCCTTATATGCAATTACCAAAAGAGGAAAATCCATTCCTTGGATGGAGAGCAATCAGAGTTTGCTTAGATAGACCTGAAATATTAAAAACTCAATTTAGAGCACTATTAAGAGCATCAGCTTTTGGATATATAAAAATCATGCTTCCTATGATTATGGATATAACAGAAATTAGAAGAGCAAGAGCAATATTAGAAGAGTGTAAAGCTGAGTTAAGAGAAGAAGGAGCTAAATTTGATGAGAATATAGCTCTTGGAATAATGGTTGAAACTCCAGCGGTTGCTTTTAGAGCTAGAAGTTTTGCTGAAGAAGTAGATTTCTTCTCAATAGGAACAAATGACTTAACTCAATATACACTAGCTGTTGATAGAGGAAATGAAAATATTTCTCATCTATACAATACTTATAACCCTTGCGTATTAGAAGCTATAAGAATGGCTATAAAAGGAGCTCATGAAGCTGGAATTACAATTTCTATGTGTGGAGAGTTTGCTGGAGATGAAAATGCAACAGCTATTCTATTTGGAATGGGATTAGATGCTTTCTCAATGTCAGCTATCTCTGTACCTAGAATTAAGAAAAATATTATGTCTTTAGAGAAAGCTAAATGTGAGGCTTTAGTTGAAGAAGTAATGGCTCAAAAAACTCCAGATGAAGTTTTAGCTATTGTTAAAAAGTTTAATAAAGAGAATATGAAATAAAATTTTTTAATTGAAGAGTTTAATTTTTACCTAGAAAAGATAGAAGTTAAGCTCTTTTTTTATATATAAATTGACTTTTGAAAAATAAAATAGTAATATTAATTAAAAAATAAAAAAATAATTTTAAAGGAGTATGATTATGAAAAAAATAAATAAAATACTGTTTTTTTTACTTGTAAATGGAGTAATATTAGCAGAAACAAATGACTTAAAATATTTAGGAACAAAACAACCATATATTTACAAAGAAATAACAGTTAAAACACCTGAAGGTTATGTTCCATTTTATATTAACCATATAAGTAGACATGGATCAAGGCATCTTTCTTCATCAAAATATGATAAAAGTATATATGAACTTTTAGATTTAGCAGAAAAGGAGAAAAAATTAACTTTTGAAGGTAAAAAATTAAAAGGCAAAGTAGAAGAAATATTAAAAATAGAAAAAGGGAATTATGGTTTGCTTACTTCAATAGGGGTTGAAGAACAGAAAGGTATAGCTAAAAGAATGTATGAAAATAATAAAGAGGTTTTTGAAAAAGAAGTAGAAGCAGTTGCTACTTATGTAAAAAGAGCTCAGGAAAGTAGAGATGCATTTTTAGAAGAACTTTCAGAATATACACCAAATATTAAGTTTAAAGTATCAACAAATGGGAAAGAAGATATTGAATTGAGATTTTTTGATATTTCTTCAGCATATTTAGAGTATGAGAAAAAAGAACCTTGGAAAACAGAGTATAAAAAATATTCTAAGACTAAAGATTATACTAATAGAATATTAGAACAATTTTTTGCTAAGGAATTTATAGAGAAATTAAATAGAGGAGAGATACAGTTAAAATCTGAAGAGGGAAAAGTTATTTTAAAAAGTGGGGATGATGCTGTATCTAATCTCTATGACTTATATGTTCTTCAAGCTGATATTGGAAAAGATTTTGATATTGGGAAATATTTTACAGAAGAAGAGTTAAAATGGTATGAAGAATTAGATAATATAAAAACTTTTTATGAAAAAGGTCCAGGGATGACAGGAGAAAATATAGCTACTGATATAGCAATACCATTATTAAAAGAGTTTATAGAAACAAGTGATAAGGCAATAGAGAATAAAAATATTTCTGCCAATTTAAGATTTGCTCATGCTGAAACAATAATACCATTTATTAGTATTATGGAAATAGAGGGAATGTCAGAAAAACAAAATGATATGTCAAAAGTTTATCAAACTTGGGATGGAAGCAAAATTTCATGTATGGCAGCTAATATCCAATGGATATTTTATAAAAATGAAACTAATGATATAATTGTGAAAATTCTCCATAATGAAGAACCTGTATCACTTCCAATAAAAACTGATATTGCTCCTTTTTATAAATGGAGTGAAATGAAAGAATTTTATAATAAAAAATTATATATAAAATAATATCTATAAAATTATATTTAAATAAAAAAAAGAAAAAACTTGCAAAAGTATAAAAAAAGTTATATAATTGTATTAATTACAAAGTTGTTATAAATTAAGTAAAGGTTATTTTTAGAAAGAAAAGGAGAAAATATGAAGCATTTATCTGAAAATATAAGGGTTCCAATAGAATTGGATAATCCATCAATAATGAGAAATGAGTCTCTATGTATTAAGTGTGGTCAATGTAAAGAAGTATGTGAAAAATATATTGGAGTACATAATACATATAAGTTAGTAGATACAAATAATATTGCTGTATGTATAAACTGTGGTCAATGTGCTAATGTTTGTCCAACATCTAGTATAATAGAGAAATATGAATATCAAGACGTAAAGAAAGCTATTTTAGATTCAGATAAAATTGTAATATTCTCTACATCTCCATCTGTAAGAGTAGCTTTAGGAGAGGAATTTGGAGAAGAGGATGGAAAATTTTTAGAAGGAAAGATGATAGCTTTACTTAGAAAACTAGGTGGAGATTATATATTAGATACAAACTTTGCTGCTGATATGACAATATTAGAGGAAGCTTCAGAATTGATAGAGAGAGTTAGCAAGAAAACTGCTCCACTTCCACAATTTACAAGTTGTTGTCCATCTTGGGTAAAATATTTAGAAACATATCTGCCAGATATGAGAGAAAATTTATCGTCAGCAAAAAGTCCAATAGGGATGCAAGGTCCAACTATAAAGACATATTTTGCTAAGATGAAAAATATAGATCCTAAAAAAATTGTAAATGTAGCTGTAACACCTTGTACAGCAAAGAAATTTGAAATTCATAGAGAAGAGATGAATGCTGCTGGAAGATATTTGGATATACCAGATATGAGAGATATGGATTATGTTATCACTACAAGAGAACTAGCTAAATGGGCAAAAGAAGAGGGAATCAATTTTTCTTCTTTAGAAGATAGCAAGTATGATTCTCTTATGGGAGAAGCTTCTGGAGCTGGAGTGATATTTGGAAATACTGGTGGAGTTATGGAGGCAGCTTTAAGAACAGCTTATAAATATATAACTGGTAAAGATGCCCCAGAGGTACTATTAAATTTTGAACCAGTACGTGGAATGAAAGATGTTAAAACAGCTATTGTAAAAGTAAAAGATTTAGAATTAAAAGTAGCTGTAATCTATGGAACTAAGTCAGCAAAAGAGTTTATAGAAAAAATAAAAAGAGAAAATGAAGAGTATCATTTTATAGAAGTGATGACTTGTCCAGGTGGATGTATAGGTGGAGGAGGTCAACCTAAAGGAACTTTAGAAAAGGGAGATGCTCTTCGTGAAAAGAGAATAGAAGGATTATATTCAAGAGATAGAGAGTTGAAAAGAAGAAGAAGTGATGAAAATAAAGAGTTAATGGAACTTTATGAAAAATTTTATGGAGAGCCATTAAGTGAATTGGCAAAAAGTATGTTACATACAGATTATATAGATAGAAGAAAGGATTTAGGAGGTAATAATATGAAAAAATATCGTTGTACAGTATGTGGATATATCCATGAAGGAGAGTTAACTGAGGATTTTAAATGTCCTATTTGTAAGCAACCAGCTTCTGTATTTGAAGAAGTAAAAGAGGAGAAAAAATCTGAAAATAAATATGCTGGAACAAAAACTGAAAAAAATCTAATGGAAGCTTTTGCTGGAGAGAGCCAAGCTAGAAATAAATATACTTATTTTGCTGAAATAGCAAAAAGAGAAGGATATGAGCAACTAGCAGAGATCTTCTTATCAACAGCTAGAAATGAGCAAGAGCATGCAAGACTTTGGTTTGATGCTTTAGGACATATTGGAAATACAGCTGAAAACTTATTAGCTGCTGCTGAGGGAGAAAATTATGAGTGGACAGATATGTATGATAGATTTGCTAAAGATGCTGAAGATGAGGGATTCCCTGAATTAGCAGAAAAATTCCGTAAAGTAGCTGCTATAGAAAAATCTCACGAAGAGCGTTATCGTGCTCTATTAAAGAATGTAGAGATGCAAAAAGTATTTGATAAAGGTGTACAAGTAATGTGGGAATGCCGTATTTGTGGACATTTAGTAGTAGGACCTAAGGCTCCAGAAGTTTGTCCAGTATGTAATTACTCACAAAGTTACTTTGAAATTAGAAAAGAAAACTACTAATATTTGAATTTAAAAAGAGAAAATTACTTTAATCTTATTAAGAGAAAAGAGATTTTCTCTTTTTTCTTTTAGTAAGAACTTGAAGAGAGGAATAGAATTAGTATATAATAGAGATGTAAAAAAATAATGGAGGCTATAAATATGAGAAAATTAAGTTGCATATTTATTTTACTTTTACTTTCTTTATCTTCTTTTGGAAAAAATCTTTATTATGGAAGAGTAGTAGGAGTAAATAAGAATACTGATGGAAGTGTTAAATTTATTGAGATGTATTCTGATTATCAAAAAGAATATATTTTTAATATTTCAAATCAAACTTATAGTATAGATAGTGGTAGAAAGATAGCTATACCTTTAGAAAATATCAAAGAAAATGAGGGGGTTTATGTTTTTTATGGAGATATTGCCACAGCTTCTATACCACCACAAAGTCAAGCCTTAGCTATTGTGAGGAATATTCCTCAAGATGCTATGTCAGCTCAATATTTTGTAGTTGAAGATATAATAAAGGATAAAGATGGAGTAAAACTTCAAGTAGGTAATGGAGGATTATTTATTAAATTAGATGAAAAAACAAAATTATTTCCATATAGAACTAAAAATATTGTAAAGATGAAGGATATAAGAAAAGGGAGTAAGGTAATGGTTTGGTATCAGCCATATGCAAGTGTATATCCTGGAAATACTTATACTACTCATCTTATGTTACTTCCAGAGATAAAATAGAATATTTTATTAAAAACTTACTATTGATAATTAAATTTTGAGGTAAGTTTTTTGAAAATTGTAAAAATAAAAATGGTAGAATTAAATTAAAAGATATAATGAGGAAGAAAATATGTGGAATTATAGAATATTTTTTGAAAATTTAAATTTGATAAATAAAAAATACAAGTTATTAAATTCAAATCAAGAAAATTTTAATATATTTTCTATTTTAAGAAATGAGTATGATGAAGTGAATCTCCATTCTAGATTTTTAGTGGAATTATTAAAAAATAAAAATTATGGGAAGAAAATTCTTGAATTATTTTTAGAAAAATTAGGAGTAGAAGGAATTAAAGTTAAAAAATATCAAGTTTTTTCAGAGTATTCAGTTAAACAAAATGGAAGAATAGATATTTTATTAAAATTATATTCAGATGAAAAGAGAAAAATAATTATAATTGAAAATAAAATATATGCTGGAGACCAATATGAGCAACTAAAAAGGTACTATGATTCTATGAGATTAGAAGGGTATCTAGATGATGAGATTGAATTAGTTTACTTAACTCTTTATGGAGAAGAACCAAGTGAGTATAGTATAAAAGGATTATCAAACGAAAAAATTGATGAAATAAAAATAATTTCATATAAAGATGATATTATAAATTGGATTGAAAATTCTATTAAAGAAACTGCAGAGGTTCCAATAATAAGAGAAACACTTGTTCAATATAGAAGCTTATTATTAAAATTAACAGGTAAAGAGGAGAAAAACTTGGAAGAAGAATTGAAAAATATGATTTTATCTAATGGAGAGTATTTGGACATTTTATATAAATTACCAGATGTATTAGATAATATAAAAGTAGAATTACAATTAAAATTTTGGGAGAAATTAGAGGAGAGACTGAATAGTTCTTTAAAGAAGAAAGGAATTATGATAGAAAAGAAATTTAAAATTTCAAACTATCATTTTTCAAAAACTTTAATTGAAAGATATTATAAGAATATAAAAAATAATAAGTATTATGGTCTAATGTATTTTATAAAAAAGATAGAAAATATGAAATATTTATATTTAAGAATAGAAATAAGTCATAATATTTATTATGGGTTTAGAATAGTAGGAGAGAATGGGGAATATTTTAATCATAATAATAATTTGAATGATTATTTAAAAAGTATAAGAGAAAAATTATTAGCTTTAAATTTTAAAAGTGATGAAAATTGGTTAGGTTGGAAACATATTTATAATCCTAAAAATTTAAATCAAACTTTAAATTTTAAAGAGATGAATAAAAAATTTGCATTACTTTTAAATAATGATAATGAATTAGAAAATTTAATTTCAGAAATAGAAAAGGAAATTATAGAAAAATTAGAGATACTTTTTGAGGAATAAAATATACAATTTTTTAATTAAGGTTAATGAAAAGTAAAGAAAAAGGAAAAAATTTACTGAAATGAGCATTGTATAAGCACTAGCGATTGGAAGTAAACTTTTTTCCTTTTATATTTAAATAACTTAATTTTTAATATCTAATTTTATAATAAATATTTCCAATAGTTTCCCAAATCCAAAGTTGAAATTTTAAAAGATTATAATATTTTGGTATGTAGTAGAAAAAATTCTCTTTTTCTTTAGAAGCTAAAAAATTACAAGGAGCAGGAATAATTTCTACCCCATCTAAATTTTTTTCAAAGATAAACATACTTCTTTTCATATGAAAAGCTGAAGTAATTAGAATAATATTTTTTATCCCATTCTTTTCCAATTCTTGTTTTATAAAAAGAGCATTTTCATTTGTATTTTTGCTATTTTCTTCAACAATAATATCTTCAGAATTGACTCCTAATGAGATTAACTCTCTAGCATAGACAGAGCTTTCACTCTCTTGATTTTGTAGTGGACTTCCACCAGAGATATAGATTTTTTTAGGGTATTTTTTATAATATTCAGCAGTCTTCATAATTCTTACAGCTGGCATAATGCCAGGAATATTTCCCTCTCCAGTAGTAGTGATTATTCCACCACCAAGTAAAACATAGACTTCTCCTTTTTCAAGATTCTTTTCTGAAATAATAGAATAACTATTTTCAAGGTCATAAAGTTTTTTATCAATAAACACTTCACTAGATGCAAGATATAAAAATATACTAATGAGAATTAGAACTAATCCTGATTTTTTTCTTTTTTTAAAGAGATTTCCTATACCTATAAACAGTAAGATAATAATTATAGGGAGAGGAGAAAGTAGAGAAAGTGATATAAATTTTTCAATCAAAAACATAGAGTCAACTCCTTCTATTTAGAAAAAAAGCTACCATAAAAGGTAGCTATTAATTTTTAGGTATTATTGGAAAAATTCCAAAGTAATGCCCTAATTATATATTAAATTTTTAAAAAAGTCAAGGAAGGTAATAGCTAGAATTCATCCCAACCTTCAACTGAAGAGCTCATATTATAACTTGTGACAGTTCCTTCAAAGAAGTTAGCTTTTACATTTCCCTCTCCTTCTGTATCAGCAAATCTTTCTAAATGTTTATAAGGATTTTTTTCATATCCTTCATATAGAGGTTGTAATCCTATACCTTTTAATCTCTCATTAGCAAGCCACTTAGTGTAGCTTTCAGTAGTTTTTTCAGTAATTCCTAAAATATTTCCACCGATTATATGATTAGTCCAAGATATCTCCTGTTCAACAGCTTTTTCAAACATCTCATAAATAATATTTTCATCAAAGAAATTAGGATTTTCATTTTGTACCTCTTTTATCATCTGTTGAAAGATAACAACGTGAGATAACTCATCTCTATTGATAAGTCTGATTATATCAGAAGTTCCCATCATTCTATTTCTACTAGCTAAAAGGTAGAAAAAATTAAATCCATTGTAAAAGTAGATAGATTCTAATAGATAGTCAGCTACTATTACTCTAGCAAAATTTTTGTCATCTGGATTATCTAAAAAGTTTTGATAAATTTCAGCTATATATCTGTTTCTTTCAAATAAAATCTTATCCTCTCTCCACTTATCATAAATATAGTTTCTAGTTTCCTTAGGGAGAATAGACTCTATAATATATTGATAAGATTGTGAGTGTATAGCCTCTTGGAAAGTTTGTATAGATAGTATAAGATTTATCTCTGGAGCTGTAATGTAGTCAGAGATATTAGGAATATTATTTGTTTGGATACTATCTAAGAAGATTAGAAAAGATAGTATTCCATCATAAGCTTCCTTTTCATAATTAGTAAGATTGTTGTAATCAACTCTATCTTGAGTTAAATCGATTTTTTCTGGTATCCAGAAATTTCCCATCATAGTTCTATAAAGGTGGTTAGCCCAACCATATTTTACATTGTTAAGATTAAAAATATTTGTACTATTTCCTTTGATAATCTTTCGCTCATTAAGTGAGTCGATACCTGATGGATTAAAAAGTTTTTTTCTATCCACTACAACTTTCACACTCCTCTTTATCCTTAGCTATATTTGTATTTTTCTGAATAGTTCTAATATAGTAAACAGATTTACATCCCTCTTTCCAAGCTGTAAGAAATGTATCATATATATCCTTTGCACGAATATTTTTATTCAAATCAAATAGAAGCTCCATAGAGACTCCTTGAGTAATCCACTTACCAATTCTACTCATCATCTTTACATAGGTTTGAGCATCTACATTTTTAAATTCTGGATAGAACCAAGCTCTATCTTTTAAATATTTTACAACTCTAGGTACAGCTCCCTTTTGATTTTTTTCTATAAAAAATCTAGAGAAGGTTGGATTTACAGAGGCAGTAGCTCCCATAAGTAATGATGTAGAAGTATTAGGAGCAACTGCTGAAAGCTCTCCATTACGAAGCCCATACTCTTTAACTAAATCAAATACCTCACTCCACTTATCAGCAAATTGAGAGTTTTCTTCATACCAAACTCTATCTTTTTGGAAAAATACTCCTCTATCCCACATAGAGTTTTTAAAGTATGGGTAAGCTCCTCTTTCTTTAGCAAGTAAAGCAGAAGCTTTAACTGTATAAAGAGCAATCTCCTCATATAATCTATCTATCTCATCTAAAGATTCTTCATATATCATAAACTCCCTAGCCATAAAATCAGCAAGTCCCATAGTTCCTACTCCTATAGTTCTATAATTAGAATTATGTCTATCAGATTCAAGAATAGGAGTTTCAGTTAAATCTATGGTATTGTCTAGTATTCTTACAGCTATGCCAGTGATATCCTCTAGCTCATCTCTTTCTATTTCAGCTAGATTCATAGATACAAGGTTACAAGTATGTACCATACCTAAATCTACTTTTCTAATTCCACTACCATTATTTTCCTCTTCAGTATAGTTTTTACTAGGAGCAAAGTTAGAAAAACTCTCCATACAAAGATTTCCATTACCTATCATTCCAATATGATTATTATGATTCATTCTATTAGCACTATCTTTAAAGAAAATATATGGCATACCTGTTTCAATCTGTACTTTCATTATCTCTTTAAATAGTTCTCTAGCTCTGATTCTTTTCTTTAGAGTAAGAGCCTCATCATTTTCTATCTGTAGATATATCTTTTCAAACTCTACACCATAGAGTTCACAAAGCTCAAGGTTATACTTCATTCTAATCTCGTATGGGTCAACTAAAGTCCACATCTCATCATTTTCTACTCTTCTCATAAAGATATCAGCTACCACTACTTGAGGATAGATATCATAAGCTTTTGTTCTTTGGTCACCATTTTCTGTCTGTAACTCTAAAAACTTTTCAATATCTAAGTGCCAAGTATCAAGTGCTACTGTAACAGCTCCAGCACGTCTTCCCTGTTGATTTACAGCTACAGCTGTGTCATTTATTATTCTTATCCAAGGAACAACTCCCCCACTGGCATTATAATATCCATTTACCATAGAGTTTTTAGCTCTGATACGAGAGATATTTACTCCGACTCCTCCACCATTTTTGCTAATCTTTGCTATTGTATCTATATTATAGAAGATAGATTCTATATTATCATCAATAGCTGTAATAAAACAAGATGAAAGATTTCCTTTAGGAATTCTTAAATTTGCAAGAATAGGTGTAGCTAAAGAGATTTTTTTAAGAGAGAGAGCATCGTAGAATTTTTTTGCTATCTCTACTCTATTTTTTTCATTTATAGCTAAAAGCATAGCTATACACATAAAAACCTCTTGAGGTAATTCATAGGTATTTCCAAGATATTTTATAAGATATCTATTAACCAACATATTAGCCCCAGCATAGTCATACATCATATCTCTATCAGGAACAATATATTTTCCTAACTCTTCAATCTCTTTATCACTATAATCTCCAAGTCTAGAGTCATATATTTTTTTATCTACTAGTTCTCTCACTGTTTGTAAAAACTTTCCATAAGAGAAACCTCTTTTATGAAAAACTTCTCTCTCTGTTTCCATCATAAGAAGCCTTCCAGCTACATATGTCCAATCTGATTCTTCAAAACTTACCATAGCAACAGCCTGTGTTATAAGTGTTTCTTGAATTTTTTTTGTAGTGATTCCCTCTTGATAGATAGCATCTATATGACTTTCTAATTCTATCATATTCACTTCTAAATTATCACAAGCTTTGATTAATTTCTCTCTTATCTTTTTTATATCTAACTCTTCTTTTATTCCAGCTCTATTTACTACCCACTTCATTATAGAACCTCTAAAAATTGTTCCATAGTATAAACTTTATCCTCTTTTTCCACTACAGGAGCAGACATTATTCTAGCTTTGCTTGCTACCATCATAAGAGTTTTTAAATCTTCTATATATTCATAAGCTATTTTTTTTTCATCTAATATATTTTTTAAACTTTGACATCTTCCGCAATTAGTTTTTCCATAAATTTTAATCATAAGATTTTCCTCCTAATACAATATATATTAATTTGCTTTCTTAAAATATACTACATATAGTATTATTACATAAAAAATAGATTTTTTCAAGCATTTTTTATTAAAAAAGTCTAGTATAGAATAGAGGCTCTAAAATACCTCTAAAAATGACTTTAGAATATTCTATGATATTTTATATGGTTATTTTAAATAGGTCTATGAGCTTATAAAATAGTGAAATAAAAGAGGGCTTCAAACCCTCTAAAATTAATTATTATAACAGTTGTTATTTTACAATAAAAACTAAAAGTAACTAAATTATGTCAACTTTTTATAAAAATAAAACTATTTCTCATTTAGATATCTCTCTAAAACTTTATTCCACATACCATTCTCTTTCATAAGTTTTTCAAATATCTCTCTAACTGCTCCTCTTCCTCCATTTTTGCTAGCTATGTAATCAACTCTTTCTAAGACTTCAGAAACTGCATCTTTTGGGCAGGCAGAAAATCCAACTTTACTCATTACTCCTAAATCGTTGATATCATCTCCAATGTATGCTACTTCATCTAGTGAAAGAGAGTATTTAACTAGAAGTTTGTTTAACTCTACAACTTTGTTACTAACTCCTTGAGCTAACTCTTGGATACCTAATTCCTCTTTTCTTCTTCTCACTATTTCAGAAGTTTTTCCAGTGATAATAGCAACTATCCCTCCTAATTTTATCCACTGAGCTATTGCAAATCCATCTTTTACATCAAAAGCTTTGAGACAGTTATCTTTATCATCCATATATAATCTACCATCAGTTAAAGTTCCATCTACATCTAATACTATTAATTTTATCATAATTTTCCTCCTTGAGTCTTTGTAAGAAAAAAGGGTATCCTTTCGGATACCCTTGAAGTACAAATTAAAGTGCGTTTACTTTAGCTGCTAATCTAGCTTTCTTTCTAGATGCTGTATTTTTCTTGATGATTCCTTTAGTAACTGCTTTGTCTAACTCTTTGTAAGCTACTGATAAAGCTGCGTTAGCTGCCTCTACTTCTTTAACCTCTACAGCTGCTAAAACTTTTTTAACCATAGTTTTAACTCTAGATTTTACTGCTTGATTTCTCTCTCTGTTTCTTTCTGCTATTAATACTCTCTTTTTAGCTGATCTTGAATGTGCCAAATTAAAAACCTCCTAAGTTTTAAAAAACAAATTTTTTTATTTTTCCATAAGATGATAACATAATTTAAACAAAATGTCAATTAGAAAATTGACAGAAGTTCTTTTTAATTTGTTTAAGTTAAGCTACAAAAGAGACACCTTTTCTTGTACAATGGACCAACATTATTATAGCATATTTGTTAGAAAAAATAAAGAAATTTTTTTAAAATATCTCTTTAGTTCAAGCTTGCTATTTTTTAAAAAAAGAGGTATTATATAATATCGAAAATTGTAATTTTTTATGAAAGGATAATTATGGATATAAAGGAGAAAATCTCTTTAGAAGCTAGAGAAATTATGTGCGAAGAGATAAAAAAAGCTCAAGGAAATGAAGTTTTTTTTAGAGGTATTCCAGATGAAAACGGAGTAGTTACACAGGTACAGGTTCTAGCTAGAGGAAATGAGTATTCAGTTCCAGCTATTTTAAAAGCTATGAGAAAGGGAGAGGTAATAATTCACAACCACCCTTCAGGGATATTATACCCTTCTGATGCTGATGTAGAAGTCGCTTCTATCTATTCCAATAGAATGGATGGAGCTTCATATATAGTCAATAATGATTTGACTGATATATGGATAATAGTGGAACTTTTTAAAGATGAGAATATAAAAATAGATATAGCCCCATATTTTGAAAAGACAGGATTATTATCACAAGCTTTTAAAGGTTTTGAATATAGAGATGAACAACTTCATATGGCAACTCATATAGAAAAAGGATTGAATAGTGAAACTCCTGTAATAGTAGAAGCAGGGACAGGAACAGGAAAAACATTAGCTTATCTTATTCCAAGTATTGAGTGGGCAATAAAAAATAAGAAAAGAGTTGTAATCTCTACTAATACTATAAATTTACAGGAGCAACTTTTAAATAAAGATATTCCAATAGCAAAAAGAGTTATACAGGGAGATTTTAAATATATTCTTGTAAAAGGAAGAGGGAACTATCTCTGTAATAGAAAATATCATAATGTAGTTATGGGAGATAAATCTCTTTTAGAAGATCTTACTACTTCTCAAAAAAATCAGTTTGCTGAGATTATAAAATGGGGTAATCAAACAGAAACTGGAGATAAGGCTGAACTTACATTTGAAGCTGATAATACTATATGGGAGTTATTTCAAAGTGAGACAGATATGTGTTCTGGAAATAAGTGTCCATATAAAAATGAGTGTTTCTTTTTAAAATCAAGAGATGAGAAAAAGAAAGCTGATATTCTAATAACAAATCATCATATGTATTTCTCAGATTTGGCTATTAGAAAAGAGATAGGATTTAATACAGAATACTCTATTCTACCAGAATATGGATTAGTAGTTTTTGATGAGGCTCACAATATAGAAAAGGTAGCTAGGGATTATTTTTCTTATGAAGCTTCTAAATATAGCTTTACAAAAACTATGAACCAGATTTTTATAACAGAGGGGAAGAAAAAAAATACAGGAGCCTTAGATTCTGTTTTAAAACATATAAAGAGTGAAGAATTAGATAATCACGGAATTTTAGAAAGAGAGATAGAGGAGATAAAACTTAAACATAAATCTCTTTATATAGCAGGAAGAGAGTATTTCAACCATATTATTGAAGTGTTTTCTAAGGGAGAGATGGGAACATTTACTTTCCGTGCTAGAAAAGAGGAGATGGAAAACTCTCCATTTTTAAATACTCTAAATGATTTTAAGGATAAATTTTTAAGCGAGTATAATTCCTATAATAGAAAAGTAAGAGAGCTAATAAAAGAGTTAAAAGATGAAGAGGATAGGGCTGGGTATATCAATGATTTTTCAAAATATATTGATAGGATAGATGGATTTATAAATAATTTTAGATTTATACACGATTTTTCAGATGAGGAGTTTATCTATTGGATAGAGGTAAATAGCAGAAAAAGTAATTCAAAACTAGTAGCAACACCTTTAAAAATAGATGGAGAGTTGCAAAAGAATCTTTATCTAAATTTAAATCAGATAATTTTTACTTCAGCTACAATAGCAATAGGAAATGATTTTACATATTTTAAAGAGTCAATTGGTTTAGATAAAAATACTTTAGACAAGGTAATACACTCTCCATTTGATTATGATAATCAGATGAAAGTATATATACCAAATGATATTCCAAATCCATCAGATAAAAATTTTATAGATGAGATTTCAGAATATTTAAAAACTCAGCTGATAGTATCAAGAGGAAAAACCTTTGTACTTTTTACATCTTATCAAACATTAAATTATGTATACTATATGATAAGAGATGAGTTAGAAGCTAATGGGATAGAGTTATTTATTCACGGAATGGCTCCTCGTAGTCAACTTGTAAATATGTATATCAATGGAAAAAATCCTGTATTATTTGGAACAGATTCTTTCTGGGAAGGAGTAGATATTAAGGGACATCAATTGAGTAATGTAATTTTAATAAAGCTACCTTTCAAAGTTCCTAGTGACCCAGTTACAGAGGCAATAATTGAGCATATAACTGCTCAAGGAAAAAACTCTTTTACTGAATATCAAATTCCAGAGGCAGTTATCAAATTTAAGCAGGGAATAGGAAGACTTATTAGAAGTAAGACAGATTCAGGAACAATAACTATATTAGACAATAGAGTTATTACAAAAAAATATGGAAAATATTTTATGGACTCCATACCTACTAAGAATATAAATATTTTAAGTAGAAGTGAGATATTAAAAGATATCTCTAAGAGTGTGAAAGGAGGAAAATAATGAAAACTATAAATCTCTTTGGTTTGAAACTTCAGTTTGAAATAAAGAGAAATAAATATAGTGATGAAAATATCTACTCTAGTGATTACTCTTTAAGAGAAAAGTTGATATATATTATTTTAATAATGTTCATAGTAGCTTTTTCATCAAAGATATCTCTTATCTCCAATCAAAATAATTACAAGGTAGGAGATATAGTACGAAGTGATATATATGCTCCTAATACAATTATTTTTAAAGATCAGAGTGCAAAAGAGAAAATAATTGAAGAGATGATAAGGGAATCAGGGAAAGAGTATATATATTCAGCTGATGCTGAAAAAGTTTATTTAGAGTATTATGATGAATTTTTTAATAGTATCTATGCAAGTAAAAATAATCATATAGAGGATTTAGAATACAATACAATAGAGAGAAATACCAATAAAAAAATTCCAAATACAATTATTCAAGAGTTATTAGCTTTAAAAACTTCTCAACTGAAAAATTTACAAGGAAGAGTGAGGGAGTTTTTAGTAGAGGCTTATAATGAGGGAATAATAAAGGAAAAAAATGGTGTTTTTTATAAAGAGAAAAGTCAGAAACAGTATAATAAGTTAAGTACTTTAGAAAAAGAAATAGCAGATATATTTACCTCTCCAAACTATGTTTATGATGAGTTAAAGACTAAAAAAAATATTCAGGAAAAGGTTTCTCAAATAAAAGACCAGTATATAGAGATAAAGGCTGGGACATTGATAGGAAAAACAGGAGAGATTTTAAATGAGAGAAGAATAAAAATTTTAGAGGCTTGTGGAGTTTTTTCTTATAAGAAAAGTTTTGCTTTAATTTTTGCAAACGTAATATATTTAGGAATTGTTTCATCACTTTTCTATATATTGTTCTTTAATAATTATAGGAAAAAAATTCTAAATAAAAATTATTATAGGTCATCACTTTTAATAGTTGCTGGAACTTTGCTTGCTTTTAGAGTTTTCAACAATGATTTGATGTATTTGATACCAGCTGATACAGCTTTTTTCCTATTGATACTATTAGTAGGGAAAAATTATGCCACATCACTGTTTTCATTTATGTTATTTTTCTTGATGCCAATACTGAATTATGACTTGAAGTTTTTTACAATGTATTTTATAGCTATTGCTTTTGCAGCTCAAATAGTTTCTAAGATAACTACTCGTTCTGGAATAATTGCTGCAGGAGTACAGCTTTCAGTATTGAAAGTTGTAATTTATCTACTATTTTCATATTTTTCTGAGATAGGAAGTTTTACAACAGCAATAACTTCAGGAGCAATACTATTATCTGGACTTATTTCAGGAATGTTGACAATAGCATTTTTACCATACTTTGAAAAAACATTTAATATATTAACAATATTTAAATTATTAGAGCTAGGAGATTTATCTCATCCTTTGCTTAAGAAAATTTCAGTAGAAGCACCTGGAACTTTCCAACACTCTGTAATGGTAGCAACTCTTTCAGAAAATGCAGCTACTTCTATAGGGGCTAATGCTGTATTTTGTAGGGTAGCTTCATACTATCATGACCTTGGAAAAACAAAACGTCCTAAATTTTATGTAGAAAATCAGCAAAATGGAGAGAATCCCCATAATAAAATATCTCCTTTTATGAGTACCTTGATAATCACATCTCATACAAAAGATGGAGCTGAGATGGCAAAAGAGTATCAGATACCTAAAGAGATAAGAGATATTATGTATGAGCACCAAGGAACAACATTTTTAGCTTATTTCTATAATGCTGCTAAGAAAATAGACCCAAATGTTGAAAAAGAAGAGTTTAGATATAGTGGACCAAAACCTAAAACAAAGGAATCAGCTATTATTATGTTAGCAGATTCAATAGAGGCAGCTATAAGGTCATTAGATGAGAAATCTCCAATGGCTATGGAAAATATGATAAGAAAGATAATTAATGGAAAAATAGAAGATAATCAATTATCAGAAGCTGACCTAACTTTTAAAGAGATAGAGATTATAATAAAAACTTTTGTAAAAACTTTGGTAAGTATTCATCATGTAAGAATAAAATACCCAGGACAAAAATAAAAAGGAGGATATGCAGCAAACAGTTGTTGTATAAAGGAAAATGGATTTAGTATTAGAGATGTCATTAGAAATAGAAGGATTTGATGATTTAGTTAATGAAGAAGAGATAAGGGAGTATGTACAAAAAGTATTAGAGAAAGAGTATGAGAGTGAAGCTCCTGTATATATGTCTTTACTATTTACAGGAAATGATGAGATACAAGTGATAAATAGAGAGTATAGAGATAAGGATCAACCTACTGATGTAATATCATTTGCTTATCATGAAACGGAGGATTTTGATATAGGACCATATGATACACTTGGAGATATAGTAATCTCTTTAGAAAGAGTAGTAGAGCAAGCAAAAGAGTACAATCACTCTGACAAGAGAGAACTATTTTATGTATTAACCCATGGAATTTTACATCTATTAGGATATGATCACATAGAAGAGGAAGATAAAAAAGAGATGCGTGCTAAGGAAGAGGAGATATTAGGAAGTTTTGGTTACACTAGAGAGATGTGATAGTTGTGAAAGAGAGAAATAAATGGAAAAATATTGGAGTTACAGAAAAATTTAATGTAGCTTTTGAAGGAATATTTGAAACTATTCGTACAGAGAAGCATATGAAATTTCATTGTTTTTGTACAATAGTAATATTTATTTTATCACTATTTTTAGATATTGGAAAATATGAAGCTTTAGCTGTAATTGTAAGTGTATCTCTTATATGGGTAGCTGAGCTTTTCAATACAGCTATTGAAAGTTGTGTGGATATGGTTACAGAAAAATATCATCCTTTGGCAAAAAGAGCTAAAGATATAGCAGCAGGAGCAGTTTTGATAACTGCTCTCAACGCTCTTTTTGTAGGATATATAGTTTTTGAGAAGAAGATAATTTTAAATATGAGAGATATTTTTTCCATTTTAAAAACTTCATATCAACATACAGTACTTTCAATTTTTATTTTAATTTTGATAACGGTTATTTGTATAAAAGCTATAACAGGAAAAGGGACAGCTTTAAGAGGTGGATTTCCAAGTGGACATAGTGCTCTAGCAACTTCTATCTTAACTTTAATTACCTCTTTAACTGATAACCCTAAAATATTTTTTTTAACACTTATTTTAACAATACTTGTTATTCATTCTAGAATTGAAGGGAAGATACATACATTTTTTGAAACTATGGTAGGGGCTTTTTTAGGTTGGGCAATAACTTATTTGATATTAGTTTTAGTGGAGTTGTAATGGAGGATAGAAAAGATGATTACAGTGAGAGAATATATACTTTTAAGTGTTTTATCCTATTGTAACTTTAGTGAAAACGAGTGTAAAAAGACGCTTAAAGAGATATTTGAAGCTACTAAAAATACCCATATTATAACAGGAACCTTTGATGTTTTATTGCCTCAAAATAGGAAGTTATTTTTAGATTATTTTGGAGATGTATTGGGAGAATGGAAAATATATCATATAGATAATAGAACAGCTCATATACTAGGAAAAAATGCATCAGGATTTTATTCTGTTGTATTTGAAAAAAATGGGGAGTTTGTAATAGCATATAGAGGAAGTGAAAAATTTCCACTGGAAGATGCATACAAAGATTTTATAGAAACAGATTTGGCTATTGGTTTAGGAAAGATACCACTTCAATTTTATGAAGGAGTAGAGGTATATTATAATTTAGTAAATAAGCATAAAATCTTGCCTAAAAATATAAGTTTAACAGGGCACTCTTTAGGTGGAGGAATAGCACAATATGTTGCTCTATCTGTGGATAAAAATTCTCAAACTATTCCTTATACTTATACTTGGAATGCAGTTGGAATAAATAGAGATGGAATAGTGTCAGTATTAGACTATATTGATTTAGAAAAAATATTAAAAGAGCAAACTGATTTAACAGTAGAAGAGAGAAATATATTTTTACCATTTAAACAACCATATTTAGAATTTTTATCTAAAGAATTAAAAAAAATAAAAGCTATAAAAGATACAAGAACAACTTTAGTAGATAAATATGATACTGTCTTTTTTGATATAGATGAAAGTTTTATTAAACAGTTATTAAAGACAACAAATTTAGAAAAATGTATGATGAAATTACCTTTACCTAGAAGAAAAAGTTTAATACTTAAACAACATTTCTTCGATAAAATATTTCAACTGACTAATATGGGAGAACTTTTAGAAAAGGCACAAGGATTTATAGAGAGAGTTAGGAATAATAAGGTGTATGAAGAATACATTTTTAACTTTGGTCACTCTCAAGATCTGACTTTTTCATTATTTAAACATTTAGGAGCTTCATATTTGGTAGATGAAAATTTTTCAAAACGTAACAGTGTAAAAAGCTCTTTTTTTAATAATTTTAAGATTTTTACTAAATCTATTCAAGATCATCATTTTGAAGATGTTTTTCTGCCATTTATAGTAACTTATGGAGAGAATAAGGGAAATTTTGCTATGGATCTAAGTCTAGATTTTATGGCAAGCTCTTTAAGGAAACTTTTTACTATGGAGTATTGTTTAGAGAAAAGATTATTAGCAAATTATTACTCATTAGTAACCATTGATGAAACTAATTTTGAAGAGATAAAAAAAGATATAATCAGTGGCTTGAGTAGCAGTGGTGTAAATATGTTGTATAGAAAACAGATGATAAATCAAATAAGAGAGATGGAAAAAATAGAGTTTAATATTTTATGGGAAAAAGTAAAGAAGAAATTGCCAAGTCCTTATAAAAATTTAGATATTTTTGATATTTTTATATTTTCTGAATAAAATAGATATAAGATTAGGGGAGGAAATAAAAAGTGAAATACCTATTAGGAATACTTTTGTTAATTTTTACAGCTTGTGGTGGAGATAGGAATATAGAGACAAAAAAAGATGAAGTTTTAAAGGTAGCTTTAGCTAATAAACCACGTTCTTTTGATCCACAGAAAAATACTGATAGTTCAACTCTTGCAGTTACTAAGCAAATTTATAATAACCTATTTTCTCTTGGAGAAAATGGAGAAATTATATTAGAGTTAGTGGAAAGTTATGAGATAGAGGAAGATAATTCTATAATTCTTCAGTTAAGAAAAGGTATCTTTTTTCACGATGGGAATGAATTAACATCTGAAGATGTGAAAAAAAGTTTGGAAAGAAATTTAGATATCCCAGTTTCTAGAATTTTAGTGGAATCAATAGAAAAAATTGAGGTATTAGATAAATATAGATTAAAAATTGTTCAAAAAAACTCTCCATCTATTTTGATTCATAATTTAGCACATTCATCAACTGCAATAGTAAAAGAGATTAAAACAGATAGTGATATAGATTTGATTGGAACAGGAGCATATAAAATAAAAGATTGGAGTTTAAGTGAAAGAATTAGTTTAGAAAGTTTTGATAAATACTATGAAAAAACTCCAAAGATTAAAGAGATAATATTTCAAACTATTCCAGAAAGTTCAAATAGATTAATTGCTCTTGAAACAAAAGAGATAGATATAGCTTACGATATTTCAGCAAATGATATAAAAGGAATAGAAAAAAATCCTAATTTAAAGGTAATAAATAGTATATCACTAGGAAGTGATTTTTTAACTATCAATACTAGAAAAATTAAAGATAAAAAAATAAGACAAGCTATAGAATATGCTATTGATAAAAATTCTATAATAAAAACTGTATATGAAGGTTTTGGAGAGATTCCCAATTCTATATTGACTCCTAGTGTTTTTGGATATGATAGAGATGGAGAGAAGAGAGAGTATAATCCTCAAAAAGCAAAAGAGTTATTAAAAGAAGCAGGAGTAAAAAATTTATCATTAAAACTTTGGATATATGATGAACCATCAAGACAACAAATGGCTCAGATAATACAAGCTAATTTAAAAGAAATAGGAATAGATGTAGAGATAATAGTGGCTGAGGTATCTACATTTTTACAATATACAGGTATGGGGGAGCACGATATTTTGATAGGACTTTGGTATGTGAGTACAGGGGATGCAGATTATGGATACTATCCTTTACTTCACTCTAAGTCTGTAGGTCCAGTGGGAAATAGAAGTTTTTATGAAAATTCTCAAGTTGATAATTTATTAGACAGAGCTAGAGAAATTTCAGACTTGAAAGAAAGAGAAAAATACTACCAAGATGTTCAAAAAATTATCTATGATGAAGTTCCTCTTTTACCTATTGCATATAAAAATTATACCATAGGCTTACAAAGAAATATTGAAGGATTTGTATTTAAACCGAATGGAAATCATATACTTTCAAAAATAGAAAGAAAATAATTTATTTAATAAAAAGCTTTTTCTTGAGCAAAAAATAAACTCAAAGAAAAAGCTTTTTGTTATATTACAAAATAAAAAAATAAGATAATAATTTGTATTGTTTATTTTGTAATTATTCGGATATAATTCAATATTTACAAATTTTAAAAATATAAAAATAGAGTATGAAAAAATGTTAAGTTTAAAAAATTACCATTTTTTTATGAAAAACAGTCCATAAATAAAAAAAATAAAATAATATATTGCAATTAAAATCACAATATGATAATATCTAATTATAAGTGAATTTAATAAAGGTTGTTAGGGGACCTTAAATTTAAATTAAATTGAATGGAGGATAAGGTTATGGCAAAAAAAGTAGTTTTAGCAGGTGCATGTCGTACAGCAATAGGTTCAATGGGAGGAGCTTTAAGTAACGTTCCAGCAGCAGAGTTAGGAGCAGTAGTTATTAAAGAAGCTTTAAATAGAGCAGGAATCCCAGCTGAAAAAGTTGACCAAGTACTATTTGGATGTGTAATACAAGCAGGATTAGGACAAAACGTTGCCCGTCAAGCTTCATTAAAAGCAGGATTATCAATCAAAACTCCAGCAGTTACTCTAAACGTAGTTTGTGGTTCAGGATTACATACAGTAAATATGGCTGCTGCAATGATTCAATCAGGACAAGCTGATATCGTAGTAGCAGGAGGAACTGAAAATATGTCTTCAGCTCCATATTTATTAAGAAAAGGACGTTATGGATATCGTTTAGGAAATGCAGAATTAGTAGACGCTATGGTAAATGATGCTCTATGGGATGCATTTAACAACTACCACATGGGAATTACAGCTGAAAATATTTGTGATCAATGGGGATTAACTCGTGAAGAGTTAGATAAATTTGCTGCTGATAGCCAACAAAAAGCAGTAAAAGCTCAAGAAGAAGGAAAATTCAAAGATGAAATTGTTCCAGTAGTAATCAAAGGTAAAAAAGGAGATATCATTGTAGATACAGATGAAGGACCTAGACCAGGAACTACTGCTGAAGGAATTGGAAAATTAAAACCAGCATTCAAAAAAGATGGAATGGTAACAGCAGGAAATGCTTCAAGTATCAACGATGGAGCTGCTGCAATCATAGTTATGTCTGAAGAAAAAGCTAAAGAATTAGGAGTAAAACCAATGGCTACTTGGGTAGATGGAGCATTAGGAGGAGTAGAACCATCTATCATGGGAATTGGACCAGTAGAATCAACAAGAAGAGTTCTTGAAAGAACAGGAATGGAAATAAAAGATTTTGATTTAATAGAAGCAAATGAAGCTTTTGCTGCTCAATCAATTGCAGTAGGAAGAGACTTAGGATTTGATTTAACAAAACTAAATGTAAATGGAGGAGCTATTGCTCTTGGACACCCAGTAGGAGCATCAGGATGCCGTATTCTAGTAACTCTATTACATGAAATGCAAAAACGTAATGCAAAAACTGGATTAGCAACTCTTTGTATCGGTGGTGGAATGGGATGTTCTGCTATCGTTAAGAGAGAAGACTAATTATATAATTTAATGTCAACTCACTTATCTTAATCTATATATTGTTAAGAGCAGAAAATCTGCTCTTAACTTATATAACTAATCTAATAAGGAGGGTTCATAATGAACTTTATTACATATGAGCAAGAAGGATTTGTAGGAGTAATAACTATAAATCGTCCAAAAGCTTTAAATGCTTTAAATAGTGAAGTACTAAAAGAGTTAAATGCTACTTTAGATGCAGTAGATTTAGAAAATACAAGAGCTCTAGTTCTTACAGGAGCTGGAGAAAAATCATTTGTTGCTGGTGCTGACATAGCAGAGATGAGTACTCTTACAAAAGCTGAAGGAGAGGCTTTTGGAAAAATAGGAAACGATGTATTTAGAAAAATAGAAACTTTCCCTATTCCAGTAATAGCAGCTGTAAATGGCTTTGCATTAGGTGGAGGTTGTGAAATAGCAATGAGCTGTGATATTAGACTTTGTTCTGATACAGCAATATTCGGACAACCAGAAGTAGGTTTAGGAATTACTCCAGGATTTGGAGGGACTCAAAGATTAGCTCGTTTAATTCCAGTTGGAAAAGCTAAAGAGATAATATATGGAGCTGTAAATATCAAAGCTGATGAAGCATACAGATTAGGATTAGTTAATTCTGTATATCCATTAGAAGAGTTATTACCAGCAGCTAAAAAATTAGCAGCTAAAATAGCTAAAAATGCTCCAATAGCAGTTAGAGCTTGTAAACAAGCTATAAATGAAGGTTTAGATTTAGATATGGATCAAGCTATTGTATTAGAGGAAAAACTTTTTGGAAGTTGTTTTGAAACTGAAGACCAAAGAGAAGGAATGCAAGCTTTCTTAGAAAAAAGAAAAGTTGAAGGATTCAAAAATAGATAAAAATATTTCTTAAATTTACTATAAAGTATAAAAATTAGGAGGCATAACATGAAAGTAGGAGTAATTGGTGCAGGAACTATGGGTTCTGGTATAGCACAAACATTTGCACAAACAGAAGGATACGAAGTATTACTTTGTGATATAAATGAGGAATTTGCAGCTAGAGGAAAAGCTAAAATAGCTAAAGGATTTGAAAAAATGGTAGCAAAAGGAAAAATGGATCAAGCTACTGTAGATGCTGTATTAGCAAAAATAACTACTGGAACAAAAGAAATTTGTGCAGACTGTGATTTAGTAATAGAAGCAGCTCTAGAAAATATGGAAGTTAAAAAACAAACTTTTAAAGAATTAGATGGAATTTGTAAACCAGAAGCAATATTTGCTACAAATACATCTTCTTTATCAATAACTGAAATAGGAGCTGGATTAAATAGACCTGTAATAGGAATGCACTTCTTCAACCCAGTACCAGTTATGAAACTTGTAGAAGTAATAGCTGGATTAAATACTCCAGTTGAAATAGTAGAAACTATCAAAAAAATATCTGAAGAAATAGGAAAAGTACCTGTACAAGTAGAAGAAGCAGCAGGATTTGTTGTAAACAGAGTATTAATCCCTATGATAAACGAAGCAGTTGGAATCTTAGCTGATGGAGTAGCTTCAGCAGAAGGAATAGACAATGCTATGAAACTTGGAGCTAACCATCCAATGGGACCATTAGCTTTAGGAGACTTAATAGGACTAGATGTATGTCTAGCTATTATGGAAGTTCTTTACAATGAATTTGGAGATTCTAAATATAGACCTCATCCATTATTAAGAAAAATGGTTAGAGGAGGAAAACTTGGAAGAAAAACTGGAGAAGGATTCTTCAACTATAATAAATAGTATTTTTGACCATGACCATAATATGAAAAGCCAAAGAGAATTAATTCTCTTTGGCTTTTTACATTATGAACTTTTTTGCTTTATGTTAATTTGATTAAAATTTATTTTTAGATACTTGCTAAGTTATTTTAAATATGTTATACTTTTCATTGACAAGACAATTGTAATACTAATGAATATTCTTGTTAGGGGGAGTTATGAATAAAATAGAATTAATTAAAGATTTAAAAAAGAAAAAGAAGGCTGTTATCTTAGCACACTATTATACTGAAGATGAAATTCAAAAAATAGCAGATTATATAGGAGATTCCTATTTTTTAAGTAAGAAGGCAAAAGAGTTAAAAGAACAGGTAATTGTTATGTGTGGAGTATATTTTATGGGAGAAAGTGTAAAATTATTAAATCCAAATAAAAAAGTTATAATACCAGATAAATCTGCAGATTGTCCAATGGCTCATATGGCAACTCTTAAAAGTATAAATGAAATGAGAAAGAAATATGAAGATTTGAGTGTTGTATGTTATGTAAATTCTACTGTTCAATTAAAAGCATTAAGTGATGTCTGTGTTACTTCTGCTAATGCTGTTGATATAGTAAAAAAATTACCTAATAGAAATATATTTTTTATTCCAGATAAGTATTTAGGAAACTTTGTTGCAAGTAAAGTCCCAGAGAAAAATATAATTATAAATGATGGATATTGTCCTATACATGATAGGGTAGAGGTAAAAGATATAATTGAATTAAAAGAAAAGTATCCTCAAGCTCTTGTTATGGTACATCCAGAATGTAGCCAAGAAATTTTAGAGTTAGCTGACTATATTGGAAGCACATCTGGAATAATAGATTTTGTATCAAAAAGTAAAAATCAAGATTTTATAATTTGTACAGAGATTGGTATTCTATATGAGTTGAAAAATAAAAATCCTAATAAAAATTTCTACTCTCCTAAAAATAAAATGGAGTGCTTGGATATGAAAAAAATAACTTTAGATAAGATAATTCAAGTTTTAGAAACAGAAGAAAATGAGATTATTTTAGATTTAGAAGTAGCTGAAAGAGCTAAAAAACCTCTAGAAAAAATGTTGGTATTAGGGAGATAGTTATGAAAAAATTTGATGTTATTGTTGTTGGAACGGGGGCAGCTGGATGTTTTTCAGCGTTACATTTAGATAGTTACTTAGATGTTTTAATAGTGACGAAAGAAAGAGCAGAGGAGAGTGACTCCTATCTAGCACAGGGAGGGATATGCGTTTTAAAAAATAAAGATGATTTCAATAGTTTTTTAGAAGATACTTTGAGAGCTGGTCACTATCAAAATAAAAAAGAGGCTGTTGAAGTTATGATAAATTCCTCTAATGAAGTGATAGATGAATTAATTGATTACCATGTGGAGTTTAATAAGGAAAATGGAGAATTACTTTATACTCGTGAGGGAGCTCACTCCAAATCTAGAATATTGTATCATAAAGATATAACTGGTCAAGAAATAACAAGTAAGTTATTAACTGAAGTTAAAAGGAGAAAAAATATAACACTTCTTGAAAATATTAGAGTTATAGATATAATAGAGAATAATAATAGATGTATTGGTGTGGTTTTAGATGATGGGAAAAATGGGATAGGAACTGTATATTCTAAATGTGTTATTTTAGCAACTGGTGGTATAGGAGGAATTTTTAAAAATTCAACTAATTTTCCTCATATAACAGGAGATTCTTTAGGGATAGCAATTAAACATCATATTAATTTAAAAGATTTGAGTTATATCCAAATTCATCCAACAACACTGTATTCTGAAAAAACAGGAAGAAGATTTTTAATTTCGGAATCAGTAAGAGGAGAGGGAGCACTACTATATAACAAAAAATTTCAAAGGTTTACAGATGAGTTACAACCTAGAGATGTAGTAACTAAAGCTATATTAGAGGAGATAAAAAAAGATGGGAGTGACTTTGTTTGGTTGGATATGAGACCGATAATTGTAAAGGGGATAGATATAACTAAAAGGTTTCCTAATATTATAAAAAGATGTAATGAGGAGGGGTATGACCCAACGAAAGAGTGTATTCCTGTTGTTCCAGCTCAACACTATTTTATGGGAGGAATTGAAGTGGATTTAAATAGCTCTACTTCACTTGAAAATCTTTATGCTGTTGGGGAAACTAGCTGTAATGGAGTACATGGAGCAAATAGATTAGCTAGTAATTCTTTACTAGAAAGTCTAGTTTTTTCAAAAAGAGCAGCTTTGGATATAAATAGAAAAATTGAGAGTATCCCAAATCCAGATTTGAAATTTTTTAATTCAAATTTAATTAATGCTGGGAATATTTTTGATGACTATAAAGCAAGTATTTTAGAGGAGATTGAAAAAGATAAAATACTAAAGGAGAAAGTACAATGAATTTAATAACTGATAAGATAAATGTAGATAATTTAATTTTGATGGCTTTGAGAGAGGATGTATCTAATGAAGATATCACAACTAATTCTATTATAAGTGAAAAAAGAGAGGGTAAGGTTCAGCTGATATGTAAAGAAGATGGAATTTTAGCAGGAATAGAGGTATTCAAAAGAGTTTTTCAACTATTAGATGAGAATATAAAATTTTCTATTCAAAAGAAAGATGGAGAAAAAATTAAAAATAAGGAACTAATAGGGGAGATTTATGGAGATGTACGAGCTATTCTTACTGGAGAGAGAACAGCTCTTAATTATTTACAACATATGAGTGGTATTGCAACTTATACTAATAATATGGTAGAATTATTAAAAGGGAGTAATATCAAACTTTTGGATACTAGAAAAACGACACCAAATATGCGTATCTTTGATAAATATTCTGTTAAAATAGGTGGGGGATATAACCATAGATATAATCTTTCTGATGGAATTTTAATAAAAGATAATCATATTGATGCAGCTGGAAGTATTACAAAAGCTATAAAATTAGCTAAAGAGTATGCTCCTTTTGTGAGAAAGATTGAAGTTGAGGTAGAGAATTTAGATATGGTAGCTGAGGCTTTAGAAGCTGGAGCAGATATTATAATGTTAGATAATATGAGTCCTGAGCTTATGAGAACAGCTGTGAAACTTATAGCTGGAAGAGCTGAAACTGAATGTTCTGGAAATATATCTAAGGAAAGTATAGAAAAAATAAAAGATACAGGGGTAGATTATATTTCAAGTGGGGCATTGACTCACTCAGCACCTATTTTAGATTTTTCTTTAAAACATCTTCAAATATTAAAATAGTAAAGATTGTGAGGGAAAAATTTGACAGGTAGAGAGAGACGTAAAAAAATTTTAGAAATTATAAAAAAATCAACTGTTCCTATATCAGGAACTGAGTTGGCAAAATTATGTGGAGTTAGTAGACAGATAGTGGTACAAGATATAGCTTTATTGAGAGCGGAGGAGTATAATATATATTCTACTACTAGAGGATATCTTTGTGAGGAACCTAAAAAATATATTAGAATTTTTTGTGTTTCACATAAAGATGATAAAATGGCGGAAGAGTTAAATTCTATTGTAGATTTTGGTGGAGTAGTTTTAGATGTATTTGTGAAACATGATGTCTATGGAGATATTAAAGCTGAATTAAATATTAATTCAAGAAAGAAAGTGTCGGATTTTATAAAAAAATTAAATTCAGGAAATGTATTACCACTAAAAAATTTAACTTCTGATATTCATTATCATACTGTTGAAGCTGAAAATGAAGAAATTTTAGATTTGATTGAAAATGAATTGAGAAATAAAGATATCTTATATGAGAAAGAAGAGAGGTAGGAGAAAAGTAGCTAGTAATTAGAAAATAAAATAAGAAAATTGAAAAAGGTAACTACTCATCTATTTCTTATTTAAAAAGAAAACTAAGAATTGTTTTATATTCCAAGAAGTTGATTAACTATAGCTTTCAAAATTCTAAGAGCTTTTAGCTCTCTAAGAATTTTGAGACACAGAAAGTAAAGTTTTCAGTGTTTCCTTAATGTAACACAGAAAATAAATTTCTGCGTCTCAATAGTAGTAGTCGTTTACACTCCTCTACTATTGGAAAACTCACTTCGTTCAAACAGTTGTGTTTTTTAGAATTGGATTTTGCTGAGTTAATCTAACTTCTTTTCATAAATTACACAATTTTTTGAGTTTTCTTAAATTAATTTATTGGCTGAGTAGTCACTCTCTTCATTTTCTAATTTGAAAAAATATTCACTTAACTCTTTAGCACATTTATCCATATCTTCGTATTTAATAGATAATTCAAACTCATGTCTATCAATACTTACTTCATAAAGTGGATCATAATATTGAACAATTAAAAGTTCTCCAAGTTCCTTAAGTTTTCCCTCATGTAATAAATTTAAATAAGTATTTGTTTTTTCTTTAGAAACATAACGAGCTACTTTCATAATACACTCTTCTATCTCTTGAGGAGAAACTTTTGTATAATCTTCTAATAAAATATCAAGTCTATTTGAAATAGAAGTATCTATAAATAGATGTCTACCATTAGTCATAGATGTATAAACAGACTCAGGTACATAAAGATTTCCTATTCTTTTACTTTCGCTTTCAACAACAATATATTTTGTTTTACAAGTTCTTAAAAATTCAAAAACCTCTCCATCAAATCTCTTTTGATTTTGTGGCAATTCTTCTCCTAAAGCTCCGAAAAAAGAACCTTTGTGAGCTGCCATTTTTTCTAAGTCCATTACAGAAACTCCAAGCTCAATCATTTTATTTAAAATTTTTGTCTTTCCAACACCAGTTCTACCATGGATAACAATATATTTAAATTTTTCGTTTTCTATAGGAAGATTATTTAAGATAAAATCTCTATATGCTTTATATCCTCCTTCTAGTTTTGCTACCTTATATCCTAGACTACCAAAAAGAGATGTAATAGATGAACTTCTCATTCCTCCTCTAGCACACATAAAAACAAGTTTAGAATATTTTTTAGAAAGTTCTTGTACTTGCTCAAAAATCTCAGGTAATCTTTTAGAAATAAATTCTATTCCCATTTTTTTAGCTGATTCCTTTGAACGTTGAACATATGTAGTCCCAACAGCAACTCTCTCTTCATCAAGAAGCACTGGAATATTAACAGAATTAGGAATTTTTTCTAGTAAAAATTCTTTTGGTGTTCTTACATCTATTAATATAGCATTTTCTTCTTTTAAAAAATCTTCAAAACTTATTATATTCATCTTTTTTCTCCTTGTTATAAATAGCAATTTACCATATATTATATCATAAATAAGAAAATATTTGAATATTTAAAATATTATATTAATAATTATAAAAAAAATTTATGAGAAAAAATTTGTGAGTATAGAAAATAAATTTAGAAGAAATGGAAATATAAACATCTATGTAAAAAATTAGAAATACTATTTAAAATAAGAATAAAAAGTGTAAGGAAAGAGTGAAAAATGTGATGAGGTATAAAAAATATAAAAAGTCAAATTTATACTATATATAGGTAAAGTAAAAAAGATGAAACACAATATTTAGTAGAATAGAGTGTAAAAATTTAAAGAAAGTGATATAATGGAGATAGTAACTTAAAACAGGAGAGGGAAAATAATGGAGATAAGGGAATGGCTTGGTAAAGATAATAAACTAGGATTGGATATCTGGGAAAAAAAATATAAATATGATGGTGAAACTTTTGAAGCTTGGCTTAATAGAGTATCTGGTGGAGATAAAGAGTTAAAAGAGATGATTATAAATAAGGAATTTATTTTTGCTGGACGTATATTATCAAATAGAGGGCTAGCTAAACTTGGAAGAAAGATAACTTATAGTAACTGTTATGTAGTTACTCCACCTGAGGATAATTTAGAGTCAATATTTGATACTGCTAAAAAACTTGCTAGAACATACTCTTATGGGGGAGGATGTGGAGTAGATATTTCTAAACTTCGTCCAAAGGGAGCAGAGGTAAATAACTCAGCTAAATATACTACTGGTTCAATATCTTTTATGGATTTATATAATATGACAACTGATATAATTGGGCAAAAGGGAAGAAGAGGAGCCTTGATGATTTCTATAGATGTAAATCATCCAGATGTAGAGGAGTTTATAAAAGTAAAATCGGATTTAAATAAGGTTCAAAAAGCTAATATTTCAGTAAGAGTAGATGAAAATTTTATGAAAGCTGTTATAGAGGATAGAAATTATGAAACAGTTTTTAAAGTAGAAGATACTGGAGAGATAATAAAAAAGAGTATAGATGCTAAGAAACTTTTTAAGGAATTAGCTATACAAAACTGGAGATTTGCCGAGCCAGGAATACTATTTTGGGATAGAATTTCTAATTGGAATCTACTTAGTGAAGATGAAGAGTTTGAGTATGCTGGAACAAATCCTTGTGCAGAAGAGCCACTACCAGCAGGAGGAAGTTGTCTTTTAGGTTCTCTTATCTTGCCTAGTTTTGTAGGAGAAAATGGTTTTGATTTTGAAAAATTAAAATCAGCAGTAGTAAAATCAGTAAAAGCTTTAAATGATGTATTAGATGAAGGATTACCATTACATCCATTAGAAGAGCAGAGAGAATCTGTAAGAGATTGGAGACAGATAGGACTTGGAGTATTGGGAGTAGGAGATTTACTTATTAAATTAGGACTTAAATATGGTGCTCCTGAATCATTGGAGTTTTGTGATAAGGTAGCAAGAACAATAATAGATACAGCTTTAAATGCTAGTGCATTACTAGCTAAAGAGTATGGAGCTTTTCCAAGATATAAAGAGGAAAAAATACTACAATCTCCATTTTTATTAGAAAATGCAAGTGCTGAAATAATGGAGTTAATAAAAGAATATGGATTAAGAAACTCTCAACTTTTAACTATTGCTCCTACTGGTTCTATAGGAACTATGCTTGAGATAAGTACGGGAATAGAGCCTAATTTTGCTTTCTCTTTTACTAGAAAAACAGAGAGCTTACATGGTGAAGATGTTTATTATAAAGTATTTATTCCTATTGCAAAAAAATATATGGAGGATAATAATCTTACTGAAGAGGATGAATTACCTGATTATTTTGTAACAGCTCAAAATTTAAATCCATATGATAGAATAAAGATGCAAGGTGTGTGGCAAAAAAGAATAGATGCAAGTATCTCGTCTACAATAAATCTAGTTAATAAAGTTTCTGTGGAAGAAGTAGAACATCTATATATAGAGGGATGGAAAAATGGACTTAAAGGTATGACTATCTATCGTGCTGGTTGTGATAGAGAGGGAATACTTACTGTAGAGAAAAAAGAGGAAAAAAATCCTGAGCAAGCTTTAAAAGAGAAGATGGAAACAATAGCAAGAGGAGAATTAAAACCAATAGCACCAGATACTATATACTATCCTCATAAGATGAGAATAGGTTGTGGGAAATTAAAAGTTATGATAGGATATTCTCCTAGAGAGAGAGCGATTCAAGATTTATATGTAATCAGAAGTGGTACAGGAGGATGTGAGAAAAATATTCAAGCTGTAGCTATTTATATGTCTGGAATTTTAAGACTTGGCGGAAATCTATTTATGCTTGAAGATGCAATAGATGGTGTAAGTGGTTGCACATCTTTTGCTGTAGCTAGAAGTAAAAATTTAGATGTAAGCCAAGGAAGTACTTGTCCATCTGCTATTTTAAATGTTTTGAAAAAATTTGAAAAAAATATGGGGTTAAGTGGACATAGTGAGGCTATACAAAAAATAGATGAAGAGGAAAGAAAAGAAAAAGAGTTAGTAGCAGAATCAGAAAAAAGAAAAACTATATGTCCAGAATGTGGTGTAGAATTAGAGATAACAGGAGGATGTTACACTTGTAGAAATTGTGGATATTCTAAATGTGAATAGTTTACATTAGAGCTTGAAAATGCTATAATAATGTAAAAAGAGAGTTTCTCTATATTTTAATTATAGAGAAAATAATAAAAATAGAATTATAAAATAAGAGGAACTGTTAGAGCAAGAGTTTTTGACAGTTCCTTTTTTACAAATTAGAGGATAAATGATGATAAAAGAAGCAAAAAGATTATTAAAAGAGATATATGGATATGATGATTTTAGAAGAGGACAAAAAATAATAGTAGATTCAGTTTTGAAAGGAAGGGATACACTGGGAGTAATGAGTACAGGTGGAGGAAAATCTATCTGTTATCAAGTACCAGCTCTTCTTTTTAAGGGAATAACTATTGTAATCTCTCCACTGATCTCTCTTATGAAAGATCAAGTAGATAGTTTAAGGCTCTTAGGAGTAAAGAGCATCTATATAAACTCTACACTTTCAAAGGAAGAGTATTTGGTAAGTGTAAAAAAATTAAAAAGTGGAGAAGCTAAGATAGTATATGTAGCTCCAGAGAGGTTGGCTAATGAAAAATTTGTAGAGTTTATAAAGAGATTTAAAATTTCTATGATAGCTGTAGATGAGGCACACTGCATATCCCAGTGGGGGCATGACTTTAGAAAAAGTTACTTAGAGATACCTACATTTATGCAAAAGATAGGGCAGAGAGTACAGATATTAGCTCTGACAGCTACAGCAACAAAAGAGGTAAGAAAAGATATAGAGGATAAACTTACACTACATAATCCATTTGTTTATGTCCATGGCTTTGATAGAGATAATATATTCTTTAAGGTAGTAAGAAATGTAGTAGCTGAAGCTTATATAGTTGACTATCTGAAAAAAGCTCAAAAAAAATCTGGAATAATTTACGCCTCAACTAGAAAAGAGGTAGATAATCTCTATGCTTATTTAAAACTTAGAGATATAAGTGTAGGAAAATATCATGCAGGACTTACAGAAGATGAAAGACGTGAAAATCAAGAGAGATTTATAAAAGATGAGATACAGATAATGGTCGCAACTAATGCTTTTGGAATGGGAATAGATAAATCCAATGTAAGATTTGTAATACATAGAAATATTCCTAAGGATATGGAAAGTTATTATCAAGAGGCTGGACGTGCTGGAAGAGATGGAGCACCAGCAGAAGCTATTCTTATGTTTTATGAAGAGGATGTAAGTACACAAACTTTTTTAATAGACAGCAACGAAGAAACAAGTGATGATTTAAAGAGAGAAAAGATGAAAAAGCTTGATGCTATGGTAGAGTATGCTTATTTAGAAAGTTGTTATAGAGAGTATATTCTTAAATATTTTGGAGATAAGAGAATAAAAAACTATTGTGGTAAGTGTGGAAATTGTAAAACCCTCAAAAATATAGAGGATTTGACAATAGAAGCTCAGAAAGTAATTTCCTGTATAGGAAGGGCAAAGGAGAGTATTGGGATATCTACCCTTGTAAATATTCTCTATGGAAGAAGTGATACTAAGATGGATAGAAAGGAGTTTAATAAACTTTCTACCTTTGGTATTATGAGTGATAAAGAGATAAGTTGGATAGAGGAGTTTGTGAATTTTTTAATCTCTGAAGGATATTTTGAGCAAAGTGCTGGAAGTTTTCCTGTACTTAGATTTAATGATAAGTCTAGAAGAGTTTTAAAAAATGAAATCTCAGTATTTAGAAGAGTAGATGAGAAGATTAGCTTTGATTACTTTGAAGATTCACTATTTGAGGAACTTAATCAGCTAAGAAGTGAGATAGCAAAGAGAGAAGATGTAGCTCCATACATAGTATTTTCTGATATGACACTACTTGAAATGGCAGAGTACAAACCTAAAAATAGATGGGAGATGCTTAAAATACGTGGAGTTGGAAATCAGAAGTTTAAAAATTATGGGGAAGATTTTTTAAGAGTAATAAATAGATACAGTGATGAGGATATAGCTAGATTAGAAAAAGAGGATACTAAATATGAATGGTTAGAGGATGAGAGAATAGAAAAATTGAAAAAAAGATTAGGATTAAATATAGATAGTGAAAAATTAAAGGATATCCTCTATGAAACTTTAATAATATAGGATAAAATATATTAGGGGAGATTGAAAAGGAGTGAGGCAGATGAAAAAGAAGATGGCACTATTTTTATCTCTTTTATTGGTAGCGTGTAATGGAGAGAAAAAAGAGATAGAGGAACAAAAAGAGGTAAAGGTTGTAGAGGAAAAAAATATTGAAGCAAAAGAGGAGAAAAATTTAGAGATAAAAAATATATCTACAACAACTGGAGGAAACCAAAGTATAGATATCACTATGAGTGAGGAGATAAAAGAGGAAAATCTTGAGGGATATATTAAAGTAAATCCAAAAGTGAAATATAAAGCTTTAAAAATGAGAGAGCATATTATAATCACTGGAGATTTTGATATAAATAGTGAGTATGAGATAGAGTTACTCAAAGGATTAAAAGGAGAGAAGAGTAAATTAGCTGAGAATAAAAAGGAAACTATAAAATTTAAAGGGGTAGAGCCAAAAATTGTTTTTTCAAATGAGGGAATAATTTTACCAAAATTAAATGAAAATAGAATAACTTTTAAATCAGTTAATGTTAAGAGGGTTAATTTAAAGATAAAAAAAATATTTTTGAATAATACTACACAGTTTTTACAAGATTTTAAATTTCAGGGAGATGGAAATATTTTTGACTACTATGTACAAAATAATTTCTATAAAGTAGGAGAAACTATTTTTGAAAAAGATTATACTTTAGATTATAAGAAAAATATTTGGAGTCAAAATGAGATAGAATTAAAAAATCTTACCAATGAGAAGGGAATATATATAGTAGAACTCTCTTTTGATAAAGATGGAGTGGATTATACTTTTCCTAGTAGTGTAGCACAGTGGCAAAGAGATAATTTTTTTGATACAAAGGGAAGAATAGGAAAGGGAATCCTAATCTCTGATATGGGAATAGTGGCTCAAAAAGAGAGTAACAATAAACTCATAGTGAATATTTTGGATGTCATAAAAAATACTCCACTAAAAGATGTAGATATAAAAGCTATCAGTGTAAATAATCAAATCTTAGAGGAGAAAAAGACAGATAAAAATGGAGAGGTTGTTTTTGAAAAGGGAGATAAGATATTTTATCTATTAGCTCAAAATAAAGATGAAATCTCTATATTAAAACTATCTGATTCGAAACTATCTTATGATGGATTTTTAGTAGATGGAGAGTATAAAGATGATGGAATGAGAGCCTTTGTCTATTCAGATAGAGGAGTGTATAGACCTGGAGATACTATAAATATTGGAGTTATAGCTAGAGATAATGATGGAAAATACCCAGAGGGACAGCCTATAAAAATAGATGTATTTACTCCTAGAGGAGATAAATATATAGATGGTAAGGTAATAACTAGTGGAGAGAATGGATTCTTCACTTATTCCTTTGAAACTAAAAAAGAGAGTGAAACGGGAATATGGGAAGCTACTATCTATGTAGGTGGAGAAAAGGAGAAAAAGTTCTCAATAAAACTTCCTGTTGAAAGTATAGTACCATATAAGATAGAGGTAGATGGAGAGTTTCCTGAGAGTGTAGATGATGGAGCAAATCTTTTAGGAGAGGTTACAGCACAATATCTATTTGGAGCACCAGCTGAAAATCTTAAATACCAAAGTGATTTGACAATTAGAGAGAAAAAATTAAGATTTGAAAGATATAAAAAGTTTACTTTTTCAAATCCAACTACCTATACAGCTGATATAAGATTGAGTCAAAAGGGAGAGTTAGACAGTGATGGAAAAGGTAAAATAAATTACAATCTTTCAGATAACATACCTAAAAATTTAAATTTAGAAGGAGAAATAGTAACTCGTATAATAGAACCAAGTGGTAGACCAGTAATAAATATAGATAGAGTTAAGATAAATAGATTCGATTCATATGTAGGAATAGAAAATCCTGAAGATAGATATATCAAAAGTGGAGATAAACTAAACTTACAAGTAGTATCTGTATCTGAAGATGGAGAAAATTTAATAAGTGGTAGAAAATTAAAATATAGAGTATATAAAAATGAGTACTCTTGGTGGTGGGATTACTATGACTACAATAATTTCTTAAAATCTATTAAGACAGATAAAAATAGTGTTCTTCTATATGAGGGAGAGATAACTACAACTGATAAACCATATCTTTTAGATTATGAGATAGCTGGAAGTGGAGAGATATTTGTAGAAGTAGAGGATATGGAAACTCATCAAAGTGCTGGAGTAAATCTATATGCTTCTACTTGGCAAGATTCAAGTGTAAGTAAAAAAATAGATAAATTAAAAATAGAAGCAGATAAAAAAGAGTATAGTATAGGAGAGAAAGCTAAGATAACCTTTGAGGGAGAAAAGGGAACTAGAGCTTTAGTTACTTTAGAAAAATCTGGAGAGATAGTACAAAGATATTGGAAAGATATAGAGGATACAAGTACTATTATTGAGATAGATGTAGATGAAAATCTTTTCCCAAATGGTTATGTAACAGTGGCACTTTTCCAAAGCTATGAAAATTCTAACAATGATAGACCGATTAGACTTTATGGAGCAGTACCAATAGTTGTAAAAGATGAGAGTAAAAAATTGAATATAAAATTAGATACTCCTGTAGTTTTAAAACCTAATGAAAAATTTAAAGTCAATGTGGAAGCTGATAAAAAAATGGAGTATACAATCTCAGTAGTAGATGAGGGATTACTACAGATAACTAACTATAAAGCACCTAATCCATATGATTATTTTTATCAAAAGGAAGGGTTACAACTTTCTGCTTATGATAACTATTCAGAGATAATAGGTAGAACTTTTGGAGATATACATCAAGTATTAACTGCTGGTGGAGATGGTTATCTAATGGCGGAAGCTAGAATGAATAAGTCAGCTAACTCTTTTGGATTTGAACAATCAGAGAGATTTGAGCCACTTGCAATATTTAAAGGAGTACTAACTACTGATGATGAGGGAAGAGGAAGTGTAGACTTAGAGTTACCAAATTATACAGGAGCTGTAAGAGTAATGGTAACAGGAGCAAGTGGAGAGAGCTATGGTATGGCACAGGAAAGAGTGGAAGTAAAAGCTCCAATTGTAACAAATTTCTCTATGCCTAGAGTATTAAAAGTAGGAGATGAGTTCCAAGTACCTGTAAAAATTTTTGCTACAGAGGAGAATATAGGAAAGATAGATGTAGAGTTTGAATTTTTAGGTAAGAGATATACTCAAAGTGTAGAGTTAAAAAATGGAGAGAGCAAAGATATCTTCTTTGATGTAAAAGTAGGAGATGAGATAGGAAACAGGGAAGCTAAACTAAGAGTAAACTCTTCAAATTACTCAAATGAAGAGATAGTAAAAATAGATATTGCTTCTAATAATCCTTATACATATATCAATAAAGTTGAGTATGTAGAAAAGGAAAAAACTTTTAAATTCCCAGAAGAGAGTATAGTAGGAAGTGCAAATGGAAAGGTTGTTATCTCTTCAACTCCAATTTTAGCAATAAATAATAGATTAAAAGAGCTGATTAGATATCCATATGGTTGTGTAGAGCAAACTGTATCTACTATTTTCCCACAGCTATTTATTGATACACTATCAAATAGTAAGGATATATCTAAGGAGCAAAGTGTAAAAAATGTAAATGCTGGTATAGCTAAATTAAGTAGTTTCCAATTAGAAGATGGTTCATTTAGTTATTGGGCTGGAAATAGTGATGGAGATTTATGGGCAACTAACTATGTAGGGCACTTTATGGTAATGGCAAAAGAAAGAGGTTATTATGTTCCAGATTCTCTATATAACTCTTGGCTTAAGTTTTCAATTGAGAAAAGTAAAGACAGTAGCTATAACTTAAACTATAAAACATACTTATTATATATATTAGCTCTTGGACAAGAAGCACAAATAAGTGAGATGAACTATATCTATGATAATAATCTTAAAGATTTAGATGAGATATCTAAATGGTATCTAACTTCTGCTTATGCACTGATAGGAGAAAAAGAGATAGCTAAAGAAATTGCCGACAAACTTTCAACAGAGATAAAAGATAAAACTTTTGATTATTATACAGATAACTATGGTTCAAAATTAAGAGATAAGGCAGTTGTTCTTAACTCTTACTATACTATCTATAATAAAGTAGATAAAAAACTTTATGAAGATATAGTTAGTACACTACAATCACAAAATTGGTTATCTACTCAAAGTATAGGTTACTCTCTAATGTCTATAGCACAAGTTGTAGAAAATAGTAAGGGAGAAAAGGTAGTAGGAAAACTAATAGTAGATGGTAAAGAGATAAACTTTGATGAAAAAGATGGAGTATGGGAGTACTCAGAAGAGAATATGAAAGAGGTAAAAGTCATAGGAGATAAACTCTATGTAAATCAATATTGGGAAGGAATACCTATCAATTATACTCAAAGTGACGAGAGTAAAAATATAAAAATAGAGAGAAAATTCTATGGAGATAATGGAGAGGAGATAGATGTAAAATCACTAATAAAAGGAAGTAGTTTCTATATGGAATTAAAAGTTTTACCTGCTGATGATGTAAATGGATATTTCTATCAAGATAATATAGCTCTTACACAAATTATTCCTAGTGGTTGGGAGATAGAAAATAGTAGGCTATTAAAAATAAATCCACCTCAATGGGTAGTAGAAAAAACTTCTAATAACAATTTAGAATATGAAGATATAAGAGATGACAGAGTTAATTTCTTCTTTGATTTTAACAATTACAATAAACAGGGACAGAGTTTTTTTATCAAACTTAATGCTGTAACTAAAGGAAAATATAATCTTTCAGGAGCTAAGGCAGAGGGAATGTATAACAATGAGTATAGAGCTTATTTAAATGGCTTTAGTGTAGAGGTAAAATAATGAGAAAGTTAAGATTTTTACCTCTAATTCTCATCATACCTATAATTTTCTGCATAAAGATATATAGAGAATTTGATGTTGAAAAGATGAGAGATGAGATAGAAAAAAGATACAGTCAAGTTGTACTAGATGATAGAGATAATATAATAGGGGCTTACTTAAATAGTGAGGAGCAATGGCAAATCAAGGGGGTAGAGATACCCCCTAGATTAAAATTAGCAGTACTTAACTATGAAGATAGAAAATTTTATTCTCATAATGGAGTGGATTATCTTGCAATAGTAAGAGCAGTAAAAACGAATCTTTTAGAAAAAAGAAGAGTGGGAGCTAGTACTATAACTATGCAGGGAGTAAAACTTTATAAGAGGAGAGAGAGAACATATCTTAGTAAAATAGAGGAGATAATAGAGAGTTATAAGTTAGAAAAATATCTCTCTAAAGATGAGATTTTAGAACTCTATCTAAATAATGCTCCCTATGGAAGTAACATAGTAGGATATGAAACAGCCTCACAACTTTATTTTGGAAAGAGTGCTAAAAATCTTACTTGGGCTGAAGGTGCTACTTTAGCAGTACTTCCTAACTCTCCTGGACTTATATGGATAGAGAAAAATAGAGATAAGCTTTTAAATAAGAGGAATAATCTTCTAAAAAATATGTACGAGAGAGGAGTGATAGATGAAAAGCAGTATAGACTCTCTATAAAAGAGGAGTTACCAAGGGAGAGAAAATATTTTAACTCCTTAGCACCACATCTCACTAGAAGGTTAGTTAATGAATATGACAATAAAATAATAAAAAGTACAATAAATAGTGAGTTACAAAAAAATATTGAAAGAATAGCTAGAGAGTATGGAGATTATCTAAATAATAGAGGAATAAAAAATACAGCTATCATAGTGATAGATAATCATAGTGGAGAGGTAAAATCCTATGTAGGCTCACAAAATTTTTATGATTTTCAAAGAAATGGACAGGTGGATGGTGTAGTAGCTCAAAGGTCAGTAGGCTCTGTGTTAAAGCCCTTCCTTTATGCTCTTTCTATTGATGAAGGGCTTATTACTCCAAAGTCAAAACTTTTAGATGTACCTCTTTATTTTTCAAACTTCAATCCTCAAAATGCCAATAAAAAATATCAAGGATTAGTAGAAGCAAGAGAGGCTCTAAAAAAATCTCTAAATATTCCTTTTGTAAAGCTTTTAGATGAGTATGGAGTAGATAAATTTTTTTACTTTCTAAAAGATGTAGTAAATTTTCCAGAAAGAGATTATTCTAACTATGGATTATCTCTTATATTGGGAACTAAAGAGATAAGTGTAGAAAATATTGCCAAGCTTTATTATGGACTCTCTCAATATGGAGAGTTTAAAGATTTAAAGTATATAAGAGATGATAAAAAAATAGAGGGAAGAAAGCTTATATCCAAAGGGGCTAGTTATCTCACTCTTGAAGCTATGCAAGGTGTACAAAGATATGGGATAGATAATCTCTATTTAGGCAGAGATGGAATAGCTTGGAAGACAGGGACTAGCTATGGACAAAGAGATGCTTGGGCTGGGGGAATATCTCCTAGATGGACAGTAGTGGTTTGGTGTGGAAACTTCACTGGAGAGGGAAATAGAAATATCTCTGGAGTAGTTACTGCTGGACAGCTTTTATTTAAAATCTTTAAGGTACTTCCAAATGAAAATGAGAGCTTTATAAAACCAAATGAAGAGTTAAAAAAAATAAAGATAGATAGTGAAACAGGATATAGGTTGAGATATGATGTACCTAGTGAAGAGATAGATTATCCAAAAGATGCAAAAAATTTAAAAGTATCTCCCTATTATAAAAAAGTTTTTATAAACTCCAAAGGAGAGGAGATAGATTCAAGAAACGAAGAGTTTATAGAGAGTAAAGAGAAAATAGTTTTAAGTTATCCAATAGAGTTATTAGACTATATGGCTAGAGAAAATATATCCATATCCAATGTAAGAGATGAGAAGATAAAAATTATCTATCCACTTAATAATATAAAAATATTTTTGCCTAAAGATTTTGAGGAGAGAAAAAGCTTGATAGTGAAAGTGGCTAATCCTAAAAATAAAAAACTTTATTGGTATCACAATGGAAAATATATTTTTAGTGGCAGAGATAGGGAGAGAGCTTTTGATTTTTTAGAAGGAGAGCATAGACTTACACTGGTTTCAGAAAGTGGAGAGGTAGTAGAGGTAAAATTTTATATATTGAGAGGAAAATAGACTTATATTGCAAAATATGGTAAAATTAATTGCTAAGAAAAAGTAATACATAAGGAAAAGAGGTAACTGATGATAGAGTTTTTTATAGCTAAGAAGCATATAGTAGAGAGAAAAAAACAGAGTTTAATATCAGTAGTGGGGATAACTATTGGAGTAGTTGTACTGATGGTGTCTATTGGAATAGCTAATGGATTGGATAAAAATATGATAAATAGTATACTTTCAGTAACAAGTCATATAATGGTATCCAATGGAGAGAAGATTAGCAATTATAAAGATATAAAAAGAGATATAGAAAAGATAGTGGGAGTAAAGGGAGCAGTACCAAGTATATCTACCCAAGGAATTTTTAAATATAATGGGGTTTATGGTGGTTATGTTTCTGGAGTAAAAATAGAAGGCTATGATTTAGAGAGTGCTAAAAAAGCTATGGATTTAGATAAAAAAATTGTATCTGGAAATATTTCTCCAGATAAAATAAATGGTATTCTTATTGGAAAAGAACTCTTTAATTCCATAGGGGCAAAGATAGGAGATAAGGTCAGTATAATCTCTTCTGAGAATAAGGAGATAAAATTTGAGATAGAGGGAGTATTCCAAAGTGGCTATTATGATTATGACATAAATATGGTAATACTTCCATTAAAAGCTGTACAGTACCTAACCTATGGAGAGGATATATCATCTAAGATAGATGTAACACTTTTTAATCCATATAGAGCTCCTGAGATATCAGATAAGATAATGGCAGTTACAGGAATATATTCAAGAACTTGGGGAGAGATGAATAGAAATCTTTTATCAGCTCTCTCTTTAGAAAAAACTGTAATGATACTTGTCTTTTCTTTGATAGTTGTAATAGCTGGATTTGTAGTATGGGTAACTCTCAATATGTTAGTGAGAGAGAAGATAAAAGATATTGGAATAATGAGAGCAATGGGATTTTCTAAAAAAAATATTATGAAAATATTTTTAATACAAGGAATGATATTAGGTGGGATAGGTATAGCAATAGGAACTCTTATCTCCCTTACATTTCTTTGGTATATAAAAAATAACACATTGGACTTTATAACTTCTATATATTATATTACTAAAATTCCTGTGGAAATATCTTTCAAAGAGATTATTATAATTATAGGAGCTAATTTTGGAATAATATTTATATCAAGTATATTTCCAGCATATAGAGGAGCAAAAATGGAAACAGTGGAGGCATTAAGACATGAGTAAGGAAATTTTAAAACTGGAGAATGTAGAAAAAAAATATAGTGGAAGTGTAGAAGAGTTACATATAATAAATAATTTAAGCTTTTCAGTGGAAGAGGGAGAATTTATATCTATACTTGGACGTTCAGGTTCTGGTAAATCTACGCTTTTAAATATAATGGGTCTACTAGATAGAGTAGATGGTGGAAAAATATTTATAGGTGGGCAGGAAGTAGATAAACTTTCTGAAGAGGAAAGAGATAAAATAAAAAACCAGATGATAGGCTTTGTATTTCAGTTTCACTATCTTTTACCAGAGTTTACAGCATTGGAAAATGTAATGTTACCAGCACTCTTAAATAATTTTGATAAAAAGTTAGAGATAGAGAAAAGAGCTAAAGAGTTACTTGAAAAGGTAGGACTAGGAGAGAGAGAGAATCATAAGCCATCACAACTTTCTGGTGGAGAAAAACAGAGAGTAGCAATAGCTAGAGCCCTTATAAACTCCCCTAAAATACTATTAGCAGATGAACCTACTGGAAATCTTGATGAAGAAACAAGTGAGATGATATTTAAAATTTTAAAAGATATCAATAAAAATGAGAAACAAACCATAATAGTTGTTACTCACTCTAAAGATTTAGCAGAGATTTCTGATAAACAACTTTATTTGAAAAAGGGAGTTTTAGTAGAGGAGTAAATCTATAAATTAATTTAAATAAAAACTCAAGAATATTACTTATAGATTAAATAAAGGTTATTCTTGAGTTTTTTATTAGTAAAATTATAGTTAACTTTTAAAATACATTGCTAGATAGATATTTTTCTCCAGAATCTGTAGATAAAACAACTATATTTAAATTTTTATTTGGATTATTTTTAGAAAATTCTAAAGCACAACTAAGAACTGCACCAGTAGAAATACCAACAAGGATTCCTTCTTTTAGAGCTAAAGCTTTAGTTATATCAAAGGCAGATTCACAACTTGCAGTAAAAATATTATCAGCTAGGGTTTTATCATAGACACTTGGAATTTTTCCAGTACTCATTCCCATTCCTTGTATTTTATGATTACCAATGTATCCTTTAGATAATAGAGGGGAATTAAGTGGTTCTACAGGAAAAGTTTTTATATTTGGAAGAACCTCTTTTAATTTTTTAGATATCCCAGAAAAGCTTCCTCCAGTTCCAGTACCACAAAAAAATATATCAAGTTTATAATTTAAATCTTTTAAAATTTCATTAGCAGTAGTTTTATAATGAGCTTTAGGATTATTGATATTATCAAATTGATTAGGTATAAAGACATCTTTGATATTATTTTTTAATTCTTCTAATTTTTCTAAACAAGCTTTCATTCCTAAAATACCAGGAGTAAGAATAACTTCAGCACCATAAGCTTTCATTAATTGAATTCTTTCTATGCTCATAGTATCAGGCATAACTATTTTCAAAGGATATTTTTTAATAGCACAAATCATAGCTAAAGAGATTCCAGTATTTCCACTAGTAGCTTCTATTATAGTAGTACTATCTTTTATTATTCCTTTTTTCTCTGCATCCTCTATCATTTCTAAAACAATTCTATCTTTTGTACTTCTACTAGGATTATAACCTTCTAGTTTAAGAAAAATATTATTTCCATATGTATTTAAATTATTTATTTTTAACATTGGGGTATTACCAATTAAATCTAAAATAGAATTTTTTATCATAAATTTTCCTCCTAAAATTTTATAATAAGATTTTAAAATAAATTATTAGAAAAATGAAGAACTCAAAATTATAAAAATAATATTCATAAAAAATGGAAGTAATTTAATAAAATCTAGGAATTAATAAAAAAAATAACTCAATTAAAAAGAACTAAAAAAATAAAAAATTTTTAAATAAAAAAAGGAAATTGGCAATTTGTGGAGTATAATAAAGTAACAAAACAAAAGATACAACAAGGAAGTGGTATTATGAAAATGACTATCCATGGAAAACAATTAGTTATAACAGATGCAATCAAAAATTACGCGGAGACTAAATTAGGAAGGGTTGAAAAGTATCACGACGGTATAATAGAACTAGCTATTAATTTATCAGCGGTAAAATTAAAAACTGGTAATTATCATACAGCGGAAGTTTTAGCTTATCTAGGTGGAAGTACAGTAAAAGCTTCTTGTACAGATGTAGACTTATATGCAGCTATAGATGGAGTTTCAGACGTATTAGAAGGTCAATTAAAGAAACATAAAGATAAAATAAGAACTGCTGTTCAATCAAGAGAACCAATGATTAGAAAAGTAAAATATGACCCAGAAACAAATACAGTTGAGAAAGAAGCAGCTGTAAATGTTGTAAAGGTATATTTACCTCCTAAACCAATGGACGTAGAGGAAGCAATACTTCAACTAGAAATTTTAAATAGAGCATTCTTCCCATTTACAAATGCAGAAACAGGAGAAATGAACATAGTTTATAAGAGAAAAGATGGAGACTATGGACATATAGAACCTTCAAAAAGATAAGTTAAATTTGAAAATTTAATAAAAAAAGGCTACCATATTGGTAGCCTTTTTGATATAATAGAGAAAAATAGTATTTAAAGGAGTGAGATATGAAAGTAGTAGATAAATTAGAAAAATTTTATGATAGAAATCTTATTTTAGTAGTAGAGGGAGAAACTAATTATTGTGAATATATGTCAGAGTCTGAGAAAGAACTAGTTGAAAGATTAAAAGAGAGAAATAATTTTACTGGTAAAAAAGGAGAGGTGCTATCATTAAATTTTATTCAAAATGATAGATTAATCTCTATGGATATTTTAGGATTTGGTAAAAAAGAGGAGATTAGTGATAATCTTTTTAGAGAGGTAATATTTAAATATCTTTCAGATAAAAAAGGAAGTATACTAATCTCTACAAATACAAAAGAATTGGTTAAAGTGGAGATTCTTTGTGAAATAGTAGGAAATATCAACTACTCTTTTGATGAGTTTAAGGAGAAAAAATCTGAAAAATTAGATGTAGAGTTTTTTAATATTGAACTTACTAACTTAGAAGAGAGTCTAATTTTAAATGAGGCTACTGATGTAACTAGAAACTTAGTAGATTTACCAGCAAATATAATCAATCCAATAACTTTAGCTGAAAGAACAGTTGAATTAGGAAAAGAGTTTGGATTTGAGGTTGAAGTACTAGATGATAATAAGATACAAGAGTTAGGAATGAATTTATTATATAGTGTAGGAAAAGCCTCTGTTACAAAACCAAGACTTATAGTCATGAGATATTTTGGTGATAGAGATTCTAAAGATATAATGGGATTAGTAGGAAAAGGACTTACATATGATACTGGAGGGCTTTGTATAAAGCCGGCTGATTCTATGATGAATATGAAAGATGATATGACAGGAGGAGCTACAGTAATAGGGGCTATGTGTGCTATCGCTAAAAATAGACTTAAGAAAAATGTAGTGGCTGTTGTTCCAGCTTGTGAAAATGCTATCAATGGGAATTCATATAGATCAGGAGATATTATAAAATCTATGAATGGGAAGTATGTGGAAATAATAAATACTGATGCAGAAGGTAGACTTGCATTAGCAGATGCTATAACATATATAGTAAGAAATGAAAAAGTATCAGAGATAATAGATGTAGCTACCCTTACAGGAGCTATGATGGTAGCTTTAGGTACTTTTACTACAGGGGTATTCTCTAATAGAGATGAAGTTTACTCTCTTTTAGAAAAATCTTGTAGTAAATATGGAGAGAGAATTTGGAGAATGCCATTAGATGAAGAGTTTGCTGAGGATTTAAAATCTGATGTAGCAGACTTAAAACATATGGGAGCTAGATGGGGAGGTGCTATATCAGCAGCAAAATTTTTAGAAATATTTGCTGAAGGAACACCTTGGACACATATGGATATAGCTGGAACAGCTTATAATAATTCAAGTAAATGGTATAAAAAGGGAGCTTCTGGAGTTCATGTAAGAGGACTTTATGAGTATTGCAAAAATAGATAAAAAAATTATAGACAAAACGAATATTAAGTGATATATTATATTTTGTTAATAATAACTGGGGAGCCTTTTGGCTGAGAATGAGTAAAACTCTAAACCCATTGAACTTGATTTGATTAATACCAACGAAAGGAGTAGTTATAACTAAGATATTAATTTATAATTCCTCCTTTTGTAATTTAAAAGGAGGATTTTTTTATGGGATTGAAAGATTGTTTATGGTGTATTGGAGGTGCTAGCAAGGGAGTATCTGGAGCTAGATTTTCATTATACCCAATGAGTGACAACTTTGTTGAGATTATTTTAGGGGGACTTGAAAAAACAGATACAAGTAAAGTTTGGAAACAAACAGATAAATTGAGTACTTGTGTAAGAGGAAAAAGAGTGCATGTTTTTGATGTAGTAAAAGGGCTTTTTGTAAATGCTTACAGAGAAGATGTACATATGGCTTTAGAAGCTACTTTTTCTAAAGGGTGTCCTGGAGATACTGATGCTGATTCATTTATGGAAGTAGATGATGAAAAGGTAAATGAGAAAAATATCAGAGATAAAAAATTTGATGTAGTTAGTAAAATTTCTTTCTATCCAATGGGAGAAGAGGATTATATGGAACATATAGCAAAAGTTGTTATGACAGCTAAAGAGAGAGGAGTTTTTGCTAGAAGCTCTCACTATGTTTCTATATTAGAGGGAGATGTCCACAATGTTTTTGATGTATTAGAGGAGATTTTCAAATATGGAGAGGAAAATCTATCTCACTATATTTTACAAGTAACTATTTCTGTAAATAGTCCAACAAAGGAGTAAGAGTATGTTTAATTGGAAATTAAAAGATGTAATAATGGTTTGTATTTTTTCAGTGGTATTTTCATTTATCTATCTATGGGCTGTATATTTAGCTAATTTTATGGCGACACTATTAGCACCATTTGGATTAGCTCCATATGCCTATGAGATAGTTTTTGGTGTGTGGTTTATGGCTTCTACATTTGTTCCATATATTATTCAAAGAGCTGGAGTAGCTACAATTTCAGAAGTTTTATCTGCTGTAATAGAGGTAATTATGGGAAATATGTTTGGACCAATAGTTATTTTATCTGGAATAATTCAAGGAATGGGACCAGAGCTTGTTTTTGCAAGAAAAGGTTATAGAGATTTCTCTATGAAAAATATGTGTATAGCTGCTGTAGCTGCCTGTGTATTTAGTTTTATATGGGGATTTGTAAGAGGAGGATATGTAAAATTTACTCCTATGTATATTTTAGGAATGTTTATTGTAAGAGTGATTAGTTCTATATTCTTTGCTGGTATTATCTCTAAATTATTAGCTGAAAAATTAGCAAAAACTGGGGCTTTAAGTAGTTATAGATTAGGGCAAGACGAGATAGAGGAGTAAGATGGAAAAGTTAGTTTGTAAAAATATAACTTTTAAATATTCAGAAAAATCAAAAAGAGAGATAGTTAAAAATTTCTCTCTTTCTTTTAATTCTGGAGAAATTTATCTAATTACTGGTTTTTCTGGCTGTGGAAAATCTACACTTGCTTATATACTAGCTGGACTTTATCCAGAACATAAGGGAGTATTAGTAGAGGGAGATATTATTTTAGATGGCAAAGAGATAGAAAAATATTCTACACAGGATAGAGCTAAAAAGATAGGTATGATGTTTCAAAATACAGATACACAATTTTGTATGGAAAATGTAAAGGAAGAGGTAATCTTTACCTTAGAAAATATTAATTATCCTGTGGAAGAGATGGATAAAAAGGTAGATGAAGTATTAGAGAAGTGTGGAATATTATATCTAAAAGATAGAGAGATAAGTACTCTTTCAGGTGGAGAAAAGCAAAAAGTTGCATTAGCTACTATTTTAGCTTTAGAATCAGAGATTATAATATTAGATGAACCTTTTGCAAATGTAGATATATTTTCAGCCCAAGAGATAATAGATATTCTTTTAGAATTAAATGGAAAAAAAGAGACTACTCTTATAATTATAGACCATAGATTATCCCTTTGGAAAAAAGTAAATTATAATTTAATTACTTTAGATAGAGGGTGTAAAATTTCAGATGAAAATTTAAATATATATTTGGAAGATAGAGAAATTTCAGATAAAAAAAGATATATAGATGATGAAATAGGAGATAATATATTTGAGATTAAGGACTTAGAGTTAGGTTATGGAAAAAATATTTTAGCTGAAAAACTTTCATTTAAGATATCAAAGGGAAAAATAACTTCAATAATAGGTAAGAGTGGAGCTGGAAAAAGTTCTCTTTTAAATCTTTTAGTTGGAATTGTAAAATATAAAAAGGGAAGTATACTGTTTGAAGGTAGGGAGTTTAAAAAATTAAAGGATAGAGAGTTATTACAGGAGATAGGAATAGTTTTTCAAAATCCTCAAAACCAATTTATAACCTATAAAGTAATAGATGAACTACTTTTTACTTTAAATAGAGTATACAAAAATCAAAGTGAAAAAAATATAGAGAGGGCTGAAAACTTACTTAGAGAGTTTAATCTTTACGAGTATAAAAATTTTTCTCCTTACTCGTTGAGTCAAGGACAGCAGAGAAAACTAGCTGTTCTTTCAATGTTGTGTGGAAAACAAAAGGTTTTACTTTGTGATGAGCCAACATATGGACAGGATAATAAAACTAGTAGGGAGATTATGGAGTTTCTGTCAAAAAAATCTAAAGAGGGGCTTAGTATAATTTTAGTTTCTCACGATATAAACTTAGTAGTTGAGTATTCAGATTGTATATATGAATTTAAAGATAAGGAGATGAGAAGAGTTGAGTATATCTAAATTAAATCCAGGATATAAAGGGTTGACAATATTTCTAATATCTCTTATTCTCTCTTTTGAATACAACTACTATATTAATTTTTCAATATTTTTGATATCTATTTTACTTATGATAATTTCAAAAGTTAATATAAAAAAACTGTGTATTTCATTTTTACCAGTAATAATTATGGCTCTTGGAATATTTTTTACTGGATATTTTTATGGTAGTGAAGAGGTAAGTACTAATATAAATGATATGACAAAAATTGTTGTAACTATGGAAAATAGTGAAAGTGGTTTACAGCTTTCTGCAAGAGTATTAGCTTATGCAGGATTGGGATTTTTATTTGTTTATACCACTAATCCAAGACATTTTATATTGAGCCTTATGCAACAATTTAAACTTTCAGAAAAATTTGCTTATGGTATAATGGCTGCCTATAATTTTATTCCTATAGTGAAAAATGAGTATAGAAATATCTCATATGCTTATAGGGCTAGAGGAGTAAAGAGAAATCTTTTTATGTTACCTATGTTGGTTACAGCTATCCGAGCTTCTGAAAATATAGCTATGGCAATGGAATCAAAGGGGTTTCAAGTTGGAAGTAAAAGAAGTCAGTATGTAAAGTTGAAAGTTAATAAAATAGATTATCTACTTTTGATTTTTTTACCTAGTTTGATACTGTTTTTAGTAATTAAATTTTAAAAATTGTAACTACTCAGCAATTTATGATTTAAAAAGAAAACTAAGAATTGTTCTCTATTCCAAGAAGTTGAATAAGAAATATCTTTAAGAATTACGGAGATTGAAAAGAATATTAGAGTAAGTTAGAGAAAACGAGTGCTAAAAAACATAACTGTTTGAGGCGTAGCCGAGTTTTATGTTTTTAACGAGTTGAACTTTACTTACTCTTTATTCTTTGAACGAGAGTAATTCTTAAGATTTGATAAATTACACAACTCTTTGAGTTTTCTTAAATCAATCTACTGGCTGAGTAGTTACAAAAAATATTACATTACAACAATTTTATAAAAAATATTTAATATTCATATAGCTCTAAAGGAAGACCATCTGGGTCTTTAAAAAATGTAAATTTTTTTCCTGTTATCTCATCTATTCTAATTTCTTCACAATCAACATTGTAACTTAACAATTTTTTTCTTTCATCTTCTATATCATCCACTTCAAAAGCTAAATGTCTAAGACCTCTTGCTTCAGGATTATTTACTCTTTTAGGAGGATTAGGAAATGAAAATAATTCTATTTGATAAATTTCATTAATTTTTAAATCTAATTTATAAGATTTTCTTTCTTCTCTATATGTTTCTTTTAAAATTTTAAATCCTAAAATATTGTATAAAAATTTTTAGATTTTTCATAGTCAGAAACAATAATAGCTACATGATGAATTTTTTTAATATTTAACATAGTTGTTCTCCTTATGTTAATTAGATTTATAGCATTAGGACTTTTTAATTAAGAATTTATACTCCCATTTTTTGTAATATCTCCTCTATAATATCATCAGAACGATATCCAGCAAAATACTCTTTGCTTACATTTTCAAAACCAATATTTCTATATTTAGCAGGTCTTCCTACATATCTTGTTACAAATTCAAAATTTTCATCTAATATAGCAAGAGTAGGAACAACATATAACTCCTCAGAGATATTTAATTTTTCTCTAAGATATTTAAAACCTCTTCCTTCTGTTATGATTCTAAGTTTTATATTTGGGTTAATCTCTGTCATTTTAACAAGTACAGGTATAGTAGCTCTTACATATGGACACCAAGATTCAGCACTTAATAAAAAATTATAAGGTTTATCAAGGTTCTTTATTTTGTTAGTGTACTCTTCACAAATAGAAATAACCTTAGTTATCTCTGCAATTTTTTCTCTTTCACTAGCACTTGCAATACTTAAAAAAGTTTCATAACTCATTCCTGTTTCAAATAATTCTTTATACTCCATTATAATACCTCCTAATATTTTTAGTTTTAATATTTAACCTTTTTTAATACACATTTAATTGCTTCTTCAATAGAGGTAAATCCTCTTATCTCTTCTTTAGATACAAGAGAATTTATCTCTTTTTGACTGTACCCTAGAGCTTCTAATGCTTCATATAATTCATCTTCAATAGCAAAACTTTCAAATAGATTTTCATCTTGAGTAAATAGATTTCCAATAGCTTTAAGTTTTCCTTTTAAATCTAAAATTACTTGTTGAGCTTTTTTCTCTCCAAGCTTCGGAACTCTCTTAAGTGTAGCATAATCATTTTCAGCTACTATTTTTCTAAGTTGCTCTACATCAAAAGTAGACATAATAGAAAGGGCAAGAGATACACCTACACCTTTCACACCTAAAAGCATCTCAAAAAGATTTCTCTCTCTTTCCTCTAAAAATCCAATCAGCTTAAAAGCATCCTCTTTTATATAGTTAAATATGTAAAGTCTAACACTCTCTCCAGTTTTAATCTTATCATAAACTCTAAGGGATATATTTACCTTATATCCAACCCCATTTACATCAAGAGCTAAGTAATCAGGTTTCTTATACTCTACCTTACCTTTTAAATATTCAAACATCTATTCTTTCTCCTTTTTTTAAAGTTACTTTAAAGTAAGTTTATCTTCTGCTACTTCTAAAATTTCTTTTTTCTTTCTCCCTCTTTTTTTAGGTACAGGGATAATTTTTCTATCTTCTACTGCATTCTCTAGCATTCTTTTTATATATTTTCCTGTATAACTTTTCTCTACCATAGCTATATCCTCAGGAGTACCACAAGTTACAACAGTTCCTCCTCTATCTCCACCATCTGGTCCAATATCAATTATATAGTCAGCAGTTTTTATTACATCTAGATTATGTTCTATAATAACTACACTATTTCCTTTTTCTACAAGTCTATTTAAAACCTCTAGAAGTTTTCTAATATCTTCAAAGTGCAGTCCAGTAGTTGGCTCATCTAAAATATATATAGTTTTTCCTTTAGTCATCTTAGAGAGCTCTGTAGCCAGTTTTATTCTTTGTGCTTCCCCTCCAGATAGAGTAGTAGCTGGTTGTCCAAGTTTTATATAATCAAGTCCTACATCTATTAATACTTTTAGCTTTCTTTCAAGAGCAGGTATATTTTGGAAAAACTCATAAGCTTCTGCCACACTCATATTTAAAACGTCAGATATAGTTTTCCCCTTATAAAATACATCAAGAGTCTCTTTGTTGTATCTTTTTCCCTTACACACTTCACACTCTACATATACATCAGGTAAAAAGTTCATCTCTATTTTGATAATACCAGCTCCTTGACAAGCTTCACATCTTCCACCTTTCACATTGAAAGAGAATCTTCCCTTTGTAAATCCATGTGCTTTTGCATCTTTTGTTTCAGCAAAAAGAGTTCTAATATCATCAAATAGTTTTGTATATGTAGCAGGGTTAGAACGAGGTGTTCTACCAATAGGGCTTTGGTCTATATTGATTACTTTTTCTAAATGTTCAGTTCCCTCAATAGATTTATATTCAAGAGGATAGAGCTTTCCTTTATTTAATTTATTAAACAGTGCTGGGAAAAGAGTATGATTGATAAGAGTAGATTTACCACTTCCACTTACACCAGTAACAACTGTCATCACTCCTAAAGGAATCTCAACATCTATATTTTTCAGATTATTTCCCTTTGCTCCAATAACTTTTAGAGATTTATCCCAACTACGTCTAGTACTAGGGATATCTATTTTTAACTCACCTTTTAAATATTTTCCCGTAAGAGAGTTAGGATTTTCCATAACTTCTTGTGGAGTTCCATGAGCTACAATCTCTCCACCATAGGCTCCAGCTCTAGGTCCGATATCTATTATCTCATCAGCTTGAATCATAGTGTCTTCATCATGTTCTACAACAATTAGAGTATTTCCTAAATCTTTTAATCTTCCAAGAGTAGCTAGTAATTTATCATTATCTTTTTGGTGTAGTCCTATACTTGGCTCATCTAATACATAGAGCACTCCAGTTAGACCAGATCCAATTTGAGTAGCTAGTCTTATTCTTTGAGATTCTCCTCCAGAAAGAGTTTTAGTCTCTCTTCCAAGACTTAAGTAATCAAGTCCTACATTTATCATAAAGGATAATCTTTCTCTTATCTCTTTTAATATCTCTTTAGCAATTTTTTCCTGTTTAGATGTTAAAGTTATTCCATTGGAAAAATTTAGAGCATCTTTTATACTCATATCACAAAGTTCCATAATATTTTTATCTCCAACTGTTACAGCTAGGACTTCAGGTTTTAATCTTTTACCATTACAAACTTTACAAACTCTCTCTATCATATATTTATTTTCTATCTCTTCCTTCATAGCATCAGAGAAAGTTTCATAATATCTTCTCTCTAAATTTTTTACAGCTCCTTCATACTCTTTATAACCATGGAATTGGAAGTCATCTCCCTCATAATCAAATCTAAATTTTTCAGTAGCTCCATGAAAAATTATATCTAAATCTCTTTTACTCATCTCTTTGATAGGCTTAGATATATCTATGTTGAAAGCTTTAGCCATAGATTTAAAAATCTCCCAACTATATCCTTTTCTGCTAGAAGCTCCTGGAATATACATACCACCATCAAGAATAGATAGTTCCTCATCTTCAATAAGTTTATTCTCATCTACTTCAAGTTTTTTTCCTATTCCTTTACATTCAGGACAAGCACCAAATGGAGCGTTAAAAGAGAAAAGTCTAGGACTTAAGTCTGGAATACTTACTTCATCATGTTCAGGACAAGCGTAGTTTTCACTGTAACTAAAATCCTCTCCATTTACATTCAGTATTATTTTTCCGTTAGATAGTTCTGATGCACTCTCTACTCCTTGAGTAAGTCTACTTTGAAACTCTTTATCCTCTTTTTTTAGAACTAATCTATCAATAACTACTTCAATATTATGCTTTTTATTTTTATCTAAGATAATTTCATCTTCTAAATATAAAATCTCTCCATTTACTCTAGCTCTTACAAAACCTTTTTTTAAAAGATTAAGAAAAAGATTTTTATGAGTACCTTTTTTATCTTTAACTACAGGAGAAAGAATTATCATCTTATCTCCCTCTTGAAATCTTTCTAAAGCTCCCTCTACTATCTCTTCTATACTCTGCTTTTCTACAGGTCTATTACACACAGGACAGTGAGCAGTACCAATATGAGCAAACAGAAGTCTCATATAGTCATATACCTCTGTAATAGTTCCAACAGTAGAACGAGGGTTTCTGTTAGTTGTTTTTTGTTCAATAGATATAGCTGGAGCTAATCCCTCTATACTATCTACATCTGGTTTTGTCATTTGTCCAATAAATTGTCTGGCATAGGCAGATAGACTTTCTACATATCTTCTTTGTCCCTCTGAATATATTGTATCAAAAGCAAGAGAAGATTTACCACTTCCACTTACCCCTGTTATTACTACAAATTTATTTTTGGGAATTTCTATATCTATATTTTTTAAATTATGCTCTCTGGCACCTTTTATAACTATTTTATCAAGCATAAAATTGTACACCTCTTTATCTATAAATATTTATTTTTCACTTTATATTATACACTATTTTTATCAGAATTAAAAGATTGATGATATTTTATTTTAAAATGAAGATTAAAATTGACAAATAAATTTAAAAAATATATAATAGTAACAATGTTTGGTAAATAAAATTTAAAATGAAAGGAGTAACAATGAGAGTAGATGCTATTTTTATAAATGCTCTAACACTGATAGCTGTTTTAAATCCCTTTGGAAATGTTCCACTCTTTATAGGAATGACAGAGGGAATGGAAAAAGAAATAAGAAACAAACTTTTTAAGATGATAGCTATAACAGGATTTTTTATAACATGGATTTTTAGTTTATTTGGGGAATTTTTAATGACTAATTTCTATAAAATAAATATGAATGAGTTGAAAATGGCTGGAGGCTTGATTTTAATTTTGATGGCAATTAAAAATTTAATCTTCTCTCCACAGAGAAAAAGAACTTCAGAAAAGCAACTTTCTCCAGATGAACAGATAAAGCAAGCTGTAATACCTATGGCTTTTCCAATGTTAGTAGGGCCTGGAAGCTTGACTACAGCTCTAATTGGACGTTCTGAGAATGGACTTACAAGTAATAGTTTTTCTATTTTAGTAGCTTTTATTATAATCTATTTAGTATTAATGGTAGGAAACTATTTAGAAAGAATATTTGGAAAATTAGTACTTTATATATTATCAAAAGTGATGCAGATATTTATTATGTCTATAGGATTTAGAATATTCTTTGATGGATTATCACATATGATAAATTTTTAAAAATAATTTAGATAGATTTATTTAAGTTTAGTGATATAATATATAAAAAAGGGGAAGATATGTTATGTTATTAATAAATTTAGAAAAGGATGAAATGATTGTAGCAGAAGCTCAAGCGGCACATATTACAATGGTTTTAATGGTACCAAAACCTCAACCAGGAATATTATATATAACTAATAGAAAGATTGCATTTGCTCCAACTCAAGGAAGTATGTATTCAAAATTTGAGTATTTATTAGGAGAGATAGAAGTTTTTTCAGTAGGAATGTTGAATACATTAACACTTATGACAAAAGCAGGAAAAAAACATAAAATAACAGGAATGTTTAATAAGAAATTGATTGAAGGATTAAAAAAAGTAGGAGTAAAGGAGATTTAAAAAAGAGAGATTTTAGCTAAGAATTAACTTAGTTAAAATCTCTTCTTTATTTTAAAAACTAATTTTTTATTTTCCAAAAATATTTGTAGCAAATATACTTTTAAATCTTATTTTTTTAGCTTTTGTTGAATCTATATATCTGATACTAAATCCTGTATAACCATAGATTATAGAGATTATAGGATTGATAAGATTTAAGAAACAGTAAGGAACATAAATCCAAGGAGCAATACCAAGAGCAGCCATCATATATGCTCCACAACTATTCCAAGGAATTAGAGGAGAAGTCATAGTTCCAGCGTCTTCTAAAACTCTAGATAAGGTAGTAGGATGTAAATTTCTACTAGCATAAGCCTCTTTATATATTCTTCCTGTTATTATTATTGAAAGATACTGTTCAGCAGCAAGAATATTAGTAGCTATTGAAGTAAATACAGTTGCTAGTATTAAGCTTCCTGTTGATTTTGCTATACTTAATACTTTATTTGCAACAGCACTTAACATTTTAGCTCTCTCCATAGCTCCACCAAGAAAAAGAGCACAAATAATAAGTGTTACTGTCCACATCATACTATTCATTCCACCTCTAGTTAAAAGCTCATCTACAAATTGATTTCCAGAATTAGATACATATCCAATTTGCAATGCTGTAATAAAATCCTTTACAGTAGCTTCCTGAAAAATTACAGCTCCTATCCCTCCTATTAAAGTTCCACAGAATAGTCCTGGAATAGCTGGAACTTTTTTTACAACTAATATGATTGTAATTAAAGGGATTATAAATAAAAGTGGAGTGATATTAAACTCTTGATTTAATACTATAAATATTTTATTTAATGATTCTGTATCTACTCCTATATCTGAATATTTTCTTCCTATAAAAATAAAAAGAATAATGGTTATTATAAAACTCGGTATAGTTGTATAGAGCATAGCCTTAATATGTTCAAAAATATCAGAACCTGCCATAGCAGGAGCTAGATTTGTAGTATCAGAAAGAGGAGAAAGTTTATCTCCCATATATGCTCCAGAAATTATAGCACCTGCGGTGATTTGTGGAGGAATTCCTAGTCCTGCACCTATTCCCATAAGAGCTATTCCGATAGTAGCTGCTGTACTCCAAGAGTTTCCAGTAGTTAGGGCTACTATTAAAGATAAAATAAGTGCAGCAGGTAAAAATATACCTGGAGATATTATTTTTAAACCATAAAATATCATAGTAGGAACTACTCCTGATATTATCCAGCTTCCTACTAACATTCCAATTACTAAAAGGATTAAAACAGCTTCCATAGAAGATTTTATAGTATTTAAAATTCCTTCAATTAAATAAGCCCATTTGTATTTTAAAACGAACATAGCTATAAAAACAGCTAACATTCCTGAAATAATAATAGGGATGTGTGGGGAGGCTTGTGTATACCTTATAGTGTATGTTAAAATACACACCAAAAATGTTAATGGTATTACAGCATGAATAAATTTTGTTTCCTTGACTTCTCCAAATGAAGCATTTTTCATAGGAAAATCCCTCCCTTTTTAATTTAGATAAAATAAAAAGCACCATAGTTGGTGCTTTTAAAACATAATTAAAAGACCCTCTCACTGGTTCCTCATATGACGAGGTTAGCAAGAGTATCGCTCTTTGAATGGGTCCCCCGCTTTTAGATTAATTATAATAGTAAAATTATAAATAAAAACTAAGCGTTAGTTCATTTCTTATTTTCGGACTTATTATAGTACAAATAGAGGTTCAAGTCAAGAAGTTTTTATATTTTATTTTAAAGTTATTTTTTATATTAAAAAATTTAAATTTTATTTAGAAAAAAAAGAATTTTTCTTTTTAAAGTGTAGTGAATCTCCCCACTCTCCATAAACTATCTCATCACCGATGGCTTTTACATTGTTGTCCATAATCTCTTTAGCCTTTTCAACACTATCATTAATTCCAGGTTTATTATCATAAAGAAGATATTTATTTTTATGTTCAAGTGCTGTAGCAGTAGGCATAAGAATATTAGCACCAGCTAAAAGTCCTTTTTCTCTTCCTTGTGGGTCAAGTCCTTGAAGAGCAGTAGTTGCTGCAATATTAACATCTTTTAAGAAAATTCTAGTAATAGCTATCATTTTTAATCCCAACTCTACTCTTTTTTCTTCACTGACTACAATATCTTTCCACTCTTGTCCAAGGGGGGTATCTTTATGTAGAATATATGGTCCCATACCTATCATATCTATATTCATATCTTTATAGAATAAGATATCATTTACTAAATCTTCCTCTGTTTGATTAGGTAGTCCTATCATTACTCCAGTCCCCACTTGATAACCTATATCTCTTAAATATTCAAGACATTTTTTTCTAACTTCAAAGGTATGTTTGTTATCCATAGGATGTAGATGATTATAGATATCCAAATTAGTTGATTCAATTCTAAGGAGATATCTGTGAGCTCCAGCCTCAAACCATCTTCTATATGTTTCTTTGCTCTGCTCTCCAAGAGATAGAGTTATTCCTAATTTACCATTAGAAAAGTTTTTTATCTCTCTTATTAAATCTTCTATAAATGAAACAAACTCCTCATCTTGTCTTTCTCCAGATTGAAGAGCTATTGAGGCATAATTATTTTCATATATCCACTTGACAGCTTCCATAATTTCAGATTTAGACATAGAAAATCTATCAACTTTATGATTATCTCTTCTAATACCACAGTACTTACAATTTTTGATGCACTTATTACTTATTTCTATAAGCCCACGATAATATACTTTTTTTCCAACATACTTAGCCTTTACTTCATAAGCTTTTTTAAATAATAAATCTAAATCCTCTTTGTTATCTATTTTCATTAGTTCAATCAAATCATTTTTTGAAAAATCTTCTTGCTTTAAAATATTTTTTATTTTTTCAGACATATTTTCTCCTATCAATTATATCTAACCATAACTTGTTTTCTCTCTTGAAATCTATATTGCTTGAATCCTATATGTAGATGTCCACGTCTTGGATAATAGATTAACTGGTCAAAACTTTCCAATCTATTTTTTACTCTTTCATACTCTTTTTTTCCAGCACTTCCTTTTTTCAGTATAATATCTACAGCCATTCCCTTTCTATGTCCAGAAGATGAAGAACCACCTACTGCTCTATTTAATCTAGCACTTCTAAACCAGCTACTAACTACTACAGGTCTACCTAATATTTCTCTGACTTCATCAAGTCTTCTAGCTGTATACCTTATATTAGTTCTTTCGCTCCAACTAGGAGTATTTTTAATTCCTCTTCTAATAGCAGTACTACTATATGTAGCTTCTCCCATAGTGAAGTATTTAGAGATTTTTTCATTTTTATCTATTCCAATAGATGAACAACCAATAAAAAAAATCATTAAAAATAGAAAAGAAAGCATTTTTTTAATAATCATAGTATTCCTCTTTTCTTTTTAGCATACTCAACAGCTATGATACTTTTTCCATCAGAAAGAGAATCAATAGAAATAGTTTTTAAACTCTCTTTTTCTACCACTACAAACTCATCTTCATCTAGATTTTGCTGAGTTTTAACCAAATCTTCAGCATAATAGAGATAAAATTTACCAGCAGACATACCAGGGCTCATAAAATATTCACATATTTTCTCTATTTTATTAGCTCTATAACCAGTTTCTTCCTCTAATTCTCTAAGAGCAGCATTCATAGGACACTCATCTTTTTCTAAAAGGCCAGCAGGAATTTCTAAAGTGACCATATTCACAGCAGGTCTGTACTGTTTTACTAAAAGGATAGTATCATCTTCAAAAACAGCAGCTACCCCCACAGCATCTCTCTTTCCTGTAAAAGTCCAATCAACAATTTTGTTATTAGGTAACTTTAATTTTCTACTAAAAACTTTTATATGCTCATTTCTAAAAATCTCTTTTTTTTCTAACTCTTCAAATTTATCCATTTTTAACCTCTATTTACTCATCAATTCTCTAACCTTATATAGAATTATTCCAGAAGCCATAGCTACATTTAATGATTCAGCACTTCCATATATAGGAATGATTACAGTTTCATCAGCAGCTTTTAAGAAGTTATCACTTACTCCATTTCCTTCACTTCCAAAAATAATGGCATTTTTTTCATTTAATGTAATATCTGTGTATTCGATAGAATTATTTTCAAGAGCTGTTACAAGAAATTTATATTTTTTTTCTTTTAAAAAGTGGATAAGTTGGAGCTCTTCCATATACACTATATTCATATTAAATATAGAGCCCATACTACTTCTAACACATTTTTCGTTATAACAGTCTACACTTCCCTTACTAAGAATTATATCCTTAAAACCTGCAGCATCAGCTACTCTAATAATTGTTCCTAAATTTCCAGGGTCTTGTATTTTATCTAAAACAATTATATTGTTATTTATTTTTTCTATATTAGTTTCACAATATGGATATACTAAGATTACTCCTTGTGAATTTTCTTGAGAAGTTAACTCTTTAAATATTCTATCATTTACTACAATTTTTCTACAATCAAATCTCTCTAATTTAGTAGTTATGTTTTCAAAATCTTCAAAATTTTCTTTTAAGATAATTAAATCTGGTGTATAAGTAAAATCTAAAAATTTTCTTCCTTCAGCTAGAAATTTTTTTTCTTCCTCTCTATATTTTCTTTGCTTTAATTTTTTAACTTTTTTTATTGTACTATTATCTAAACTATTTATAAATTCCACAATATCCTCCTAAAATTTAACTACTTCTCATTATAGCATAAAAACCTTATTATTTACAGATTATAAAATATGTATTATAATTCTATTGAATAAATTATTAATTAAGGAGTAGAAAATGTTATCATCTAAATTTATAAATTTTATGAAAGCTATTAATAGTGGAAGATTAGAAAAGCTTTCTTGTGTTGTAGAATTAGGAAGAGTAGGAGTTCGTATGGCTGAAGAATATTCTACAAGATTTGATTTATTAGATGTAGAGCAGTGCCTAGATCTATCAGAGTTTCAAACTCCACAGTTAGAAAAAGCAGAAAAACATCTTTTAAACTTAGTAAAGAAGAATGACCCACTTTTTTCTCTGCTAGAATATTATGATAATTATCCTTATTCTTATTCTGATATAAATTATTTTTTTAAAGGGTGTTTAAAGAGTGGGGTAGAGATATCTATTAAGGCGGTAAATCCAAGTGCTAGAAATAGTTATTTTAAAAAAGTAAAAAAATTAGAAAAATCTCTAAGATATCAGAAGTTTTTAAGACCTTGGTTAAATGAAAAGTATCAAGTAGAAGAGGTTTTAAAGGACTTAGAGGAACATAGTATACAAAAATTTAACTTAGTAAATGAAATAAAGTTTACTAAAAGTATGACAGATTACTTAGAAGAGTATAAGGATGTAAAATTTTTAAAAAGAATAAAATTTCCAAAAGTGTATACATATTTATCTTCAGAAGAAAAAGTAGCTTGTGAATATATTTATGGTAGTTATTTTTATGAATTATTACAATATAATAGATTGGCTTACAAGGATGTTTTAGATTTAATTAGAGCTCAACTGTTTTTTATATTAAAGGTTGGAATTTTTCACAATAATTTACATTCTGGAAACCTTATTTTAAGTGATGAAGGAAATATATATTTCTTAGATTGTAACAGTTTAGGGGTTTTAAAAACTCAGACAAGAGAGGGATTATTTAAGATTTTAAAATTTACATTAAAAGAAGAGTTTAAAGAGGTAGCAATAACCCTTAATGAGATTTCAGAGAAAAAATTTACAATTGAAGAGATAGAAACTCTAGCTAAGAAAATTGAAGATATTTATTCTATAAATTATACAACTAATAATACTTTTATTAGGAAATTGATGGAAATATTTAAAATTGCAAATAATTTTGGAATAGTATATGACAAAGATATTTTTTCTGCCTTTAAATCCTTTATATATTTAGATAAAATGGTAAATAAAACAAAAGATAAAAATAGTATTTTCAAAGATGACTTATTAAGAGTTTTAGATGAAATAGAAGAGTATATCAAGAGCAGTAATAACTAATTGACTTAATTTGAGTTTCATATTAAAATATAATATATACAAAATTAGTTTTAGGAGGTTGATAAATGAAAAAAATATTGGCAGCACTTATTTTAGCTATGGCAGTAATAGGTTGCGGGGGAAAAGAGAAAGATAAAAATGTGCTTTATGTGTATGGTTGGGCTAATACTATACCACAAAGTATCTATGAGGATTTTGAAAAGGAAACTGGAATAAAAGTTATAGAAGATATCTATTCTTCAAATGAAGAGATGTTTACAAAATTAAAAGCTGGTGGAGATGGATACGATATTGTTATGCCATCTGCTGATTATGTGGAGATAATGGCAAAAGAAGGAATGATTGAGAAATTAGATAAATCTCAATTACCTAGTTATAATAATCTTGACCCATTAGTATTGGAAAAATTACATCATTTTGACCCAAATAATGAGTATGAAGTTCCTTATTTAATTGGGGCTACAATTATAGCTGTAAATAAAAAATATGTTCCTGAATTCCCAAGAGATTACTCTATCTATGAGATGACAGATTTAAAAGGAAGAATGACACTGTTAGATGATATGAGAGAGGTAATGACTTCAGCTTTAGGAATGTTAGGATATCCACAAACTGTTACTGATGAGAAAGCAATTGCTCAAGCAGCAGATTTAATAAAAGTTTGGAAGAAAAATATAGCAAAGTTTGATGCTGAGTCTTTTGGAAAAGGATTTGCAAGTGGAGATTTCTGGGTAGTACAAGGATATCCAGATAATATTTTTAAAGAGTTAGATGAAACAGAGAGAAAAAATGTAGAAATGATAATTCCAGAAAAAGGTGGAACTGCTTATGTAGATTCTTTTGCTCTTTTAAAAACTGCTCCTAACAAAGAAAATGCTTATAAATTTTTAGAATATACTTTAAGACCAGAGGTGGCAGCAAAAATGGCAGATGCTTTAGAAACACCATCTGTTAACTTAAAAGCTAGAGAGCTTATGACAGTAGAGCCACTATTTGAAATCTCTGACTTAAAAAATGTACAAGTATTGAGAGATATAAATACAACTCTTGATTTACAAAATAAATATTGGCAAGAAATATTAATAGCTGATTAATTTGGAGGATAAAATGAAATTTTCTATAATAAGAGAGCAACTTATTTCTGTTCTTTCTGAATATACAAATATTTTAAAAGAAAATCCAATTAAACCTATCGTTTCAGGATTAAAAATTATAGCTAAAGATAATCAAGTAATTTTTATAGGAACAAACTTAGAAATAGAACACATTAGAAAGATAGAAGCAGAAGTTGAAAGAGAGGGAGAAGTAGTTTTAAAACCATTTTTACTTCTTGAGTATATAAAGCTTTTAGAAGAGGAGAAAATAGAATTTTCCAGTGAAAATGGATTTGTAGCAGTTCATCAAGCTGAGTTTTCTGTACTAGAAGGTGGAAGTTATCCAGTTATTCCAGAACTAGAATCTCAAAGTTTATTAACAATTGAAGGAAATCATTTGGTACAGCTTCTAGATAGAGCAAAATTTGCTGCTTCACAAAGTGCTGATAATATTCAAATAAATTGTGTAAGAGCTGTTTTTAAAAAAGAAGAGTTAAATCTTGCTTCAACAGATTCATATAGATTGCTTTTCTTAAGAGAAAAAGTAGAGTGTAATGAAAATAAAGAACTATCTATTCCTATGGAAACAGTAAATATTTTATGTAAACTTTTAAAAGATTATAATAAAGAGATACATCTAGGTTATAGTGGAGAAACATTAGTAATAACTTGGGAAAACTCATATTTTTCAAGTAAGACAATTGGACTACAATATCCAGATTTTAAAACTATCTTAAGAATTTCAGCCTTTGAAAAAAGAATGGAGTTTAATAGAGATGAGTTAAGAAGCGCTATTAAAAGAGTAATAACTGTTGCTAAGACAAGTTTAGATGCTAAATTTGGAGCAATATTCAATTTTACAGGGAAAATGATGGTTATAAATGCTTTCTCTGGAAGAGCTAAAATAAATCAAAAAGTTAATATGCTAAAAGAGGGAGAGGATTTTAAAGCTTCTTTAAACTGTAAATTTTTAGCAGAATATATTGATAATATCTCTAATAATGTGATAATCAGTGGAAATAATGCTTCTTCTATGTTTGAAATAAGAGAAGAAGGAAATGAAGATTATATCTATATTCTTATGCCACTAGCTTTAAGAGATTAAATAGACCTTTATCTCATTAGAAACACAAAAATAACTTTCGTTCAAAGAATAAAGAGCAAGTATGGCTCGGTTAACTAAAAACACAAAACTTGACTTCGTCTCAAACAGTTGTGTTTTTTAGCATTTACCTTCGCTGACTTGCTCTATTTATTCTTTTCAATCTTTGTTATTCTTATATTTTAATTTTTTATTTATCAATTCACTAATTTAAAAAGTGTAACTTACAGATTTGCGAAAATATACTTACTTAAATTTAATAATAAACTTATAGTCGTGTAATTAATATTTCAATTTCTTGTAGTCTGTAGCAACTCTTAGTTTTCCTTGCTATTTAGATAAATTTCTATTTTCTTGCACACTCACTAGCAGAGCCTACTAATATTTCTAATCCATGTTTTAGCTCTGAAATTATATAAGTTAAAGACTCTTCAACAGCTTTTGGACTACCAGGCATATTTATTATAAGAGTATCTTTTCTTATACCAGCAGTGGCTCTAGATAACATAGCCCTTTTAGTTATAGTAAGAGAGTAAGCTCTAATTGCTTCTGGTATACCAGGAACTCTTTTTTCTATTATTTCTTCAGTAGCTTCTGGAGTTACATCTCTTTTAGAAAATCCAGTTCCTCCAGTAGTTAAAATCAAATCTGCGTGATTATTGTCACATATTTCTATAAGAGTATCTTTTATTTTTTGAAAATCATCAGGGATTAAAACTTTTTTTGTAATCTTATATCCATTTTCTAATATAATTTTTTCAATAACTTGAGTAGAAATATCTTCCCTTTCCCCTTTTGAACCCTTGTCACTCATACATACAATAGCAACTTTAAACATTGTTTTTCACCTCATAAAAAATTTTTATTTCTTTTATTTAATTATATCATAAATTCTCAATAAATCTTGAATTTTTTTATTAAATTTGTTATCATTTATTTAGAGAAAAATATTAAAATATGGGGTGGTTATATGAAAAAGATGTTATTATTTATCTTAGTTGGAATTTTATCACTATCTTCTTTAACTTTTTCTAAGGAAGAAAAAGTAGAGATTACAGTAAGTGCTGCAGCTAGTTTAAAAGAGGTTATGGAAGAATTAAGTGAAAAATTTCAAAATGAAAATAAAAATGTAAAAATAAATCTTAATCTTGGTGGATCAGGGGCTTTAAAAAATCAGATTTTAGCAGGAGCACCAGTAGATTTAGTTTTCTTTGCTTCGCAAAAAGATTTAAAGGATTTGGATAATAAAGGTTTTATAGAAAAAGAGTATCAAAAGGATATTTTGAAAAATAGATTAGTAGTAGCTGGAAGAATAACTATAGACTCTTTGGATAAATTAGTAGGAAATAGTGTGGCTATAGGAATTCCAGAAACTGTTCCTGCTGGAAAATATTCTAAAGAGGCTTTTATTAATGCTGGTATTTGGGAAAAATTACAAGATGATATAGTATATGCAAAAGATGTAAGAAGTGCTGCTCAGTATGTTGATTTATATGAAGTAGATTATTCATTAATTTATAAAACAGATGCTAGAGTTTTAAAAAATAGCGAAATAGTTTATACTGTTCCAGAAAATTTGCATACTCCAGTTGTATATAGTTATGGAATTATTAAAGATAGAGCTAATGAAAATGTAGTAGAATTTTATAACTTTTTAAACTCTAATACAGCTAAAAAATTATATGAAAAGTATGGTTTTGAGATGGCAGAATAATTATGATAAGTTTAAATTTAAAAATAATTTTATTGACTTTAAAAATAGCTACAATTTCTACACTACTTGTAACGATAGTATCAGTTTTACTAGTATGGTTATTAGATAGGAATAATTCAAAATTAAAAAATATATTTGAAATGCTAATCAATCTTTCACTTTTTATTTCACCAAGTGTACTGGGGTATATACTTATATTAATTTTAGGAAAGAGAGGAGTAGTAGGAGCTATACTTTATAAATATTTTGATATTTCTGTAATATTTTCTTGGTGGGCTGGAATTATAACAGCTTTTATAGTTACTCTTCCTCTGATGTATAATAGTGTAAAAACGGGGATGGCTTCTCTCAATCCAGTTTATTTTGAAGCTGGACGGGAGGCTGGAGCAAGTGAGTTCCAAATTTTAAGATTGATAACACTTCCACTTATTAAAAGAAATATTTTAGCTGGAATGATACTCTCTTTTGGAAGAGCAATGGGAGAGTTTGGTGCTACTCTTATGTTAGCAGGAAATATCCCAGGACGTACACAGACAATATCTATGGTAATATATTCAGCTTCAGAGAGTGGAGATACAAAAACAGCAAACTTTTTTTTAGTTATAATTTTATTAATAAGCTTTATTATAATGATGATTTATAATTATTTATTTAAAAAAGAAAGGGATAATATATGAAAAAAATAAAAACAGTAGATGCTGTGGGGTATGTACTTCAGCATGATATTACTCAAATTCTTCCAGGTGAGTTTAAAGGAAGAGCTTTTAAGAAGGGGCATATTATAAAAGAGGAGGATATTCCAAAGCTTTTAAGTTTAGGAAAAGACCATATATATGTTTTTGAATTAGGAGAGGTTGGAGTACATGAAAATGATGCTGCTCTTATTTTAGGAGATTTAGGTAGAGGAGAGAATATTTATACAGATGATGAGATAAAAGAGGGAAAAATAAATTTCAGAGCTAAATGTGATGGAATTTTAAAGGTAGATAGTGAAAATCTTTTAGAGTTAAATATGTTAGGTGAGATTTCCTTTGCTACATTGCCAAATAACTATCCAGTAGAAGAGGGAGAGTTGATAGGAGGTTCAAGAGTCATCCCTTTAGTTGTAGCTAAGGAAAAAATGGAGATGGCAAAATCTCTAATTAAAACTCCACTATTAAAAGTTGTTCCTTATAAAAAATATAGAGTAGGAATTATAACAACAGGAAATGAAGTTTTTTATGGAAGAATTGAAGATAAGTTTGGACAGGTAATAAAAAATAAACTTTCTGAATATGAGTGTGAAATAATAGGACAAGTTCTTTGTCCAGATGATAAAGAGATTATTAAATCTAGAGCTAAAGAGTTTTTAGATAAAGGTGCAAATATGCTAATTTTTACTGGAGGAATGTCAGTTGACCCAGATGACTTAACACCTAGTTCTATTATAGAAATGGGTGGAGAGTTAGTAACTTATGGAGCACCTGTTTTACCAGGAGCAATGTTTTTATTATCATATTTAGGAGATATACCTATGATGGGACTTCCAGGATGCGTTATGTTTGCTAAAAGAACTATATTTGATTTAGTTCTATCAAGAGTTATGATTGGAGAGAAGTTAAGTAAGAGAGATATAATGATGTATGGGAATGGAGGATTATGTCAAACTTGTGAGGTTTGCCACTATCCTAACTGTTCTTTTGGAAAGCAGGGATAATAATGGAATTTACACATTTTAATGAAAAAGGTAGAGCTAGAATGGTAGATGTTAGTGAGAAAAACGAAACTCAAAGAAGAGCCATTGCTAGAGGATACATTCAAATGAATCCAGAAACTATTAAGATGATTAATGAAGGAAAGATGAAAAAAGGAGATGTTCTATCTGTTGCTCAAGTGGGGGGGATATGTGGAGCTAAAAAAACTTGGGATTTAATTCCAATGTGCCATAATATATTGCTTACTGGAGCGGATATATCTTTTGAAGTAGAAGAGGATAGAGTGTGGATAGAGGCTGTTGTAAAAACTACTGGAAAAACAGGAGTAGAGATGGAGGCTCTAACTGCTGTATCTATTGCTGCTCTCACTATCTATGATATGTGTAAAGCTGTAGATAAGCATATGATAATAGGAGATGTAAAGTTAGTAGAAAAAACAGGTGGAAAATCAGATTTTAGATTAAAATAGTAAGGGAAATTATAAGATAATAAAAAATCAAGAATGACTTTCTTAAAAATAAAAGTCATTCTTGATTTTTTATATTAATCTCTTTTTATTTACTCAAAAATATATCCTATACTTATTTGTGAAAGAATATCTCCTTTTTCTCCATCACGAGATAGAGAAAACTCAAATGGACCAATTAAGCTTTCATAAGTAAGTGAGATATCAAATCCTTGAGAGTAATCTTCCCAGATTTTTTTAGAATTAGAATAATTTTCAGAAGTTAAATCATTATATGTTCCTATATTCCAACGAGTACTCAAATATAAATTAGAATCTAATTTATAAATTAATCCTAACTTACCTATTAAAAACTCATCTACAAGTTTTTGCTGATACCTATAACCATAGAAAGCAAAATCTTTATTTTCTAGATTATTTTTTGTTCCACCAAGACGTATAAATTTATCAATAGAAGAAACCTCATCACCAGATATAATTCCACCATATAGTCCATAATTAAGAGTAAATTTTTTAGTAATAGGGATATACCCATCTAATGAATATAAAGGTCCATAGAAATTAGATTTAGATTTATCAAGACTTCCTTCCCAACTATATTCAAAATCAATTTTTAAGCCAGAGTTAGCATGAGTACTTGAATCTAGAATATCAAAAGTAGTTCTAATAAAAGCGCCATTATAGTTCTTAGAGTATTCTATATCTTCTGGTAAGACAGACCCAGTTTTTTGTTCTAACTTACTATATGAAGTTTTTATTCCATAAGAAGCAGTAAGTTGATTATTATATTGAGTAAGTATTCCTGTTTCAAAATCTATACTTTTTATAAGCGAATTAGAGATTTTCTCTTTTCCATCATAGATGAAAAAAGGATTTTCATTATAACCAAGATTAGTAAAAACTCCAATTTTATTTGAATAACCATAGTAAGAGAAGTTTTTAAGATTAAGTCCAAGATAATCTCCTACTTGTAAATCAACAAGAGTATTATTTCCTATTTTTCCTAAGTTACTAAGTGTGGTTCCTATATCAAAAGTAGTTCCATAACCAGTTAAATAATTTACTCCAACTCCAAAAGAGTTATTAGGATTAATGTCAGCATCAATAACTAAAGTATCTTCGCTTAAGTTATAATATACACGATTGATAATATCATTTCCATAAACTTTTAGCATAGAATTTTCTAAATCTTCAGGGGTAATCTCTCTATTCAAAATATTCTCAAGTATACTATTTATTATAAATTTATTTTTTTCAGAAATCTCATTTTTATATTCTATATTTTTTATTACAAATGTTTTATTGTTATTTGTAGTAGAAATTTTTATATTTTTTTCTCTAGTTGAACCCTTAGCTAAATCTTTTAAAAGAGAAATTTGTTGTCGTGCAGCTTCTTCTCCCTTTTCTATAAAGAGTTTTCCCTTATCTAAATCAGTAGCCGAGTATTCAAGAACATCTGGAGTTATAAGTATAGAGGTTAATTCTCTTTGTTCACTTGTAGAAGAGGCACTTTGTATAGCTACTAATTGATTTAGTACACTGAGGATATTATAATCTTTTTTATCTTTAACCTCGTTTCCAACATCACTACCAATAATGATATCAGCTCCCATATTAATAACATCTATTACAGGGAAATTACGAGAAACTAAGCCATCTACATAAAGCCGATTATCAATTTCAACTGGTTCAAAAAGAGTAGGAATAGCCACACTAGCAGTGATTACTTTAGCTAAGTCTCCCTCTTTCATTGCTACTGCTTGTCCAGTATTTAGATCTGTTGTGATAATTCTAAGGGGAATAGGTAAATCATCAAAATTTCTAATACTATCTACACTACTTAATAGTTTTTTTAATTCAAAATATATCATCTGATTATTTCCAAAACCTTTAGGAAGTGAGAAATTAAATTTATTATCATATCGTATAGATAGCATATACTTTTTATTATTAACTTTCTTTTCAAGAGGAACTTTACTATCTACAAATGTACCATTGATAAAACTATCCCAATCACTCTTAGTGAGTATACTTTCTATTTCATCAAGGGAGTAACCAGCCGAGTATAAAGCTCCAACCACAGCTCCCATACTTGTCCCAGCAATAAAATCAGGACGGATATCTAACTCTTCTAAAACTCTTAATACTCCTATATGAGCAAGTCCTTTTGCTCCACCACCACTGAGAGCAAGTCCAATTTTTAAATCTTTTTTATTTTTAATAATTTTATTTTTTTTAATCTCTTCTAGTTGAGAGATTCTATTTTCTAAAATTTTAATCTGCTCTTTAAGTTTTTTTATTTCAATATCCTCTTTTGAGGTTAAAGTTTTACTTAAACTTTTTGAGGGAATAAAAAACAGAGATATAATCAAGAAAAAAAGTATAGTATTTTTTTTCATTCCTCCTCCTTAAATTAAAAATAAATTTACAATATATTATACCAATTTTTTAAAAAAAATAAAATAAAAGAGTTAGGTAAAATTTGATTTTTCATATTAAAAATGTTATAATATCTGTAAAAAAGAGATTAGGAAGGTTAAGTAGTAAGAAGTAAGAGAATAAATTTTATTTTTTTACTCCTTATTATTTACTTCCTAATCTACAAAATAATTAGGAGGAAAATATGTTTGATGAAAGAAAAGTTCAAATGGAATTAGCAGGTAGAACACTTACATTTTCTACTGGAAAAATAGCAAGACAATCATGTGGAGCTGTAATGGTTCAATATGGAGATACTGTTTTACTAAGTACAGTAAATAGAAGTAAAGAGCCAAGAAAGGAAAATGATTTTTTCCCACTTACAGTTGACTATATAGAAAAATTTTATGCAGCAGGAAAATTTCCTGGAGGATTTAATAAAAGAGAAGGGAAGCCATCAACTAATGCAACACTTACAGCAAGACTTATAGATAGACCTATAAGACCAATGTTTCCAGATGGATTTAACTACGATGTACATATAGTAAATACTGTATTTTCTTTTGATGAGAAAAATACACCAGATTATTTAGGAATAATTGGTTCATCAATGGCTTTAATGTTATCAGATTTACCATTTTTAGGACCAGTAGCTGGAGTTGTAATAGGATATAAAAATGGAGAGTTTATATTAAATCCTACTCCAGAAGATCTAGAAACAAGTGAGTTAGAACTTTCTGTTGCTGGAACAAGAGAAGCTATTAACATGGTTGAGGCTGGAGCTAATGAGTTAGACGAGGAAACTATGCTTAAAGCTATAATGTTTGCTCATGAAAACATCAAAAAGATTTGTGATTTCCAAGAAGCTTTTGCTAAGGAAGTTGGAAAAGAGAAAATGGAGTTTGTAAAACCAGAGGTTATGCCACTAGTTAAAAACTTTATAGATGAAAGAGGAATGGAAAGACTTCAAGCTGCTGTACTTACATTAGGTAAGAAAAATAGAGAGGAAGCAGTGGACTCATTAGAAGAGGAGTTATTAGAAACTTTCAAAGTAGAGAACTATGGAGAAGGAGAGGAAGTAGAGATTCCTGAAGATGTTTTAATAGAATTTAAAGGATATTATCACGATTTAATGAAAAAATTAGTAAGAGATGCTATCCTTTATCATAAACATAGAGCAGATGGAAGAAAAACTACTGAAATTAGACCTCTATTTGCAGAGGTAAATTGCTTACCAATACCTCATGGATCAGCTATGTTTACTAGAGGAGAAACTCAAGCAGTTGTAATAACTACTTTAGGAACTAAAGAAGATGAACAATTAGTTGATGATTTAGAAAAAGAGTATTATAAAAAATTCTATTTACACTATAATTTCCCACCATATTCAGTTGGAGAAACTGGAAGAATGGGAAGCCCAGGAAGAAGAGAATTAGGACATGGATCATTAGCTGAAAGGGCATTAAAATATGTAATACCATCTGAAGAGGAGTTCCCATATACAATAAGAGTTGTATCAGAAATTACAGAATCAAATGGTTCATCATCTCAAGCATCTATATGTGGTGGTTCTTTATCACTTATGGCTGCAGGAGTACCTATAAAAGAACATGTAGCAGGAATAGCAATGGGACTTATTAAAGAGGGAGATGAGTTCACTGTATTAACAGATATTATGGGACTTGAAGACCACTTAGGAGATATGGACTTTAAAGTAGCAGGAACTAAAAATGGAATTACTGCACTTCAAATGGATATAAAAATTACTGGAATTACAGAAGAGATAATGAGAATAGCATTAAAACAAGCTTTAGATGCTAGAAATGAAATCTTAGAGTTAATGAATAATACAATTCCAGCACCAGCACCAATTAAATCAAATGTACCAAGAATTTATCAAATGAATATACCTACTGATAAGATAGCTGTATTAATAGGACCTGGTGGAAAAAATATAAAAGGAATAATAGACCAAACAGGAGCTACTGTAGATATTAATGATGATGGAAAAGTATCTATCTTCTGTAAAGATGAAGTAGCTTTAAATGAAACTGTAAAACTTGTTAACTCATTTGTAAAAGATGTAGAGGTAGGAGAAGTTTATTCTGGTAAAGTAGTAAGCATTCAAAAATTTGGAGCATTTATGGAAATATTACCAGGTAAAGAGGGACTTTTACATGTTTCTGAAATTTCTCAAGAGAGAGTAGAGAAAGTAGAAGATGTATTAAAAGTAGGAGATGTATTTGATGTAAAAGTAATCTCTACTGATAATGGAAAAATTAGTTTAAGTAAAAAAAGAGTGTAATAACTATTTAAATTATATTTTAGAAGACTAAGAGTTATTCCGTATTTAAAGAAGTTGATTAACTATGGCTTCCAAAATTCTAAGAGCTTTAGCTCTCTAAGAATTTTGAGACACAGAAAGCAAAGCTTTCAGTGTTTCCTTAATGTAACACAGAAAATAAATTTCTGTGTCTCAATAGTAGTAGTCGTTAAAACTCCTCTGCTATTGGAAAACTCGCTTTGCTCAAACAGTTGTGTTTTTTAGCATTTGATTTCGTTAAGTTAATATAAACTTCTTCAAGAGAATCTTCATACTCTTTTAGTCTTCTAAAATATTAAATAGTTATTACTTTTAAATAGGAGAAGGAGAAAAATAGAGGATGAAATTAGCTTTAATTAGCTTAGGTTGTAGTAAAAATTTAGTAGATAGTGAACACTATTTAGGGATTTTATCAAAAAGAAAAGGAATGGAACTTACAAGTGAACTATCAGAAGCTGATATAGTAATAGTAAATACTTGTGGATTTATTGGAGATGCTAAAGAGGAGTCAATAGAGACTATCTTAGAAGTTAGTGAATTTAAAGAGACAGGAAATTTAAAAAAATTAATTGTTGTAGGATGTTTAGCACAAAAATATTCAGAAGAGATTTTAAAAGAACTTCCAGAAGTAGATGCAGTAATTGGAACTGGAGATATAGATAAAATAGAAAAAGTAGTAGATGAAATTTTAGAAAACAAGAAAGTTGTTGAAACAAAAAATATGACATTTTTAGCAAATGCTAATACAGAAAGAGTTTTAACAACTGCTTCACATACAGCTTACTTAAAAATATCTGAAGGGTGTAATAGAGCTTGTACTTATTGTATAATTCCACAGATGAGAGGAAGACTTAGAAGTAGAAGTATAGAGGATATTGTTGAGGAAGCAAAAAGATTAGTAGCTTCAGGTGTAAGAGAGATAAATTTATTAGCTCAAGAAACAACAGAGTATGGAATAGATTTATATGGAGATAAAAAACTAGCTGCTCTAATGAAAGAGTTATGTAAAATAGAGGGATTAAAATGGCTTAGAACTTACTACATGCATCCAGAATATGTAACAGATGAGCTTATAGAGGTTATGAAGTCAGAAGAAAAAATTTGTAAGTATTTTGATGTACCTATCCAACATGTTTCAGACAATATTTTGAGAAATATGGCAAGGGCAAAAAGTGGAGAACAGGTAAAAGATGTTCTAAATAGAATAAGAAAAGCTATTCCAGAGGCTACTATAAGAACAACTCTTATAGTTGGATTCCCAGGAGAAACTGAGGAGAATTTCCAAGAGTTAATGGATTATGTAAGAGAGTTTGAGTTTGATTATGCTGGAGTATTCAAGTATTCGAGAGAAGAGGATACAGTGGCTTATAACTTACCAAATCAAGTTCCTGAGGAAATAAAGGAAAAAAGATATGCAGAACTTGTAAACTTACAAAGTGAAATAGCTGAGAGAAAAAATAGAAGACTTCTAGGAGAAGAGATAGAAGTAATGATAGATGGAGTATCTAGTGAAAGTGAGTACTTATTAGAAGGAAGAACAAGAGGGCAAGCACTAGAGATAGATGGAAAAGTTCTTACAACAGATGGAACTGCAAAACCTGGAGAGATAGTAAAAGTTAAATTTGAACAAAACTTTGAATATGATTTTGTTGGACCAATAGTAGAGAATGAAAAATAAGTTCAAAATTTAAAGGAGAGCATAAAAATGAATTTACCAAATAAACTAACATTTTTAAGACTTATACTAGCTGTACCTTTTATATATTTTCTTCAATTTTCAGATGAAGGTGGATTTACTTATAGAGCAATAGCTTTTGTAATATTTGTAATAGCTTCACTTACAGATTTTTTTGATGGGTATTTAGCAAGAAAACATAATTTAATTACAGATTTTGGAAAAATAATGGATCCACTTGCTGATAAAGTTCTTGTAATTTCAGCTTTAGTTATATTTGTAGATTTAGGATATATTCCTTCTTGGATGTCTATTGTAGTAATTGCTAGGGAGTTTTTAATAAGTGGTATAAGAATGTTAGCTGCTGCTAAAGGAGAAGTTATTCCTGCGGGGAAATTAGGAAAATATAAGACAACTAGTCAAATGATAGTCATTCTTATTATGATGTTATTTGGAAGAAATCCATATAATTTCTATATGATGTTAATTCCTGTTATTTTGACACTGTGGTCTGGATGGGAATATACATCAAAGGCAAAGCACTACTTTTTAAACTCTAAATAGAGAGAGGTGAAAAAATGATTTTAATAGCAAGAATTGTAGATTTATTAATAACAGTAATAAATACTCTCATACTTATAAGAGTTGTACTTTCTTGGTTAGCACCTATGTCAAGAAATGGATTTACTGATTTAATATATAATACAACAGAGCCAATACTAAGACCTTTTAGAGTACTAATACCTATGGGAAATATGAGAATGGATATTTCACCTATCATAGCATATTTCTTTTTTATAATTTTAAGAAGATTAATTTTTATGCTTATATTCTAAGTAGGGAAGCTATGGCTTCTCTATTTTTGTAAAATCAGAAGGAGTAAAAGATGGAAGATATAGTGAGTGAATACCATATACCTGTCTTGTATAGAGAGTGTATAGATAATTTAGTGATAAATAAAGATGGAGTCTATTTAGATTGTACTCTTGGTGGTGGTGGACATTCAGAAGGAATATTGAAAGAACTTTCTGATAAAGGACACCTTATCTCTATAGACCAAGATCAACAAGCTATAGATTTTGCCAAGAAAAGACTTGAAAAATATGGAAAAAAGTGGCAAGTTTTTAAAAATAACTTTGAAAATTTAGATATGGTTCTTTATATGGCTGGATATGATAAAGTAGATGGAATACTTATGGATATAGGAGTATCATCTACACAATTAGACGATCCAGAGAGAGGATTTTCATATAGATATGATACAAGACTTGATATGAGAATGAATAGAAGTAATCCTTTATCAGCTTATGAAGTAGTTAATGAATATCCAGAAGAGAAGTTAGCGAAAATAATTTTTGAATATGGAGAAGAGAGAAATGCTAGAAAAATAGCAAAATTTATTTGTGAAGCTAGAACAGAGAAAAATATAGAAACAACAGGGGAGTTAGTAGCAATAATAAAAAGAGCTTATCCAGAAAGAGCTCAAAAACATCCAGCTAAAAAAACTTTCCAAGCTATAAGAATAGAGGTGAATAGAGAGTTAGAGGTTTTAGAAAAAGCTATAGATAAAGCAGTAGATTCCTTAAAAGTAGGAGGAAGATTAGGAATTATAACTTTCCATTCCCTAGAGGATAGATTAGTAAAAACTAAATTTAAAGATTTAGCTACTGCATGCAAATGTCCACCAGGACTTCCAATATGTGTGTGTGGTGGAAAGGCTAAGGTAAAATTAATTACAAGAAAGCCAATAGTTCCAGAAGGAGAAGAGGTAGAGTTTAATAACAGAGCTCACTCATCTAAACTTAGAGTAGTTGAAAGGATAGGATAAAAATTGAAAAATTTAACTATATTCTTAATAGGTATATTATCTATTTGGATATTACATGGAACACTTCTTATAAAAGTTTCTAAAATAGAATTAAGTATAAAAGAGGATAAAAAAATACTTGATGAGTTACAAAAAGAGCTATCTAAAAAAGAGATAGAATATAATACAGTAATGGATTTAGAAAAAATAGGAAATGAGATGAAAAACAGGAAAAAAATGGCAATCTCTCAGGGAATAAAATTCTTTAGAATAGAGGAAAAATAGATGGTAAAAAAAGATGAGATAATAGAGATAAAAATAGAAAAGATAGTAAATGGTGGAGAGGGATTAGGATATTATAATGATTTTGCTATATTTGTTCCTATGTCTGTTCCAAATGATATTTTAAAAATAAAAATTATATCTGTGAAAAAAACTTATGCTAGAGGACTTATAGAGGAGATAATCTCTGCTGGAGAAGAGAGAGTAGAGGATATTACTAAAATTTCCTTTGAGGACTTTCAAGGTTGTGACTTTGGAATGTTAAAATATGAAGCTCAATTAAAGTATAAAAAAGCTATGGTTGAAGATGTAATGAAAAAAATAGGGAAATTAGATATTCTAGTTAAGGATGTAATAGGAAGCGAAGATCCATACCATTACCGTAATAAGATAATAGAACCTTTTTCAAAATATAATGGAGAAATAATCACAGGATTTTTTAAAAGAAAATCTCATGATATTTTTCAAGTGGAAGAAAATATTTTAAACTCAAGATTAGGAAATGAAATTATAAGAGAGTTAAAGAAAATCCTTAACAGAGAGAAAGTTTCTGTATACGATGAGAAAGAACATGGTGGGAAACTTAGACATATAATGGTAAGAACAAATTCCAAAGGAGAAGCGATGGTAGTTCTTATTATTAATGCAACTAAAGTAGAAAAAAGATATAAAGATATTTTAATGGAGTTGAAAAATAAAATAACTTCAATAAAATCTATATATATTTCATTAAATAATAAAAGAACTAATTTTGCTCTTGGAGAAAAAAATATATTTATTTGGGGAGAAAAAGGTATAAAAGAGGAGATAGATGGGATTAATTTCAATATCTCTCCAAAATCTTTTTTCCAAATAAACTTACCACAAACTAAAAAATTATATAGTACAGCTATTAATTACTTCCCTAACATTGAAAATAAATACATAGTAGATGCTTATTCTGGAACAGGAACTATTGCTATGATGCTATCTAAAAAAGCTGAAAAAGTTTATGCAATAGAATTAGTAGAATCTGCTACATTAGATGGAATGAAAACAGCAAGGGAAAATGGAATAGAAAATATTGAGTTTATCAATGGAGCTGTAGAGGATAAGATGTTAGAGCTAATCAATGCTGGAAAAAGAGTAGATGCTATTATATTTGATCCACCAAGAAAAGGAATAGAAGAAAAAAGTTTGATAAAAACAGCAGAAAGTGGTATAAAAGAGATAGTATATATCTCTTGTAATCCATCTACTTTTGCAAGAGATGCTGAGATTCTAAGTAGATTAGGTTATAAGATAGATGAAGTTCAACCTGTAGATATGTTCCCAGGAACTTCTCATACTGAAGTAGTAGGAAGATTTTATAAATAGGAGATAGATATGGAGCTAATAATTTTTATTATAATAGGGTATATTTTAGGTGCACTACCTAATGGAGTATGGATAGGAAAATATTTTAAGGGAATAGATATAAGAGAGCATGGAAGTAAAAATTCTGGTGCTACAAATGCTTATAGAGTATTAGGACCAAAATTTGGAATAATGGTACTTATAGCAGATGCTTTAAAGGGTTTTTTACCTCCTTTTATAGCTAGTAAATTTGGGGTAGCAGGAAATTCATTGCTTCTTATAGGTATGATAGCTATAATAGGGCATACTTTATCTTTCTTCTTAAATTTTAAAGGTGGAAAAGGAGTTGCTACATCACTTGGAGTATTTTTATTTTTAATTCCTCAAGTAACATTGACACTTTTAATAATCTTTATAGTAGTAGTTGCTATAACAAAATACATATCTTTAGGATCAATAATAGCAGCTATTATGTTACCAATATTAACATACTTTTATCCTACACAAAATGGATTAGATAAGTTACCGCTTTTATTGATGACTAGTATTATAGGTATATTTGTAGTATATAAACATAAAAGTAATATAGAAAGACTTCTAAAAGGAACAGAAAATAAATTTAAACTAAAATAGGAGGCGGCTCATGAAAAAAGTAATAATAATAGGAGCAGGAAGTTGGGGGACAGCTTTAGGACTTATACTTGCTAGTAAAAAATATGATGTTACATTATGGGAATATGATAAAACTAGAGCTGAAGAGATACAAAACTCAAGGGAGAACAGTAGATATTTATCTGGAGTAAAGTTTCCAGATAATTTAAATGTAACATCAGAGAGTGAAAATCTATTAAAAGGTATTAAATATGTAATTTTTTCTGTACCATCACAAGTATTAAGAGGAGTAATTAGTAAATTTTCTTCTCAGCTTACTGAAGATATGATACTTGTAAATACAGCTAAGGGAATAGAAGTATCAACAGGAATGAGATTGTCTGAAGTAATGAAAGATGAAATAATAGGAAAATATCATAAAAATATAGTTATTCTTTCAGGACCTACTCATGCTGAAGAGGTAGCTATAGGTCTTCCTACAACAATAGTAGCTGCAGGACAAAAAGAAAAAGCGGGGGAGATTCAAGAGTTATTTAATACAAAAAACTTTAGAGTATATTTAAATGAGGATATAGTAGGAGTAGAAATAGGAGCAGCTGTAAAAAACTGTTTGGCTATAGGAGCTGGAATAGCAGATGGTATGGGATTTGGGGATAATACAAAAGCAGCTTTAATAACTAGAGGAATAGCTGAAATGACAAGATTTGGAAAAGCTTTAGGTGCTGATGAAAGAACTTTCTCTGGATTAAGTGGAATAGGAGACTTAATAGTAACATGTGCTAGTAAACATAGTAGAAATAGACATGTTGGAGAATGCTTAGGAAAGGGGCAAGCTATCCAAGAGATTTTAGATAATATGACGATGGTAGCTGAAGGTGTTCCAACAGTAAAAGCTGTATATGAACAAGCTCAGAAACTTAATATCTCTATGCCAATAGTAGAGGCTACTTATAATATTATATATAATAATGCTAATGCTAAAAAAATGGTTGAAGAGTTGATGGAAAGAGAGTTAAAAGTGGAATTTTACTAATATTAATACAAAAAGTGGGGATGCAACATGACATTAGATAGAGACCTAATTTCATACTATTTAGAAGACATTAGAAAATATAAAGTGTTGGAAAAAGATGAAGAGACAGAACTATTAAAGAAAGCAAAAGCTGGAGATATAGAAGCTAAAAATAAACTTATCTTATGTAATTTAAGATTAGTTGTAAATATAGCAAAAAATTATGTAAATAGAGGACTTAGTCTTATTGACCTGATAAGTGAAGGAAATTTTGGACTTATCTATGCCATAGAAAAATTTGATATGAAGAAAGGATTTAGATTTTCTACATATGCAGTTTGGTGGATAAAGCAATCTATAACAAAAGCTATTATTTGTAAAGGAAGAGGAATAAGAATTCCATCTTATAAATATGATTTACTAAGTAAAGTAAATAGATATGTGTTAAATAGAGTGAGAGAAGAGGGAATATATCCAACTGTAGAAGAGATATCAGAAGATTTAAATGTAAATAAAGAGAAAATAGAGGAAATTATGGTAGCTTTCCAAGACCCAATGTCTTTAAGTGCAAGTATTGGAGATGATATTCAATTAGAGGATATAATTGCTAATAATTCTGAAACATCTATAGAAGATGACATTATAGAAGAGATGGGAAGAGAGCAAGTAAGACAGATAGTAAAAGTTCTAGATGAAAGAGAAAAGCAGATACTAAAATTAAGATTTGGTTTAGATGGAGAAGAGATACATACATTAGAAGAAATTGGACAGACTTTTAATATAACTCGTGAAAGAGTAAGACAAATAGAGAAAAAAACTTTAAAAAAATTAAAAATGCAATGTGAAAAAAATAAGGACAAGTTTTTTTAAAAGTTCTTAGTTGAGGAGGAAAAATTGAAAATACAAATAGAAAGAATAGAATTTTTAAAAAGATTGAAGGTAGTAGAAAAAACTATCACTGAAAATAAAATAAAGCCTATAATATCATGTGCTTATATAGAAACAAGAGGGGATAATCTTTTCTTTTGTGGAACGAACTTAGAAACAACTATAACTACTGAGATGAAATGTAAAGAGGTAATAGAAAGTGGTAAAATAGTATTTCAACACCAGTTAGTAGAGGAATATTTAAAAGAATTAAAAGATGAATTTGTAGTATTTAGTGAAATAGATGGGAATTTAGTAATAGAAAGTTCAGATTCTTCTTCAGAATTTTCTTTAATGAATGTAGAAGATTTTCCTAAAATTTTAGTAGATGAAGATTTTTCTCAAAAAGAAGAGATATTTAAAATAAATAGTATTGAGTTAGCAGAAATATTAGAAAAAGTAAAATATGCAGCATCTTCATCTAGTGATAATCTTTCAATAAACTGTGTAAGAATGGAAAATGAGAATAAGAAATTGAAATTTATTACTACTGATACATATAGACTTGTTTATTTAGAAAAAGAGATTGAAAAAATAAATGAAAATATAGATGTAAGTATTCCACTAAATACAGTGGAAGCATTGACTAAATTATTAAGGAGTATAGAGAGTACAGATATAAGTTTTTATTTTATAAATAGGCAGATTTTCTTCAAAATGGAAGAAGTTCTTGTAATAAGTAGAATAATAGATATGTCTTTTCCAAATTATAAGGGAATTTTAGGAAATAATAGTTATAATAAAAAATTAACTATCAATGCTGAAGTATTTTTAAAAATGTTAAAAAGAATAACTATCTTTGTAAGAAATAATAATGAAACAAAGTATGGAGCAACTTTTTATCTTGAAAAGAAAGAGATGCAGGTTCACGGAGTGAATGAAGTTGCAAAGATAAATGAAGTATTAGAAGTAAACTATGAGGGAGAAAATATAAAAATAGCTTTAAATACTAAATTTCTTTCTGATTTTGTTCAAACTTTAAATAAAAATAAAGATATCACTTTAGAATTTATCGCTTCTAATAGTTCTGTGAAAATAAAAGAGGAAGAAGCAAATGATTATCTATATGTTTTAATGCCACTTGCTTTAAAAGATTAATATAAAAATAGTAGAGGGGAGAAAATGGAAAAAAGGAATACGTTACTTATTATAGATGATTTAGAAATGAATAGAGCAATACTAGGAAATCTTTTTAAAAAAAATATGAAATAGTAGAAGCCTGTGATGGAGATGAAGCTTTAGAGTATATGAGAGAAAACTCTTCTAAAATAGTAACTATATTGTTAGATTTAGTTATGCCAAAAGTAAATGGAATAGAAGTTTTAAAAATAATAAGAAGAGAGAAGATAGTAGAAGATGTACCTATATTTATAATAACAGCAGATAATTCTGAAGAAACTATGTATGAAGTTTATGAATTAGGAGTAAAGGATGTATTAGAAAAACCTTTTGTTCCATACTTTTTGAAAAAAAGAATAGAGAGTGTAATAGAGTTATATAAAGTAAAAGAGGCACAAAAAAAATTGTTAAAGGATTTAAATCAAAAATTTTCTAATATTTTAAAATTAGCTGAGGAAAATAAAGAGATAGAAAGCTCGATTAAAAATATATTAAAAGAATTTAATAAATTTGAGATAATACAAGAGGGATAAAAAAGGAGCTATTACAAATCCTAAAATTGCAATAGCTCCTTTTTATTAGAATAATTAAAATAGTTTTGAAATATTTAATGAATTTTTTATAAGCTCATAACTATTAATAAAACAACATTGTTTTGAATAATTTTCTTTTTTTTCATCAGGTAAATCAATAAAGATAAATATATCATACTTATTGTAGATTTCTGTTGGAAAAGTTTTAAAATTAAAGTAAGAGATAACTTGTACAGCTCTAACTTGTTCAGAGTTTTGCAACATTCCTTTTAATCGATTTCCCTTCCAAGTCATTGTACTTTGGTCTATAATCAATATATTTTTCTTTTGAGTTTCTGTAAGTATATTGATTAAATAAAAATAAAGAAAAGTAATATCTTTTTTAGTAAAAGGAATTTGATATTTATTAAGTATAGCCATTATTTTAATAGATATTTCCTCTTCTAAAATATATTCATCTTTTTTAGCAAAATTTATATAATTAGGAATAAAGAATCTATTTTCTAGGTATATATTATTAATAAGAAAACTGAGAAGTTGGTTATTAAGGTTATTATCATCTAAGTTGAAAGTTGAATATATTTTTTTAACCACAGCATCTGTATTAATAGGGAGATTTATAGAATATTTTTTATTTAGACATAAAGATAAATACTCTAAAATAAGTGATATATTATTATTTATTAAGGCTTTATCTTCAGCATCTAAAATATCAATTAATGTTTCAGTTAGATTAAAAGATTTTACTGTATTCTTTGTAAAAAATTCTATATTTTTTTTAGAACCTAGATGAGTGTAGATCAATATACCACAAAGAATGAAATAATGATAAAATCCTAATTTTATATCAAAGTGTTGATATATTTTATTGGTTAGATTTAGTAATTTTTTTTCAGTTTCATAATTTAAAAATTTTCTAAAGTAGTCACTGACTAAAGGATTTATTAATTTTTTTAAAGGAGAAGAGAAATAATTTTCTATGTATAATTTTGAAATAAATAAAATAGAAAAATTTTGTAGGTTATAAAAATCTCCTTTAAAGAAAACTCCTCTCCATTGAATACTTGTAAGCTTTAAACCAAAATCAGAAATTAATTCTTTAATAACTTCCATGTCAGAATTTAGAGTTATTCTTGAGACTTTAATTTCTTTAGAAATAGAGGTTAAATTAATGGATCCTTCTACAATAAGCTTTAAGACAATAAAAGTAATTCTCTCTTTTTTTTCTAAATCATTTAATAAAAAATCATTTTTTTTAAAATCAAGGTTAATTTTATTATTTTCAAAATAATATTCTCCATTTTCTTTAAGAAGAGTTCCTAGATTATTTTTATTAGAAAATTCTTCTATCTTAGCTAAGACACTACGAATATTAACTTGAGAAACTTCAAAACAATTACAAAGTTCATCAATACTAGCCCTATTGTTATGAAGAATAAAATTAATCACATCAACATCAAGTGATTTTAATGTAATTTTTTTCAAAATATTACCCCCACTGAATAAAAAGTACTAAATATTAAGATAATCAATAATATTTTATAATAAAAAATAAAAAATGTAAAGAAAAATTAAAGAAATATTTTGTAAATAAATTTAAAAAATAAAATAAAAAAGCTCTACCATATTATGGGAGAGCTTTTACTTTCTCATCTAAATTTTTTATTGACTAGAATGGAAATTCATCATCATCTTCATAAGGTATCTCTTCTACCTCTTTAGCAGAAGATTTTGGTGCTGGAGAAGAATACTCAGGCTCATATCCTCCCATAGAGTCTCCGCTTCCTTTAGACTCTAAGAATTCAATTGCTTCTACAAGTACATCATAAGAAGTTCTCTTTTCTCCATTCATCTCAAATCTATTCATTTGAAGTCTTCCATTAACTCCAACTTTTCTTCCTTTTCTAAGGTATTCACCTATAAGTTCAGCAGTTTTTCCAAAAGCAACACAGTTGATAAAGTCTGCCTCTCCTTTTGAGAATGGTCTATCTACTGCTAAGGAAAATCTTGAATAAGCCTTTCCACTTTGTCCAAATTTTAATTCAGGGTCTCTAGTAAGTCTACCAACTAAAACGACAACGTTCATATTATTACCTCCTGTTAATTTCTATCACTAATTAATTATAACATATTTTTTATTTTAGTCCAATGTTTTTTAAGAAAAAATTACAAGCAAAATAATGGCATTTATGATATAATAGTACAGTAAAATTGTATAAGCTGGGAGGCAGTAATGGAAAAGAAAAGAGCCGTGCTTTTAGATGTAAGTGCCATAATGTATAGAGCATATTTTGCTAATATGAATTTTAGAACAAAGACAGAGCCAACAGGAGCAGTATATGGTTTTGTTAATACTTTGATGAGTATAATAAAAGAGTTTTCTCCAGATTATATTGGAACAGCTTTTGATGTAAAAAGAGCTTCATTAAAAAGAAGTGAGATATATAAAGATTATAAAGCACAGAGAGAGTCAGCACCTGAAGATTTAATAGCTCAAATGCCAAGAATAGAGGAGCTACTAGATTGTTATAATATAGAAAGATTTAAGATAGAGGGGTATGAAGCAGATGATGTTTTAGGAACTCTTGCTAAAAATCTTTCAGCACAAGGGATAGAAGTCTATGTAATAACAGGAGATAAGGACTTGGCTCAAATATTAGATGAAAATATAAATATAGCCCTACTTGGAAAAGGAGAGGGTGGAGATAAATTTAAAATAATAAGAACAGATGAAGATGTCATAGAGTATTTAGGAGTTCCTTCTAAAAAAATTCCAGATTTATTTGGTCTAATTGGAGATTCAAGTGATGGGATTCCAGGTGTTAGAAAAATAGGACCTAAAAAAGCTATTCCTATGTTGGAAAAATATGAAACATTAGAGGGAATTTATGAAAATATAGATAAGCTTACAGAGATTGCTGGAATAGGAAAATCTCTTGTAAATAATTTAGTAGAGGATAAAGAGATAGCTTTTATGAGTAGAGAGCTAGCTATTATTTGTCAAGATGTTCCATTGGAGTTTAATTTAGAAAATTTAAACTATGACATTGACAATATAAAACTTTTAGAACTTTTTAAAGTTTTAGAATTTAAAGCTTTAATTAAAAAGATGGGACTTGAAAATGGAGCTGAAAAAACACAGGAGATAGAGAAGCCAAAAAGAGTTTCTAAAGAGAGAACTTTTAAAGTAGTAGAGGGAAAAGCAGATATAAAAGATATGGTAAAATCTCTAAAGAAAGTTGATTTAGTAAGTTGCTACTATACTGAATATGGAATTGCTTTTAGTTCTTTTGACAAGGATTACTATTTTCCATTTGAGAAAAAATGTGAAAGTAAGATAGGAGCTAATATCTCTCTGTTTGACCCAACTCCAGTAGTAGAAGATTGTGAAATAAATTGCAAAGAGATACAGGAGTTTTTTGATGATTACAATGGAGAGATTGTCACTTATAATTTAAAAAATATTTTAAATAGAGGAATCAGTGTAAAAAATTGTAAATTAGATATGATGATAGCTTACCATCTTATAAGTTCACAAACTAAAGAAAATATAGAACTGCCTATTGAACATTTGACTGGGATAGAATTAGATAACTATGCTGATAAATTTGGAAAAGAGAAACCAGAAAATATTTCTGCTGAAGAGTATGGAAAATATCTATGCCAAAGAACAATGGGACTTTTAGAGTGTTATGATATATTAAAAGAGGAACTAGAGGATAGAAACTTGATGAAGGTATTAAATGAGATAGAGATGCCACTTATAGAGATACTATCTTCTATGGAGATAAAGGGAATAAAAATAGACCCAGAGTATTTTTCTAACTATGAAAAAGAGTTGGGAGATTTAATAGAAAAGTTACAGGAAAAAATTTATGAAGAGGCTGGAGAGGAGTTCAATATAAACTCTCCTAAACAATTAGCAGAGATACTTTTCTTTAAGTTGAATTTACCACCTGTGAAAAAGACAAAGACAGGATTATCTACTGATGAAGAGGTATTAGAAAAGTTAAAAGCTGATGGAGCAGAGATTGCTAAAGCTATATTGGAATATAGAAAATTAGCAAAACTAAAAAATACCTATGTAGATGCTATACCAAAATTGAGAGATGAAAAAGATAGAGTTCATACTACATTTAATCAAATAGGAACTACAACAGGTAGACTATCTTCATCTGACCCTAACTTACAAAATATCCCTGTAAAAACTGATGAAGGAATAAAAATAAGACAAGGTTTTGTTGCTGAAAAAAACTCTGTACTTATGGGAATAGATTATTCTCAAATAGAGTTAAGAGTATTGGCACAACTTTCTGGAGATGAAAATTTAAGAGAAGCTTATCAAAACAGTATGGACTTACACAGCCTTACAGCTAGAAAGATATTTGAGCTTTCAGATGAAGAGGAAGTAAGTAGAGAGCAAAGAATAATAGCTAAAACAATAAATTTCAGTATAATCTATGGAAAAACAGCCTTTGGATTAGCAAAAGAGCTAGGAATATCACAAAAAGAAGCCAGTGAATATATAGATAGATATTTTAATCAATATCCTAAGGTAAAAGGATTTGAAAAGGAGATAGTAGAGTTTACAGAAAAACATGGTTATACAGAAACTTTCTTTGGAAGAAGAAGACTTATAGATGGAATCAACTCTAAGAATAAAAATATAAAAAGCCAAGCGGAGAGAATGGCAGTAAATAGTGTAATTCAAGGAACAGCTGCTGAAATTATAAAAAAAGTTATGATAGAGATTTATAAATATATAAAAGACAGAGATGGAATATCTCTGCTATTACAGGTACATGATGAGCTTATTTTTGAAATAGAAAAAGAAAAATTAGAGATGTATAGAGAAGATATTGAAAAAATAATGAGAGAAAGTGTAAAGTTTGATAGTGTACCTTTGGAGATAAATACTAATATTGGAGTAAACTGGGCTGAAACAAAATAGGAGGGGAGATGTCTTATACCTATAATGTAAAAGAAGAGATACTTAATAATGAAATGATAACAAATATAGAGAAAACTGCTGAAATATCAGCAGTTCTTCTCAGTAAAAATGCTTTTTATGATGATAAAATTGAGCTTAGATTGGAAAATTTAGCTCTAGCAAAAAGAGTATATAAGTTTATAAAAGATATAACTAGCTTAAAAATAGAGATAAAATATCAAATATCTAAGAGGCTAGGGGAGCATAATGTCTATATTATAGTGATACCTAGACAAAAAGGATATAGAGATTTTATAGAGAATATGAAAAGTTTTAGTATGGAGTTAATATTAGCAAGTGAAGATATATTAAAAGGATTTATTCGTGGAATATTTTTATCTTGTGGATATATAAAAGACCCAGAAAAAGAGTATGCACTAGATTTCTTTATGGATAATGAAGAAGCTGCAGATAAATTATATAATTTACTTTTATCTAAAGATAAAAAAGTATTTAAAACTATGAAGAGAAATAAACCGTTAGTATATCTTAGAAATTCAGAAAATATTATGGATATAATGGTAATGATAGGAAGTATTCAATCTTTTTTTAAATATGAAGAAACTACAATGATAAAGGATTTAAAAAATAAAACTATCAGAGAGATGAACTGGGAAGTAGCTAATGAAACTAAGACCTTAAATACAGGAAATAATCAGATTAAAATGATAAAACATATAGAAAAAGAGATGGGTTTAAATTCTCTAAGTCCTGTTTTAGAAGAGATAGCTCATGTGAGATTAAATAATCCTGAGAGCACTCTTCAAGAGATAGCCGAGATGGTAGGAATATCAAAATCTGGTGTAAGAAATAGATTTAGAAGAATAGAGGAGATTTATAATAATCTAAAAAAAGAAGAAACTGAGGAATAAGTATGAGAGTAATTGAAAATATATTTGAGTTAGAAGAAAATTTACAAGAGAGCTATGTAGCTATAGGAACATTTGATGGGGTACATTATGGGCATCAGAAATTGATAAGAAATGCTGTGGAAAAAGCCAAGAAAAATGGTGGGAAATCTGTAGTGTTTACTTTTTCAAGTCATCCTATGGAACTTATAGATATCTCGAGAGCTCCAAGAGTGATAAATACAATAGAGGAAAAACTCTATCTATTGGAAAATATGGGAGTGGACTGTGTAATTTTACAATCTTTTACAAAAGAGTTTGCTAATTTAACAGCAGATGAATTTGCTGATATTTTAAAAGAAAAGGTTGGAAGTAAGGAGATTTTTGTAGGATTTAATTTTTCTTTTGGAGAGGGAGGAAAATCTAAAACAAAAGATTTAATTAGACTAGGAGAAGAGAGAGGAATTCTTATCCATGAAATCCCAGCTGTCTATGTAGATGGAGATTTAATAAGCTCAACTTTTTTAAGAAATAGAATTTTGCATGCTGATATTGCAGAGATAAATAGATATTTAGGACATAGATTTCTTATAATGGGAGAAGTAGTACATGGTAAAAAAATAGCAAGAGAGTTGGGATTTCCTACTGCCAATATAAAGATATCTACAAGATTATATCCTAAAAATGGAATATATGGGGCTAGAGTGAAGATAGAAGGGGAGGATTTTTACCGTGATGGAGTGGTAAATATTGGAGTAAATCCTACTTTAAAACCTGGAGAAAAAAGTGTTGAGGTAAATATTTTAGATTTTGACGAGTTTATCTATGGAAAAATTGTGGCTGTAGAACTGGAACAATATTTGAGAGAGGAAAAGAAATTCTCTTCAATAGATGAATTAAAAAGAGTAATTGGGAATGATGTGAAAACTTGGACTAAAGTGATAAAAGAGAGAAGAAATGGATATAGTACTAAAGATAGATAATTTTGAAGGACCATTAGATTTACTTCTTCATTTGATAGAGAAGAAAAAATTAAAAATATCAGAAATAAAAATCTCTCAGATTATAGATGAGTATTTAGGAGTATTAAAGGAGGCACAAGAGGAGAATCTCCATATTAAAGTGGAGTTTCTTGTAACTGCTTCAGAGCTTTTAGAGATAAAGGCATCTACTCTTCTATCAATCAATGATGAGGAAAATAAAGAAAAAGAGTTAAAAAGAAGACTAGAGGATTATAAAGTATTTAAAGAGATTGCCTTAAAAATAGGAGAGATGGAAAAGGAGTATAATATCTCTTATACAAGGGGAGAGAGTAGAAAGATTATAAAAAAAGCTCCAAAGGAGTATGATATTTCAAAATTACAAGCTAGTGATTTATATTCAGCTTATAAAAGATATGTAGATAAGAAAGAAAATGAATATTTAGAACTAGAATTAGAAAAAAAATATACTTTAAAAGATGAGATGGATAAGTTATATTTAAAATTATATTCTCATAATAGAACCTTTGACTCAATCTTTGGAGAGGCAGAAAATAGAATGCATCTTGTTTATATTTTCTTGGCTATATTAGAGCTATATAAAGAGGGACTTATTCTAATAGAAGGGGAAATGGTTAAAAGAAATTAAGAGTTCTTTTAATATTTAAAAGAGGAAAGGAAGTATTATGTTTAGAAGTGGACTTCTAGTTATGATAATTACAATGGTAAGTAGAGTATTAGGACTGGTAAGAGCTGGGATAATAGCTTACTATTTTGGAGCATCTGCTATGACAGATGCTTTTTTCAGTGCTTTTAAAATCAGTAACTTTTTTAGACAACTATTGGGAGAGGGAGCTTTAGGAAGTTCTTTTATTCCCTTATATAATGAAAGAGTAGAGAGTGAGGGAGAGGAGAATAGCAAACAGTTTATCTATTCAATCCTCAACTTGCTTTTTGTATTTAGTACAATAGTAACTATTCTTATGATAATTTTCTCTCAGGGAATAATAGATGGAATAGTTAGTGGATTTCCTGATGAAACTAAAATAATAGCTTCAAGGCTTTTAAAAATAATGTCAGTGTATTTTGTTTTTATAAGTTTATCAGGAATGGTTTGTGCTATATTAAATAATTTTAAACAATTTGCTGTACCAGCTTCAACTTCAATCTTTTTTAATTTAGCTATAATTTTAGCCTCTATGTACTTTGGAAAAACCTATGGGATAGACGCTCTAGCTTATGGAGTTGTAATAGGGGGATTATTTCAATTTTTAGTGGTATTACCAGCTTTCTTTAAAATAATGAAGGGATACTCTTTTAAAATAGATTGGAAAGACCTATATCTTAAGAAAATTTTTATAATGATATGTCCTATGCTCATAGGAATAGTAGCTAGGCAAGTAAATACTATTGTAGACCAGATGTTTGCTTCATATTTAGCAGAAGGGGGAGTTTCAGCCCTTGAAAATGCAACTAGATTGTACCTCCTACCAGTTGGAGTATTTGGAGTATCCATATCCACTGTAATATTCCCAGCACTTTCTAAAGCTATGTCAAAAAATGACTTAGATGGAGCAACTGATAATATAATAAAAGGATTAAATATTTTACTGTTTTTAATAATTCCATCAACAGCTGTATTGACTTTTTATGCACCAGAGGTAATCAGGCTTACACTTTCCTATGGAAAATTTGATGAGGAAGCTGTAAGAGTTACTTCTCAAGCTTTACTTTATTACTCTTTAGGATTATACTTCTATACAGCTATTTATTTGATGACTAGAGCTTTTTATAGTGTAAAAAACAGCAAATATCCAGTAAAATTCTCTATAATCTCAATAGTTATAAATATAGTCTTAAATTTCTTGTTGATAAAAAGTATGGCATACAGAGGTTTAGCACTTTCAACTTCCATAGCTTCAGGAGTAAATTTTTTCCTTTTGTTAATAGTATTTAGAAGAAAATATATAAACTTTAGTTTAAAAAAGAGTTATATTTTCTTTATAAAAACATTTATTATTACAGCTATTGCACTAATAGCAAGCTATAAAATAGATAATACAATTATAAAGTTAGTGGTATTTTCTGCTGTATATATGTTATTCTGGGCTAAGAGTCTTTTGAAAAATAAGATGGAAGTGTTTTGATGAAAGAGAAAAAATATAATTATCAGGTGTATACTCCAAATAAGATAGCCGAAAAAATAAATTTAATAGCATTGGAAAAGTATTTTGAAGGAGAGATTACCTATGAAAAATTGATGAGTGTAAGAGCTTTAGATTTATCCTGTGGAAATGGTAATCTTTTACTTCCATTTTTAGAATCTCTTATACTTCTTTCAAAGGATATCAGTGGAAAATACTTTTATAATCCACTGTGGATAAAAGGGTGTGATATAAATGAGGAAGCTGTAAATTTGACTAAGAGAAAGGGAGAGGAGCTTCTAAAAAAATACTCTTTAAAGGGAAGTATAGATATTGAAAATATAGATGGATTGATGTTAGAGGGAAAAAAATATAATATAGTTTTGGGAAATCCTCCATATCTAGGAGAAAAAAACAACAGAGAGGTATTTCAAAAAATAAAAAATACCTCTTTTGGTATGAAATATTATGAAGGAAAGATGGATTATTTCTACTTTTTTGTGGAAAAAGCTGTGGAACTTTTAGAAGAGAGAGGAATTTTAGTCTATCTTACAACAAATTATTGGCTGAAGGCTGATAGTGCTAAAAAATTACGTAATACTCTTAAGGAGAATGGAAGTTTTTCTAAAATAATATTTTATGATAACTCTCTTTTTTCTAAAGCTAAGGGACAACATAATATAATTTTTACTTGGGAGAAGTTAGAAAATATTGATATCAATATAGAGATAGAGTTACCAGAGGAAAAATTTAATTTAAAAAATAGTGAACTCTATGATGAGAATTTTAAAATAGTGTTGGCAGATAGAGAGAGTAGGGAGTATAATAAAAGAGTAAAAGAGATAGCAAATTATAGGTTGAAAGATTTAGTAAATATAAATCAAGGAATAGTTTCTGGCTATGATAAAGCTTTTGTTTTTGATGAATATCAAGAGAAATTTAAAGATTATCTTAAACCTTTTTACAAAAATAAAGATATTGGAAAGTATAATAATGAAAAAAATAGCTTTTGGATTTTGTATTTAGATAAAGAAACCCCTCTTAATAAAGAGTTAGAAAAGTATTTAAAGAAGTATTACTCAGAGCTAAGTGCAAGAAGAGAGGTAAAAATAGGAAGAATAGAGTGGTGGCAACTTCAATGGGCAAGAGATAGACAGATTTTTTCAAAGCCTAAGATACTTGTTCGTCAAAGATGTAAAACTAATCAATTTTCCTATGATGAAGGGGAATTTTATGGAAGTGCTGATATCTATTTTGTAACTACTAAGAGTGAAGAGATAGATATATTCTATATTTTAGGGTATATGAACTCTAGTACTTTTTTACAATGGTTTAAGTATAATGGAAAAACAAAAGGGAAGAACTATGAATTTTACTCTACTCCACTAAAAGAAACACCGATATACTATCCTAATAATAAAGAAGAGATAGAGTATATAAGAAAATTAGTAAAAAATCAAATAAAAAATTATGATGACAGTGTACAAAAAGAAATAGACAGATATTTTGAAGAAATTTTTAGTAAGTGAGGTGAATTAGATGAATGATTCATCAAATAGGATAAAAAAAGTTGGATTACCTCCAGGAAGTATAATTTATACTGGAGAAAATCCACAGCATAAGATACATATAGATATTCTTGCTTACAATGACAGTGTAACAAAAAGGGAGCTTTTTGATGAAAGTAGTGATTTATCTGAGATAAGAAAAGATTTTAAAGGGATAACTTGGATAAATATAGATGGAATACATAATATCCCTCTTGTAAAAGAAATAGGCAAGTTATTTTGTCTAGATAACTTAGTTATGGAAGACTTAGTAAATAGTACTCAAAGAGCAAAGGTAGAAGAAAGAGAAGAATATCTTTTTATAGTAATGAAGATGTTAAAATTAAATCTAATTTCAAAGGATATTACTTATGAGCAAGTATCATTTATAGTAGGAGAGGATTATTTGCTTACATTTCAAGAAACTCCTGGAGATGTATTTGATTCTATTAGAGCTAGAATTGAGGCACCTAACTCTAGAATGAGAAAAAAAAGTGTTGGGTATCTAACGTATACAATATTAGACAGTATAGTTGATAACTATTTTATGATACTTGATGAAGTGGAAATGGAGATAGATAGGCTTGAATCAAAAGTAATAAATAACTCTGAAAGAGAGGACTTACAAGCTATCATTACACTGAAACAGAAAGTTACTACATTAAAGAGAACAATAGGACCTATTAGAGAGTTAATCAGTAGATTACAAACTAATAGTGTAGCTGAATATTTGAATGATGATATAAAAATATATCTGACAGACTTATCAGACCATGGAATAATAGTACATGATACTTTGGATATTTTAAACAGTAGAGTTACAGAGTTAATACAATTATATCACTCTACAATTAGTAATGGAATGAATGAGATTATGCAAATTTTAGCAATTATATCTACAATATTTATGCCACTTAGTTTCTTAGCTAGCTTATATGGAATGAACTTTGAATATATGCCAGAATTACAGAGTAAATATGGTTATTTTATAATTTTGGGAATAATGTTTGTATTGGTATTAGCTATGCTTGCATATTTTAAAAGAAAAAAATGGATATAATTTAGTAGGGAGGATAAACATATGAAAAAATTGGGGTTATTTCTTTTATCACTTTTATTTGTATCATGTGGTGGAGGAGATAAAAAAACAGAAGTAGCTGAACAAGCACATAAAAAAGTTGTAGTAGCTCAAGCAACAAAGCCAAAAACTTTGGATCCACCATTAGCAAATCAGGTGGATTCTATGAAAGTAGCAAGACAGATTTTTAATACTTTGCTAGTTGTTGATGATGAGGGAAATCTCGTTCCAGAGATAGCAGAGAAGTGGGAATTCGAAACACCAACTTCTATTCTTTTTACAATTAGAAAAGGAATAAAATTTCATAATGGTGCAGAGTTAACTGTTGATGATGTTGCTTTTTCATTAGAAAGAATGAGAGGAAAAGCTGGGACAAGAATATTGGTAGAGAGTATAAGTGGAGTAGAGGTAGTAGATGATACTCATGTAAGAGTAACCATGTCAGAACCATTCTCACCACTACTATATAACTTAACACTTTCTCTTTGTGGAATCATAAATAAAGAGGATACTTTAAAAAGAGGAGAATCAGAGATAGCTGTAAAACCTAATGGAACAGGACCATTTAAATTAACTTATTGGAATAGTGGAGATATTGTAAAACTTGAACCGTTTGAAGATAGTTTTATGGGAAAACCAGAGATAGATGAATTGGAATTTAAAATTATTCCAGAAGGAAATAATAGACTTATAGCTTTAGAAACTGGAGAGGTAGATATAGCTTATAATATAAATCCATCTGATATAAAATTTATAGAGGAGAATAATGATTTAGTCTTAGTAAATAAACCCTCTATGAGAGCAGAGTATTTAGCTTTTAATTTAAATAAAGAGCCTTTAAACCAAAAAGAGTTTAGACAAGCTGTAAATATGGTATTAGATAGAAAGGGAATATTAGCTGCTATATATGATAATGCTGGAGAGTCAGCTACTTCTATGTTAAGTCCAGAAATGATAGGAGGAAAACCTACTGGAGATATAACTTTAAGAGTAGATGAGGCAAAAGAATTATTGAAAAAAGTAAAAAATGTTCCAAGTAAGTTGAGTATAATGACAGACTCTGTTCCTACAAATATTCAAACAGCTCAAATAATTCAATCAAATATAAAAGAGTTAGGGATAGAATTGGTAATAGAACCTGTTGAGTGGGGAACTTATTTAGAGAGAAGTGCTATGGGAGAGCATGAATTATTATTGGGAGGTTGGTTCCCAGGAACTAATGACTCTGATATAGTTCTATACCCATTGTATCACTCTAATGCTAAGGGAAGTGCTGGAAATAGAAGTTTCTATAGTAATCCAGAATACGATAAACTTGTAGAGATGGGAAGACAGGAAACAGATGTGAAAAAAAGAGCAGAGTTATATAGAGAGGCTCAAGCTATATTAGAAGAAGATTTACCAATTATTCCTATGTTAAGAAAAAATGAGGTTATAGGAATGAGAAAAAATATCTCTGGATTTATCTTCAGACCAAATGGACATCATGTATTGACTAAATTAAGAAAAGAGTAATTAATTTAATAAAATAATAAAGAGGGAGTATTACAAATTCTTAAATTGCAATACTCCCTTAAAATTTTAAATAATTATAGATTAAAATGTAATTTCTTGAATATTTTCTTCTGGTTTTTCATCTAATGGAAGAACTGTATATTTTACTGTAGAGAAATCTATTTTTTTCAAATCAACTTTTCTTATTTGACTATTATACATAGTTTTATAGTAGAACTCTCTGTCATTTAGACTACTAATCGCTGTCCATTGAGTTGCACTTGGTAAATCTTTAGGAATATAAGATTTATGTTCAGCTGGATACTCTACACCTATTGGTAAATCAAAATTATTTAAAATATGGAAAGCTTCATTGATAGCTTCTTTTGAAGTTTCAGCTGGCTTCATAGTATTTAAGAAATAAAAAGCTCTGACAAATCTTGATGGTGGAGTGATATCTCCAGGTAACCCCATAGCTCCTGTCCCAGCTCCAAATGAGAAAAATTCCTGTCCATTGACATTGAAATTTTTAGCATTTCCAGCATAAAGATTAATATAGTTATTAAGATTTTTTACATGCCACTGATAATCTGGGGAGTTAGTTAGTACCCCTATTTTATTATCATGGATTTTTACCTCTCCATTATTTACAATCTCTATGACGATATTTCCACCTTTAGAATCAGCTACTCTCCAATGAGCAGTAGGTAAAGGATTTCCTTTTTCATCATACCCAATATTTACAACTTTTATCTTTTTAAGTCCCTCTTTTACTTCATCAACAGTCGCAAAATTAGATAAAATCCAACTTACAACTTGCATATCAACTATAGATTTTTTTGATATTTTTTTATTATATTTAGTTAGACTACCATAGTGAGGAAAATAAAATAGTCCAGCATTAAGTCCAACTTCATTTATTCCCTCTCCAATAAACATATCAGTAATAAGACTGGCTCCCACATAACCATATTTACCTTTCCATTTATATCCAGCTAGTTTTCCATCTGGAGTAAGAGATTGATACTCTTTTCCTCTTGGAGATACTACAAGTTTACTATTAAGATTACTTTCTCCATATTCAATAGTTCTTCCTTGTACTATTTTATTATCCAAAGTTTTTATAGTAATACCTGTACAAGCAAGTGCTAGACTGGATAAGATTAAAAATAAACTGAGTGTTAGTTTAAAAATTTTTTTCATTATAACCTCCTAAGTTAACATTTATAGTATATTATACCATATAGATTAAATATCTCCAAATTTAAAACTAATAAAAAAAGCTATTACATTTTACTTGTAATAGCTTCTCTTAAACTTTTCTAATTAGAATAATCCAGGGATATTAATTCCACCAGTTACTTTTCCCATTTCTGCTTCAGCTAACTCATCAGCTTGTCTCATAGCTTCTCTTACAGCAGAAACGATTAAATCCTCTAACATTTCTTTATCATCAGCAGCTTCTTTAATGATATCATCAGTTAATTTAACTTCTAATAACTCTTTTTGTCCATTAACTTTAACAGTTACAGCTCCTCCCCCAACAGAAGAAGTTAATTCTTTCTCTTTAAGCCCCTCTTGAACTAGTAACATTTGTTGTTGCATAGCTTGAGCTTGTTTTAATATATTCATTTGGCTTCCTGCACCTTGTGATGTTTTTCCACCTTTTAATTTTCTTACCATTATAATTGTCCTCCTGATATTTTTCTTTCTAACTAACAGTGATTATATCACAAACCACTATATTTTTTCAACTCTTTTCTACATCTTATATGGAAAAAAATAGATTGGTTCAAAAAATAACTCTTTCTCTTCCTCTAAAAGTGATAAATTTTTCCAAAAAGTTTTAAAAGGAATATATTGTTTTAACATCACATCAAGTTTTTCCTTTTCTACTATCTCCACTACTTCATAACTATCTATTTTTAATTCTTTTGCAAGAGAGGAAATAGCATTTTCAATACCACCAATTTCATCAACTAAGTCTATCTCTTTTCCCTCTTCTCCTAACCATACCTTTCCTTGAGCTATTGAGTGTACATACTCTCTATTTAAATTTCTTCCTTGAGCTACTACATCTAAAAATTCATTGTATACCTTTACACTAGAAGCATATATTTTTTCTCTATCTTTTTCATTGAAATCTTTAGTTAAAGAGAATAGGTCAGAATACTCTCCCTTTTTTACACTCTCCACATTTACATCTATTTTTTTCATAAGCTCATTGAAGTTAGGAATAAGGCTAACAACTCCAATAGAACCAGTGATACTTTCGTTATCAGCAAATATTTTTTGCCCAGCACTAGCCATATAATATCCACCAGAAGCAGCTACTCCACCTATTGAGACATATATCGGTTTTATCTTATTAGCCTCTTGTAGCTTATGATGGATAAGATTAGAAGCAAGAGCTGAGCCACCTGGAGAATTAAGTCTTAAAACTATTCCTTTTATATTGGGATTTTTTAAAGCTTTGTCAATTTCAGAATTGATTTTTCCAGGAGTAATAGAGTTTCCAATTCCTCCTCTCTCTCCATCTAGTAAGATATTACCTTCAGCATATATGATAGCTATTTTATTTTGAGAGTGTAGAATACTCTCTTGGTATTTTTCGATAGGAATTAATCTTTCACTTCCTATTATATCTTTTATTTGAGATTCATAAACTTTTTCATCTATCATATTAAATTTTTCCATTTGATATGGTTCAGAAAATACAAAATCTCCAGCTAGTATTCTATTATTAATTAAATTTTTATTAATCTTTCTCTTTTCAACTATTTTATTTAGAAAGTTATTATAAATCCTATCTTGTAATCTTATAATATTTTCCCTATACTCTTGTGACATCTGATTTTTAGTAAAATTCTCTCCATAAGATTTATAATCTCCCACATGTATTACATTAAATTTTATTCCTAACTTATCAGCCAATCCCTTATAGTAAGCTAATTCATTATAATATCCAGTAATATTTACATTAGCACTCATAGTAGGAGGCATAATTATTTTATCAGAAGCAAGAGCAAGAGAGTAATTTCTATTATTCATATTATTAGCATAGGCAAGAACCATCTTGTTATTTTTTCTAAGCTCTTCTAATTTGCCACTTAGCTCCTCAATTTGTCCTCTATCCAATGTCATATTATCCAGTTTTAGTAAAACTCCTTTTACTTTATTATCATTTTTAATAGAGTTTAGTTTTATTAAAAGAGAATAAAAATTAATCTCCCCTTCAATTAAAAATTTAGGTAATCCCTCTAACTTTTCTTTGTACTCTTTCCCTAAATCTACTACTACAACACTATTTTCTTTCAATACTATTGTTTCATCTTTAGAGGAGTATTTGAGAATAGCTCCAATTACTCCAACTATTAAAATTAAAAATAGAGAAAATTTAATTATAAAAGAGAAGACTTCCTTTATAATAAATAAAATTGTTCCTAAAACTATTTTTTTAAAAAAAGTAAATATTTTCATAATAATTACCACCTTTTATTTTATCTTCATTAAATGATACCATATTTTAGAATATAGTCAAGTTAGATGAAATTTAGAAAATAAAATTATATTTTCTTTTTATTTATATAAAAGTGTTATATAATCATATTAGAATAGAATATTGAGGGAGGTTTTTATGAGATATTTAGGAGAGATTTTTGCACTTATTACAGCACTTGGTTGGGCTTTAAGTTCACTCTTTTTTGAACAAGCTTCTAAAAAAGCTGATAGTATTTCAGTAAATGTAATTAGATTAGTAATGGGAATTATATTTTTAGGAATATTTACTTGTATAGATAGAGGAGTTATCTTACCAGTGGATGCTACATCTTATAATTGGAAAATATTGGGGATATCTGGATTGATAGGATTATTTTTTGGAGATATGTTTTTATACGAAGCCTATGTTATGATAGGGGCTAGAATATGTATGTTATTTATGACAATGACTCCACTTGTAGTAGGAATATTTGGTTATCTTTTTTTAGGGGAAGCATTGACATTGATTCAAATTGTAGCTATGTTAATAACTTGTAGTGGAGTACTATTAGTAGTAATCAAACCTAAAAATAAAAATGATGAGAAAAAATTATCATCAAAAGGGATACTATTTATCTGCATAGCTACAATTTTAGAAGCAACAGGAATAGTATTTACTAAGATGGGTTCAATGGGATATGACCCGAGTTCATCTACTCAGATAAGAATGATTTGTGCTTTAGGTGTCTTTATAATTTTTCTTACTTACAAAAGATTGTGGAAAAAAGTTTTTAATGTGTTGAGGGATAGGAAAGTTATATTACTAATAATAGGTGGAACTATTACAGCTACAGCTGGAATAACTTTTTTAGTAGCAGCTCTTAATTTAGGGAATGCTGGTATTATATCTACAATTTCTTCTACCAGCCCAATTCTTATAATTCCCATATCATATTTAATATTTAAAGAGAAGATAAAGATAAAAGAGATAATAGGAGCTTGTATCTCTGTTTTTGGGATAGCTCTATTTTTCTTATAATAAATTGGAGGATAAAATGAGATATTTTATGCATAATAAGGAGTTATCTCCTAAATTAGAAAAAAGAATAAAAGATTATTTTAGAAAAATTAGAAAATTAGAATTAGAAGTAAAATTTTTAAATAAGAACTATTATGGAATAATAGATGTAGAAAGTTTTAGATGGTTAAGTAATTTTGATTGCTTTAATTGTCTAACAAATTGTTGTGTACAATTTCCTTATGAGTTTAATAAAAAGGCAAGAGAAGTTATATTAGAAAATTTAAAAGAGTATGACTCCTTAACTAAAGCTATTTCTATAATGAAAGAAGAGGGAATGACAGAGAAAGAGATAAAAAGCTCTATAGAAAATGATGCTATGCTGATACCAAAAGAGTTTGAAAATAGTGTCTTTGATAGATGTACTTGTTCATGTGTGTATATTGATAAGAGTCTTTGTGCAATACATAAAATTTGTATAGATAAAGGGATGAGCTTAGGAGAGATTATTGATACTAAGCCATTATGGTGTTCTTTATATCCTTTAGAATTGATAATTGAAGAAGAAAATTTATATATTTTTGTTCCAACAAGTGGGAATAATTATCTTTCTATGAATGATTGTGATTTTCCATGCATGAATATAGAGAAAGAAAAATCTCCTTATTTTAGAAGAGAAAATCCTATTGGATTTCAATTAGATGAATATAAACCATTTATAGAAAATTATTATAATGTTCTTTCTTATATTTTTGGCGAAAAATTCTGTAAGAGTATATTAGAAAGTTTGAATATAAAAATAAATAAAGATATAGATGAACAGTATATTAAGAAAAAATAAAAAAGTCAAAAAACGATAAAGAAGCCCCTTCGGCCTCAGGACTTCTTTATACGTAGAAATTAAAATGTAATTTAAGGAAATGTCTTATGACAATATTATTATAGCATATAATTTGATATTGTCAATAAATATTTTGTAATTCTAAATATTTTTTATGTAAGATATAAGATTAAATATATTTAAAAGATATAAAAAATATATTGTACAAGAAGTATAAACTAGAGTATACTAATAAAAAAGTAAGATAGAGGTGCAAAGGACAAGAGTAAAAATATCTAGCTTGGCAGGCGTTATGATATTTTGAAAGGGGAATTTGCCGAAATAAAAGAGAGAGCTGAACTCTTTTGTTGGCAGTGTGGAGAATATCTACAATGTTGTCATTGAAAAATTTCAATGGAGAGCTATCTGTGAAAACTATAGAGGGATTGATTTATCTTTTTTGTAATTTATCACAGTTGAGTCAGCTGTGATTTTTTTATTTTGCTAAAATTTTTAGGAGGTATAAAATATGATTAATGCAATTTGGTGTGGACTTATAGTGATAGGAATATTGGTGGGGATATTTACAGGAAATGTACAAGCAGTTACAGATTCGGCTATTGAATCAGCAGGTACAGCTGTAACTTTATCTTTAGAGATGATAGGGGTAATGGCTCTATGGCTTGGACTTATGAAGATAGCTGAAGAGGCAGGAATGGTAAAAGCAATGGGAAATTTAATGAAACCACTTTTAGTAAAATTATTTCCTGAGATACCAGCTGATCACCCGGCTATGGGAAGTATAGTAGCTAATATGGCAGCTAACTTTTTTGGATTAGGAAATGCAGCTACTCCACTTGGAATAAAGGCTATGCAAGAGTTACAACTTTTAAATGATAATAAAGATGAGGCATCAAATTCTATGGTAATGTTTTTAGCTATTAATACTTCATCTGTAACTTTAATTTCATCTAGTACAATAGCATATAGAGTAGCAGCTGGTTCAGCTAATGCTACTGAAATAATAGCTCCAACAATAGTAGCAACAATTATGTCAACAGCTGTAGCTATAATTTCCTGTAAGTTTTTAGAAAAGTTACCTAAATATAAAAGAGAAAAGATAGAAATAAAAAAATAAAAGTAAGAAAAAAGTTAGTTATTGAAATAATAAGAAATTTTTAGTAAAATTTAGGAGGAAGAAATATGTTCGTAAGAATAATGGAAAATATATCACTTTATGCCATACCTTTAATTATATTAGTAATAGTAGGATACGCTTATTTTGTAAAGAAAATAAAAGTTTATGAAGTATTTTGTGAAGGAGCAAAAGAGGGATTTAATACAGCTATTAGAATCATTCCTTTTTTAGTAGCTATGTTAGTGGCAATAGGTATTTTTAGGGCTTCTGGTTGTATAGATATTATGATGAAGATATTAGATCCAGTTTTCTCATTAATAGGAATGCCAGGAGAAGTGTTGCCAATGGCTATACTAAGACCTCTATCTGGAGGAGGAGCTACTGGAGTAATGAATGATTTAATGCTTACATATGGGCCAGATTCTTTAATAGGAAGAATAGCTTCTACTATGATGGGTTCAACAGAAACAACTTTCTATGTTCTTGCAGTATATTTTGGAGCAGTGAGCATAAGAAAAACAAGACATGCAGTAGCAGCTGGGCTATTAGCTGACTTAGCTGGACTTTTAACAGCTGTATGGATTTGTAGAATTATGTTTGCTTAAAAACTATAATTTGGAGAAGAGAATGAAAAAATTAAGAATACTTGTATTAGCTTTGGTTATTTTATCAAGTTGTACTAATAATGAGATAAAAGATACCACTATAAAAACTGAAAATAAAATAAAAGAAGAAGTAAGAACTGAAGAGGTAATAACTCCAAGTGAAATTTTAAAAAGCTTGGAACAAGAGATTGGTGTGAAAGAAGATATTGATGAAAATAGAGAAGAGATAGATGAAACAGCTTCAGAAAAGATTGAAAATACAGTTGAGGAAGATGTAATTAAAGAAAAAATAGAGGAGAAACAACCAGCTCAAAAAGAGGAGAAAAAAATATCTCTTCAGAAAAAATTGCCTCACTTAAAAGTAAGGGAGAAAAAGCAATAAAAAACTTTAGTAATCTAGAGATGTTAGAGTATAGTAATATTGGTATAGAGGTAAGAGAGATAGAGAGTGGAGAGATAATAGCTCAGTATAATAAAGGAGTTGTAATAACTCCAGCTTCTATAATGAAGGTAATTACTTCAGCTACTGCTTTAGAAGTTTTAGGGGCTGATACAAGATTAGAAACAAAAGTAGTATATGATGGGAAGATAGATGGAGAAGGGACTCTTACAGGAGACATATATATTATCGGTGGTGGAGATCCTACTTTAGGTTCTGATGGAATAAAAAAAGAGCAGACTGCTTTTATGACAGAGTGGATAAGTAAGGTAAAATCTTCTGGAATAAAAAAGATAAAGGGAGATATCATTGTAATAGATAATCTTTTTGGTTATGTAGGAGTAGAGGAAAAATGGTTGTGGGAAGATTTTGGTACTAACTATGGGCAAGGAACTTATGGAATAAGTGTATTTGATAATCTATACACTTTATACCTATCTTCAACTGATAAAAAAGTTAATATATTAGGAACAAAACCTGAGATTGATGGATTAAAATTTGAGAATAGATTGAAAATATCTCCTAGAGGCAGAAGAGATTTCTCAGTAAGAGGTTTACCTTTTGAGAATAAAAGAGTATTAAATGGAGAGGTTCCAGCTAATCTGAAAAAAATTGTAACAAAGAGTGATATTCCAAATCCAGCTTTATTTTTAGGACAATATTTTAAGAAAAGTTTAAAAAATTCAGGAGTATCAATTAGTGGAGATATAAAGACCTCAAGAAATAGTAATAAGAGACCAAAAAATCCTAAAACTTTAGCTATAACAAAATCAGCCACAATAGAAGAGATGGTAAGAGTATTACTAAAAAGAAGTGATAATCATTATACAGAGCATCTATATCAACTTTTAAAACTTAAGGATGTAAAAATTTCTGAATTTTGGAAAGAGAAAGGGATAGATACTAAAGCTTTAGTTATGCTTGATGGAAGTGGATTATCTCGTGGAGATTATGTATCAGCTAGTATCTTAACAGATATATTAGCTTATATGAATGAAAACTACCCAGAGTTTGAAAAATTACTTCCAAGAGGTGGATATGAGGGAACTGTTTCAGATTTTTTAGAACCTAAAGTTTTTGATGGTATAGTAAGAGTAAAAAGTGGAAGTATGAGTGGAATACAATCTTATACTGGATATGTAGAAAAAGATGGAACGAAATTAGCTTTTACAATAATTGTAAACCATTGGAATGGAAGTAGAAATAGATTAAAAGATGAAATGGAGAAATTTATCAATAACTTATTTTAGGAGCAAGAGATGTTAGGAAAAGTTTTAAAAAAAGGGGATACTATTGGAATAATAGCTCCTGCTAGTTGCAGTAGTTATGAAAAAGTATTAGAAGCTAAGAAAAATATAGGGAATATGGGGTATAAAGTAGTATTAGGAGAGTGTACACAAAAACAGTGGTACTCTTATGCTGGAGAAGATGAAGAAAGAGCAAGAGAGATAAATAACTTTTTTTCTGATAAAGCTATTGATGCTATTCTCTGTATGAGAGGAGGTTATGGGTGTAATAGACTTATAGAACTTATAGATTTTGAAATAATAAAAAATAATCCTAAAATCTTTGTAGGATATAGTGATATTACAACTTTACATATGGCAATAAATGAAAAAACAGGATTGGTAACTTTTCATGGACCTATGGCAGTAAGTAATTTTACTGGAGATTATAATATAGATACATATAATAATTTTATTGAAATTTTATCTAATCCTTTAGATCAAAGAGTAATAAATAATTTTTCTAAAGAGTTAGAGGTAATAAGCGGAGGAAAAGCTAAAGGAAAGTTAGTAGGAGGGAATTTAGCAACTCTTGTAGCTACTCTTGGAACAAAATATGACTTAGATTATAGAGGAAAAATACTTTTTCTTGAAGAGATAGGAGAAAAAACTTATAAGGTAGATAGATTTTTAAATCAATTGAAGAAACATGGAGTTTTTGAAAAGATAGAGGGAATTGTTTTAGGAGATTTTAAAAATTGTCCTCCAGATTCAGAAAAAGATATGTCACTAATAGAAGTTTTTCAAGACTATTTTAGAGATTTAAAGAAACCAGTGATATATAATTTAGAGAGTGGGCATAGTGAGCCTATGCTAACTCTTCCACTTGGAGCTATGTGTGGAATAGATAGTTATGAGAAAAAAATTACAATACTAGAGAAGGTAGTTAAATAAAATTTATAGTTTAAGGGATATTACAAAATTTTAAGTTGTAATATCCCTTTTATATTAAATATTTATTTTTATTTGATAAATAAATTCTAAAAATGTGAATAATAATTTTTTAAAAACATAATAAAATTTATATTTAAATAAAAAAATATGAACAAAAAATAAAAATAATTGATAGATAGGAAGTGAGGAATAAAGTTGTTATAATCTTATTTAGATAGAATTTCTATAAGCCTGCCATTATAAAATAGAAATTTAAAAAAATATTGAATTAAAACAAAAAAAGTATTAAAATAAAAGGGTTAAATAATAAAAATCTGGAGGGGTTTCATGAAAAAGGAAACTGTGGCAGATAATCTTAAACTTTTACAAAAAGGAAGTGGAAAGTTATATCTGCTATGTATTATTGTGGGAGCTTTGACAGGATTTATAGTTTCTCTGTATAGATGGGCACTTAACTATGCTAATCATTTTAGAGAATTTATAGTAAAAAATTCTTTGTCAGAAGGAACACTAACTATTTTTTTTATTTGGATATCTTTTATTTTAATTGGACTTATTGTAGACTATATTTCAAAAAAATATCCGAAAATTTCAGGGAGTGGAATACCACAAGTAAAAGGGATACTTTTAAGAAAGTTAGACTATGTAAATTGGCTTCAAGAGTTAATAGCTAAATTTATAGCTGGGCTTATGAGTATAGGAGCTGGACTTTCATTAGGAAGAGAGGGACCTTCTGTACAGCTAGGTTCATATATAGGTTTTGGGATTACCAAAATTTTTAAAAGAGATAGTATTGAGAAAAAATATTTAGTAACAAGTGGTTCTAGTGCTGGGCTTGCTGGTGCTTTTGGGGCACCTCTTTCAGGAGTAATGTTTGCTTTGGAAGAGTTACATAAATATATTTCAGCAAAACTTTTGATTTGTACATTTCTAGCAAGTATAGCTTCTGATTTTGTAGGAAGACGTATGTTTGGAATGGAGACATCTTTTAATTTAATAGCTAATTATCCTAAAAATATAAATCCTTATTATCAATTTATCCTTTATATAATTTTAGGAATAGTAATAGCTTTCTTTGGTAAATTATTTACTTTAACTTTAATTAAAGTACAAGATAAATTTAAAGAATTAAAAATTTCAAGATGGATAAAAATATCTTTTGTAATGTCTACTTCACTACTATTTTGTTATTTTTTACCAGAAGTAACAGGGGGTGGACATGAGTTAGTTGAGGAGATGGCTGGAGGAAATAGAACAATACAATTATTGATTATAATTTTTCTAGCAAAACTTTTTTTTACTGCTCTATGTTATGCAACTGGATTTGCTGGTGGAATATTTTTACCAATGTTAGTATTAGGAGCTATTATAGGGAAAATTTATGGACTAACATTTATTAAATATTTAGGTGTTGGATTAGATTTTGTTCCTCATTTTATGGTGCTAGGAATGGCTGGATATTTTGTTGCCGTAGTAAGAGCACCTATTACAGGGGCTGTTCTCATATTAGAGATGACAGGAAATTTTGACCATTTACTTGCGTTGGTTACAGTATCAGTAGTAGCTTACTATGTAACAGAGCTTTTAGGATTAGAGCCTATCTATGAAATTTTATTTAAACGTATGCCAAAAGATACTCCTATGAAGGAGGAAGATTCTGGAAAGAAGACAATAATAACAGTACCTGTGATGGCTGAATCTGAATTAGATGGCAAAACTATTTCTGAGATAAAATGGGCTGAAGATGTTTTAGTGGTAGCAATATGTAGAAATGAACATGAGATAATTCCTAAAGGAAATAGTGTGATAGAGAGTGGAGATGTTCTTACACTATTACTTCCAGAAGCTAAGGTATATGAAATGAAAGAACTATTATATAAACAAGGTGGGAACTAATTATTCCCACCTTTTATATTATTTTAGTAAATTTATAAAAAAGTTATAATAGCAGCATTAAAAAAATCTATAAATAAAGCTCCAACTATAGGAATAACAAAGAAAGCTTTTGGTGAAGGAAGATACTTTTCAGTAAGAGCTTCCATATTAGCTAGAGCTTTTGGAGTAGTCCCAAACCCGCAACCGCAGTGTCCACCAGTCATAATTGCAGCATCATAATCTTTTCCAGTAAGGGTAAAGGTTATAAAATAGGCAAAGACTCCCATAAGAATAGTTTGTCCAATTAACATAATAATTAAAGGTAGAGCTAATTCTTTTAGCTCCCATAATTTAAAATTCATAAGTATCATTGATAAAAACATAGTAAGTGTAAAGTTCCCAATAACAGAGACTACTTCTAAATCAATAGAAAATAATTTAGTTTCATCAGCTAAATTTCTCATAATTGAAGCAGCAAACATAGTACCAATATATGGAGGTAAAATTAGCCCTAAACTATTTAAAAAGTTTGATATTAAACTACCTATTCCCATAGCAATAATAATTTGAAATCCAGTAGGGACAACATTTTTTAATTCTAAAGTAACAGACTTATCATCAAATGATTGAAACTCTTCTAAAGTAACTCTTTTTTGAATAAGATTTTTCTTTTCTATAAGTCTTTTACAAATAGGACCAGCAATTATACTTCCAGCGATAAGAGCATAAGTAGCTGTTGCCATAGCTACCATTGTAGCTCCAGGGGTTCCAAAGCTTTCCATAATTGGACCAAAAGCTCCTGCTGTACCAGGTCCACCTGTAGTAGCTAGAGAGCCTGTAGCAAGACCTATCATTGGACTAACTCCTAAAATTTTTGCCATTCCTACTCCAACAACATTTTGCAAAATGGCAAGAAGAATAGCAGCTATTAAAAACATTAGAACAGGAAGACCAGCTTTTTTAAGAAGTTTTATGCTAGCAGAAAAACCAACAGTAGTAAAAAATGCTATCATAAAAATATCTTTAATAGAGTCTTCAAAAATAAAAGAAAAACTTCCAGTTTCATGTCCTAATAAGATAAAGAAAGAGAATAAAGTTCCTCCAGTAACTGCATCTGGAATACAATTATTTTTAAGAAATTTAAATTTATTATTTAAAAACTTTCCAAGATAAAATACTATAACTGCTAAAGCCATAGTTTGTATAGTTGAAAAATGGACAATCATAAAAACCTCCTACAATTATTTATATTATAAATAAAAAATATCTATTATTAAAATACATATAAAATATATCATATAGTATTGTAATATTACAAATATAAAAAATAAATAATTATTATATTTTTATTTTAAAAATATTAATATAATAAAAAATGTAATAAAAAAGAAATAAAAGTAATAAAAATAACCACAATAAGTTTTTGATAAATTGTAGAAAAAAAATAATTTTTTAGTTAAAATATTTAAAAGAATAGAGTATAATATAATTAACTTATAAAATAATATGGAGGAAACAACTATGGAAAAAAATTATTTAGATTATTACAAAATGTGGTTAGAATCAAAAAATATAACTGAAGAAGATAGAAAAGAACTTTTAGAAATAAAAGATGATGATAAAGAGATTGAAAATAGATTTTATACAGATTTAAGTTTTGGAACTGCTGGAATGAGAGGAGTAAGAGGAGTAGGAAGAAATAGAATCAATAACTACAATATCAGAAAAGCAACTCAAGGATTAGCTAACTATATTCTAGCAACAACTGGAGAAGAGGGAGCAAAAAGAGGAGTAGCTATAGCTTATGATTGTAGAATAGGTTCTACTGAATATGCTTTAAATACAGCTCTTGTACTTGCAGGAAATGGAATAAAGGCATATCTATTTGAATCTCTAAGATCAACACCAGAGCTATCATTTGCAACTAGAGAGTTAAAAGCTCAAGCAGGTGTAATGGTAACAGCTTCTCATAACCCTCAAGAGTACAATGGATATAAAGTATATTGGGAAGATGGGGCTCAAATAGTTGAACCACAAGCTAGTGGAGTAGTAAATGCTGTAAACTCAGTAGATATTTTCAATGATATAAAAATGATAACAGAAGAGGAAGCAAAAGCTAAAGGATTATTAGAATATATAGGAAAAGCAGTTGATGATAGATTTATAGAAGAAGTAGAAAAACAAGCTATAAATAGAGATTTGCCAAATAAAAAAGATTTTAAAATAGTTTATTCTCCATTACATGGAACAGGAAGAGTAGCTGTTCAAAGAGTTTTAAAAGAGATGGGATATGAATCTGTGTACACAGTGCCTGAGCAAGAGATGCCAGATGGAATGTTCCCAACTTGTTCATATGCTAACCCAGAAGATAAGTCAGTATTTAAATTAAGTACAGAGTTAGCTGATAAAATAGGAGCAAATATTTGTTTAGCTAATGATCCAGATGCTGATAGAACAGGTATAGCTATAAAAGATGATAATGGAAATTGGTATTATCCTAATGGAAACCAATTAGGAATTTTATTAATGAATTATTTATTAGAGATGAATAAAAATCTTCCAGCTAATGGAGCAGTAATATCTACAATAGTTTCTACTCCTATGTTAGATGTAATAGCTAAAGATAAGAATGTAAAATTATACAGAACTTTAACAGGATTTAAATATATAGGGGAAAAGATTAGACAGTTTGAAAATAAAGAATTAGATGGAACATATTTGTTTGGATTTGAAGAGTCTATTGGATACTTAGTAGGAACACATGTAAGAGATAAGGATGCTGTGGTATCTTCGTTATTAATTACAGAGATGGCATGCTATTATGATAGTATAGGTTCTACTCTTTATAAAGAATTAAATAAACTATATGAAAAATATGGTTGGTATAAAGAAGAGACAGTTTCTATAACTAAGACAGGAAAATCTGGATTAGAAGAAATTGGAAAAATAATGGAAAATATGAGAAAGAAAGAGCATACAGAAATCTGTGGTAAAAAAGTAGTAGTGTGTAGAGATTATAAATTACAAGTAGAAAAAGATTGTGTAACAGGGGAAACTAGAAAAATAGATTTACCAAAATCTGATGTTATTCAATTTGTATTAGAAGATAAAACTTATATTACTGTTAGACCATCAGGAACAGAGCCAAAAATCAAATATTATTTATGTGTAGTAGGTTCGGGAGATAAAGAGGCAAATGAAAAATTAGCATATGTAAAATCTGAGTTTTTAAAATATGTAGATACTCTATAAGAAGTAATACAGGAGGAAAAATGGTAGATGGAATATATATACATATTCCTTTCTGCATGAATAAATGTAATTATTGTGATTTTTTATCTTTTAAATCTAATGAAGAAGAAAGAAAAAAATATGTAGATTACATTTTAAAAGAGATAGACTTATATCCTAAATATGAGTATGATACAGTTTATTTGGGAGGGGGAACTCCCTCCCTTTTAAATTGTGAAGATGTAGAGAGGATAATAAAAAAATTAAATATAAAAGCTGGGGCAGAGATTACTTTAGAAGTAAATCCTAAAACTGTAAATTTAGAAAAGTTAAAAGGCTTTAAAAAAGCTGGAATAAATAGAGTAAGCATAGGAATACAGACATTTGATGAAAAAATGTTACAAGTTTTAGGAAGAATGCATAACTCCAATGAAGGTATTGAAACTTATTATCAAGCTAGAGAGGCTGGTTTTGATAATATTAGCTTAGATTTAATGTTTTCACTCCCTAATCAAAGCATAGAAAAAGTAAAACAGGATTTAGAAAGATTGTTAGAGCTAAGATCTGAACATTTTTCTATATACTCACTTATTTGGGAAGAGGGGACAGCTTTTTTTAAAAAATTAGAAGAGGAAGTATATAGAGAAACTGATAATGATTTAGAAGCTCAGATGTTTGAATATATAATAGATAGAGCTACTGAAGCTGGGTATATTCACTATGAGATATCTAATTTTTGTTTACCTAGCAAAGAGGCAAGGCATAATTCGAAATATTGGGAAAATAGAGAGTATTTAGGTATTGGATTAGGGGCTTCTGGTTATATTGGAGTAAAAAGATATAAAAATCAGGTGCAATTTTCTAAATATTATGATAATATAGAAAGAGGAATATTACCTATATTAGAAGAGGAGATAGTCACTGCTGAAACTAAAGAGGAATATAAGTATATGTTAGGTTTTAGATTGCTTAATAAAGGTGTGATTCCTAGTGGAAAATATTTAGAAAAATGTATCTCGTTAGAAGAGCAAGGTTTTCTAAAAAGAAATGGAGAGGCTTATATTTTAACTAGAAAAGGAATAATGCTTGCTAATGATGTTTTAGATGAGTTTATTTAAATGGAGTTGAGAAGAATGAGTAACATAAAAAATAATATTGAAGAGATTCAAAAAGATATAAAAGATTACTCTATTTATCCTGAAAAAATAAAGTTTATAGCTGTAACAAAATATGTAGATGCTGAAGTTATGAATAGTATATTAGATTGTGGAGTAAAAGTTTTTGGAGAGAACAAAGCCCAAGTTATCAAAGAGAAGTATGAAAAATATCTTTCTGAGGGAAGAAAAGATATAGAGTGGCACTTTATAGGTAATCTTCAAAAAAATAAGGTAAAATATATAGCTCCTTTTGTAAAGCTTATACACTCTGTAAATAAACTATCTCTTGCTCAAGAGATAGATAAGAGAGCACTACAAAATAATAGAGTGATAGATGTACTTTTAGAGATAAATATTGCTGGAGAAGAGAGTAAAGAGGGGTATGAATTAGAGGAGTTATACAAAGAATTACCTCAACTTTTAGAATTAAAAAATATAAATATAATAGGTCTTATGACTATGGCTCCTTTTGTAGATGATGAGGCTCTTGTTAGAGGTGTATTTAGAAGGCTTAGAGAGATTAAAGATGAGTTAAACAAAAAGACTTTCAATGGGAAACTTACAGAGCTTTCAATGGGAATGACAAATGATTATAAAATAGCATTAGAAGAGGGAGCTACTATTATAAGAGTAGGGAGAAAGATATATCAATAATATATTGTACAAGGAGGAATAATAATGAATAAAAATCCATTAGATAAAATAAAAGTTTTGTTTGGTTTAGATAATCCAGATGGAGCAGGAACAGATAGTGATATAGATTTTGAAGAGAGTGGAATAACTGATATAGAGATAGTAGAGAATAAAAATGAAGCTGAACCAGTGGTACAAAACCATATATTATCTAAGCAAAAAACAAAACAAGTATCAACTTTAGAAACTGAAATGGGAGGAACTAGTTATCAAACTATTTTCTTAGACCCTAAAACTTATTCAGATTGTAAAAAAATAGTTGATTATATAAGAGCGGATAAAATGGTCACTTTAAATTTAGAATACCTAGATGAACAAACTGCTGTAAGGCTTATGAATTTTTTATCTGGAGCTATGACTGTAAAAGATGCTAATTATCTTATGATAAGTAAAAAGGTTTATACTGTTGTACCTAAGAGTATGAAAGTATATTATGAGGATAAGAAGATTATAAGTCCAAAAATATTTAAAGGATTTGGAGAAGAGAGGTAATTGTGGAGAAAAAAAGAAGAGCGTTAGCACTATTTTCTGGGGGATTAGATAGTGCTTTAGCAATTAAAGTTATAAAGGATCAAGGGATTGATGTAATAGCATTGAATTTTGTATCACATTTTTTTGGTGGAAAAAATGAAAAAGCTGAAAAAATGGCTGAGCAATTGGGAATAAAAGTAGAGTATGTACATTTTGAAAAAAGACATACAGAAGTGGTAAAAAATCCTGTATATGGTAGAGGGAAAAATATGAATCCTTGTATAGATTGTCACTCTCTTATGTTTAAAGTTGCAGGAGAACTATTAGAAAAATATGATGCAGACTTTGTGATTTCTGGAGAGGTACTGGGGCAAAGACCTATGTCTCAAAACTCAGCTGCATTAGAAAAAGTAAAAAAACTTTCTGGGATGGATGAATTAATAGTAAGACCCCTATCTGCTAAATTATTACCACCAAGTAAACCAGAGTTAGAAGGATGGATAGATAGAGAAAAACTTTTAGATATTCAAGGGAGAAGTAGGCATATCCAAATGGAATTAATGGAAAAATATGGTTTAGTAGAATATCCTAGTCCAGGGGGAGGTTGTCTATTGACAGATCCAGCTTTTTCTGATAGACTATCTATATTGGAAAAAGATGGTTATCTTGAAGAGAAATACTCTTTTCTTTTTCACTTAATAAAGAAAAGCAGATTTTATAGACTAGAAAAAGGAAAATATTTATTTGTAGGAAGAGACCAAGAGGGAAATGAGAGAATAGCTAGCTATAAAGAGTTGGGAAGTTTTTATCTGTGTGGACATAGGGTTCCAGGACCACATATGTTAGGTTTTGGAGAGTTTAATGAAGAGGATATGAACTTAGTAAAAGAGCTATTTTCAAGATATTCTAAATGTAAAGGTAAAGAGGAGATAGAGGTAAGAATTAATGGACAGATCTCTAAAGTACCAGTAGTAGATGTAGAAAAAGTAGAAGAGTTTATGAAAAAATATCAAATAGTAGGATAGTAGAATTGTAGTAAAATATGTAAAGTAAGGCGACTGAATTAATTTAATTTGGAGTTATTCTTTTTATAGGACAATTCTAAGATTATTTATTTTAGTCGTTTTTTTATTATAATAATATTTAGTAAGGAGAAAAATTTTATGAATTGGTTTGAAAACTTAGTAAACATAATCAATGGAATTATGTGGAACAAAAATTTATTAGTAATACTTTTAGTAGTAAGTGGAATTATTTTTACTATTAGAACAAGGGGAGTACAATTTAGATTATTTGCTCATATGTGTCAACTTTTAACTGAAAAATCCAAGGCGGGAAAAGATGAAGTTTCTTCATTCCAAGCTTTTTGTATAAGTACAGCATCAAGAGTAGGAGTAGGAAATCTTGCTGGAGTAGTAGCAGCTGTATCAGTAGGAGGACCTGGGTCTGTATTTTGGATGTGGGTAGTAGCTTTACTTAACTCTTCAACAGCTTTTATTGAATCGACTATAGCTATACTATATAGAGAAAAAGATCCAAAAGGGGGATATAGAGGAGGAGCACCATACTTTTTAACAAAAGGACTTAATCAAAGGTGGCTAGGAATATTATTTGTAATCTTTGCTCTTATATGCTGGGGAGGAGTTTTCCAAGTAATCTCAAACTCTGTTACAGAATCTTTTAATACAGCTTTTGGAATTAACACAAGTATGACTTCTTTGATTTTAGTAATATTGTCTGCTGGAGTACTTTTTGGAAATAGAAATAAAATAGTAAAAGTTTTAGATAAGATGGTTCCTTTTATGGCAGCTTTATATTTAATAGTTGTTTTTTATATAATTGTAAAAAATATAGGACTTATGGGTACAACTATGGTAGATATATTTGAACATGCATTTGGAGTTAAACAATTTTTAGGAGGAACATTTGGTAGTGTTGTTATGGAAGGAGTAAAGAGAGGACTTTTCTCTAATGAAGCAGGGTCTGGTTCTGCTCCGTGTGCAGCAGCAGCAGCAGAAGTAGAACATCCAGCCAAACAAGGATTAATTCAAGCTCTAGGAGTATTAGTAGATACAGTTGTGATTTGTAGTGCTACAGCTTTTGTTATTTTATTATCTAAAGGACACGTACAAGAGGGATTAGGTGGAATGACTTTATTACAAGAAGCTTTTAGATACCATGTAGGAGAATGGGGAGTTGTTTTTACAGCGGTAATTTTATTCCTTTTCTCATTTAGTACAATTTTAGGTATTAGTTTCTATGCAAAACCTAATTTATATTTTCTATGTGAAAAAGAATGGCCACAAGAAGCTTTTAAAATATTTACACTGATTATGTTATACTGGGGAGGAGTTAGACAAAATTTCTTAGTATGGAGTTTAGCTGATTTAGGATTAGGACTTATGACAATAGTAAATATGATTGGAGTATTTCCTCTAGTTTCAAAAGCTCTTGAGAGTTTAAAAGAGTATGAAGTTAAATTTTTTAATAAATAGTATAGAGTAAAAATAATATTTCGAAAGGCTATTATGGCATTGAGGTTATAATAGTCTTTTTTATTTAGAAAATAAATTTTAATTATATTAAATTTAAATTTAAAAAAAATAACAATTTCTTTTATTTAATAAAGAAATATGATACTATAAAATTAAGAAAAATATAAAAAATAAAACAAGAAGGTGAATTTTTTATGGGGTTTTTATCTACGAATGTTGAAAAACGTCGTGAAATGATTTTAAATGGAAATATTCTTAACACATTATTGTTTCTTTCTTTTCCAACTTTATTGATGGGGATGGTTCAATCTCTTATTCCTCTATCTGATGGATTATTTTTAAATAGAACCTCAGGATATTTAGTAGCTGCTGCTGTTGGATTTGGGCAACCTATTATAAATATAATAAATGCCTTATCTCAAGGACTGGGAGTTGCTTCTATGGCAATAGTTGGACAAATAAATGGAACAGGAGATTTGGAGGAAGTAAAAAAAGTTTCGACTCAGATAATGGTATTTTCTTTTATAATTGGATTAGTGGTGGCTCCCACATCAATTATTTTTGCTTCAGTGGTTTCTAAAAGTATTAGCCCAGAGATAGCTTATGATGTTTTTCTATACTTGAGCCTTTATGCTATTGTTATTCCAATGCTTTTTATGGCGGCTATTTTTAATGCTATAAAAAATGCAACTGGACAACCAGAGGCTACACTTATAAGAATGATAATTTTACTTTTATTAAAAATAATTTTTAATAGTATTTTTTTGGCTGTACTTCATTGGGGAGTTATTGGAGCGGTGATGGCGTCTCTTTGTTCTTATATAGTAATTGCAATTTGGATGTATTATGACCTTTTTATAAAAGAGAGTATGACAAAATTAGATTTGAGGGGTTTTAGTTTTGACTTTAAACTTTTAAAAAGGTTATTAAAATTAGCTCTTCCTACAATGTTAACATATTCTTTAATAAATTTTGGATTTTTCTTAATAAATATGGAAGTAGAAAGATATGGTGCTTATGTATTAACAGCACAAACAATAGCAAGTAATATTAATGCTATGTGTTTTAACTTACCATCTTCAATAGGAACAACAGTAACAACTATGGTAAGTATGAATATAGGAGCAAAAAAACCTAAAAACGCTAAAAAATCTTTCATATATGGTTGTAGGGTAAGCGTAATAATATCTTTAATTATAATTGTTTTATTTTTACCAAGTAGTAATTATTTAGTTAGATTATTTCAAGATAATGAAACAATAGTAAACTTAGCAGACCACTCATTAAAAATATATACATTTTCAATTATAGGATTTGGAATATATATGGTATCTCAAGGAGCTTTTATAGGATTAGGAAGAACAAGATTACCATTATTTATGGGAATTTTAAGAGTTTGGTTTATAAGATACATATTTATTCTTATAACAAAAAGATGGCTAGGAGTAGATTCTGTTTTCTGGGGAAATCTTGTATCTAACTATATAGCTGGTTTTTTATTTTATTATATTGTGACAAAAACACCTTGGAAGTCAGTATTAAAAAGATAAAAAAAGGAGCTGTAACAATTTGTTAACAGCTCCTAATTTTTTTAATCTTTTAAGAGTTTACAATTATGATATTCGTTTTTAGAAGAATTTTTATAAGTACAAGTACCAGTTATTTTTTTACATTTAATAGATATATATCCATTGTAATCTATTCCAATAGAGTGTTCACACTCAAGAACAGGATAATCTTTTAAATATTTCTCTTTTTCAGTTTTACTAATCAAGTATTTTTCCATGATATTCTCCTATTATTTTTTATATATTGTTCTACCATCAGCTTGATTATTACAAACAAGTGTAATTTCAGCTACATGTACATTGGCTGGTAAATTAGCAATATAAGCTACAGTTTCAGCTATATCATCAGGAGTAAGAGGTTCTATTCCTTGATAAACTTTTTTAGCTCTTTCTACGTCTCCTTTAAATCTAACTAAACTGAAATCTGTTTCAACAAGTCCAGGTTTTACATCAGTTACTTTTATCTTAGTATCAACTAAATCAATTCTAAGTCCATCTGATAATATTTTTACAGCTGCTTTAGTAGCACAATAAACAGCTCCACCAGCATAAGCTGCGTCTCCAGCAACTGAACCCATATTGATAATAGTTGTAGGAACATCTCTTTCTATCATATGTGGAACTATAGCATTAGTAACATAAAGAAGCCCTTTTATATTTGTATCTATGACAGTAGAAATATCTTCTGATGAATTTAAATAAAGCTTATCTAACCCATATGCTAATCCAGCATTATTGATAAGTATATCAATATCTTTCCATTCAGTAGGAAGATTAGCTATTTTTTCAGCTACTTCTTGAGCATTTCTTACATCTAGTTGAAGTGGTAAAACTTTAACAGAATAATTTTTTTCCAATTCATTTTTTAATTCATTTAAAAGATGCTCTCTTCTTCCAGTGATAATGACATTCATTCCTAATTTAGCTAAAGATATAGCACAAGATTTTCCTATTCCACTAGTTGCTCCTGTAATAAAAGCTATTTTTCCCACTACTCTACTTTCATTGTACATAATATCACTCCCTTTATTTTAACTTTCGATATAGGCTTTTTTTATTTTTTCAGCAGTGTCATACATATTGCTGTTAATATCAATTTTTATGCTAAAATCACTAGATATTTTGTAAAGTAATTCTCTTTTTTGATATAATTCTTGAATTTTTTCAAACATATTATCAACATTTAGAAGAGGACGAGTTTTACTATTTTTTACTCTTTCATAGATACACTCTATTGTACAATCAAGATAAACAATAAATGAAGTTTCTTTAAGATTTTTAATATTTTCATTATCTATGATAACTCCACCACCAGTGGCTATAACAATATTATTATTGAGAGATTCCTCTAAAACAATTTCCCTTTCTAATTTTCTAAAATATTGTTCACCTTTTTCAGAAAAAATTTCTGGAATAGTTTTTTTTTCTCTAGCTGCAATAAGTTTATCTATATCAATAAATTTCATATCCATATATTTAGCAAGTATTCTTCCTATGGTACTTTTCCCACTTCCCATAAATCCTATCAGTGCAATATTATCTTTCATTTTTCCTCCTCAAAGATATTATAACATGTAAACTAAGCAAATAAAAGAAAGAAATTTTATATTTTTTAAAAATTATGTTGATTTTATTTTAAACTTAAAGTATAATTTTATTGAACTAAACATTTTAATTATATATTTTTAGTTCAAAAAAAGAATGAAAAAAATGGTGTTTAGGAGGAAGTATGGAGAAAGGAAAAAGTGTAAAAAAAGGATTTGTTAACAAATTTCTAGATTTTATTGAAGTAGGAGGAAATAAACTTCCACATCCAGTAACTCTATTTTTCTTATTTTGTGTGGCTATTATTTTAATTTCTGGAATAGCAGCAAAAATGGGAGCATCAGTTACTTATGAAGCTTTAAATAAAGCAACTGGAAATTTTGAAGAAACAACAGTTAAAGTAAAATCTCTAATGACAGGTGATGGAATTAGATATATATTTAACTCTATGATTAAAAACTTTACTGGTTTTGCACCATTAGGAACAGTTTTAATAGGGGTTATAGGTATTGGAGTATGTGAAGGTAGTGGACTTATGTCAGCTCTTATTAAAAAAATAGTAACTTCTACACCTAAAAGAGCTATCACAGCTGTTGTTGTTTTTGCTGGAGTTATGTCAAATATTGCTTCAGATGCAGGTTATGTTGTATTAGTTCCATTAGGAGCAGTAATATTTTTATCATTTGGAAGACATCCGCTTGCAGGACTTGCAGCAGCATTTGCAGGAGTATCTGGTGGATTTTCAGCTAATCTTTTATTAGGAACAACAGATCCATTACTAGGAGGAATTACTACAGAGGCAGCAAGATTATTAGATCATAACTATTTTGTAGATGCTACAGCTAACTACTATTTTATGTTTGTTTCAACATTTTTAATTACAGCATTTGGAACATTTATAACTGAAAAAATTATTGAACCAAGATTAGGAAAATATGAAGGTGAAAATGAAATAGATATGACTACTATTTCTGAAGAGGAGAAAAAAGGATTAAAAGCAGCTTTTCTTGTAATGATAATATTTGTTGCTATAATGGCTTTTTGTACTATTCCATCAAATGCAGTATTTAGAGAAAATGGGACACTTAAAGCTTGGACATCAAATGGACTTATTACTTCGATGATGTTATTTTTCTTATTACCTGGTATTGTTTATGGATATGTAGCAGGAACTATAAAAAGTGATAAAGATGTAGCTAAATTAATGGCTAAGGCGTTAGCTGGTATGGGTGGATATATGGCTATTGTATTTACAGCATCTCAGTTTATAGCATATTTTGGATATACAAATTTAGGAACAGTAATTGCTGTAAGTGGAGCATCTGCTCTTAAGTCTATTGGATTTACAGGACTGCCATTAATAGTAGCATTTGTATTTTTAACAGGATTTATTAATCTGTTTATGGGTTCAGCTTCAGCAAAATGGGCAATTATGGCTCCAGTATTTGTACCTATGCTTATGCAATTAGGATATACTCCAGAATTTACTCAATTAGCATATAGAATAGGGGATTCATCTACAAATATAATTTCTCCACTTATGTCTTATTTTGCTATGGCAGTAGCATTTATGCAAAAGTATAAAAAAGATGGCGGAATGGGAACTCTTATTTCTTTGATGTTGCCATATTCAATGTGTTTCTTAATTGGATGGACAATGCTTATGATAGTTTGGTTCTTAATAGGTTTACCAATAGGACCAGGAATTTCTATCCACCTATAATATAAACTAATTTAAAAGGAGAAGTTAAGTTACTTCTCCTTTTTATTTAATTACAAAGTTAATGCTAAAGCTCCTAATAATCCAGCGTTATCTCCTAACTTTGGATATACTATATAATTATCTATATTTTCAAGAATTTCTTTTGTCTGAACATATCCTTTTAGTAACTCTATTACATTTGCTCTAATTTTTGGGAAAAGTTGAGATTGTTTCATTACTCCACCACCTAAAATTATTTTTTCTGGAGATAAAGTAAGAATGAAATTAACTAATCCTTGAGCTATATAGTAAGCTTCTATATCCCATGCAACATGGTCTAATGGTAACTCATGTCCTTTTACTCCCCATCTAGCTTCAATAGCTGGACCTGCAGCCATTCCCTCTAAACAATCTTTATGGAAAGGACATTTTCCTTCGTATTTATCTTTGGGATGTCTTTTGACTAAGATGTGCCCCATCTCAGGGTGTAACATTCCATGAACTAGTTTTCCAGAAACTAAAGCTCCACCACCTATTCCTGTTCCTATAGTCATATATAAGCAGTTATCTAATCCTTTAGCTGCTCCCCATGTAGCTTCTCCTAAAGCAGCTCCATTAACATCTGTATCAAAGAACATAGGTATATCAAAATATTTTTTTAAATATCCTACTACATCACAGTCTGTCCAAGCTAATTTTGGAGTCTTAGTTATGTACCCAAAAGTTTTAGATTTAGGATTTACATCAATTGGTCCAAAAGAACCTATTCCAAGTCTTTCTATATTTTTATCTTTGAAAAATTCTACTACTTTTGCTAAAGTAATTTCAGGTGTTTCAGTAGGAAAACTTATCCTTTCAAGTATCTCTCCCTTTTCATTACCAACACCACAAACAAATTTTGTCCCACCAGCTTCAATTGCACCTATTATCATCTCTTTCTCCTTTATTTTAATATAATAATATCTACTATCATACAATTTTTAATTTGAAATTTCAATTTTTTTTATCTCATAGCCTTTAAATTTTTTTAGTTTATATTCTCCGTTAAGATTTACTTTATTTTCTAAAATTTTACAATAACATCTGCTTGTAAAAACTTCTTCTCCGTAATTAATAAAAATCTCAATGGAACTATTATCTAAAAATATATTTAAGTTTTCTAGTTTTTCTAATTTTACACTTCTCTCATCTCTTCCCAAGCCACATTTTTTAAGATTTAAAGTTAAAATTCCATCATTGTATATAAGTTTTATACTTTCTCTTAAAATAATTTCAATTTTTTTACAACTTTCAAATTCAAAGATTAACTCTACATTTTCATAATTAGCTATCTCTTTTTGTTCAACTCTTAATTTTTTAAACTCCTCTAAAGGAATTTGAATTATTTTTCCATTTTTTACTTTTAATTCTCTAGGAAGAGTTAAAGCATGTTGCCAACCATTTTTCACTGTTTCCTCATTAGTATATTCTGCATCAGGTATTCCCATCCAACCTATTAATATTTTTCTTCCTTTTTCATCAGTGAAAGTTTGAGGAGCATATATATCAAAACCTCTATCTAATTCTATAAATTTTCCTAAAGTATACTCTCTTTCCTTAAAATTTATATCTACAGGAAAATATCCACATTGGTAGATGTTAGCATAGTCTATTCCAATTTGTTCTACTCCTTGAGGGCAACAGATTAAAAACATCTTTCCAGAGATCTCTATTAAATTAGGGCACTCCCACATATATCCAAACTTTTCTTGTGAATCTATTCTCATATGGTAAGACCAGTTCTCTAAATCTTTTGAACTATATATTAAGACACAACCTCTATCTTCTAAATCTCTTGCTCCTAATACCATATAAAAAACTCCATCTCTCTCTATTATTTGAGGGTCTCTTACATGGCAACTCATATTAGGGTAGTCACTATTTTTTAAAATTGTTCTTTTCTCATCGTAGGTAAATCCATCTTTAGATCTTATCATTATGGTATTTTGCTCTCTTCCAGCAGAGATATAATCATATTTTTTATCAGTGTATTTTACATTACCTGTATAATAAAAATAGATTTCATCATCTTTTATAAAAGCTGAACCACTATATACCCCATCTCTATCATCTTTTATATCTGAAAAAAGAAATGGTTCATACTCTTTGTAAGTTACCCAATCTTCTGTTGTATAATGTCCCCATAGCTTCATACCCCAAGTAGCATCAAAAGGTGTATATTGATAATAAATATGATTTGTTCCTTTAAACTGACAAAGTCCATTTGGATCATTTAGCCAACCACTAGGTGGAATTAGATGAAAGTTAAGTAAATATCTATCTCTACTCATCATCTCTTGTAGTTTTTTCTGTTCATCTAAACGATTTATATACTCTTTTTTATCCATTCTTACCTCAAATTAATTTTTCTTAACTAAAATTTTTGTTACTCCCATAGCTACTCCCATACCTATAACTATCATAGCTAAATAACCAAATAGATTGTTTCCTAAATAAGCAGGAATAGCTGGTATAAATGTTACTCCCATAACAGAAGGTGCTACATTAAATAGCATAGCAAACATTCCTGCAACTGCTCCACCTATCATACCTGATATAAATACTTTTAAATTTGTTAAAGTTACTCCAAATAGTAATGGTTCTGTTATTCCAAAGAAACAAGGAACTATTGAAGAGAATTTTAAAGCTCTCTCTTCCTTATTTTTTATACTCATAGTGTAAGCAATAGCTGCTCCAGCTTGTCCAGCCATAGATGCTGTAATAAGAGCGTTCATTGGATTTATTCCTTCACTAGCTAAATAACTTGTTTCAATTAACATAAGTGAGTGATGTAAACCAGTTACAGTTAAAGCTTGTTGTACACCACCAAATATAGCTCCACCTATTCCAAATGGTAATCCTATTATACTTTGAATTCCAAACATAACTAAATCTTCTATTGTTGTGAAGATAGGTCCTACAACTAAGAAAGCTAATATCATTCCTATAACTATTGTCAAAAATGGAGTAAATACTAAATCTACTACACTTGGCATCCAAGATTTTACCCATTTTTCGATATATGATCCAACTATACCAACAATAAGAGCAGGGAGGATTGTACCTTGGAATCCTTCGATCCTAAAAATTCCCAATTGCAAAGGTTTTACAGCACCACTAGCAACTTCCCAAGCATTAGGTAACATAGGGGCTATCAACATAAGTCCTAAGACCATTCCTATTACAGGAGTTCCACCAAACCTCTTAAAAGTAGACCAAACTACAAGAGCAGGTAAAAATATAAATACTGTATCAGTTACAACTTGTGTCATAGTTAAAACTTCGGGAGAAAGTGTTACCCCTAATTGTAATACAAAACCTCTGAGTCCCATACAAAGTCCAGTAGCAACAAGTACTGGTATAAGCGGAATAAAAACATCTGCTAAAGCTCTTAATCCTTTTTGGAATGGATTTAAATTAGCATAAGCTTCCTGTTTTGCTCCCTCTGTCTTTATATCTCCCTGGGAATTTATAATAGCAAAAATTTTATTTACCTTTCCAGTTCCAATTATTATCTGGTGCTGACCAGATTGGAAAAAGTATCCCCCTATTCCTTGAATAGATTTTAAACCTTCTACTGAAACCTTGTCATTATCTTTGGCAACAATTCTAAGCCTAGTAGCACAATGTTCCATTACAGCTATATTTTCTTTTCCACCAATATTTTTTACAACTTCTTGTGCAATCTTATTAAAGTCCATACTTTCCTCCTCTTAATTTTTTTAAATTTATGAGTTCTTACTCCCAACTTTAAGGGAACGTTCCCATATATTTAAGATAATATATTTTTTTAAATTTGTCAATAATATTTTTCAAAATATTTCGTTAACAACTCTTATAGATCTTTTTTTACTATTTTAATACATAAATATTTTTTATTAGGGTTTTTGGAAAATTTACTGTATAATAGAAAATATAATATATTTATGTGAGGTTACAAATTTTTATGAGTAAAAAATTAACAATTTTAGATATAGCAAAACTTTCTGGTGTGGGAAAGAGTACTGTTTCGAGATTTTTTAATAATGGATATGTGAGTAATGAAGTTAGAGAAAAAATTCAAAGTGTCATTGATGAACAAGGATATGCCCCTAATCTTTTTGCTAGAGGGATTAAAACTAAAAATAATAAGTTTATAGGGGTTATTGTACCTTGTTTTGATTCAGCTACTACATCAACTATTTTAATGAATTTAGATACAAAATTAAGAGAAGAAGGATATATTCCACTTATTATAAATACTAATCACAATATTGAATTAGAAAAGGCAAATCTTGATAATCTTTGGCGCTTAAATGTTGAAGGAATAATTGTTTTAGCGACTCAAATTACTCCTGAACATAAAGTTTTTGTAAAAAGTAAAAAAGTTCCCATACTTTTTGTGGGTCAACACTGTAAAAAAGGGTACTCTATAATTAATGATGAAAATAAGGCAGGAAAAAAGATAGGAGAGAGAGTTTTAAAAGCAAGACCTAATAGTATTCTTTACATAGGAGTAGATGAAACTGATACAATGGTTGGAATAAATAGAAGAGATGCAGTATTTAAAGTTTTAAAAAAATCTTCTAATTTAGTTATTGAAGAGATTAAGAGTGATTTTTCTTTTGAAAAAACTGAGGAGTTAATATACGAGTATTTAAAAGTAAAAAAACCGGAATGTATAATTTCTGCTACTGATAATATGGCATTTGGAGCTATGAAAGCGATCTATAGACATGGATATAAAATTCCAGAAGATATATCTATTTTAGGTTTTGGTGGATATAAAATTTCAGATGTAGTTACTCCTAGACTGACAACAATAAAATATAACAATGAAATGACAGGAAAATTAGCTGCTGAAACTATAATAAAATTAATTAGAAATGAAGAAGTTCCTAAAATTCAAAAAATAGATTATGAGTTTTTAGATAGGGAGAGTGTAAAATAAATAAGTGGCTAGGAGTTCCTAACCACTTTTTTAATTGATTATTTTTTTAATAAAACTCTCATAATAAGGTCTCCAACCTTAACATCTTTTCCTTTTGCTACTACTTCTATTTTTTCAACAGCATCCATATTATTAATGATAACAGGAGTTTTTACAGATGGAGCTTTTTCTTTTATAAAAGCTAAATCATACTCTACTAACTTATCTCCAACTTTTACTGTGTCAGAAGTAGCAACTCTATTAAATCCTTCACCTTTTAAAGTAACAGTATCTATTCCAAAGTGAACTATCATTTCTAATCCATTTGGAGTTTCAAAGCTTACAGCATGGTTAGTTTCAAATATATCTATATCTCCAGCAACTGGTGCACAGATAACCCCTTCTGCAGGATCAATAGCACATCCATCTCCTACCATTTTTTGTGCAAAAGCATCATCAGGAACCTCTGATAAATCGATTACTTTACCATTTAATGGAGAGTAAATCTCAAACCATTCCTCATTGTTTTTTTTCTTAAAAAAATCAAATAATCCCATACGAATCCTCCCTATATTGAAATCAATATTGCAAATATATTATTTCATATTTTTTATAATAAATCAATTAATTTTTTTCTTTTTCTCGAAAAAAAATATTTTTAAAAATTTTGTATGAAAATAGTTGACAAAAAACTTTTTATGTTCTATAATCAAAATATAAAATAATTAGCACTCGATATGATGGAGTGCTAACAATTCGAAGGAGGTCGTTTTTTATGAATCAAAACAAATTTACTGAAAACTCATTACTTGCTTTACAAGAGGCTCAAACTCTTACTTTAAAAGCAAAACAACAATCTATAAAACCTGAGTTTCTAGCTTTGGCTCTCCTTAAAAATAATGAAGGGCTTATTCCTAGAATTATTGAAAAATTAGATTTAAATTTAAACTATATTATCGGACAGTTAGAAAATGAAATTTCAAAATTTTCAAGAATAGAGGGAAATAATTTAGGAGATGTAACTTTAGACCAAGGAACTCATAGAGTACTTATAGAAGCTGAAAGTATAATGGAGAAAATGGGAGATTCTTACATAAGTGTAGAACATCTTTTCTGGGCACTTATCAGACATCTACCTATATTAAAAAGATTAGGGCTTGATGAAAAGAAATATGAAGAGGCTGTAAAAGAGATAAGAGGAAACCAAAAGGTAGATTCTCAAAATCCAGAAGCTAATTATGAAGTGTTAGAAAAATATGCAAAAAACCTAGTTGAACTTGCAAGACAGGGTAAAATTGACCCTATCATAGGTAGAGATAGTGAGATAAGAAGAACTATTCAAATTATTTCGAGAAGAACTAAAAATAATCCTATATTAATAGGGGAACCTGGAGTAGGTAAAACTGCTATTGCTGAAGGACTTGCTCAAAGAATTTTAAATGGAGATGTACCTGAATCACTAAAAGGAAAAACTATTTATTCTCTAGATATGGGGGCATTAATTGCTGGAGCAAAATTTAGAGGAGAGTTTGAAGAGAGACTAAAAGGTGTACTTAAAGAGGTAGAAAATTCAAATGGAAATATTATTCTATTTATAGATGAAATCCATACTATAGTAGGAGCAGGAAAAACTGATGGAGCTATGGATGCTGGTAATATTTTAAAACCTATGCTTGCTAGAGGAGAGGTAAGAGTAATAGGAGCAACTACTATTGATGAATACAGAAAATATATTGAGAAAGACCCAGCTCTTGAAAGAAGATTCCAAATTGTCTTAGTAAATGAACCAACTGTAGAAGATACTGTATCAATACTAAGAGGACTTAAAGAAAAATTTGAAATGTATCACGGAGTTAGAATATCAGATGGAGCTATTGTAGCTGCTGCTACTTTGAGTAATAGATACATAGCAGATAGACAGTTACCAGATAAAGCTATTGACTTAATAGATGAGGCTGCTGCAATGATTAGAACAGAGATAGATTCTATGCCAGCAGAGTTAGATGAATTAACAAGAAAGAGTATGCAACTTGAAATTGAAAGAGAAGCTTTGAAAAAAGAAACAGATACAGCATCTAAAGAGAGATTAGAAAATCTTGAAAAAGAATTAGCTGAAGTAAACTCTAAAAAATCTTTATTGAAGTCTCAATGGGAATTAGAGAAAAAAGATATTACTAAAGTAAAAGAGATAAAAGAAGAGATTGAAAAAGTAAAACTTGAAATGGAACAAGCTGAAAGAAATTATGATTTAACTAAACTTTCAGAATTGAAATATGGAAAACTTGGAACTTTAGAAAAACAATTGAAAGAGCAACAAGATAGATTAGATGCTGCTTATGGAAGTAGTGGACTTCTAAAACAAGAGGTAACTTCTGATGAGATAGCTGATATAGTATCAAAATGGACAGGAATACCTGTATCAAAATTAGCAGAAACAGAAAAAGAGAAAATTTTAAATCTTGAAAATTCTTTAAAAGAGAGGGTAAAAGGTCAAGACGAAGCAGTTAAAGCTGTTGCAGATACTATGATTAGGTCAAGAGCGGGACTTAAAGATGCTAATAGACCTATGGGATCATTTATATTCTTAGGACCTACAGGAGTAGGTAAAACTTATCTAGCAAAATCTCTAGCTTATAACTTATTTGATAGTGAAGACTCTGTAATTAGAATAGATATGAGTGAGTATATGGATAAATTTTCAACTACTAGATTAATTGGTGCACCTCCAGGATATGTTGGATATGAAGAAGGAGGACAACTTACAGAAGCTGTGAGAACAAAACCTTACTCTGTAATATTATTTGATGAAATTGAAAAAGCTCATCCAGATGTATTTAATATTCTTTTACAAGTCCTTGATGATGGAAGACTTACAGATGGACAAGGTAGAGTTGTAGACTTTAAAAATACTTTGATTATAATGACATCAAATATAGGAAGTAGCCTAATTCTTGATGATATAAACTTAAGTGAAGCTACAAAAGAAAGAGTACTAGATCAATTAAAAGCAAACTTTAGACCAGAATTTTTAAATAGAGTAGATGAGATTATTACATTTAAAGCTCTTGATTTAGCTTCTATCAAAGATATAGTAAGACTTGCTTTAAAATCAGTAGAAGAAAAATTAAAAGATAGATATATCCAACTTGATTTTTCTGAAGATGTTATAAAATATCTAGCTGAAAATGCTTATGAGCCACAATATGGTGCAAGACCACTTAGAAGATATATTCAAAAAGAGTTAGAAACATCTCTTGCTAAACTTATACTTTCAAATGAAATTAAAGAGAGAGACAAAGTTGATGTGGTTCTTGAGAATGATGAAATTAAATTTAAGGTAAAAAATAAAAATTAAAAATTCAAATAAAAGATAAAATAAAGAGAAGAGTTAATATAATTTTTAACTTTTCTCTTTTTTTTATATATGAAAGAAATTAAAATTTATTTTTTATTCTGAGAGAATTTTTATTTAACTAAGGAGTTGTAAAATTTTACCAAATAATGTATAATGTTAAGATAGAAAAAATTAGGAAAGGGAAAAAATGGAAGTAGATATAATTAAAGAGTACTTAAAAAAGCTTTCACCTTCAAGAAAGTTAATATTAGGTTTTTTGTTAGCAATAATAGTAGGAACATTTTTATTGATGATGCCATTTTCATTAAATGAAGGAAAGGAGTTAAGTTTTCTATCTTCATTATTTACTATTGTTTCAGCAATATGTGTAACAGGGCTTACTGTAGTAGATACAGCAACTGTATTTTCTCCAATAGGAACTACCATTATAATATTTTTTATACAATTAGGTGGTTTAGGGGTAATGACATTTTCTTCTATTCTATTTTTAGCTACTGGGAAAAAAATGACTTTTTATGAAAGAGAGCTACTAAAAGAGGAGAGGAATGCTGATAATAGTGGGGAGATAGGAGAGTTTATAAAAAAATTACTTTTTGTTGTCTTTACGATAGAAAGTATAGGTGCAATTATTTTAACAACTCAATTTATGGATAAAATGAGTTTGGGAAAAGCTATATATTTTGGAATTTTCCATTCTATTTCAGCATTTTGTAATGCTGGATTTGCACTATTTTCTAATAATTTAGAAGGTTTTTCTTCAAATGTTGTGGTAAATTTAACAGTGGGTTATTTAATAACTTTAGGAGGAATAGGATTTGCTGTAATAACTTCATTTATAGTTGTTATAAGAAATGGTATTGATAGATTCAATCTTACTTCAAAAATGGCAATCCTTATTTCTATAATACTTACTTTGGGAGGAATGATACTATTTTTAATATTAGAATATTCTAATCCAAATACAATTGGAGATTTAAATTTCTTTGAAAAAATATTAGCTTCTTATTTCCAAAGTGTAACTTTACGTACAGCAGGATTTAATACTGTTCCATTGGGAAGTTTAAGAGATGCAACAATATTCATTAGTTGTATATTGATGTTTATAGGAGCTTCTCCTGGGTCTACAGGTGGGGGAATAAAAACTACTACTTTTGGAGTAATAATGTTCTATGTTATAGGGATAGCAAAGAAAAAAGGAAATATAGAAGTTTTTAACAGAAGAATAGATTGGGAAATTTTAAATAGAGCTTTAGCAATATTGGTAATTGCTATTACATATGTAGCTTTTATTATTACTTGCATTTTGGTAATAGAAGATTTTACTATGGAGCAAGTAGTATTTGAAGTTATCTCAGCTTTTGGAACAGTGGGTCTTACATTAGGAATTACTCCACAACTAAGTGTTCTTTCAAAACTTCTTATAATAATAACTATGTTTATAGGAAGATTAGGTCCTCTTACTTTTGCATTAGCAATAGGAGAAACTAAGAAAAAAGCTATTTCAAAATATCCAAAAGAGAATATATTAGTAGGTTAATTTTAAGGAGATAAAAGATTATGAAACAATATTTAGTAATTGGATTAGGAAGATTTGGAACGAGTGTAGCACAGACGTTATATGAATCAAATGAAGAGGTTTTAGCTATAGATAGTGATGAAGAAATTGTACAAGATTGTATAAATGAAAATATAGTAGATAATGCTATAATGATGGATGCTACAGATGTAAAAAGCTTAAAGGAGTTAGGGATAAATAACTATGATATAGCTTTTGTATGTGTAGGAGATATAGAACCAAGTATTATGATAACTCTTAATTTAAAGGAGTTAGGGGTAAAGAAAATTATAGCTAAAGCAGTTACAAAAAGTCATGGAAAAGTTTTAGCTAAAATAGGTGCAAATAAAGTAATATATCCTGAAGAGTATATGGGAAGAAGAGTTGCTCAATTAGCTATGGAGCCAAATTTAGTAGAGCACTTAAGATTTTCAGCAGATTTCTTATTGTTAGAAGTAAAAGCTCCATCTATATTTTGGGGAAAAAGCATAATTGAATTAGATATTAGAAAAAAATATAATTCAAATGTAGTAGGAATAAAAAAAGAAGACCAAAGTTTCAATCCAAATCCACTGGCAACTACTGTAATAGAAAAAGGAGATGTTCTTTTAGTAATTACAGATAGTAAAACAGCAGATTTTTTTGAGAATTTAAAGTAGTTTTAGGAGGAGAAAATGCATAATTTTGATGTTATTGTAGTTGGAGCTGGACATGCAGGGTGTGAAGCAGCACTTAGTTCAGCTAGAATGGGAGCTAAAACAGCTATTTTTACAATTACATTAGATAATATAGGTGTGATGTCATGTAACCCATCAATTGGCGGACCAGCTAAATCTCACTTAGTAAAAGAGATAGATGCTTTAGGTGGAGAGATGGGAAGAAATATAGATAAAACTTTTGTTCAAATAAGAGTTTTAAATACTAAAAAAGGACCAGCAGTTAGAGCTTTAAGAGCTCAAGCAGATAAAGTAAAATATGCTAAAGAGATGAAGAAAACTCTTGAAAATTGCCCTAATCTTAGTACAATTCAAGGAATGGTAACTGATTTAGTAATAGAAGATGGAAAAGTTATAGGAGTAAAAATAAGAGAAGGTGTTGAGTATAGAGCTAAAATGGTAATTTTAGCAACAGGTACTTTCATGAGAGGATTAATCCATATAGGACAAAATCACTTTAGCGGTGGAAGAATGGGAGAGTTATCTTCTGATGATTTACCTTTATCTCTTGAAAAAGCTGGAATTAAATTGGGAAGATTTAAAACTGGGACACCATCAAGAATAGATGCCAGAACTATAGATTTTTCAAAGGTAGAAGAACAACCAGGAGATGAAGAGCTATTAAAGTTTTCAAGTAGAACAAGTGATGAAGAGATAAAAAATAGAGAACAAATCTCTTGTTATATAGCTCATACTAATGAAAAAGTTCATGAGATAATAAAAAGCAATAAACATAGATCTCCATTATTTAATGGAACAATTCAAGGAACAGGACCAAGATATTGTCCATCAATAGAAGATAAGGTATTTAGATATGAAGATAAAAATCAACACCATCTTTTCTTAGAGAGAGAAGGTAGTGAAACAAATGAGATATATTTAGGAGGATTATCTTCATCGTTACCAACAGATGTACAAGAGGGAATGTTAAAAAATATCTCTGGACTAGAAGATGCTCATATAATGAGATATGCTTATGCTATAGAATATGACTATATTCCACCTCAAGAGATAAAATATTCCTTAGAGAGTAGAACAGTAGAAAACCTTTTCTTAGCTGGACAGATAAATGGAACATCAGGTTATGAAGAGGCAGGAGCTCAAGGACTTATGGCTGGAATCAATGCAGTAAGAAAATTACAAGGAAAAGAGCCAGTAATTCTAGATAGAGCTGATTCATATATAGGAACTTTAATAGATGATTTAGTAACTAAAGGAACAAACGAACCTTATAGAATGTTTACAGCTAGAAGTGAGTATAGACTATTACTTAGAGAGGATAATGCTGACTTAAGACTTTCTAAGATAGGATATGAAATAGGACTATTACCAGAAGAAGAGTATAGAAGAGTACAAAAGAAAGAAAAAGATGTAGAAGAGATAAAAGCTAAGTTAATGGAAAATTATGTAGGACCAAGTAATCCTAGAGTAAATGAAGTATTAGAAAAAAGAGGGGAGACACCTTTAAAAGATGGAGTTACATATTTTGAATTACTTAGAAGACCAAGTGTAACTTTCCAAGATATAAAATATATATCTGAACTTAGTGATGTGAAAATAAAGGATTACTGTAGAGATACTGAGTACCAAGTAGAAGTTCAAGTTAAGTACTCTGGATATATAGAAAGATCTATGAAAATGATAGAGAAGCATAAGAGCTTAGAAAATAAAAAAATACCAGCTGATTTAGATTATGATACATTAGAAAATATACCTAAAGAAGCTAAAGATAAATTAAAAGCTGCTAGACCACTTAATATAGGACAAGCTTCAAGAATATCAGGAGTATCTCCAGCAGATATACAGGTATTACTAATCTATTTGAAAGCAAGGGGGAATTAAGATGAGAGAGTTCTTAATTTCAGGACTAAAAGAGATAGGTGTAGAATATACAGAGAAAAAAGTTGATAATTTATTAAAATATCTTTCACTGTTATTAGAGTATAATTCTCATACAAATCTAACAGCTATGAGAGATGAAAAATTAATAATAGAGAAACATTTTTTAGATTCATTACTTTTACAAAATCTAATAAAATGGGATATGAAAAGTGCTATAGATGTAGGAACAGGAGCAGGATTTCCTGGAATGGTATTAGCTATATTTAATGAAAATATAAGATTTACACTTATGGATTCAATTGGTAAGAAGACTAAATTTTTACAAATGGTAAAAGATGAGCTAGGACTTGAAAATGTAGAGATAGTAACTTCTAGAGCTGAAGATTTTATATCTGATGAGAAAAGAGAGAGTTATGATTTAGGACTTTGTAGAGGAGTTTCAAAGCTTAGTACAATACTAGAATATATAATTCCATTTCTTAAAGAGGAAGGAATATTTCTTTCTCAAAAAATGGAGGGAACTGGAGAAGAAGCTGAAGCTGAAAATGCTCTTACTATTTTAAAATCTGAAATTGTAGAGATTTTTAATTTTAACTTACCTTTCTCAAAAGATTCTAGAGTAGTAATAGAAATTAGAAAAAAAGAAAAAACAGATAAAAAATATCCTAGAAGGGCAGGAATACCTTTAAAAAGACCTTTATAGGAGAAAGGAAGAGAGGAAAATGACAGATTTTTTTAAGAAACATAGAAAAAAAACGATATTTGTTACTTTCCTCTTTTTATTGTTTTTTGGTGGATGGTGGACAGTAAAATATAATTTACCAAAAACAGTAGAAGTGGTAGTAAGATTATTTTTAGGACCTACTTTTAAAAGTAGTGATATTATTTTTGAAAAAAATAAAGTTATAGTAAAGGATTTTGTATTAGCTGATGGGGACGAAGTCATAATAGATACTCCACAAGTAGATATTTTATATTCAGAAGAATCATTAAAAAAATTAAGAATAGAAGAGATAATAATAAATGGTGGAATAGCTAATATAACTAGAAGAAAAAATGGAGATATCAATATTGTAGCAGCTTTTACTGGTAGTAGTGAAGAGGAAACAGAAACAACTCAAGAAAAAAAATCAGAAAAGGAAAAACCTTATGAGCCTGGAATTTCTATTCCAATTGATAGAATTACAGGAAAAAATGTAACTACTGTTTTCAGAGATTTAGGATATAGGTTGCCAATAGAGCAGACTGCTTTTGATACAAATGGGTATTTGACATTTAGTAAAACAGAGGGAATAGCTTTACATTTTGTAGGAAATAATAAAGAGGAAATATATGATTTTGCTTTTTCTACTGCAAAAGAACCATATTCGATGACTATAAAACTTTCTAATATCAATGTAAAAACAGAGTTAGCACAATATGGATATGATGGAAAAGAGGTTTCATATGAAGGTGGACTTCTCAATATGGATTTGACTATTGCTTCTAGTGGAATGTCAGGTTGGATAGCTTTTGATGGAGTCGATGTAAAATATATTGATTTAGATGATACTATAAAAGAAGCAAAGGGAAGAGTAGAGTTTAAACCAGAAGGGATATTTTTAAATGCTAAGGCTTTAGTGTTTGATAAACCAGAAGAATTTTTTCTTTCATTTAAAGATGGAGAGTTAAATATAGATTTTGATTTAGCAAATATAAAGAAAAAAAATCTAGAAAAATTATCATATCTAAAAGGGGTAGATTTACCTTTTGAAGAATTAAATGTAGATAGAGTAAAGTTTAATCTCAATATGAAAGAAGAATTAAAGGTAAATATAGATACTTTTATAAAAAGGGTTGAGATTGAAAATTTAAACTTAATTGATACAAAGGTAAATTTTTTATATGATAAAGATGGAATACATCTACCTAAAATCTATACTGTTTTAAATCAGCTAAATGAAAAAAAAGAGATAGCTCTTTCTGAAGAGATAAATGGAGCATTAAATTTTTGGGAAGGCAAAGGAGATTTATCTTTAAATATAAAAAATATTAATAATAAAAATTACATTCCAAATTTTGACGGGAAATTAGAGTTTCAAATTTTAGAAAAAGAGATAAAATTAAAATTAAACTCTAATATAATAAATTTGATGGGACAATACTTAAGTGAAGAGAAAAAATTTCAATTAGATAAAGAAAAAGAGTACTTTTTAGAATATGACTTAAATAGTAAAAAACTTACAACTGGAGAAGGAGAGATAAAATTTTCTTTATTTAATAACAACTTTTTATTAGATTATTCAGTCTATAATAATGGGATAAATTTAAAGAGTTTTTCTTTGCTAGAAAATAATAAAAAAGAATTGGATATAACTGGAAACATATATTTAGATACTTTTGTTTATGACTTGAAGATAAAAGGTGAAGACCTACATTTTAAAGAGTTATTAGGAGAAAAAAATGCAGAGTTAACTGGGAATTTTTCTGGAAATATTATAGGAGAAAAAGATAAGTTTAATGGAGAGCTAAATATAGAGAGTATTTCTGGAAAATATTTTGGTGTTCTTAAAGATTTAAGTGGAAAGTTGATTTTTTCAAAAGAAAAAAATCTCTTTTTGGAGTTTAATGGTGAAATAGGAAAAGTTTCTTATGATGATTACGAACTAAATGGATTGAATTTAGTAGCTAGATTAAAAGATAATATTTTTGAAATAAAAAACTTTAATAACCAGTTATTAGATATTTCAGGAAATATAAATTTAAATAATGAAACTATAAACTTAAATACCAAAATTCAAGATTTATCTTTAAAGAAATTTAAAATTGAAAAACCAGAGATAAGAATAAATGATGTCATTGGAAAAATTGAAGGAAAGTTAAGTAATCCCAAGGGAAAATTATTTTTAAATGACATAGAGATAATTTTAGAGAATAATGAAAAAATAGGTGTTAATGGTGAATTAGGATATTCAAATAACAACTTATTTATAAAGCAATTAAAAGTAAATAATAATATTATAAAGGGAAATTATTCTTTAAAAGATAATAGTTATAATGCTACTATAAATCTAATAGAGGAAAATATTGGTAGATATTATGGAAATAGTAGTTTAAAATATAGAGTGATAGGAACAGCAAAGATACGAGGAAAAGAAAAAAATATTTCAGCATCTTTAAAATCTACTGTTGATAAAGTTTATATTTCAGGAAATAGGCTACCCAATATATATATAGAAAGTGAATATACTGCTGAAAACTTAACAGATGGAATAGTTAAAATTAAGGAAGTAACATTAAGCAATCAAAAATTAGAAAACCTAGTTACAATAGTAGGAGATTATGATATAGTTAATTCAAACTTAGATAGTAGAATAAAAAAGCAGATTTTACCATTGGATAAATTACAAGAGTATATTCCAATTGAAAATTTAGAGGGAGAGCTATTATTAGAAGGAAGATTTGGTGGAAAGATTGATGAATTGAGTTACCAGTTAAATATCCTAAGTAATAAGTTAGGAGTAAAGGGAATATTTTTTAATAATTTAAAAGTTTTATTAGATGGAGATTTAGAAAAGTTAAATTTAAATGAATTTTCTTTTAAATATTTAGATAATCTCTTTTATTCTAAAGGATATTATGATATATTAAATAATAAGTACTTGTATGATGCAGAAGCTAATGATATAAATTTAGACTTTTTAAATATTTTCTTAGAAGGATATGGAATTAGAAACGTTCAAGGTTTTTCAACTTTTAAAATAAGAGTAAGAGAGAATGAAAATAGAGGATTTTTGAGAATAAGAAATTTTAATTTAGAAAATAAAGATTTGTTCTTGAAATTAGAAGAGTTTAACAGTACAATAAAATTAGAAGGAAATAATTTATTTATTGATAATTTTCAAGGAAAATTAAATGAAGGAAATATAAAATTAACTGGAGAGTTTAATATTCCTACTTTGAAAGAAGTTTCAGAAAATCCATACTATAAAGAGGAGTTAAAATATAAATTTAATTTAAAATTAGATAAGATAAAATATAAGTATGGAAATATGTTTGGAGTAAATTTTAATACTGATATAAGTGTAGTTGGTAATAAAATTTTTGGAGACATTGAGATAATTGATGGAGTAGTAAATGAGATACCAAATACATCAAAAAGTTTATTTCAAAAAATTAAAGAGTTTTTATTTAAATCCTCATCAGAAACAGTGGTTCAAAGTGAAGATTTAGGTTCAGATTTTAAAATTGAAACTGTTTTTGAAAACTCTTTAGAAATAAATTTAGGTGTAAAAATTAAAAATGGAATAAAACTGGATATTCAAACATTAAATTCTTTTGTAGGAGATATTAAAGGAAATGTTTTAGGAAATGGAGTTTTAAGTGGAAAGAGTGGAAAATATAGTTTCTTAGGAAATATAGAAGTAATTGGTGGAAGTTTGAATGTAAATGATAATACTTTTTACCTAGATAGAGCATTAGTGATGTTTAATGACCAAAAGACTTATCTTCCTAAAGTAAATCCAAACCTTTTAATAGATGCTAAGGTAGATGTTCAAGATGAGCAATTAGGTTTAAGTTTAAATGGCAATTTAGATAATTTGAGATTTAATATAAGTTCAAAAAATGGAAGTAGTAGTGGAAACTTAAACTCTCTTTTAACAGATACAAATAGTTTAGAGGGTGAAAATGGAGCTACAACTACTCTTATAACTAATGTAATTGGAGGACAGTTAACTCAGGTATTAAAACCTGTTTCTAACCTTATAAAAAATACTTTAAATATTTCAAAATTTAGAATTAGTTCAAATCTTCTAAGCGAACAAAACAAAGGAGAAAATACTAATGAAGAAGCTCAGAGTAGGTTAAGATTAGGAGCTGTTTTGGAGGCAGAAGATAATATATATAAAGATAAAATATGGTGGGTGGCAAAAGGGACACTGTTGGAGGATGATAATACAGAGAGCGAGAAAAGAAGTAATGATAGTGGGGCATTAAAAGAGTATGATTTTTCCCTAGAGTATAGATTTGATACAACAAAATCTATAGGGATAGGTGTAGGAAAGCTCCCAGAGGACAGAAAAAAATCATCAGATAAAGATTCTAAAGAGGGATTAAATTATCATATAGACTTTAAATTTGAAAAGAAATATGATAGCCTAATAGACATCTTTATAAATAAATAGTGGAGGTAAAGATGAGAAAGCAAATAGCAGTTTTACTAGTTTTTCTATTGAGTATTATCTCATTTGCTGATGTTACAGGGTATGATATCAAAAAAATAGAGATAATTAACAATAGAGAGATTCCTTATGAAGTAATACTTGATAGTATGAAGTCTAAAGAGGGGCAAAAATATGCAACAGAAAATATGATAGTTGATTATAAAGCTATCAAAGATTTAGAATATGTGGCAGAGGTATCAATATATCCTACTGTATATGACAATGGAATAAAATTAACAGTGGATATTACAGAGAAAAAAGATACAAAAGCTTTATTAGAAGAAAAAGGGATAATACCTTTATCTGAAAGAGAAAAGGTAGATACAACTCTTGTTATCACTGATATAGAGATAATGGGAAATACTCACGTAACTACTAAAGAGATAAAAGATATGATACCTATTCAAACAGGTGGATATTTTTCAAGAAATAGAGTTATAGAGGGACATAAAAACCTTATAGAGAGTGGATACTTCAGAGATGTAATTCCTGATGTTGTAAAAACAGGAAAAGGTGTAAAAGTAATATATAGTGTCTTAGAAAATCCAATTATCAATGGAATAAATATAATAGGAAATACTGTATATACAACAGATGAATTGATGCAAGTTATCCAAACTGAACCTGGAAAAATATTTAACATCAATACTATCAGAGGAGATAGAGATAGAATAATTCAAAAATATCAAGATGGTGGATATGTTCTTGCAGAAGTTACAGATATTGGTCTTAATGGAAATCTTGAATTAGAAATATATCTAAGTGAAGGAGTAGTTAGAAATATAGAGTTCAAGAAAATGGTTACAAAACAAAAAGGTGCAAGAAGAAAAGCTACTGATGATGTTTTAAAAACAAAAGATTATGTTATAGCTAGAGAGGTAGAATTTAAAGAAAATGAAATTTTCAACTCAAAGGCTTATGATGAAACTGTACAAAACTTAATGAGACTTGGACATTTTAAAAATGTAAAATATGAAGTAAGAGATATACCTGGAGACCCAGATGGAAAAAATATAGTTCTATTACTTGATGAAGAGAGAACAGCTATATTACAAGGAGCTATTTCTTATGGTTCTGAGATTGGATTATTAGGAACTATCTCTATAAAGGATACTAACTGGAAAGGAAAAGGACAAGAGTTAGGATTTACATTTGAAAAATCAGATGAGGATTATACAAGTTTCTCTATTAATTTCTATGACCCATGGATAAAAGATACAGATAGAATTTCTTGGGGATGGAGTATTTATAAAAACTCATATGAAGATGACGATAGTGCAATCTTTAATGAGATAGATACAATAGGGGCTAAATTTAATGTAGGTAAAGGAATTACAAAAAATATTAGACTTAGCTTAGGTACAAAATTAGAGTATGTAGAGGAGACTTCAGATCATTCTAAATTTGAAAATGGATATTGGAAAAATCCTTCTAGAGTAAAAGCTGAAGGACTAGATGATAAATACTATATTTGGAGTTTATTCCCATCTATTACTTATGATACAAGAAATCATTTCTGGAATCCAACTGCTGGAGAGTATGCAAGACTTCAATTAGAAGGTGGATATGCAAGTGGATATGAAGGAGATATGTTTGGAAATATAACTCTTGAATTGAGAAAATATCATGCAGGATTCTTTAAGAAAAATACATTTGCTTACAGAGTTGTAGGTGGAATAATGACTGACTCTACTAAAGAAGGACAAAGATTCTGGGTAGGTGGAGGAAGTACACTTAGAGGATATGATGGAGGATTCTATAAGGGAACTAAAAAATTAGTTGGTACTATTGAAAATAGAACTCAATTAAATGATATTTTAGGATTTGTAGTGTTCTTTGATGCTGGAAGAGCTTGGGATTATAGAGGAAGAGACTTATCATATCAACACGATGATAGTTTTGCAAATGATATAGCTATGGCAGCAGGAGTTGGACTTAGAATCAATACACCTATTGGTCCATTAAGATTTGACTTTGGATGGCCAATAAGAAATGATGATACAAGTGGAATGGAGTTCTATTTCAATATGGGACAATCATTCTAATAAATATAGATAAATACTTACGGAGGTAACATAATGAAAAAAGTAGCAATAACATTAATGGCATTAACTCTATCAGTATCAGCTTTAGCTGAGAAAATAGGTTTTGTAAACTCACAAGAGGCTTTTGCAAAATACTCACAAACAAAAGTAATTCAAGAGAATTTAAACAAAGAGAAAAATAGATTAGAAAATGAGATAAAACAAAAAGAAGTAGCTCTTCAAAAAGCTCAATTAGAATTACAATCTAAAGGAGATAAGATAACTGATAAAGAGAAGCAAGAATTTCAAAAACAAGTAGAAGCTTTTCAAAAGTTTGTAAGAGATTCTCAAACTAAACTAAGTAAAGAAGAATATACAAGAATGCAGGAAATAGAAAAGACAATGTCAACAGCTATTCAATCAGTAGCTAAAGCAGGAAAGTATGACTATGTACTAGAAGCAGGAGCAGTAAAATTTGGTGGTACTGATATTACAGCTGATGTTTTAAAAGCTATGGAGAAAGCTAAAAAATAATTAAAATCAAGGAGGATATTATGAAGTACAGTATTAAAGACTTAGTAAACCTCCTTGGGTGTGAAATAAAGGGAGATTTAAGTCTAGAATATGTTTCTGGACTTGCTCCCTTTTTTCAAGCTCAAGAGGAAAATGTTACATTTGCTTCAGATGAAAAATTTTTAAAAAAATTAAATGAAACAAAGGCTAAAGTTATTTTAGTGCCAGATATTCCATTACCAAATATTGGAAAAATGTATCTAGTGGTAAAAGAAAATCCAAGAACTCTTATGCCAAAACTTTTAAATTTCTTTAAAAGAGAGACAAAACCTTTTGAAAAAATGATAGAAGATTCTAGTAAAATAGGAAAAAATGTAAGATTAGCTCCTAATGTATATATTGGACATGATACTATTATAGGAGATAATGTAGTAATCTATCCAAATGTAACAATAGGAGAAGGGGTAACAATAGGAGAAGGAACTATTATCTATTCTAATGTTACTGTAAGAGAGTTCTGTAAAATAGGAAAAAATTGTGTAATTCAACCTGGAGCAGTAATTGGTTCAGATGGTTTTGGTTTTGTAAAAGTAAATGGTAATAACACTAAGATAGACCAAATAGGAAGTGTTATCATAGAAGATAATGTAGAAATAGGAGCTAATACAACAGTAGACAGGGGAGCAATAGGGGATACAATTATTAAAAAATATACTAAGATAGATAACTTAGTACAGATTGCTCATAATGATATAATAGGAGAAAATTGTTTGATAATTTCTCAAGTAGGGATAGCAGGAAGTGTAGAAGTAGGAAATAATACTACATTAGCTGGACAAGTAGGAGTAGCTGGGCATTTAAAAATAGGAAACAATGTAGTAATAGCTGCAAAATCTGGAGTAGCAGGAAATGTAGCAGATAATCAAATTCTTTCTGGATATCCACTTATGGATCATAGAGAAGATTTAAAAGTAAAAATCTCTATGAAAAAAGTACCAGAATTAATTAAAAAAGTAAGAGAATTAGAGAAAAAATTACAGGAAAAATAAAAAGGTATTTGAAATTTTGCTAGAAAGTGGTAAAATATAAAAATCAAATAAGAATATAAGATGAGGTAGGAATGAAAAAAAGAGTTTATTTTGACAAATATGGAGAAATGAAGTTTATATCCCATCTGGACTTATTAAGATTTTTTGAAAGACTTTTCAACAAGGCAGAAATTCCTGTAAAGTATAGTGAAGGTTTTCATCCTAGACCAAAGATGTCCTTTGGAAGTCCTATATCCTTAGGAACTGAGGCATATAATGAGATTATGGACTTTGAAACTGATGCAGAGATTTCTAATGAAGAGGTAGTAAAAAGACTTAATGAGAGTCCTGTGTTGGGATTTAAAGTACATAAAGTTGAAGAGGTACCTAGAAAATCCTCGATAATGGAAGAATTTACAAATATGCTCTATACAGTTGAAGGAAGCCAAGAGGATATGGATAAGCTTGAAAAGTTGTTTAATCGTAATGAGATTTTAGAAGTAAGAGAAAAAAAGGGAAAAACTGTTACTAGAAATCTAAAAGAAAGATTAAAAACTTTTTCGAGAGAGGGAAATAAAATATCTATGGAGATAATAAATACTTCTCCAAATTCATACCTTGAAATGGTAGGTATTGAGCAACAAAATGTTCAAATAAAAAGATTAGGTTATAAAATAAATAATTAAAATATGTTTTGAGAGGAGAAATTAGTATGTTAGAATTAAAATTCATACGTGAAAACAGAGAAAAAGTTGAAGAGATGCTAAAAAATAGAAATAGCAACTTAACTCTTGATGAGTTTTTTCAACTAGATGATGAAAGAAGAGAGATTTTAGGAGAGGTAGAAGCTTTAAAACAAAAAAGAAACTCTGAATCAGTAGAAATTGCGAGATTAAAAAAAGAGAAACAAGATGCTACTGCTCTTATTGAAGAGATGGGAAAAGTTTCAGCTCAAATAAAAGAACTAGATACAAAATTAGCTGAAGTAGAAGAAAAGTTAACTTATATTCAAATGACTATTCCTAATATGTATCAAGAGGGAACTCCAGTAGGAGAAGATGAGAATTCAAACGTAGAAATTAGAAGATGGGGAACTCCTAGAGAGTTTACATTTGAACCAAAAGCTCACTGGGATATTGGAGAAGATTTAGGAATACTAGATTTTGAAAGAGGAGCAAAACTTGGAGGTTCAAGATTTGTATTATATAGAGGATTAGGAGCTAGAGTAGAGAGAGCATTAATTAACTTTATGCTAGATTTACATACTTTAGAGCATGGATATACTGAGCATATCACTCCATTTATGGTAAAAAGAGAAATTTGTGAAGGAACAGGACAACTTCCTAAATTTGAAGATGATATGTATAGAACAACTGATGATATGTTTTTAATCTCAACTTCTGAAATAACTATGACAAATATTCATAGAAAAGAGATTTTAGATGAGAAAGAATTACCTAAATATTATACTGCTTATTCACCATGTTTTAGAAGAGAAGCAGGTTCTTATGGTAAAGATGTAAAGGGAATTATAAGACTTCACCAATTCAATAAAGTAGAGATGGTAAAAATAACTAATCAAGAATCATCTTATGATGAATTAGAAAAAATGGTAAACAATGCTGAAGAAGTATTACAAAGATTAGAGTTACCATATAGAGTAATTCAATTATGTACTGGAGACTTAGGATTTGGAGCAGCTAAAACTTATGATATAGAAGTATGGTTACCATCACAAAAGAAATATAGAGAAATTTCTTCATGTTCTAACTGTGAAGGATTCCAAGCAAGAAGAATGGGACTTAAATATAGACCAAATGGAAGCTCTAAGAGTGAATATTGCCATACATTAAATGGTTCTGGATTAGCAGTAGGAAGAACATTAGTTGCTATTATGGAAAACTATCAACAAGAAGATGGATCATTCTTAATACCAAAAGCTTTAGTACCATATATGGGAGGAATAGAAGTTGTTAAGAAGTAGTCTATTTATACTACTATTACTTAATATCTTCTTAAATAATTTACTTTATATAGGAGTAACTACAATTATTTTATTCCTATTGAACTTGAAATATAATAAAAATTTAAGAGAAAATATTGGAAGAGTAAAATTTTTATTCTTCCTCTATTTTATAACTTGTTTTTTACAAATATTTTATACTCAAGAGGGAGAAGTTTTATTTAAGATTTCAAAGTTTTATGTTACAAAAGAGGGAATGTATAACTTTTTTCTTAATTTTATGAGGGTTTTCAATCTTCTATTACTTTCGTGGTTAGTAGTTGCTCAAAAGTTAATTAATACAAAATTTAATAAATATCAAAAAATAATAGAAACTGTGATAGAACTAGTTCCTCAAGCTATTTTGTTAATCAGAAAAAGAATGAGAATAAAATGGTTTTTTAGATATATTTTAAAACAAATAAGAGTAAAAAACTAACCTAAATTAAAATGTTAACATTCTTTTAATTGATTTTATTTTAAATATCTGATAGAATTAAAATATATGATTTTTTAGGAGGGAAAAAATGGGATACAATTATAAAGATTTAGGTCTTTCAAACACAAAAGAGATGTTTGCAAAAGCAAATGCAAATGGATATGCTGTACCAGCTTTCAACTTTAACAATATGGAAATGGCTTTAGCAATAGTTGAAGCTTGTGCTGAAATGGGATCACCAGTTATATTACAATGTTCTAAAGGAGCTTTATCATATATGGGACCAGAAGTAACTCCATTACTAGCTAAAGCAGCTGTAGATAGAGCAAGAAGTATGGGGTCTGATATTCCAGTAGCTTTACACCTTGACCACGGACCAGATTTAGCAACTGTAAAGACTTGTATAGAAGCAGGATTCTCTTCTGTAATGATAGATGGTTCTCACTATGATTTTGCTAAAAATATAGAAGTTTCTAAAGAGGTTGTAGAATTTGCTCATGCAAAAGATGTTACTGTAGAAGCTGAATTAGGAGTTTTAGCTGGAATAGAAGATGATGTAAAAGCTGAATCTCATACATATACAAATCCAGATGAAGTTGAAGAGTTTGTAACAAAAACAGGAGTAGACTCATTAGCAATAGCTATCGGAACTTCTCACGGAGCTCATAAATTTAAACCAGGAGAAGATCCTAAATTAAGACTAGATATATTAGAGGAAATCGAAAGAAGAATACCAGGATTCCCTATCGTATTACACGGTTCATCTGCTGTACCTCAACAATATACTACAATGATAAAAGAATTTGGAGGAGAAGTTAAAGACGCTATTGGAATTCCAGATTCTGAGTTAAGAAAAGCAGCTAAATCAGCAGTAGCTAAAATAAACGTAGATACTGATGGAAGATTAGCTTTCACAGCAGCTATCAGAAGAGTACTAGGAACTACTCCAAAAGAGTTTGACCCTAGAAAATATTTAGGAGCAGCTAAAGAGGAAATGAAAGCTTACTACAAAACAAAAATAGTTGATGTTTTTGGTTCTGAAGGAGCTTATAAAAAAGGAACTAAATAGTTTTTTAAGAGCAGAGTAATCTGCTCTTTTTTTTTATTAAAATAATACCAGATAGAGAATTATAAAAAAAGAGGAAAATAGTTCAGTATAGTTACTGTTATTTTCCTCTTATAATTTTATCTATAAAGTAATAGTTATAGATTAGTTCATTTTTTCTACTAAAGTTTTTCCAGCTTTAAATTTAACTGTTTTCTTAGCTGGGATTACAATTTCTTCTCCAGTTTTTGGATTTCTTCCTACTCTTTCAGCTTTTTCTACTACTTCAAATTTTCCCCATCCGATAATGTTTAATTCATCTCCAGCTTTTAAAGTTTCTTCAATAGTATTTAAGATTACCTCAAATTTTCTTTCAGCTTCAGCTTTAGATGAGAATACTCCCTTTTCAAATAGTACTTTTGTAAAATCTTTTTTTGTCATTTTATGAATCCTCCTAAAATCTATATAAAACACATAAGTTTCTATTTTATATCATATATTTTAAATAATTTCAATAGTTTTTATAAAATTTTGCTAAATTTTTTTTTTTAGTGTAAAATAGTAAAAAAAGAGGAGGTAGATATACGTGAAAAAATATTCAAAAGTGTTAATATTACTAGTGTTATTGTTAAGTTCATGTACTTCCATCAATTATAGTATTGATAATAAAAAATTTTCATCTAAAGGGCAGAACGAAAGAATAAAATATATTATAATTCATTATACTGCTACCACAGATGAAGTTAGTGTAAGAGCTCTTACAAAAGGGAATGTAAGCTCACATTATCTAATTACTTCTAAAGATGAGGAACCGATATATAATTTAGTTTCATTGGATAAAAGAGCATGGCATGCTGGATTAAGTGAATTTGGAGATAGAAGAAATTTAAATGATACTTCTATTGGAATAGAGATAGTCAATTTAGGAATAAAAAGCTATGATGAGACTGAAAAAAAATATGGATTTTTTATTCCAGAAGATAAATATATAGAGTTTGAAGAGGGACAAATAAAAAAATTAGCTTTTTTATTAAAAGAATTGATAAAAAAATATAATATAAAACCAAAAGATATTTTAGGACATTCAGATATAGCACCCACTAGAAAGATTGATCCAGGAGCAAAATTTCCATGGGAAAGATTATATAAAGAGTATGGGATAGGAGCTTGGTATGATGAAAAGGATAAAATATTTTTTATGAATGAAAAGCTTTACTTAGTAACTCCCATTTCAGAAATAAAAAAAGATCTTAGAAAATATGGATATAAGATAAATAATACAGATGAATGGGATGAAGAAAGCAGAAGAGTTGTATATAGTTTTCAAGCTCATTTTAATTCTAAAAATTTATCTGGTATGATGGATTTAGAAACTTTTGCTATTCTAAAGGCTCTAAATAGGAAGTATAGATAAAAAATAACTTGTATAAATTTATAATTAATGTTATAATACTACTAGAGAAGAAAACAATTTGATAAATAAAACACTAACTTTTTTTCACGTTTCAAATGTTAATAATCACGTTTCAAAAATTTTAGGGTTTGTTTTTTCTATTTTGGTTTCATCTAAAATTTTTGGAGGTGCATTTTAATGCTAAAAGGAACAGTAAAATGGTTTAACAAAGACAAAGGATTTGGATTTATTTCTGGAGAAGATGGAAATGATTATTTCGTACACTACTCTAATATAAATGCAAAAGGATTCAGAAGCTTAGAAGAAGGACAAGCAGTATCTTTTGAGGTAACTGAAGGAGCAAAAGGTCCAGTAGCTTCTAATGTAACAGTAGCTTAGTTATTGGAAAACATTTGGGGTACTGTAATGTACCCCATTTTTATGTAATTTTTTGGAGGAGAAAATGAAAAAAAATAGTAAAATAAAACTCCAGTGGTTTGTCAATACGATAGTAAAATTATTTTTGTTCCCATTATTTATAGTAGGAATTTTATTAAGAGTTTATGATAGCATTTTCAAAAAAAATCAAAAAATGAAAAAAAGAGTGTCATATAATTTATGGTATTAAAATATGCATGGGTGGCGGAATGGTAGACGCGTAAGGTTGAGGTCCTTATAGGTGTTTTCCTGTGAGAGTTCAAGTCTCTTCCCATGCACCAGTTGATAATTCGAGAGGATATAGTTATCCTCTTTATTTTTTTAGTTATAGGAGTGAGAAAAATAAAAAATATAAAATCACAAGCGTATTACAATAAAATAGTTATATTTAAGAATAAAATAAAAATAGAATTACCTACAATACTTATCTCTCTTTTTCTATTTTTAACATTATGGATTTTCTTTGGTAAATATAATGTAATATTACCTCCATTTTTAACACTTTTTTTTTAAGATAAAACATACTCAAGATTTTAGAGCAAATGAATTAATTAAAAATTATTTACTATTTTTATTTATAGCTTTAATGTCTTTTTTAGCAGGATAAACATTAATTTTATGTATAGTGTTAAATTTATTTATTCCTTTTTTCATAGTTTATTTTTTAACAAATAAATTTACACCTAAATCATATTTTGTATATGGAATGGCTTTTGTTTTTATGCAGTTAATGCCTATTTCAATTAAAGATTTACCATTAAGAATAGGAGCTCTGCTATATAGTTTTGGAGTAATAACTATAGGGTTGCATTTATATTCTAAATATGTAAGAAGGAAATAAGGAATCAATATTAAAAATAGAAAAATTTCAAATGGAAGAAAAAAATATATCTTTAAATTTAAAAGAGGGGATAGGAGAGATTTTAAATCTCTTAAAATTAGCACTTTCGCAAATGAAAACAAAAGGTTACCATAAACATGAAAAAAATGGAAAATACCTAAAGAGGAAGAAAAAATAAAAAATCTCTATAAAATTCTTCAACTGGATATATTTCAGGTAAGATTTGCTCTTAGACTTTCAGTTGTACTTTGTATAACTTTTATATTTACCTATGTTAGTAAACTAGAACATGCTTATTGGTTGTCAATGAGTTCTTTTCTTATGCTTATGCCATATGCTGAAGAAAGTAAGATGAAGATAACTAATAGAGTTTTAGGAACAATTTTTGGTATAGTTATCTGTTGGTTATTAATTAGCTTAAATCAAACTCATTTATATAGATTTTTATAATTGTAGTTATGACTATCCTTATGTATACGGCACCAATTACTTCTTGGACAATGACCATGTATACAACTTGTTATGGAATGATTTTAGCTACTATGACTTTGAGACTGGGAAGTGCTACTATATTAAGATTTTCTTATGTAGGAATGGCAGTAGTTATAACCTGGTTAGCCAATCACTATATATTTCCAAATACAGCAAAAAGAGAGTTTAAAAATAGTATTAAAGAGCTATTTGAAATTGATAGAAAAATGTTATCTGAAGTAAAAAAAGTTATACTAGTCAAGGAGATATAAATAGATTTAGACATCTATTTATGGAGATGAATATGCTTGTGAGTGATATGAAGGGATATATTGGAAGAAATCTACCAGAGCGAGAAAGAAATTTTTTTACTCAAATGTTGGATATCAATCAAACTTTAGTAGTAGAGATGGAGCAATTAAACTCTTATTTCTATTATGGAGAAAATAATAATAAAATAAGAGAAGGAAATATTTTTATAGAGATATTTGAAAATTTAGAAGATGCATTAAAGAGAATATATTTAAGCTATACTACAGATGAGTTAGTAAGTTTTATGAATACGGAAAATAAAAATGAAATTTTTGGAAAGTTGAAGGAAGAGCTGTATTTTAACAATATAGTATTGAATTGTATGGAAACTGTAAATGAGTTAGAAAAGCTGCATAAGCAATCAACAATAGATGTACATAAATCTTTCATATAAAGAATATAAAAAAATAGAGCATTATTTTTAAAAATGTGATAAAATAAGAGATAATAATAGGGAAAGATATCTGAAATAGGAAAAGGAGATACAATGAAGCTGACAAAAAAAGAAAAAATTATCATAATATGTTCGTTAACAGTAATTTGTTTTAGTTTGTACACTTTTAATAAGAGAGATATTTTAATTGAGAGATTAGCTAACAATCAACTTCTATCAAAATCTTATCAAGAGAGTAGAGGAAAAAGATTTGAGAAAGAGATAGAGAGAAAGTTAAATAGCCATACCCTAAAAAATGAGATAAAAAATCTATCAGTTGAAAAATTGGAGATTATGAATACAACTTTAAATAATGATAATCTTTTACAAGTTTTAAATGCAAAAAGTAAGGAGAAATACAGTTCTGAAAAATATTTTTCTGGAGATATAAGTTATAATGAGGCAATTTCTCTATATAATGCAAGTAAAGGGTTCAAAGAATTAGCCTTACTTTCTGGAAAAATTAGAGAATATTTGATAAAAAGTTTTCCAAATTTAGATTATAATAAAGTTGTAGAAGATGAAGGAAAAGTTCCAGAATTGATATTAGCTAAAGAAAAATTATTAAAGCTTACTTCTAATAAAGAGTTAAAAGAGATAATAAAAACTCTTAATAAAGAGCAACTAGATAAACTTAATACTATTGTAAGTGGAGATAATGGCATAGTAGAATTTTTTAATCTTAATCCAGAATTTATTTCAAATATTACAGAAAATTGCAATAAACTACTTACTTCTGGATTACCACTTGGGACATTAGAGAGATTAGTTACATTTAGTAAGAAAATAGATGAAATTTCAAACCTTACCCCAAGTTTTAAAAATTTTATAACTGATAATATGAAAGGTATAGATTTCAGAAAAATATATTTATACGGAGATTTTTATCTTGCTGATAAAAATAGTAATATAGAGTTAGAGAAAGAGTATAGAAAAAAAGTATATACATTTAACGAGCCTTTTATTAAATTAAATCCATATGGAAGAACTCCTCTTACAGCTTTAGTAAAAGTAGATAATAGCTTAGCTGATAAAAAAGTAAATATTTTAGTAAGAGGAGCTTTTGGAAGTGAGGATTATTCATATAGTACTAGAATAAATTCTTTAGGAGAGCTACCAATAGTTGGACTTTTTCCTAAATGTGAAAATAGAGTAAAAATATCTTTAGAAGATGGAAGAACAAAAGAGCTTTCAATTAATACAGGAGCTTTAGATGATATACTTCCTGCAATAGTAATTGAAAAGAAGATTGCTAATAGAATGGAAGATGGAATGAATTTAGTTTCATTTAATACAAAAGAAAAAGCAATGCCATTTGTATTTGATATAAATGGAAATATTAGATATGTATTGGATATTTCATCTACTATAAATAAAGCATATGTAGGAAAAGAAGATAATAGTTGGATAGTGGCTAATGATAAAGCTGTATTTACTTTTGATATATTGGGAAAAGTTTTGAGTACAAGAGAACCTGAGTACTACGCTGAGAATGAAAATTGGAAAAATGGTGTACTATTTAGAGAGATACAATATCTTCCTAAGATGAATAATCAACTAGCAGTATATGGTTTTAGTGATAAGTTAACATATCCTAGTGGTGTTTTTTCAGAATTAGGAATAGATAGTAAACAGGAGCTATTTAAAGCAAGACTTTACTTTGATAGAAATAGCTTTGAAGAGAATAATATCTTATCTGGTAGAAGAATAGAACTTTTTTAGGAGTAGGAGAGTAAAATGGAACAGGAAAAGGGAACAGTTTTAAATACAGTATATATTATATTATTGGGGCTGGTATTTTATTTAGGAAAATATATTTTTATATCTGATGAAAACCTATTTTCTCTTTACTCTATGATAGGTTTTTTTATAATGATGTTAGGAGCTTATGTAACTGATAACATGAAGTTCCAAAGATATAAATACAAAATAAGAAGTTATATTTTTGTTGTTATAATAGATATAATCTGCTTTATGACTTGGTTTTTTTATAGCTGGGATTTATCTTTAGTTATTTTTATGCTAATCTTTATAGCTACTCAAGTGTTACTAACTGTACTTATAAGTATAGCAGTTTTTAAGTTGAGATATGTAACTATATATGGTAGTGGAGAGATGAAAAACAGAGTTTTACAAAGTATAGAGCATTTTCCAGATTACAAATATATAGATTTTTCAGGAAAAGAGGAAGATTTTTCAAAATTTGTCAAAGAAAATAACATATCTTTAATAATTTTATGTAAAGAAAAGTTAGAAAGTAATGAGATAAGAGATATCTTAGCTATGAAATTAAGTGGAATTGAAGTAAAAAGTTACTTTGATTATATGATAGAGAATGAAGGGAAAATAGAAGTAGAGTTTATATCAGAAGAATGGTTATTACAAGCTTATGGATTTAAAATTTTACGTAGTCAAATTCAAAATAATATTAAGAGATTATTTGATATTATAATGGCTATTATAATTGGAATAATGACTCTACCTGTTATGCTTGTTGCAGCTATAATAGTAAGATTAGAGAGTCCAGGACCTATAATATATAGTCAAGATAGAGTTGGAGAAAATGGAAAAGAGTTTAAAGTTCACAAATTTAGAAGTATGAGAAATGACGCTGAAAAAGATGGAGCAAAGTGGGCACAGGTAAATGACCCTAGAGTTACTAAATTTGGAAACTTTATGAGAAAGACTAGAATAGATGAATTACCACAACTTGTAAATGTTTTAAAAGGACAGATGAGTTTTATAGGACCTAGACCAGAGAGAATGGTATTTATAAAAGAGTTAGAGAAAGAGATACCATATTATAATTTAAGACATATGGTAAAACCAGGGCTTACAGGTTGGGCTCAAGTTATGTATCCATATGGAGCTAGTGTAGAAGATGCTAGAAGAAAGTTAGAGTATGATCTATATTATATAAAACATCATAGCTTGTATTTAGATATGATGATAATGTTTATGACTTTTAAAACAGTTGTATTTGGAAAAGGTAGATAATTATGTTGACAATTTTTACTCCTGTATATAATAGAATAGATACATTAGAAAGATTGTATGAGAGTTTACTTAGACAAACTTCTAAAGAGTTTCAATGGATAGTAGTAGATGATGGCTCTACTGATGGAAGTGGAGAGTTAATTAAAAAATTTCAAAAAAATTCTCCCTTTGAACTCATATATAAGTATGTACAAAATGGTGGAAAGATGAGAGCAATAAATGAAGGGGTAGTTCTAGCTAGTGGAGAGTTTTTTCTGATAGTAGATAGTGATGACTATATAACTGATGATTGTGTAGAAAAAGTTTTAAGTTATGGAAAAAATCTTCCTAATTCTATGGGGGGAATGATATTTAGAAAAATGGATATAGCAACTAAAAAAATTACTGGGAAGCCATATCCTAAAAATATTATTGATTCTTCTCCTATTGAGATAGTATATGAGTATGGAATAGATGGAGATAAAGCTGAAGTTTTTAGAACTGAGTTATTAAGAGAAAATCCTTTTAATGTCTATGAAGGAGAAAAATTTATTCCAGAGGCAATAGTGTGGGTAAAAATTGGGGAAAAATATAAGATGAGATATATAGACGAAGGAATATATTATTTTGAATATCTTGAGGACGGTTATACTAGAAATTTTCAAAAGCTAATGAGAAATAACCCTAAAGGGTTTAGAGAGTACTATAGTTTTATGCTCTCTTATTCACTGCCTTTAAAAAATAAGATTAAATTTTTAATTAGATATTTACAGACAAACTATTATATTCTCATAGCTAGGGGAGGAAAAAGTTGAAGATACTTCATATAATAACATCACTTGAATTAGGTGGAGCAGAGAGATTACTTACAGAGTTAGTACCTTATCAAAAATCTAAAGGGCATTTTGTAAAGGTAATGATACTAAGTGATAGAGGAGCAGTTTTTAAAAAAGAGTTAGAAGATAGAGAAATAGAGATTGTTGTAGCAAAAAACAACTCCATTAAATCTTTTTCAAATATATTTTCTATTGTAAATGAGATAAAAAAGGAAAATTACGATATAGTACATGCTCACTTAGTACATGCTCAATATTGGACTAGATTAGCCAAACTATTAGATGGTAAGAAAAGAAAATATATAACTACTGAACACAGTACATCTAATAGAAGAAGAGATTCAAAATTGATGAGAGGAATAGATAAATTTATATTCTCTGGGTTTGATAAGATAGTAAGTATATCTGAAGCTACACAAAAAAGTTTACAAGAGTGGTTAGAAAGAGATGATAATTCTTTTGAAATAATATATAATGGAATAGATATCAAAGAGTTCCAATTATCAGAGCCTTATGATAAAAATGAGTTGGGAATAAAGGAAGATGACTATTTAGTAATGATGGTATCTAGATTTCATCAGTCTAAAAATCAACTAGGAGTAGCTGAGGCTTTGATGTGGCTTCCAGTAAAATATAAGCTTGTTTTTGTTGGAGATGGAAAATTAGAAGAAGATGTGAAAAAATACTGTCAAAATAATAATCTTATGAGTAGAGTAAAATTTTTAGGAATGAGAAAAGATATCCCAAGATTATTAAAAACAGCTGATATAGTAGTACAGTACTCATTTTTTGAAGGATTTGGTATAACAGCAATAGAGGCTATGGCAAGTGAAAAACCAGTGATAGCTAGTAATGTTCCAGGGCTTAGCCAAGTAGTAGAGGGAGCTGGAATTTTAGTAGATGCAAAAGATTCTAAAGAGTTAGCTAAGGGGATACTTTCTCTAAGAAATGAGGAGTTATATAAAGAGGTATCTAAAAAGTGTTTAGAAAGAAGTAAAAAGTATACAATAGAGTGGTGTGCAAATAATTACTTAGAGCTATATGAAAGGGAGTTAAAATGTTAATTTATTTTGGAATAATTAGCTTTTTAGGCTTAGGAGTTATAATTGAAAAAATAAGTGAGAGAAAAAGGATAGGGGAAAGTTTTTTTATATTTTCCCTTCTCCTTTTAATTTTATTTTTTGGGCTAAGAGGGTATATAGGATATGACTGGTACTCATATAAACCTAATTTTGATAAAATGGTTACAATAGGGGAGTTATTGAAAGGAAATACTCAAGTATTGCACTCAGGTTATGAATTAGGATTTCAAATTTATACATCTTTTATAAAAACTCTTACTAATAATTATTTCATATATAATTTTATAAATGTTTCAGTAGATTTTATAATACTCTATTTTGTAATAAAAAGATTTTCAAAATATCCTATTCTATCTCTCCTACTTTTCTTTAGTATCTATGGAGTTGCTTTAGAGATAGATATGATTAGAAATGCTAAAAGTATAATGTTATTTTTACTTTCTATAAAATATATAGAGGAGAGAAAAATTTTAAATTTTGGAGCTTTAAATATTTTAGGTATTCTTTTTCATTATAGTTCTATATTTTATCTTCCTATGTATTTTATTTTAAATATAAAATGGAATAAGAAATTTATCCTATTTTTATTTATCTTAGGAAATATCTATTATCTTTCAGATATTAGAATTGTAATGAGAATAATAAAAGAGTATAATACATTTTTACCAACAGGAATAGGAGCAAAACTTTCTGGATATTTTAGTATAATACCCTTAGATTTTCCATTGGGATTCTCTTTATATTACTTTGAAAGAGTTATTATGTTTTTACTTTGTTGGTTTGTAAGTGATAATCTTAAGAATAAAAAATATGGAAATATAATATTAAATTCTCTTTATATATCAATATTTTTCTTCTTGTATCTATCAGAATTTTCAATAGTAGCTATAAGATTTGGGTTATTATTTATTTATTCATATTGGTTTATACTTCCTATGCTTTTAGAGATTTATCCTAAGTTGCCAATATTTATAGTAGCTATTGCTATATCATTATTTAGATTGAATAATCAGATAAATTTTGTAGGAAATAGAGAGGTATATTCTTACCAAAATATTTTAATCAATGGGGATAGTGAAGAGAATCAAAGAAAAAAAGTAGAAGATGCTAGTAAGTATAAGATAGAGGGACACGGGAAAGAGATATCATTACTTTTTTAAGGAGATATAAATATGAAAATAATGTTTGTAGCTAACTACATGTGGGATATATATATTTTTAGAGCTGGGGTACTAAGAGCATTGGTGGAAGATGGACATGAGGTAATAGCAGTAGCTCCAGATGATGGAAGAATAGATATGGAAAAGGCTATTCCAGGCCTTAGAGCAATTTCAATAAATTTGAATAAAAGAGGAATAAATCCAATAGAGGATTTAAAATTAGTAAAAGAGTTGCATAGTTTATATAAAAAAGAAAATCCAGATTTGATATTTCACTACACAATAAAACCAAATATCTATGGTACAATAGCAGCAAAACTAGCAGGTAAAAAATCTATCGCTATACTTACAGGACTAGGATATTCATTTATTCAAAAATCTCTTGTATCTAAAATAGCTGTAGGACTTTATAAGTTTTCTTTAAGATTTTCTAAAGAGATTTGGGTTCTCAATGAAGATGATAAAAATACACTAATTTCTAAAGGGATAGGAGATAGAGAAAAAATTTTTATACTTCCTGGAGAGGGAACAGATTGTGAGAGATTTAAGCCACTTCCTATGGAGAGAAAGGATGAAAAAACTATTTTCTTAATGATAGCTAGAGCTTTTATAGATAAAGGATTTAAAGAGTATGAGGAAAGTGCTAGAAGGCTTAGAAGAAAATATGGAGAGAGAGTAGAGTTTTGGTATCTAGGGGCATTGGGAGAAAATGCTGTATCAGGTATAACTAAAGAGTATATGGATAATTTAGTAAAAGAGGGTGTTTTAAATTATCTAGGAATAACTGATAAACCAGAACTTGTAATAAAAGAGTGTGATGCAATAGTTTTACCATCATATAGAGAGGGAATATCTAAAACTTTGTTAGAGGGAGGGGCTATGGGAAAACCTATAATAGCTTCTAATGTAACTGGTTGTAAAGAGATAGTAGATGATGGAAAAAGTGGTTATCTAGCAGAGGTAAAAAATATAGATGACTTAGTAGAGAAGATGGAAAAATTTATAAAACTTTCAATAGATGAGAAAAGAGAGATGGGAAAGGCAGGAAGAGAAAAGATACTAAAAGAGTTTGATGAGAAAATAATAATTGAGATTTACAGAAAGAAAATATCGGCTACGATTTAAACTATCAAAGAATTGTTAATTTTTTAAAATGAAGAGCAGTTCTTTAATTTTCCAAAGATAAGGAGTAAAATTATGGATTTAAGTATTATAGTTCCAATTTACAATGTAGAAGAATACTTAGCTGAATGCTTAAAAAGTCTATATAAAATAAGCAATCTAAGATATGAAGTTATCTTAGTAAATGATGGTTCCAAAGATAATAGTTATCAAATAATGGAAGAATTTAAAAGACTTTATCCTAAACAAACTGTGATAGTAAATAAGGAGAATGGAGGATTATCTTCAGCTAGAAATGCAGGACTAAAAATAGCAAAAGGAAAATATATATCGTTTATAGATAGTGATGACTTTATAGATACAGATGAGTTTGAAAAGTTTGTAATAGAGGGAATAAAGTCAAGAGTAGATATAGCAGTAGGAAATATGAGATACTATGTCCCTGGAAGAATAGGAGAACCTCTTTTTAGGTCAAGACTTGTAAAAGATAGTGGAGTAGTTACAGGAATAGATTTTTTATGGAGAGTTTTTCAAGCACCTAAATGTTATAGAGAAGAGGTAGTAGATGATATTTATAGAAAGGATTTTCTAATAAAAAATAAACTTTTTTTCAATGAAGAGATAGTACATGAGGATAGTGAGTTCACTACTTTTGCATATTTAAAAGCTAAAAAAGTAAAATATATAGATAAGGCATTTTATTTTTATAGACAAAGAGAGGGAAGTATAATGAATAAGGTATCTGAAAAAAGTATGCTTTCCTTAGAAAAAATTTGTGAAAAACTGTTTAATGAGTTTAAAAATTTAGATGATAGTAAAGGAAAAGAAGCTTTATCTTCTCTTATATTAAGTTTTTATTCCACAGTATTATATAAGAGATACAATGGTGGTGGAGATTACAAAAGAGTATATAGAAGATATAAAGAACTATATAAAGAGTTAAGAAAGGATGCTCAATCAAATATAGAACAAAGGCTATTATCTTTCTCTATCTTCATACCAAATACATTGAGAAAACTTTTGGGAAAAGAGATAAGTAATGTACAAAAGATTCCAAAGTTTTAAGGAGGAAAGATGATACCTAAAAAAATTCATTATATTTGGTTAGGAAAAAACTCTTATCCCAATCTTATGGATATATGTATAAACTCTTGGAGAGAAAAACTCCCTGATTATGAGATTATAGAGTGGAATGAAGAAAATTTAAATTTTTATGAAGAGATAGAGAAAAATAGATTTTTAAAAGAGTGTTATAATAGAAAACTTTGGGCTTTTCTTTCAGATTATTTTAGAATAAAGGTTCTCTACGAAGAGGGGGGAGTTTATTTAGATACTGATATGCAGATAATAAAAAATATAGATAAACTTCTCTCAAATGATTTCTTTATAGGAGCAGAGAGTGAAAAAGTAATTAGTGCTGGGATAATAGGAGTTATTCCAAAGCATCCACTTATGAAAAAAATTTTAGAGTTCTACAGTGTGGCTATTTGGAATGAACCAATATTTACAATTCCAGATATAATAACTAGAGTAATCAATAGAGAGTATGATTTTCAAATAAATGAAGATATTACTAAAATAACAGGTAGTATGGTAATATACCCACCTAGATATTTTTATCCCTATCATTTTACAGAGGAGTTCAAAAGAGAGTGTATAAAAGATGATACCTATGGAATACACTGGTGGGGGAAAAGTTGGACACAAAAGAAAAATCTTTCTAAATTATATTTTTTGGAGTTTAAACACTATAGAGGTTATAAAAAAATTCTAGTTGAGATATTGATAGCAACAGGACTTATGAGATTTGTAAAAAACTCTAAATTTTTAGTGGACTTGAGTAAAAGGATATAATCTATGATAAAAAAAATAAAATATTTATTAACAGATAGACTGATTATAAATTTTTTACATATATTTGGAGGAGATGCCTTTGCTTCTTTGCTTTCTATCTTTTCTATATCTTTTATTACTAAAGGTATAGGATTAGAAAAGTATGGTTTTATTGTTTTAATCCAAGGAATAGTATCTCTTATAGATGGAGTTTTCAATTTTCAATCTTGGCAGGGAGTTATTAAATTTTTTCCCCAAGTGAGAGAGGAGAAACAAAAACTAAAAGCTTTGATAAAATTTAGTTATATTTTAGATTTTTTTACAGCTTTAATAGCTTTTATCATAATTTTTTTATCTAGTTTTTGGATAGGAAAGTTTTATAATTTTCAATCCTATGAAGTATATCTTTTAATGTTTTTTTCAATCTATATTATTTTCAATATCCAAGGAACGCCTATTGGCATTTTGAGAAGTTTTGATAGATTTGACTATCTAAGAAATCAAAGAGTGATAGTAGCACTATTTAATTTTATATTTTTAGGTATAGGATATTTTTTAAAACTTAAAATCAATTATTTTATTTTAATATATCTTTTAACAAATATATTAAATGCTATTCTTCTAAATTTTTATGCTTTAAGAGAGTTAAAAAGAAGAAAGATATATGGAGTATTTAAAGAGAGATTAGAGTTCAATAAAGAGTTCTTTAAATTTACCTGTTTAACTAATATAAATTCTAGCTTAGATATTCCAGTTCAATATTTTGATAATCTTTTGGTAGGGAAGATGTTATCATTAGAGCAGTTAGGAGCATATAAGATATGTAAGACAATTGCTATTGTTTTAGATAAAGTGGGGACACCTCTTTATCAGACCTTATATCCATATTTTTGTGAGAAGGTAGCAGAAAAAAATTATAGAGAGATATTTAGAAGAGGAATAAAAATATCAGGAATACTCAGTATAGCTTGTATTATAATTATTTTTGGTATGAATATTATTGGGTTTGAAATTTTATCTAAGTTTTTTTCTCAAGGATTAGAAAAATATAGATTGGAGATAAATCTTTATATAGTTATGAAATCACTAGCAACTATATGTATAGTAATTCATCCACTATTTTTAGCAATGGGGTATATAAAGAAGGAAACTAAGATAATATTTATAGCTAATATTTTATATTTAGGAATTTTATTTGTTTTAATAAAAACATTTGCTTTAATAGGAGTAATATTAGCCTACGGAGTACAGGTATTTTTAATTGTAGCAATGAAGGGGATAGTTATCTTAAAAGAAAAATGGGATGTTAGAGATTCTTAAATTGAAATCAAAAAATAAAAATATGTAATAATACAAAAGGAAAAAATTTTACTTCCAATCGCTAGTGCTTACACAATGCTCATTACAGTAAATTTTTTCCTTTTCTTTTACTCTTACTTTATCCCGATTTCAATTTAAGAATGATAATATTATATTGATAAAGAACTCTTGAAATATGGAACAATTCTTAATTTTTTTAATAAAAGAACTAATCAAATTGGTTAATATTTTTTCATTCTTTCAATAGCTAATTCTAGCAAAGAGATATCTACAGTAAGAGCTATTCTAATATAGTTTTCAACTCCAAAGGAGATTCCTGGAACTACTGCTACTTGAGTTTTTCTCAATAAATCTAAAGCAAAGTCTAAGGAATTTAAGGTTGAAATTTTAGAGTAATTAGCAAAAATATAAAAAGCACCTTGAGGTGTAATCACATCAAATCCTAATTTTTTTAATTCACTACTCATAAATTCTGCTCTTTTTCTATATTCTTCTGATAGTTCTTTTCTATTTTCAAATTTTGTAAGAGCTATCTCTCCCCCTTTTAAAGAAAGGGTTACAGGAGAGCTAACAGTATAGAAGCTTGTGTTTAGAAAAAACTTTCTATATTGTTCTGGGCAGATAGTATATCCTAATCTCCAACCTGTCATTGAATGAGATTTAGAAAAGCCATTTATTATAATTAATTTATCTTTTATATTTTTAAATTCAGCAAAAGAGTGAAACTCATAAAAAGAAAGTGAACTATATATTTCATCAGAAATTAGAAAAATTTCTCTTTCCTCTATAAATTTTGTTATCTCTTCCATCTCTTCATAACTTAAGACTTTTCCTGTTGGATTACATGGATTACTTAAAAGAAGAGCTTTTGTTTTAGATGTAGCATATTTTTCTAATAACTCTTTAGTAAGAGTAAAATTATTTTTAGAAATATCTATTAATACAGGTTTTCCATAACAAAGATTTATCATAGGAGGATAACCTGGATAGAAAGGTACAGTTAATAATACTTCATCATCAGGATTTAATACTGTTCTAAGTGCAGAAGAGAGAGCTTCTGAAGCTCCAATATTCATAATGACATTTTTTTCACTGTACTCTCCTTTATAATTTTTATTGTAATATTCAGCAACTAATGCTCCTATTTTTTCTCCACCACCAGAAGGAGCATATTTCAATTGATGATTTTTTCCATACTCCATTGCCTCATTTATAAGTCCTTTAGGAGTACCTATATCAGGTTCTCCTATTGTTAAGTCTATAGAGTTAGGATATTTAGCTGCTTCATTTTTTAAAACTCTAATTAAAGAGTATTGTAAATTTTCTACTGCACTATTGAACTTCATACCTATCTCTCCTTTTATTTTCTTAAGTCATCTACTAGTTGAGTTTTGCTAAGTGTTTTATCATCAACTTTCTTTATAATTTTAGCTGGATTTCCAGTAACTACGGCTCCAGCAGGAACATCTTCTATTACCACAGCCCCAGCTCCAACTACAGCCCCAGCACCTATTCTAACTCCTTCTATGATGACAGCATTAGCTCCTATCAACACTCCATCTTCTATAACTACTGGCTTAGCAGAAGGAGGTTCTATTACCCCAGCTAGAACAGCTCCAGCTCCAATATGACAATTTTTTCCAACTGTGGCTCTTCCTCCTAAAACAGCTCCCATATCTATCATACTGTTATCTCCAATAACAGCTCCTATATTGATAACAGCCCCCATCATAATGACAGCATTATCTCCAATAGTTACTTTATCCCTTATAATAGCTCCAGGCTCTATTCTTGCATTTATATTTCTTAAATCTAAAGTAGGAACTCCAGAATTTCTTCTATCGTTTTCAATATAATAATTTTCAATTTTTTCACTATATTTATTTAAAATATTCTCAATCTCACAATTATCTCCAATGATAATGTAAGAGTTATCCCCCTTAAAAACTTGGGCAGAAGTTTCTAATCCACTCAAATCTCCATTGACATATAGTTTAACTGGAGTTTTTTTAGTAGAATTTTTTATATATGCTATTAATTCCTCAGCTGTATTTAGTTTGTTCATTGTATCAACTCCTTAACGATTAAATATATCTTTCATAGTATAAAGTCCAGATTTTTTATCTAGTAAAAATTTTGCTCCCTGTATAGCTCCTTCAGCAAATATTTTTTTAGAAAGAGCTGTATGTTTTATCTCTATTATCTCATCATTTCCACAATATAAGACAGAGTGTTCCCCTACAATAGTTCCTCCTCTTACAGCATGTATTCCTATCTCATTTTTTTCTCTTTTCTCCATTCCTTCTCTTCCATAAACTTTTTTTAGCTCAGTTGAGATAGAGTTTTCAATCACTTCTACTAAAGTTTTAGCTGTTCCACTAGGGGAATCTAATTTTTTATTATGATGTTTTTCTATTAATTCTATATCATAATTACCATAAAGTAGAGGTGTAATTCTCTCTAAAATATCTTGTAATAAATTTATACCAAGAGAGGTATTAGAAGATAGAAGAATAGGAATTTTCTTACTAGCTTCTTCAATTTGTGATAAAATTTCTTTTGAATATCCAGTAGTAGCTATAACTAAAGGAGTATGATTTTGTGTAGCATAATTAAGTAAAGTTTCTAACCTGGAAAAATGAGAAAAATCTATAATTACATCTCCTTTTTCATTAGATAATTCATCGGCAAAACCTGTAATGGTAATATTTTTATTTTGAGCACACTCTTTTAAAATACTTCCCATAGTTCCTGTTCCATGTATAATTAGCTCCATGCTTTCACCTCATGAGAATCAATAACAGAATGAAGTTTAATTTTATTTTCCTCTTTCATCTCTCCTAGAGGAAGTCTGCAATGTCCAACATTGTATCCTAAATAATTCATAGCTTCTTTAATAGGGACAGGATTTACCTCTATAAAGAGAGAATCTACTAAATCGTTATATTTTAATTGTAAATTTTTAGCTTCAACTATATTATTTTCTAAAAAGCTCATACACATATTATGAACAGTTTCAGGAATAATATTAGCTGAAACAGATATTACTCCAATTCCACCATAAGACATAAGAGGAATAGTCATATCATCATTTCCAGAATAGATATCCAACTCAGGAACCTCTCTAGCTATCTCTCCAGCATAAGATATATTTCCACTAGCTTCTTTTATAGCTACAATATTTTTTATCTCTGCTAATTTTTTTAATAGTGATATAGAAAAATTTACACCAGTTCTTGAAGGAACGTTATATAATATGATTGGACAATTTACATTTTCAGCTATAAGCTTATAATGTTCATAGATTCCATTTTCATTTCCTTTGTTATAATATGGAGTAACTATTAGTAATCCATCTACTCCTAGAGCCTCAGCTTTTTTACTTAATTCCACCGCATGTTTTGTGTTGTTAGAACCTGTTCCTGCTATTACAGGAATTCTTCCATTTACTCTCTTTACACTATATTTTATGATTTCATACTTTTCTTCATCAGTGAGAGTTGCACTCTCTCCAGTAGTACCATTGATAATGATAGCATCAGTTTTATTTTTTATATGGTACTCTAATAATTCTCCTAATTTTTCAAAATCTACACTATCATCTTTTGTAAATGGAGTAATTAAAGCTACTCCAGAACCTTTAAATATGCTCATAGTTACCTCCTAAATATTTTTACAAAATAGTTCAGCTATTTGTACAGCATTAGTAGCTGCCCCTTTTCTTATATTATCAGCTACTGTCCATAAATTCAAGCCATATTTTACACTGTTATCTCTTCTGACTCTTCCTACAAATACCTCGTCTTTTCCAGTAGCGTCATTAGCTAAAGGATATATGTTTTTATTACTATCATCTAATAGAACTATTCCTTTATACTCAGCTAATTCCTTTTTTACTGTTTCTAAGTCAAAGTCTTTTTCAAGTTCTACGTTAATAGAAACAGAGTGAGAATTGATAACAGGTACTCTAACACAAGTAGCTGTAACAGGAAGATTAGGTAAGCCTAAGATTTTTCTTGTCTCATCTACCATTTTTTTCTCTTCCTTAGTGTATCCATCTTCTAAAAATACATCAATATGAGGTAGGCAGTTATTAACTATTTGATGTGGATAAGTTTTAGGAGGATTTCCTTTAAGTCCCTCTTCTAAATCAATAACTCCTTTATATCCAGTTCCAGATACAGCTTGATATGTGCTATACACTACTCTTTTAATCCCATATTTTTCTAAGACTTTTAAAGGAGCCATACACTGAATTGTAGAGCAATTAGGATTAGCAATTATTCCTTTGTGTTTAAAAGCTTCTTCTGGGTTTACTTCAGGGACTACTAGTGGAACCTCTTTATCCATCCTCCAAGCTGAAGAGTTATCAATTACTAATACTCCCTCTTTTGCTGCTAATGGAGCATATTTTAAACTAGTACCTCCACCAGCAGAGAAAAGAGCTATATCTATATCTCTATTTTTAAAACTATTTTCATTTAATTCTTCTACTGTATACTCTTTCCCTCTAAAATTTATTTTTTTCCCAGCACTTCTACTACTTGCAAAAAGAAGTAAATCAGTTATTCCTAAATCTCTTTCTTCTAATACTTTTAAAAAAGTTCCTCCAACTAAACCTGTTGCACCAACTATTGCTACTCTCATTTTTCTTTCCCCCCTATAATGAAAATTCTTCAGCTACTAAATTTACAGCTTTTTCTATATTCTCTCTATCTATACTACAAGAGATACTTATTTCAGAAGTTGTAACTTGATAAAAATTTATATTTCCTTTACTAAGTGAAGTAAAAAACTTTCCAGCAATACCAGAGTTGTTAATCATTCCTACTCCAACAATGGAAAGCATTCCTAAATTTTCATTTAATTCTATATCACAAGTAGAAAACTTAGCTCTAATTTTTTCTACAACTTGCTCTAAAAGATATTTTTCAGAAGCTTGACAACTAAAAGATATCTCTACTCTCATATATCTATTTATATTTTGTGTAATCATATTGATATTTAAACCACACTCATCTATTGTAGAAAATATTTCAGCTATATTTTCACTAGAAAAAGGTACATTAGAGATATTAGTTACGATAATCTCCTTTGTGACACTTATTCCTGTTATTAATTTATCTTCTAATGCTATATCTTTTTCCATAATATATGTTCCCCCTGTATAACTTAAACTTTTACCTACAAAAATAGGAATGTTATATTTTTTTCCTAGTTCTACTGCTCTTGTTTCCATAACACCAGCTCCAAGATTAGCCATTTCCATCATCTCTTCATAGGAGATTTTTTCTAAAAATTTTGCTTTTGGGTATAATCTTGGGTCAACACTGTATATTCCTTCCACATCAGTATATATTCTACACTCACAATTTAAAGCTACAGTCAGTGCCACAGCACTAGTATCTGAACCTCCTCTTCCTAGAGTTGTAATATCTCCTGAATTATTAATTCCTTGAAATCCAGTGATAATAACAATATTTCCCTCTCTTAAAAGAGTTTCTATCCTTTCAGAAGAGATATTTGCTATTTTATTTTTAGTATGTACACCAGAAGTTTTTATTCCTGCTTGAAATCCTGTAAGGGAGATAGCTTTTTGTCCCTTGGCTGTAAGAGCCATAGCTATTAGAGTAACTGTTTGCTGTTCTCCAATAGACATTAGCGAGTCTAGTTCCCTTTGATTTGGATTAGAAGTAATCTCCTTAGCTAGTTTTATGAGTCCATCTGTAGTTTTTCCCATAGCAGATGCCACTACTACAATTTCGTCATACTCTTTTTTTAATTCAATTAAGTAATCAGCTATTTTTTGAATTTTTTCTACTGTAGCTACACTAGAGCCACCATACTTTAAAACAATTCTCATTCCTCCACCTCTGTAATAAAAATTTTGTAAAAAAAAAACAGCAGAGGCTTCTGCTGGTGTAAAATACTACAAAAAAACTGTAAATATTTATAATTTTACTCCACAGAAAGCACAACATTGAATTTCTCAATGACAGTTATATAGATATTATCCATATACCCAGCAAAAATTTTCTCCAGAGAAAATTTTCACTTCGGCAGTTTTACCTTTCATATTTAATCTTAGCTCTGGAAGCTCATAAATATTACTCTTATCGACTGCTCCTCAATCTGTTTTATTAACTTGTGTGTATTTTACATTAAAACTCTAAAAAATAAAAATATATAAATTAAATATTTTATATTTTAAAAATATATTTTACTTTTTTGCAAAGAGAGAATAAAATAATTCAAAAACATATTATTGTCCTAGGAGGAAAGATGGATACTAGAAAAATATTTAATGATATAGAAATAAATAATCAATGGTTTATAAATACCAGAAGAGAGTTACATAAGATACCTGAATTAGATTTTCAATTACCTAAAACAGTAGCTTATGTAATATCACTTTTAAAAGAGATGGGAATTCCATATAAAGAGGGAATAGGAAAAAGTGGAATAGTAGCAGATATAGAGGGACAAAATAAAAAAATAACAATAGCCTTGAGAGCTGATATGGATGCATTACCTATTTTAGAGTGTGGAAATAAAGAATATACTTCAACTATACCTGGGCATATGCATGCTTGTGGACATGATGTGCATACTGCTATTCTTTTAGGAGTTGCAAAGATATTATCGGAAAATAAAGATTCACTTCCATGTAATGTAAGACTTGTATTTCAACCAGCAGAAGAAACAAATGGTGGAGCAGTACCTATGATAGAAGATGGATGTTTAGAAGGGGTAGATGCTATATTTGGATTACATGTAGATCCTACAATAGAGTGTGGAGTAGTAGGAGTAAAATATGGTGCTTATTGTGCTTCATCTACTGATGTGGTAATAGAAATAGAGGGAAGAAGTTGCCATGGTGCTTATCCTAGCCAAGGAGTAGATGCTATTGTTACAGCTTGTGGAATAGTGACTACCCTTCAAAGTGTAATAAGTAGAAATATAGATTCAAGAGATTCGGCTGTTCTTAGCTTTGGAAAAATAGTAGGAGGAGAAAAAGAGAATATTGTAGCTCAAAAAGTTATAATTTCTGGAACATTAAGAACTTTATCTAATGAGGTAAAAAATAGAGTAAAAGAAAGAGTAAAAGAGATGGTGGAGAATACAGCTAAAGGGTATGGGGCTACTGGAAAAGTAACTTATACAGATGGGTATACTGCTTTAATAAACCATGATGAATATATAGATATAATAAAAGAAAATAGTAAAAATCTATTAGGAGAAAAGGGAGTATATGTAAAGGCCTTAGCTAATATGGGAGTAGAAGATTTTGCTTACTATATTGAAAAAGTTCCAGGAGCATTTTTTAACTTAGGTGTAGGAAATAAGGCTAAGGGAATAACTGCCCCTCTTCATAATGATAAATTTGATATAGATGAGGAGAGTTTAGCTATTGGAGTAAAGCTTCAAATTATGAATATACTATCTGCCTATGAAAAATTAATAAAAAATAACTAGGATAATTCCTAGTTATTTTTGTTATTAAGAGCTTTAAATCCTTCACCTAGAACTTCTGAAACATCAGAGATAGTTAGAAAAGCAAAAGAATCAGTTTCTTTTACAATTGTTTTTACTTTAGTTACTTCAAATTTACTAACCACACAGAAAAGTAGATCTATTTCATTTCCTGTAAATCCACCTTCTCCTTTTATGATAGTTGTACCTCTTCCAGTTTCATTCATAATTCTTTCTTTTATCTCTTCAGATTTAGATGAAATAATAGTGATGCCTTTTGCCTTTGTATAACCATCTTGAAAATAATCTATTGCTTTGGAAACAATTGTCATTGAGATAAGAGTATACATTACTATCTCTTTACCAAAAAATATAGCAGCTATTCCTAATATAACTACATCTAAGATGAGCATTGTCCTTCCTAGAGGAATATCAAAATATCTATTTAAGATACGAGCAACTACATCTGTTCCACCAGTAGAGCCATTTACCATAAAAATAAGTCCAAGACCTATTCCTATAAGAACACCTCCATATATAGAACCTAACATAATATCATTAGATGGACCTTTCCAAGTTTCAGTAAGAGTTATCAAAAAAGAAAGGCAGCTTGTTCCATATAAAGTTTTAAATAGAAAATCTCTTCCAACTAATTTCCAACCCATTATAAGTAGTGGAATATTTATTACAAAATACATAATTCCTACTGGTAGTTTAAAAAGGTAAAATAAAATTAAACAAATTCCTGCAACTCCACCTTCTGCAAGATGATTACTGATAAAAAAATAATTGATAGAAACAGCATAGAAAAAACAACCAACTGTAATTATCAAATACTCTTTTAAGTATTTTAGAATCTTATTATTCACTGTATCTTTCCTCCTAGTTCAAAATTTTAGTATATTATATTTAATTAGTTTTTTCTTTTATCTTCAATTTTCCTTCAAAGGCAGAACCAATATGATAACCTAGGTTTTCTATTTTTTCTTTTCCCTCTCTAAAAAGACTTTTCATTAATTTTTTTTGTCCATTTTTATCTATGTAAAAAGAGGTATCATCTATTCTCACTAAAGCTAAATCATTTTTAAAATCATATGCCTCATCAAAGTTAAATCCTATTTTTACATTTCCTTCTGTATCAATATATCCCCATTTATTATTTAATTTAACAGCAGCTAAACCTTCAGAAAAGTTTTCAGCTTCATCATATATAATAGGAATTTGCAATTCTCCTTTATAGTTGATATAACCATATTTATGTCTTGGCATCTCATTTATATACACAATAAAAAACTCTTTTTCACTATTATTTTCAGCCTCTTTGTACATATTTGAATATTTTTCTTTAAAGTTATACTCTCCAATTTTTGCTATCCATTTTCCATCAGTTGTCATAAGTCCTTCTTTATAATCTTTTGTAACTAGATAGATATGATTTTTTTGGACAGAAATAAGAATATTATCTGTTTGAGTTAACAGGTTTCCTTTTGAATCAATTATACTATACAAGCCAATATTTTCTCCTTCTAACATCCTTATAATATATATATCATTGAGATGTTGTTTTATAGGAAGGATTTCATAATTACTCTGTGAAAAAATAATTGATGAAAAAATTAACATCAATGTGATAACTAATCTTTTCATATATACCACCTCATATTCTTGTATTATCCTTATCTCTATAATATATTATACTTTATTTTTTTAAAATAAGAAAGAGGAAGTAAGAAAAAAGAGAGAAATCACTACCTTTTAGATAATATTTTCTCTCTAAATAGATTAATTATTAGTCTGGATTAATTACATATTCTGTTAATTCATTTACAAAGTTAACAGTTTTATTATTTTTATCATTTACTGGGTTAAATTCTACTATATCAACTGAAGTTACAAAGTAGTTTTTAAATAAGAATTTGAAAGTTTGGAATACTTCGTCAGTAGTAAATCCGTTTCTAACAGGGGTACTTACTCCAGGAGCTAACTCTGGATTTACAGAGTCAACATCAAAACTGATATGAAGATTGTCTACTTTTAAGTATTCGTGAATTTCCTCTAATACTCTATCTAATCCCTTTTGTAATACTTCATCATGATAGATTACTTTAACACCTAATTGATCAATAACTTCTCTCTCTTTGAAATCTAAATCTCTAGCACCAAGTATAACTACATTTTTACTATCGATTTTAGCTCCCTCATAGAAACAGTTAACTAAATCTCTATCTCCAGCACCTTGTAATAGAGCTAATGGCATTCCGTGAATATTTCCAGAAATAGTAGATTCATCAGTATTCATATCTCCATGAGCGTCTATCCATACTACTCCTATCTCTTTTTCTAGTGAAACTCCAGAAATACTTCCAAGAGCTATTGAGTGGTCTCCTCCAATTACTATTGGTCTATATCCATCTCTTACAGCTTCATTTACAGAAACAGCAAGCTTTTCACAAGTATGAAGTATAGTATTTTTATATTTTAAGTTCCATTCATTAAAGTTTTCTTTTTGTTTTTCAACATCAATAATTTCAATTTCATCAAATGTATCAGGATAAGTTTCACATAGTACATCAATACCAAATTCGATTCCAGCTTTGTTTGCTCCAAGATTGATAGGTACTCCAAACATTTTGCTCTTCATCTTTTCTGTATATAAGTATACAGCGTCTTCTTCTTCAATTACATTGATAGTTACAAGTTCAGGATCTTCCATACCTTGTACATGAAGTTCAGCTTCTCTTAAATCATTTATATAATCTATAATTTCAGCAGAGATTCTTTCTCCAGGAGTGATTACAGGTATTCCAGGTGGATAAGCCATAATCATCTCACCACATATTTTTCCTTCACTCTCTGAGAATAAAACTTTATTCTTTTCACTGTAAAAAGCTTCCCTTGGATTTAATACTTGCTCAGGAATAGGAGGCATTTTTAAGAATTCTCTTTTTAATTTATTTCCTTTTCCATAATATTTTTCACTGATATCTTTTAATGCATTGATAAGTTTATCAACACTTTCATCAGTATCTCCGATAGTTATAAGTCCTAATACATTGTAAAAATCAGATAACTCCATTTGTATATTGTAATCTTCAGTTAAGATAGTTTCTAGCTCTGCACCAGTAAGTCCTAGTTCTTTAGCAGTAATAGTTATCTTAGTAGGATCAAAAGCAAATACTCCCTCTCTTCCAACTATTTCTTCTCCAAAACAAGACATTCCTGGGATTCTATTTACTTCTGTTCTAAAACGTTTAGCTAATTTTATAGCTTTGTCTAGTAGCTCTTTTCCTTCAGTAGCAATCTGTCTTCTAGCACAGTCTAATGAAGCCATTAATGGATATGATGGAGATGTAGTATGAAGTAAACTTAAAATTTGTTTTACTCTGTTTACATCTACTCTATCAGAATTTACATGAAGTAATGACATTTGAGTCATTGCACCTATTATTTTATGTGTACTTTGAGTACAGATATCAGCTCCACAATCAACAGCAGATATTGGTAAATCATCATGGAAGTGTAAATGAGGTCCATGAGCTTCATCTACTATTAATGGAATATCATAACTATGAACTATATCAGCTATTTTTTTAATATCTGTTGCTACTCCATAATAAGTAGGATTAATTATAAGAACAGCTTTGATATCAGGGTGTTGTTTTAACATATTCTCAACAGTTTGAGGTCTTACGCCATGAGCTATTCCTAACTCCTCATCTACTTCTGGGTTCATATATATAGGCTCAGAACCACTTAATATAATTCCAGCAGATACTGATTTATGTACATTTCTTGGGACTAATATTTTTTCTCCTGCTTTTATAACAGACATAATCATAGCTTGGATAGCTCCAGATGTTCCGTTAACAGCAAAGAAACTTTGTTTTACACCATAAGCATCAGCAGCTAACTCTTGAGCTTCTTTGATACAACTTTTTGGTTGGTGTAATCCATCTACCATCTTAAAAATAGTAACGTCAATGGAAAAAGGTCCATTACCCATAAAATCATAAAATTCTTTGTCTACTCCTTTTCCCCTCTTATGTCCAGGTACATGAAATGGAAGTATATCTCTTCCTGCATATACATCTTTTAACACAGAAAATAGTGGAGTTTTACTTTGGTCTAGCTTTGACATCTTACCTCCTTTGGTTATTGTTTTTTTTATTTATATATTGTATAATTCTTTTGTACTGATGTATTGTAAAGCTTTTTAATAAAATAGTCAATAACTTTTATTTTTTTTAGGAGAAAATTATGAAGAAAATATTTTTGCTTATCTCACAAGGCACTGAAATTCTTGAGGTAGCACCCTTTATTGATATTTTTGGTTGGAATAGTATTGTTGGAAAAAAGAACATAATTTTAAAAACAGGAGGATTTCATTCAATAATTTCTAATACTTGGAACTTGAAAATAGTTCCAGAAATAGATTTAAAAAGTACTTCAATCGATATAGATGAATATGAAGCCTTAGTTATCCCTGGTGGCTTTGGTTTTAAAGGGTTCTTTGAAGATATGAAAAAAGAAAAATTTAAAGAGATAGTTCAAAGCTTTTATGAAAAAGATAAAATAGTTGTAGGGATATGTACAGGAGTTATTTCTTTAGGAGAAGCTGGTATTTTAAAAGAAAGAAAAGCTACTACTTATTTATATGATAATAATAGATATTTTAATCAATTAGAAAAATATGGAGCTATACCTATAAGAGAAGAGATTGTGATAGATAAAAATATCATTACCTGTTCAGCTCCTAAAAATGCTATTGAAGTTGGTTTTTTACTTCTTTCATTATTAAGTGATGAAGAAAATATGAAAAAAGTAAAATATAATATGGGTTTTTTATAAAAAAATAGACATACTTAAAAAAGTATGGTATTCTTTAAGTAGAAACTATTATATATTAAGAGGTGAAAATATGAAAGTTGTAAAAGGTAATGTTATAACTCTTGAATTCAAAGTTTATGACAACGATACTAACGAGCTTTTAGAAGATACAAAAGATGTAGGACCATTTTTCTACATTCACGGAGAAGGACAATTTGTACCAAAAGTAGAGGAGATATTAGAAGGAAAAGAGAAAGGATTTTCTACTACTATAATGATCTCTCCAGAAGAAGGATATGGAGAATATGATGAAGAACTTATCGAAGAGATGAATAAAGAAGATTTTGTAGAGTTTGATGATATCTATGAAGGTATGGAATTTATAGCTGATATGGATGATGGAACAGAACAACAATATATAATTACATCTATAGAAGATGATGTAGTAACTGCTGATGGAAACCATCCATTTGCTGGTAAAAATTTAAGATTTGAAGTAGAAGTAGCAGGAGTAAGAGAGGCTACAGCTGAAGAATTAGAGCATGGACATGTACATTTCCATGGGTTTGATGACGAAGAGTAATTTAACTATGGGACTGGCTTAAGTCAGTCCTTTTGTATGAAAATATTAAAAAATTTTGAGGTGAAGAAATGAAAATAGCTTTAGGTGCTGACCATGGTGGATTTGAATTAAAAGAGAAAATAAAATCTCATTTATTAGAAAAAGGATATGAGGTTTTAGATTTAGGAACTAACTCAACAGCTTCTGTTGATTATCCTAAGTTTGGACATGCAGTAGGGCATGCAGTAGTAAACAAAGATGCAGATTATGGAATAGTAGTATGTGGAACAGGAATAGGAATCTCTATTGCTGCTAATAAAGTTTCAGGAGTTAGAGCAGCTCTTTGCACAAATACAACTATGGCAAGACTTACAAGAGAACATAATGATGCTAATGTATTAGCTATGGGAGGAAGAATAGTAGGAGATGTTCTTGCTCTTGAGATGGTAGATATTTTCCTTTCAACTAAATTTGAAGGTGGAAGACATACTAATAGAATAAATTCTATTGAAACTATCTAATGGAGATGATATTATGGCAACTATTTTTACAAAAATAATAAATAGAGAGATACCAGCTACAATAGTTTTTGAAAATGATAAGGTTATAGCTTTTAAAGATATTAATCCAGCAGCTCCAGTACACATATTAGTAGTTCCTAAAAAAGAGATACCTACTATAAATGATATAAAGCCTGAAGATAAAGATATTATTGGAGAGATGTATCTTGCTATTGGAGAGATAACTAAAAAATTAGGAATAGCTGAAGAGGGATATAGAGTAATTACTAACTGTAATGAATTTGGAGGACAAGAGGTTTTCCATTTACATTTCCATATTTTAGGTGGGAAAAAATTAGGAGCTTTATTAGCTGACTAATAAAAATGAATAATCAAATTTAAAAGATTAATTTCTAATTATGATAGAGATTAATCTTTTTTATTAGAACAACTTTTATTTATATTAAAATAAAATATTAACTATTTATAAAATTAATAATAAATAAAGAGAGTATTTTTAATTTCTATCAAACAAACTATTTAAAAAAAGTACGTTTTGTGATATGATTGTATTGTAGAAATATAATTAGCTTTTCATAAAGTTTTAAAAGAAAGGTGGTTTTTCAATGAAAGAATTAGATTTAAGGAAAGTTACTGACGAAGTAGAAAGAATGTGTATTGAGGGAAATTATTTTATTGGTAAAGAGGTTCTAGATAAGATTAAAGAAGCTTATGCTAAAGAGAAATCAGAAGTAGGAAAAAATATACTAGGTCAAATTATAGAAAATGATGAGATTGCTATGAATGAGCAAGTTCCTATGTGTCAAGATACAGGAATAGTAGTAGTATTCTTAGAGGTTGGTACAGAGGTAAAAATTAATGGAGATATATATGAAGCTGTAAATGAAGGGGTAAGAAGAGGATATGAAAAAGGGTATCTTAGAAAATCTGTTGTAAGACATCCATTAGATAGAGTTAATACTAAGGATAACTCTCCAGCTATAATTCATACAAAATTAGTGCCAAATTCAGATAAAGTAAAAATAATAGTCGCTCCTAAAGGTGGAGGTTCTGAAAATATGAGTGCTTTAAAAATGTTAAAGCCATCTGATGGAGTAGAGGGAATAAAAAAATTAGTAGTAGAAACTGTAAAAAATGCTGGTGGAAACCCTTGCCCTCCAATAATTGTAGGAGTTGGAATAGGTGGAAACTTTGAAAAGGCAGCTATATTAGCAAAAGAAGCTGTACTTAGAGATATAAATGATGTAACTCCAGATCCAATAGCAAGAAATTTAGAGGCTGAGTTATTAGAATTAATTAATAAAACAGGAGTAGGACCTTTAGGATTAGGAGGACTGACTACTGCTCTTGCTGTAAAAGTTAATACTTATCCTTGCCATATAGCTGCTCTTCCAGTTGCTATTAATATCAATTGCCACGCAGCTAGACATAAAGAAGTAGAGTTATAGGAAAGATTGAGGAGGAAAAATTATGGAATACCATTTAACAACACCTTTAAAAGATGAAGATATAGCAAAATTAAAAGCAGGAGATACAGTAAAAATAACTGGAGTAATATACACAGCTAGAGATGCTGCTCATGCTAGACTTGTAAAATTATTAGAAGAGGGAAAAGAGTTGCCTATTGATGTAAAAGGACAAGTTATATACTATGTAGGACCAACACCAGCTAAACCAGGAAAACCAATAGGAAGTGCTGGACCAACAACAAGTTATAGAATGGACGCCTATGCTCCTGATTTAATAAAAGTAGGATTAAAAGGGATGATAGGGAAAGGAGCAAGATCTAAAGAAGTTAAAGATGCTATGATATCTGAAAAGGCAGTTTATTTTGCCGCAGTAGGAGGAGCAGCTGCTCTTATAGCTAAATCAATAAAAAAAGCTGAGCTAATTACTTACGAAGATTTAGGAGCAGAAGCTTTAAGAAGACTTGAGGTAGAAAATTTCCCAGCAATAGTTATCAATGATATCTATGGAGGAGATTTATATCAAGAGGGACAAGCTAAGTGGAATAGATTAGACAAATAAAAATTAAAACACAAGAATAATAAAATTGAAATCGTGACATAGATGAAGTAAAGGAAAAGGAAAAAAATTTACTGTAATGAGCATTGCGTAAGCACTAGCGATTGAAAGTAAACTTTTTTCCTTTTATATTGTTAAATGTTTTTATTTTTTGATTTCAATTTAAGATTTTGTAACAGCTCCTTTATTATTTGAGCAAAAATTATTCTTGTATTTCTAAGTAAGATAAGTTTCTATTTAATTAAATTTTTCAATTTCATTTACTTAAAATTTACAACGTGATATAATGTAGTATGGGATAAAAATTTAATGGAGGGAGCTAGATGAGTAATTATATTTTAACCGTTGATGATTTTTGTTTGTCGTATAAGAATAGAAATATTTTAGAAAACCTCTCTTTTTCTGTGGAAAGAGGAGATTATCTAGCTATTGGAGGTGTTCCTGGCTCTGGGAAGAGTACACTTATCAAAAGTGTATTGGGGCTTATAAATAATGGGATAAGTGGTAACATAGAGTACCACAATATAAAAAAAGTAGATGTAAGTTATATCCCACAAAACTCTATGCAACAAAAGGAGAATTTTTTAGGAACTGTAAGAGAGGTAGTAGCTGTATCTTTACTTTCTAAAAAAAGAGGAAGAGCTTTTACTGAAGAGGATTGGGAAAAAGTGGACAACCTTTTAAGAAGATTAAAACTTTTTGATATAAAGGATAATAAAATAAATAAATTAACTAAAGGGCAACAACTTAAAGCAAGTTTGGCAAAACATCTGATAACAGAGCCAAAACTTCTTTTTATAGATAGTCCTAATTCAACTTTAGATATGAAAAATAAATTAGATTTTTATCAAACAATAAAGATGTTATGTGATGAGGATAAATTGACAGTAATATTTATAACTCACAATATAAAAGAGATTTGCCAATATGCTAATAAATTACTTTTTCTAAAGAAAAAAGATAGAACATATTATTTTGGAGATGCTCAAGAGTTTATTAAGGATAAGGAGTAGAGATGTTTAAAAAGAATTTACTAATATTATTTGTTTTACTAAGTCTAAATATTTTTGCTGATTCTATAAGAGTAATAGTACCAGATGGATTACCAGCTCTTTCAATAGTGAATATGGTGTCAACTACTAAAGAGATAGATGGAAAAAAGATAAATTATAAGATAGAAAAACTATCTGATGCTCTTGTAGTGAATATGTTAAAAAGAGAGGGAGATATAGCTGTTGTTCCATCTAATTTTTCAGCTCAGCTTTATAATAAAAACTTAGGTTATAAAATACTTGGAACAGTTGGTTGGGGTTCTTTTTATGTAGTAAGTAGAGAGAATATAAAATCTTTAGAGGAGTTAAAAGGAAAAGAGGTTTATACTTTTGGAAAAGGACTTACTCCAGATATAATATTTCAAAGTATTTTAGAGAAAAAGGGAATAGATAAAAAAGATATAAAAATAAACTATCTTTCTAATGGAAATGAAGTAGCTTCTCTATACTTAGGAAAAAAGGTGGATACTATTATTATTCCAGAGCCGATGTTGAGTAAAGTATTATCTAAAAGTTTATCTTCTAATATTGTAGCTAATTTAAATGACGAATGGAAAAATATTATTGAATCAGACTTAGGTTATCCTCAATCTACTCTTGTTGTAAAAGAGGAAGTTTATAATACAAATCCTAAATTAGTAGAAGAGTTTATATCTAAATTGACAGAGAGTATATCATTGATTTATAAAAATCAAGATAAAACTACTGAGAATATAAAATTAAATAATTTAGGAATAGATACAAGTATTTTGGATAAAGTTTTAACTAGAGCTAATATTTCTTATACTCCAGTAGTGGACTGTCAAGAGGAGTATCATAAGTATTTTGAGATTTTAGAAAGTGTAAATAAAAAAGTAATTGGTGGAAGGTTACCAGATGAAGAGATTTATGCAAAATAGTCCTAAATTTCTTTCGATGTTCTTCTTCTTTATAATTTGGGAGGGAGTTGCCTTATATATAGACAACTCTCTTCTTTTTCCAAGAGTAAGTGAAATTTTTCTCTCATTAAAAAATTTAGTAGCAAGTGGAGATTTTACCTTAATATTATGGAATACACTGAGTAGATTTTTCATCTCTATCGTCTTCTCTTTAATATTAGCTATAATTTTCTCTGTGGCTTCATATAGATACGAGGTAATAGGTTTTCTTTTATTTCCATTTATAATTTTTCTAAGAGCTGTTCCAACTATTGCTATAATTATAGTAGTGCTTATATGGAGTAGTGTAGAAAGAGTTCCTATTGTTGTAGGAATGTTAATTTTATTTCCGATACTATATGAGAGTATTTTAGGTGGTATAAAAAATGTAGATAAAAATCTATTGAAGATGTCAAAAGTTTTTAAGGTACCTACTAAAAGAGTTGTAAGAGATATTTATATTCCAAGTATATATTACTCTATATCTTCAAATATTCCATCATATATAGGGCTTACTTTTAAAGTGATAATAGCTGGAGAGGTTCTTTCTCAAGAGAGCTTATCAATAGGAGGAGAGATATTTATCAATAAGATTTATTTAGAAAGTTCAAATATCTTTGCTTGGATTATAGTAGTTATAGTTTTAAATTATCTTTTAGAAAAGGGATTAAAAACTATAAATAGTAGAGTGTGTAGGTGGGAAAAATGAGAGTAGAAAATTTAAAAAAAAGCTACGGAGAGAGAAAGGTTTTAGATGGAATCTCCTTTGAAGGAGAGGAGGGCAAGGTAACAGTAATACTTGGAGAATCAGGGTGTGGAAAATCTACACTATTGGGAATACTCTCTAAAAATATAGATGATTATTCTGGAGAGATTAATTTTGATAGAGATATTAATTCTGGGATATCCTATATATTTCAAGAAGATACTCTTATCCCTTGGAAAACAGTATATGAAAATATAGAGTATGTACTTAAAGATAAAATATCAAAGGATAATATAAAAGAGCATATAGAAAAATATCTGAAAATGGTAAATCTTTTAGATTATAGAGATGAGTATCCACAACATTTAAGTGGAGGAATGAAAAGAAGAGTGGGAATAGCAAGAGCCTTTGTTTATCCTAGTAATTATCTTTTTATGGATGAGCCCTTTGAATTTTTGGATATAAAAACAAAACAAGAGATAATTGAATATTTTAAAATATTACAAGAGAAAGAGAAAAAAACAGTGCTATTTATAACTCACGATATAGAGTCAGCTTTAAAAATAGGAGATAAGATTATAATATTTTCATCAAAGCCTACAAAAGTAAAAAAGATTTTTGAAAATATATCTGATAATGGTTTAGAAGATGAAATTAGAAAAATATTCTTGTAAAAAAATATAAATAGATATATAATTAGTAAAGATTAAAGTAAGTATAGAAGGAGAGTTTAATGATAAAAATAGGAAAAAGACAAAAATTAGTTATAAATAATTTTGCTAGTGTTGGAGCTTATCTTGATGCTGGAACTGGAGATAGTAAAGATAATATTCTACTTCCTAATAATGAACTAGAAGATAGAGATTTAAAAGAGGGAGATGAAGTAGAAGTTCTTGTATATATGGACTCTGAAGATAGACCAGTGGCAACTTTTAGAAAGACAGAGGCATTGGTGGGAACGTTGGCTAAATTAGAGGTTACTGATATACACCCTACACTTGGGGCTTTTATGGATTGGGGACTAAAAAAAGAGTTACTACTTCCAAAAAGACAACAAGAAACTGATGTAGAGATTGGTAAAAAATACTTGGTAGGTATATATGAGGATAGTAAGGGAAGACTTTCTGCTACAATGAAAATATATAAATTCTTACTTCCAAGTACATCTATGAAAAAAAATGATATAGTATCAGGAACTGTGTATAGAATAAATGATGAGATAGGTGTCTTTGTAGCTGTTGAGGATAGATATTTTGGACTTATCCCTAAAAATGAGTATTTTAAAAACTATAAAATAGGAGATGAGATAGAAGCTAGAGTAATCAGAGTGAGAGAAGATGGGAAACTTGATTTATCTCCAAGAGAGTTAGCTTACTTACAGCTTGATAAAGATGCAGAGTTAATATTAGAGAAGATGAGAATCTTAAAAGATAGTTTTAGATTTAATGATAAAACTAACCCTGAGCAGATAGTGAATTATTTTAATATGAGTAAAAAAGCTTTTAAAAGAGCTATTGGAAATCTTTTAAAACAAGGTAAGATAGAAAAAACAGAAGATGGGTATTTTAAGCTAGTAAATAAAAAGTAGATTGTAGAAAACATTCAAGGAGGAGATTTTTATGGTAAGTTTAGTTATTTATATTATTTTAGTAGCTGGTATGTGGAAGATGTTTGAAAAGGCAGGAATAGATGGTTGGAAAGCAATAATTCCTATTTATAATATCTATTTAGAAACTGTATATATAGCAAAAAAGGAATGGTGGTATGTAATACTTTATTTTATACCAATAGTTAATATATTTGCTATGATAAAAGTTCATATGGAGGTAGCTAAGAATTTTAAAATTTCATCGCCATTAGCTTTTTCATTAGGAATGACATTTCTATCATTTATATTCTATCCAATATTAGGATTTGGAGATTATCAATTTATAGATGATGATTATGCTGATGTGATTGATTAAAATTATATTAATCAAAGAGAGTGTTACAAATAAAAATCAAGAATGCCGAAGATTGAGGAGAATAAATAGAGCAAGTTAGCGAAAGCAAACGTTAAAAAACACAACTGTTTGAACGAAGTGAGTTTTGTGTTTTTAGTGAGCTAAGCCATACTTGCTCTTTATTCTTTGAACGAAAGTCATTCTTGATTTATTTTAGTTTATATTTTTTTAATTATGTGTTGGATTCATTTTATATTTTAAAGTAAAACATATACTTTATCTAGAAAGTGTGCTATAATAAGGGATATGAAAAATACGGAGGTAATGAGAGTGTCAAAACATAATACAAGTTTTAAAGTGGATAAAGATAATGAATTGATGAAATTTTTAATGGAGAAGATGCCACAAAATAGTCGTAATAATATAAAATCTTTACTTACTCAAAGAAGGGTAATGGTAGATGATGTAATAGTATCACAATATAATGCTCCTTTAAAAGAGGGACAGATAGTAAGTATAACTAAAACAAAAATAACTAAGCATAAATTAGAGGGAGTATCTATTGTCTATGAGGACAATGATATATTAGTAGTAGAAAAAGAAAGAGGAATACTTTCAGTTGCTACACAAAATGAAAGAGAAAAAACAGCTTATAATATTTTAAAAAATTATTTAAAAGAGAAAAATCCTAAGGACAAAATTTTTGTGGTACATCGTTTAGATAGAGATACATCTGGTGTAATGATATTTGCAAAATCAGAAAAGGCTCAAGATATTTTACAAACTACATGGAATGACTCTGTAAAAGAGAGAACCTATGTAGCATTAGTAGAGGGAAATGTAAAAAAAAATAGTGATACAATAATATCATACCTAGCAGAAAATAAAGCTATGATAACTTACTCTACTGATAATGAAGAGGAAGGAAAAAAAGCTGTATCACACTATAAGGTTTTAAAGAGAAATAAAAATTATTCTCTATTGGAAGTAAATATAGAAACAGGTAGAAAAAATCAGATACGTGTACATATGCAAGATTTAGGACACAGCGTAGTTGGAGATAAAAAATATGGTTCTACAAAAAATCCTATTAAAAGATTGGGATTACATGCTCATACAATAGTGTTTAAACATCCTATAACAAAAGAGGTGTTATCATTTACAAGTAAAATACCAGAAGCATTTTTATCTCTTTTTAAATAAATAGAAAACTTGACATAGTTTATTAATTAAGTTAAAATACTTTTGATAAAAGAAACAAATTATAAAAATTTTAATGAGGTGATTTGATGGAAATTAAAAACAACCTAGAGGAAATCTTAAAATTTAATAAGGAGTTTGTTGAAAAGAAAGAGTATGAAAAGTATAATACTACAAAATATCCTGATAAAAAGATAGCTATTCTTTCATGCATGGATACAAGATTAACAGAGCTACTTCCAAAGGCATTAGATTTAAAAAATGGAGATGCTAAAATCATAAAAAATGCAGGTGGAACTGTAATTCATCCATTTGGAAGTGCTATGAGAAGTCTACTTATCTGTGTTTATGAATTTGATATTAAAGAGATATTTATCATAGGACATTATGACTGTGGTGTAAGTAGTATGGATACTGATAAAATGATAAAGAAGATGATAGAGAAAGGAATAGATGTACAAACATTAGATACACTTTCTCATGCAGGAATAAAAGTAAAAAAATGGCTACATGGATTTGATTGTGTAGAAGAATCAGTAAGAGAGAGTGTTACAAAAGTAAAAAATCATCCTCTTATGCCTAGCAATGTAGCTATACATGGACTAATAATGGATCCATTAACAGGTAGATTAGATGTAGCAGTTAATGGATTTGAACATATTTAGTGAGGAGAGAAGATGATACAACTTTTTTTAAAAGGAATTATAATAGGAATTGCTAATATTATGCCTGGAGTTTCTGGGGGAACATTGGCAGTAATAATGGGAGTATATGATAAACTTACAGAAGCAATAGGAAATTTCCCTACTGCTCCTGTTAAGAAAAAAATAGAGTACATAAAATTTTTGCTACAAATAGGAAGTGGAGCAGCTATTGGAATAATTTTATTTGCAAGAGTAATAGAATTTTGTTTTACTAATTATCCAAGAGCTACTGCTGGTGGATTTAGTTTATTGATTCTTCCATCTATTCCATATATTATAAAGGGAGAGAATAAAAAAGATAAAAAGAATATTTTCTTTTTCTGTTTAGGAGCTTTACTTACTTTAGGATTTGTATATGCTGATTATAAATTTGGAAAAGATAGTGGAGTAAAGGAATTGGTTACAGTAGTCACTACGAGCTATGCTTTAAAACTTTTTGCTTGTGGTGGACTTGCTGCAGGAGCTATGATTATTCCAGGAATATCTGGTTCACTTTTACTTCTTATGTTGGGAGAGTATTATAATATTTTAGGATTTATAAATAAATTTTTCTCAAATCTTATAAATATTACAAGTTACTCTTCAATAAGTGAGATAATCACAAATTTATATATACTACCTCTTACAGCTTTTGGGTTGGGGGTATTGATAGGGCTTGTTCTAATAGCTAAACTTATAAATATGCTTCTTCAAAAACATAGAAGTGTAACACTATTTTTTATAACTGGGATAATAGTTGTGTCAATTTTACAAATTTGGTTAAATCTATATAAATAAAGGAGAGAAGATGAGATATTTTCTAGTAGTAGTAGTTTTAATGTTTGTAACAGCTTGTACATCTACTGGAACAGCTAGCTGGTATGGAAGAGGTTTTGAAGGGAAATTAACAGCAAGTGGTTATGTTTATGATTCTAATCAGTTGACTTGTGCTTCTAATGATTATCCTTTTGGAACTGTATTAAAAGTAACTAATAAAGAAAATGGAAAATCTGTACTTGTTGTAGTTACAGATAGAGGTGGATTTGAAAAATATGGGAGAAAGATAGATTTGAGTAGAGCTGCTTTTAATAAGATAGCTTCTACTGGTCATGGGCTTATTGATGTAAAGGTAGAAAAAGTAAGTGATAAAAATACTTTTAAATATAAGCATGGAAGTCCTAGATTTACCTCTTCAGAGTATAAAAAATATATCAAGGGAATTTAGTAAAAAATTCAAGAATAACGAAGAGTGAAAAGATAAAAGTTATTCTTGAATTTTTTATTTACTAAACTAAGGAGGAAGAAGTGAAACTTTTAATTACAGGTGCTACTGGAGGAATGGGAGAGGAGATTATAAAAATCTTTAGAAAAAATAGTTATGAAGTTATTGCTTTAGGTAGGGATAAAAAGAGATTAAAAAGATTGGAAGAAAATTATCAAGTTAAATCTTATTCTATAAATATAGAAGATGAAGTAAAGATAGAAAAATTTTTAGAAGATATAGAAGATGAGGAAATAGATGTAGTTATAAATGGAGCTGGAATAGGGGAGATAGACTATTTTGAAAATATGGAGTACGAAAAAATAAAAAAGCTTATAGAGATAAATAGTATTGCTCTAACTAAGATCACTCATCATTTCTATAAAAAAATGATAGAGAGGGGCAATGGAAAAATAATAAATATTTCATCTACTGCTGGTTTTCAAGAGGGGGGTCCTCTTATGAGTGTATATTACGGAACAAAGGCTTATGTAAACTCTCTTACTCTTTCTCTTTATGAAGAGGGAAGAGAAAAAGGTGTAGAGGTATATCTCTTAACTCCTGGTCCAACTAAAACAAAATTTAAAGGAATGGATAGGAAACTATCTAAATTTGAAAAAATCTACGTAACTACTCCAGAAGAGGTAGCTATAGAATTATGGAAGGGAATAGAAAGAAAAAAGAAGATTATAATTCCAGGAAAAATTAATAAAATTTTATATTTTATTGATAAATTTATTCCGTTAGAAGTAAAATTAAAGTCAATAAAAAAAATTCAAGAAAAAAAGATAAAAAAATAGTTTTATTTTTAGAAAAAAATGGTATAATGTTTTTATGAAAAATATTGGAGGAATATATGAAAAGAAAAATTATTCTAATAATATTATCACTATTTTTATGTAGTTGCTCTTATTTTCAAGTGAGGAATGCTATAAAAGAAGCTGATAGTGGAAATTATGTAACCTCATTAAATGAACTATTGAGTATTTTAAAAGAAAATAATGAGGATAGAAGAGCTTTGGATGCCTTTGAAATAATATATCCAAATGCAGAGAAAAAATATTATGATGAGTTGGATATATCTCGTGGAAGAGATATCATTGGTTATACAAAAGCACTTCTAAATCTACTGAGAGTACAGGATATCTATTATAAATTACCAACAACAAGTAAAAACTCTATTGCAATTATCATACCACCTCAAGAGGAGAGATTAGATATAAAAAAAGAGTTAGCACAAAGTTTTTTTACAATAGGTAATGGAGTAAGAACGGAAACTTATGAGGAAAAGTTAAGGGCTCATGGATTTTTTTCACAAGCTAAAATATATGATTTACAGCAGAGAAAAGATATAGATGATAAATATGTAAGCAGTAGAAAACTTGCTTTAGGAAAATTTTTAATAAATTTTAAAGGGGAGAATAATAGTTTTAAAACTAGATTAAAAGAGAGTTTAAATTCTAATTTAGTAAAATATCCTCTCTTCTCCTTAGGAACGAATAAAAATTATAATCTAAAATTTGATATAAATATTTCTAATATAAAGTATTTTCCACCTAAGGTGGTAACTCATAGTGGAATAGATAGTTATATAGAAAGAGTAAGAAAAACAGTAATGGAGAGAGTGGTAGAAACTAAAATAGTAAATGGAAAAGCAGTGGAAGTGGAGAGATGGGTACCGGTAGAAAGAGAAGTGGAGGTAGAGGTATTTTATAGATATTTTAAACATATAAAAACTACTTCTATGGAGTATCAATTAGAATATAATCTAGCAGAAAAAAATGGAACTCCTATTTCATCAGATAGTAAAAAGATTTTCTATGAAGATAGTGCTGTATGGGTAGAATATTATCCATTACACCCCTTTGCATATGGTAGACCATTTAGATTTCCAGTAAGTGAGTTTGAAAAATCTGTAATGAGTAGAGAGGAAATAAAAGAAAAAGTACTTTCTTTAGGAAATGAGGAATTAGATAGTGTATTAAGAAAATTAGATTCTAATAGAATAATAGATTGGTAAGGAGGAAGAAAAATGATAGCAAAAGACTTGGGAGAGAGAAAATTAGTAGATAAGGTATTTAGTGTTGCTAAAAAAGCTAAAGATGCTATGTCAGAACTAGGAGAGGAGAAAGTAGTTAACGCTACTATTGGTTCGCTCTATGATGAGACTGGTAAATTAGCAGTATTAGATACAGCTATGAAGGTGTATAAAGAGTTACCACCTGAAGAGATAGCTGGATATGCTTCTGCTTTTACAGGAACACCTGAGTATAAGGAGAGTGTAAAAATCTCTCTATTTGGTAGAGATTATAAAGAATTTTTAAAAGGACACTATACAGAGGTACTAGCTACTCCTGGAGGAACTGGAGCTATCAGTAATAGTATAAAAAATTATTTAGGTTATGGAGATACATTACTACTTCCTAAATGGTTATGGAGTCCATATATTTTAATGGCTAAGGAAAAAAATGGAGATTGTGATTTCTATAATCTATTTAATGAAGAAAATAGATTTGATTTAGTTGATTTTAAAGAAAGAGTGGAAAAATTAGCTAAGAAACAGGAGAATGTGGTAATAATTATCAATGATCCTTGTCAAAATCCTACTGGATACAGACTGACAATAGAAGAGTGGAAAGAGATTAGGAAAATTTTAATCTCTGCATCTGAAAAGGCTAATATTATACTTATTCTTGATGTGGCTTATATTGATTTTGATGATAGAAGTTTTGAGGAGAGAAGAGAGTATCTAGAAACTTTTAAAAATCTTCCTGAAAAAGTACTTACAATATTTACATTTAGTTTATCAAAAGCTCTAACAAGTTATGGAATGAGAGTGGGAGCTCAAATTGCTCTATCAACATCAGAAAGTGTAATAAAAGAGTTTTATGATGCTAACTCTTTTTCATGCCGTTCTACTTGGTCTAATATCTCAAGAGGTGGAATGAAAATGTTTAGTGAGATTATTTTAGACGAGGAAAAAAGTTTTAGACTAGAAAAAGAGAGAGAGTTTTATAGAAATCTTATTAAAGAGAGAGCAGATATATTTATAAATGAAGCTAAAGAGTGTGGACTAGATGTATTACCATATGTAAGTGGATTTTTCTTAACTATCCCAACTGGTAAATATACTCCAAAGGTAGAAGAGTTGTTGGAAAAAAATCATATATATACTGTTATACTAAATGAAGGAATAAGAATAGCAGTGTGTAGTGTAACTAAGAAAAAAATAAAAGGGCTTGCTAAGAAAATAAAAGCTATATATGAAGAAGCTAAAAAAGAGTATTAATCTGTATATAAAAAACAGTTAAAAATTTAATATAGTGAATTATTTTGTTGTTTTGTTTAAAATAATGAAATAATTCACTTTTTTTGCCTTCTAGAGATAGCGTAAAATTAGAGTTTAAAAAGCCACCTCTTAAAATTGATTTTACGAGGTAATGACATTTGTATTTTTAGTCATATATTTAGTCGGAAAAATAAAATTACAGCTGTATAAAAGGATTTTAAAAGGTAGTAAAATATAAGTAGATTAAAAAGGAAGAATATAGTAAAATATAGCTATAAAATTAGAAAGCGGAAAATAGAGCAAGAGAGGTTAGAGATATGAAAGTATCAGTAAAAAATTGTGAGAAAATAAAAAATGGATATCTTGTAGAAGTTGAACCAAAGGACATATTATATATTGATGGAAAAGGTGGACAATTAGGAGATAGAGGTAAGATAGAAGAAGCTCAAATTTTAGAAGTAAAGGAGAGTGGAGTTGTAGTTGATAGAGAGTTAGAGTATGGAGAGTATGAGATAAAAATAGATTATATAAGGCAGAAGGATATAGCTTGCCAACATACAGCTCAACATATGTTTTCTGCTATTGCATATAATGATTATAAACTTAATACAGTTGGATTTAGAATGGCTGAAGAATACACTACTGTTGATTTAGATTCAAATGAAATCACTGAAGAAGTAATAGAAGAGCTAGAAAGAAAAGCAAATGAAGTTATAAAAAAGGCTATACAATTAAAGATTTTTATAATGAATAATGAAGAGGCTAGAAAGATAGAGGGACTTCGTAAAGCTATCAAAGAGAAAGTAGTAGGAGATGTAAGATTTGTAGAGATACCTGGAGTAGATTTAGGAGCATGTGCAGGTTTTCATGTGGAAAATACAAAAGATATTCAGCTTTTTAAAATTATAAATCATGAAAAGATAAAAGGAAATTATATAAGATTCTATTTTTTAGCTGGAGAGAGAGCTTTGAAAGATTACTCATTTAAGCATAAGTTATCAAAGGATTTATGCCATGTTTTTAGTTGTAAAGATTATGAGATAATGGAGATGTTAGATAAAACTCTTGATGAGAAGAAAAAAATAGAGAGTGAATATAAAAATTTAGCTTCTCAATATGTGGAATTTCTTGCAAATAAACTTTTAAAAGAGAGTGAGATAGTAGGGGAGTATCAACCAATTTTCTATTTTGGAGATAGTACAGTAGCTCAATTTTTAGGAAAATTTATGGGAGAGAAAAATATTCTTATTACAGGTTTCAATAATAATTTCTCTATAATAGCTCAAAATTTTAATTGTAAAGATTTTATACAATATCTTATAAAGGAAAAGTCTACACTTAAAGGTGGAGGAAATCAAATAAAAGGAAATTTTAAAGGAGATATAGAGGAAAAGGAGTTAAAAAAACTTTTAGTGGAGTATATAGAAAGATAAATTGAAAATAAAATAGGAATTAAGAAAATACAGCAATAGATTTTCTTTAATGTTGTTTTTAAGCTGAAATTATGATATAATACATTGTTAAATAAAAGCTTTATGGAGGAAATAATGTCAGAAAAAATAAATTTATTAAATCTTAATCAACAGGAGCTGGAAGAGTTTGTAGTATCTCTTGGAATGAAAAAATTCTATGGAAAACAACTTTTTAACTGGCTGCATAAAAAAATAGTGAGAGATTTAAATGAAGTTACAAACCTTTCTTTAAAAGATAGAGAATTACTTACAGAAAAAGCATATATTCCATTTTTAAATCTATTAAAACATCAAATATCTAAGATAGATAAGACAGAAAAATTTCTATTTCAATTGGAAGATGGAAATACAATAGAAACAGTTTTATTAAGACATAAAGATAAGAGGAATACTCTATGTATCTCTTCACAGGTAGGTTGTGCTGTAAAATGTGCTTTCTGTGCTACAGGACAGGGTGGATTTGTAAGAGATTTAAATGTAAGTGAGATTATTAACCAAGTTTATACAATTGAGAGAAGACTTGTAAAACAGGGTACAAATTTAAATAATATTGTATTTATGGGAATGGGAGAGCCACTTTTAAATCTTACAAATGTTTTAAAAGCTCTTGAGATACTATCTAATGAAAATGGAATAAATATATCTAAGAGGAAAATAACTATCTCAACTTCTGGAATAGTTCCAAATATAGAGAAGATACTTCTTGAGAAAGTACCAGTAGAACTAGCTATATCTCTACACTCAGCTATCAATGAAAAGAGAGATGAGATAATTCCTATCAACAGGAGATATCCATTAGAGGATTTACATGCTGTATTACAAGAGTATCAAAGACAAACTAAGAGAAGAATTACTTTTGAATATATTTTAATCAATAACTTTAACGTATCAGAGGGAGATGCTAATGCTCTAGCTGATTTCGTACATGACTTTGACCATGTAGTAAATCTTATTCCTTGCAACCCAGTAGAGGGAACAGAGATGACAAGACCATCAGACAAGAAGATAGAGAGATTTGTTAATTTCTTACAAAATGTGAGAAAGGTAAATGTAACTATTAGAAGAGAAAAGGGAACAGATATAGATGGAGCTTGTGGTCAGTTAAGACAAAAAAATAAAAAACCTACTAAATAGGAGGAAGAGATGAAAAAACTTACATACTTAAAAATATTTTTAGTGGTGATATTTTTAGGTGGAGTGATTACATCAGGAGCTGTTTTTAGTTTAGTATATAAATACTACAAAGAGTTGCCAGATATCTCTACCTTGATAGAGGATTATTCTCCATCTATTCCTACTACTGTATATGATAGAAAAGGGAGAGTAATAGATGTTATCTCTCGTGAAAAAAGAGAAACAGCAAAATTCAGAGAGATACCTCAAAATTTAAAAAATGCTTTTTTAGCTATTGAAGATAAGCAATTTTATTCACATCATGGAATACACTATAAAAGATTACTTGGAGCAGTTGTAGCCAATGTAAAAAGTGGAGCAGCTGTACAAGGAGCAAGCTCTTTTACTCAACAGCTAGCTAGAAATGCTTTTTTATCTCATGAAAAAAGTATAGCTAGAAAGATAAAAGAGGCTCTTATCACTTTTGAAATAGAGAGAAAATATACTAAAGATGAGATTTTTGAAAAATATCTAAATGAGATATATTTTGGAGCTGGAGCTTATGGAGTAAAAACAGCAGCAGAGCAATTCTATAAAAAAGATATATCACAAATTAACTTAGCAGAAGCAGCTCTACTTGCAGGTATTCCAAATAGACCAGAAACATATAATCCTAGTAAAAAACTAAATAACTCTTTAAAAAGAATGAGATTAATTCTTTCAGAGATGTATAAAGATGGAATGATAACAAAAGATGAGTATGATAAAGCAATAGCTCATAAATTCTACAATGAAGATAATCTACCAAAGGACTTTGTTTTAGATGAAGATACTACTGTTGTGTATAATAAGAGAAGTGAAGTAGAGTACAATGTACCAGATTTTTCAGGATTAGTTGAAAATATCTTATTAGAAAATTTTGATGAGGATTTAATATATACAGGTGGATTAAAAGTTTATACTACTTTGGATTTAGATATGCAAAAAATTGCTAAAGAAACTTTTGAAAATTATTCTTTCTTTAAAAAAGAGGGAAGAGAGGGATTACAAGGTGGAATGGTAACTGTTGATCCTAATAATGGGCATGTAATCTCTATTGTAGCTGGAAAAGATTTTAAAGCTGGTGGATTTAATAGAGCTACTATGGCTAAAAGACAACTTGGTTCATCATTTAAACCTTTCCTATATTTTACGGCTCTACAAAATGGATATGAATTAAACTCTGTAATAGAAGATAGATATTTACAATATGGAAAATGGATTCCAAAAAACTATGGAAATAGATACAATAAAAATCTAACTTTACTTACAGCACTAGATAGGTCTGTAAATACTGTATCTATTCAGCTGTTAGATAAAGTAGGAATAAGTACAGTAAAAAGAAATGTAGCAAAACTTGATGCTGATTTAAAAATACCTGATGATTTAACAGCTTCCTTAGGATCTTTTGAAAATACTCCATTACAACATGCTTTAAACTATAGTGTTTTTGCTAATGGGGGATATAAAGTAGCTCCGATTATTGTAACCTCTGTAATAGATAAATATGGAAATACACTTTATGAAGAGTTACCAAAGAAAGAAAAAATATATGATAGTTTAGATACTAGCTTGATAACATATATGTTAAAAAGTTCTGTAATGTTTGGAAGTTCTGGAAGAGCAGCTGTATATGATTCTAATAAGAGAAGAATAGAGCAAGGTGGTAAAACAGGAACAACAAATGAAAATAGAACTCTTTGGTTTGCTGGAATAACTCCTAATTATGTAACTACTATATATATAGGGTATGATAATAATAAACCTATCACTGGTGATGTAAGTGGAGGAAATGGAGTTGCTCCACTCTGGGCTCAATATTATCAAAAACTTGTAGATAGTAATCTATATGATACTAAAGCTAAGTTTTCTTTCTTAGATAATCACTTGAAAAATGGAGATTTAGTTATGCAAACTCTGGCTCTTAACACTGGACTTAAAATGGATAAGGGAAGAGATTTTGTTATAAGAAGAGGAAAGTTAGAATTAGAAAGAGATGATAAATATTCTAAAGGAATAGAGGGAATATTTGAAAGAGCAGGATATAAAACAAAAGTTCAAGAGAAAAAAGAAGAAATATTTGAAGAGATTACTCCTATTGAAAATAATAAAATAGAAAATAATTCTCAAAATCAAAATAATAAATCAAATAATAATGACTCACTTTTCCAAAGATTGTTGGGAAATTAGTTATTAAATAATTCAAGAATGACAAAGATTGAAATGAAAGTCATTCTTGTTTTTTTTATATTATTAAATATTTTTATTTTTTGATTTCAATTAAAAAATCTACGATAACCCATTTTTATTTACTTTTTATCTATTTTATTTGCTATTATTTTATGATAAAATAGAATAAAAGTCGTTAAAAATAGGAGTAGTGAGGGAAAGAAATGGAAATGCAAATTTTAGATAATAAAGTACAAGGTAGAGTAATAGATAAGCTTAGAGAAAATATTAAATCTGGAACAAGACTTTCTATCATCTCAGCCTATTTTACAATTTATGCTTATGAAGAATTAAGAAAAGAGTTAGGAAAGATTGAAAAGCTAAGACTTCTTTTTTCTGAGCCAACCTTTGTAAAAAATAAGAAAGATATAAATAGAGAGTTTAAACTAAGTGGTAGTTACGAAAGAGGACTTGCTGGAGATAGATATGAGATGAAATTAAAAAATGAGCTTAAGCAGTCTGAAATAGCTAAAGAGTGTGCTAATTGGATAAGAGAAAAGGTTGAGGTAAGAGCTTATGACGAGGAGTATCCACTTCCACAAAAAATGTATCTAATGGAGAATAAAAAAGATGAAAGTGCTTGTATATTTGGAAGTTCTGATTTTACTTCAAGTGGGTTGGGATTAGTGCCTTCTAAAAAATTAGAAGCTAATACATATATAAAAGATTTTATCTACACTCAACAACTATTAAATCAATTTGAATTATATTGGAATGATAAAGATAAAGTAAAAGATGTTAAAACTTATCTTCTAAAAAGTTTAGAAGAGGTATATAAAGAAAATAATCCAGAGTTTATCTATTTTGTAACTCTTTACAATATATTTAAAGATTATCTAAATGATTTATCAGAAGAGGATATTATAAAAACTAAGACTGGATTTAAAGAGAGTGTCGTTTGGAATAAATTATATAATTTCCAAAAAGATGGGGTACTTGGTGCTATTGATAAACTAGAAAAATATCATGGTTGTATATTAGCTGACTCTGTTGGACTTGGAAAAACTTTTGAAGCTTTAGCTGTAATAAAATACTATGAATCAAGAAATAGTAGAGTCTTAGTATTGTGTCCTAAAAAATTGAGAGAGAACTGGCTGACTTATAAGGGGAATAGAAGAGATAATATTTTAGAGAGGGATAGATTGAATTATGATGTATTAAATCATACAGATTTATCAAGATACTCTGGATATAGTGGAGAAATAAATTTAGAAAAGATATATTGGGAAAATTATGATTTAATAGTAATAGATGAGTCTCATAACTTTAGAAATAATAATAATAAAAGAGATGATAAGGAGACAAGATACTCAAGATTATTAAATCAGATAATCAAAAAAGGGGTAAAAACAAAAGTATTAATGCTTTCGGCTACTCCAGTAAATAACAGAATGACAGATTTAAAAAATCAGATAGCTTTTGCTACTGAAGGAAATGAGTTTGCTTTAGCTGACTATGGAATAAAGAGTATAGACCAAACTTTGAGAAAAGCTCAATTAGTTTTCAATAAGTGGAATGAACTTCCAGAGGAAAGAAAAAATTTAGAAACTCTTTTAGAGATGTTGGAAACAGATTATTTTAAATTATTAGATATGCTCACTATTGCAAGAAGTAGAAAACATATTCAAAAATATTATGATACTACTCATATAGGAAAATTTCCAGAGAGGTTAAAACCTATAAATATAAAAAATGATATAGACACACAAAATGATTTTATAGATTTAGATGAGTTGAATAAGTTAATAAGAGCTTTAAATTTAGCTATATATTCTCCAATGAAATATATACTTCCAAGTAAGATGGCTGAATATAGTAAGAAATATGACACTAAGACAGGGAAATCTGTATTTAGACAGATAGATAGAGAGACAAGTTTGATTCATTTAATGAGAATAAATATTTTGAAGAGAATGGAAAGTTCTATTCACTCTTTTGGAATTACAATATCAAAAATTTTAAAAAATATAGATATTACTTTAGAAAAACTCAATAAGTCTCAAGATATTGAAGAAAACTTAGATATTGATGATTTAGAGTTAGATGACCCAAGATTAGATAGTGTAATGATAGGAAGTAAAAATGTAAAAGTCTTTATTCAAGATATAGATAAGATAAAGTGGAGAGCAGAGCTTGAAGGGGATAGAGCTATACTTGAAAGAATAATGATAGAAGCCTTTAAAATTCAACCTCATAGAGATAAAAAATTAGAGGAGCTTAAAGATCTCATAAGAGAAAAAGTAAAAACTCCTATTAATGAAGGAAATAAAAAGGTAATAATATTTACAGCCTTTGCTGATACAGCAAAATATCTATATGATAATATTGCTGATTGGGGATTAAAAGAGTTAGGTCTATATAGTGCAGTTATTACAGGAAGTGATAATCCTAAGACTAATCTTAAAGGAGTGAAGGGAGAGTTTAATAATATCCTTGTAAATTTCTCTCCAAAATCTAAAGGAAGAGAGGCAACAGATAGAGCAGAGATAGATATATTGATAGCTACTGATTGTATATCTGAGGGGCAAAACTTACAGGATTGTGATTATCTAATAAACTATGATATTCACTGGAATCCAGTTAGAATTATTCAAAGATTTGGTAGGGTAGATAGAATAGGTTCTAAAAATGAAGTTATTCAACTTGTAAATTTCTGGCCAAATATGGAATTAGATGAGTATATCAACTTGGAAGCTAGAGTAAGTGGAAGAATGGTAATGCTTGATATGTCTGCTACTGGAGAGGAAAATGTAATAGTTGATAGTGGAGAGATGAATGATTTGGAGTATAGAAAGAAACAACTAAAACAATTACAAGACCAAGTGGTAGATTTAGAGGATATAGGTGGTGGAATATCTATAACGGACTTGACATTCAATGATTTTAAAATGGACTTAGTAAACTATATGAAAAATAATAAAGAGATTTTGGAAAAAGCTCCAACAGGTATGTATGCTGTGGCTAAAAGTAATATAGAGGAAGCTGAAAGAGGAGTAATTTTCTGTCTAAAACAGATAAATGAAGAGATAAAACCAAGTGAATTTAATACTCTAAACCCATATTTCCTAGTCTATGTAAAGGAGAGTGGAGAGGTACTGCTAAACTTTATTCAAAGTAAAAAGATATTGGATATATATAAGAAAGTTTGCTTAGGGGAAAACACTCTTTTCCCAGATTTGATAAGTGAATTTAATAGAGAGACTAACAATGCTAAGGATATGAGTAAATTTACTAATTTCTTAGAGAAAACTGTTGAAAATATTGTAGGTAAAGAGGAAGAGAAAAGATTAGACAGTCTATTTAGCTTTGGGGAAACTGTGCTTAATAAATTTGGTGCAAAATATGGACGACTTTGAGTTAATCTCATTTTTAGTAATAAAATAAGAGGTGGGAAAGATGGAGTTTTTTAATCTACCTATAAGTAGTAAAGTTGATAAGAATATACCTAAAGAGATAATCTATAAAAATGCTGAAGCAAATGAAAAATTTAAAAGGATATTTATAGAGAGTGTAGAAAAAATAAGATATGAATATGCTTTAACTTATGGAAATAGTAATATTGAAAAATATGTAAAAGATGACGAAAGATATGAGGAGATTCACTTTATAAGAGTAGTTTTAAGAGAAAAGGGAAAGGAAAACACAATATCTAAACTACTTCATCAACTTATCCCCAAAGGAACTATTTTGATATTAGAATATGGAGATGAGATACTAATATCTGTTGCAAGAAAGAAGATAGGGAGTGAAAGAGTAACTTTAGAGGAGATATATAATAGTAGTTGGATAAGTAAAAAGAGTGATAAACTAAAAGAGTTAGATTATACAAAATTAAATCCTACTAATATGAAAATCCTCTATGATAATCTTATTCAAAAGATAAGAGTTATTAATTTGAGTAGAGATTTAGAAGTTGGAAAAAGTGTAGAGAGTGATAGTGTAGATATTTTGGAAAAACTTAATAGAGAGATAGAAGAGTTGAAAGCTATGAGGAAGAAAGAGACTCAGATAAATAGAGTGGCTCAGATACAGAGTGAGTTATTGAAAAAAATAAAAGAAAGAGATAGCTTAATGGGAAGATAAATAGGGAAGAATTTGACAAAAAATAAGGTCTATGTTATAATTATAACACAGATAAATAGTTAGAGTTAGATCAGTACCCCTATGCCGTTGGGCATATCGCTTTAGTAATAAAGTGGTAACATAGGGGTCTTTTTTATTTTGTTAGGAGAAATATATGAGATATTACATAAAAGAATTTAAAAGTTATAAGGAGCAATTAAAACTATTAGAGGAAAGAGGTATAAAATTTAATATTATCTCTATTGAAGAAGCTGAAAAGATAATTTCTAACATAAATTACTATAAATTTAGTGGATATATAAAAGTTTTTGAAATAGAAACAGATAAATATGATATAGAGTTTAATAAGATATATGAATTATACAAATTTGATAGAAAACTAGCTAGTTATATTTTTGAGATGGTTGAAAAAATAGAGGTAGCTTTTAAGACAAAACTTATCTATAATATTTTAGAAAGGACAAAAGAATTAGGACCTTTTGGATACTTAGAGACATCTGAATGGAAAGATTATTCATTTAAAGATGAGGAAACTGGAAACTCAAGAATGAAAAAGTTTCGGGATATATTAAAAGATAAGATGGATTTTAAAAAGAGAATATTAGAATTTACTATGAGGGATATTAAACCTTATATAGAACATTATTTTGAAAAATATAAAAAAGAAAGTTTTGTTCCATTATGGATTTTATCTGAAGTTATTGATTTTGGTATGACTATGAAGATATATGAAGAGAGTGTTAGAGATATTCAAACAAAAGTAGCTGAGGAATTAGGAAATTTTAAAAATAAAGATTTAGCTTTCTATTTAAAAAGTATCAAACTTATACGGAATACAGTAGCTCACAATGGGATTTTATGGAATTTTAGATTTATTAATAGAATTAATAAACCGTTAGTAAATAATTATAAGTTTGTAGATGATAAAAGTTTTGTAGCAGTTCTTATAGTAATTGTAGAAATACTTAAATATATTGATAAAGATTTTGACCATACTGAATTAAAGAATATGATAAAGAAATTTTTTAAGGATAATACGACTCTTGTTAAGAAGTTTGGTATAAAAAATGGTAATATAGATATAATTGATAAAATATTGATTTAGGAGGAAAGATGGCAACGACGATAAGTGTGAATAAACAAACGATAGAACAATTTTTATTAAATGCAAGGAGAAAACCATTTGTAATTCCAGAATATCAAAGACCATATAGCTGGACAAATGAACAGATAGATACTTTGTTTAGAGATATTTGGGAGTTCACTTCTAATGATGGGGGAACTGAAAATGATGGTACATATTTTTTAGGAAGTATTGTATCTTATGAGAATGAAGATGGAGAACAAGAGATAATAGATGGGCAACAAAGGATTACATCACTATTTTTATTACTTAGAGCTATTTATACAAAATTAACAGTAACAGATGAAAAATCTCCAGAAGCTATATTAGATAAGTGAATTTAATAGAGAGATTAACAATGCTAAAGATATGAGTAAATTTACTAATTTCTTAGAGAAAACTGTTGAAAATATTGTAGGTAAAGAGGAAGAGAAAAGATTAGACAGTCTATTTAGCTTTGGGGAAACTGTGCTTAATAAATTTGGTGCAAAATATGGACGACTTTGAGTTAATCTCATTTTTAGTAATAAAATAAGAGGTGGGAAAGATGAAGTTTTTTAATCTACCTATAAAAAGAAAAATAGATAAGAAATTAAACAGAAGAAAGTTTAGGAGCTAGATTAAGTAATATAAATAAGGGGAGAATATATGTCTATAATTAATTTATATAAATTAAATTTGGAGAAAAATACTGAAAAGGAAGTTGAAAATATTTTTTCTTCAAAAAGCTATAAATTGATAAAAAAGCAAGTAAAAAATAATATAGAATACAAAGTATTTTTGAAAGAGGTCAAACGAAAAAAACAAAATTGGCTTCGTGAAATAGAAGAAGCTTTTGATATATCATCAGAAATAAATATTGGAAATGTAATAAATGGAATAATTTTAATTAAATTTATTAAAGAAACTAATAAAATTTATATGCTAACATATGGATATGCTTTTAGTGTTGCTCAAAACATTTGTGATACAAACTTTGCTCTTGATTTTGCTGAAAGGGAAATAGGACAAAATAATATTGTATTAAAAAATTCCCATTTTATAGAAAATGCAGTTTTAAAGGAAATAATTAATTATAAGGACAAATCTTCTGTATTACCAGAAACTGGTGAGATATATAAATATATATCTGGAAAACCAAGTAACGAAAATTTATTTGGAAAAAATATTGAATGTGGATATTCAATTAGATTCAATTATAATAAAGAGTTTAATTTTTCTAATTTAGAAAATTTAATACAACAAATAGAGTTAGTTATAAATAAAAAAGAAATAAAATCATCTTTTCCTAGAATAAAAACATTTAATAAAAAAGATTCTTTTTCAGAAAAATTAGATAAACACTTATTGGAACAATTAAAAACAGATAACGATATTGAAAATAAATTAGAATTAAATCTTTCTAAAATTATATTAGGAGGAACTAATTTTTATTTTGATAATTTAGAAGTAACAAAAAATATTTATGTAAAACAAAAAAATAGTAAAACTAAAGAAGCTCTTTCAGAGTTAAATATTGTTGAAATTTTAAAATATATAAAAAAATATAAAGAACAAATTCAAAAATTATCTGATGTAAAGATAGAATTGACCTCAGAAAATGGAGAAGAATTTTTTAGAGAGATAAAAGATTATTTATTTATAGAGATGTCTTATGAAAATGAAAAATATATTTTAAATGATGGTAATTGGGGATTATATAATGAAAAGTTTTTTGAAGTTTTAGATGAAAATTTGGACTGTATAAATAATCAATGTGTTAAATATAATAAAAAATACAATATCAATTATAATGATGAAGATGATTATATAAATAAATTAGTTTCAAATGATGAAGAAGATTATTTAAAATTACATAAAAAACTTATTAGGTTCGATAGAAATTATACTGTTGAAATAGCAGATATTTATGATAAAAAAAATGATGAGTTATTAGCTATAAAATTAGGAAGTACAACTTCTAATTTAAGTTATTGCTTTGAACAAGGAATTACTTCCCAGACTATGTTAAAGAGTTCTGATTTAAAAAATATTAAAGAACAACTCGAAAGACATTTAGGAAAAACTGTTGATAAAGAAATCATTGATAAAATTGTGAATTGTAAAAAAAATAGTATTTTATTAGTTATTGAAACTCATCAAAATTTTATTTTAGAAAATGGAAAAATGGATTTAAAAAAATTCAAATCACTTTTATTAAAATTAAAAATAGTTCATTGGTATAAAACTATGCTTAAACATTCAATTACTCCAAATTTATACATCCAAATAAAAATTTAAAATTTGCATTTTTTTTGCAAAAAATTAATATTAAATTGAAATTTTATAGTTTTTATGTTAAAATTTTGGAGAGGTGGTAAAAATGATACTATATATAAGAGGAGAGAATTATCGTTCTATAGGGAAAAGTCAAACTATTAGTTTTGTAGCAAATGCAGATAAATCTCATAATGAAAATTTGATAGAAAATGACAATTTGAAAGTTTTACCAGTAATTCCTCTATACGGAGGAAATGCTACTGGTAAAACAAATTTACTAAGATTAATTAAGATATTAGTAGAATTAATTACAGGAAAAATAGAGATAAAATCAGCTTATGAGCCGTGTAGATTTTATCCAGATAAAAAAGAAACTACTTTTGAAATTGTATTTGTAATAAATAATATAAAATATTATTACAAGATAGCTTATACAGATATAGAAATAGTTGAAGAAAATTTATATTATTATCCAAATGGAAAAATTGCTAAAATTTTTGTAAGGGAAAAAGGAAAGTTCTCTTTTGGAACTACTTTTGAAACTGAACTATCTAAATATTCTGATAATCTTTCTAGTTCAGCTTGTTTTCTATTTACTATTTCAAAATTTTTAGGAGAAAAGTCAGTAGTTTTAAACGAAGTAAATAATTTTTTTAATGAAAAGTTTATATTTATAAATTTTGATAAGAGTATATATACTTTAAAAATGGCAAAAGAAGCTTTTAAAACTAAAGAAAATCAAAAAGAAATTCAAAAGTTTATAGAGTATTTTTATAAACATATGAATATTGGGGCAAAAGGTATACATTTTTCTGCTAGTTTAAAATTAGATGAAAAAAAATTATTAGAAGAACTTTATAAAAATAAAAATACAATAAATAAAGTAGGAAAAAATATAAAATTAAATTTAGATAAAAAAGAGTTATTGAATTATTTATTTTCAACAATAGATGAAGATAAACTATATCTAATCTATAAAACTCCAAATGGAAAAATTGAAATTCCATTAGAAGAGGAATCAGAAGGAATAAAAAAAATATTTATTTTAGGAATGCCTATTGTTGATGCTCTTTGTAACAATAAAATTGTTATTTTTGATGAACTTGAAGTTGGTTTTCATCCATTATTATCGAGAAAAATAATAGAACTTTTTATGACTAAAAAAACAAGAGCACAACTTCTATTTACAACTCACAATACTAATTTATTAGACTTAGAATTATTTAGAAGAGACCAGATATATTTTGCAAGTAGAACTGAAAAGACTTCATTCATGACAGAATTAAAATCTTTAGGAGAAATATCTGGTGTTAGAAAATCAGCAGATATTGAAAAAGCATATTTGGAAGGAAAATATTCTGATGCACCTACTTATGATAAGTTTGATAAAGAGGAGATAGGTGAGATATTATGTTAGAGAATTAGCAAATAAAAGACATTTAATAGTTCATCATTTTGATAGAGAGTATAGTAAAAAGTAATATTAATATAGATAAAATATAATTAAGGGGGATAAAAAATGGCGTTTCAAACACCAATAACAATAAAAGAGGCTATAAAAAATATACAAGTTGGAAAGTACTTATTACCAGCAATTCAAAGAGAATTTGTATGGAAAAGTGAACAAATAGAAAACCTATTCGATTCTTTGATGAATGATTATCCGATAGGTTCATTTTTATTTTGGGAAGTAAAGAATCCAAAAGATTATAGGTTATATAAATTTGTTCAAAAATATGACCAAAGAGAAACTTCTTATGAAAGAGATGAAATAGTTGAACTTTTAGAAAATGAAGAGAAAATTGCTATATTAGATGGACAGCAAAGATTGACTTCATTATATATAGGACTGTTAGGAACTTATGTAGAAAAACTTCCACGTTATCGTTGGGATAATCCTAAAGCTTTTCCAGAAAAATTTTTATGTTTAAATTTGTTAGAAGGAAATAGTGATGAAGATAAAAAATATGAGTTTAAATTTTGTACTCAAGAAGAAATAGAAAATAAAACTGAAAAATATTATTGGTTTAAAATTAAAGAAATTTTAGATATTGAACAGGATAAAATAGTTCAAATGGTAATAAAATTATTCTATGGGCAAAAAGAAAATATTTTTAATACTGTTCTTGAGAAAATGACAAAACTATACGATATAATCAATAGAAAGCCAATAATCAATTTTTATTTAGAAAAAGAAAATGATTTAGATAAAGTTTTAAATATTTTTATAAGAATAAATAGTGCTGGAACAAAATTAAATTATTCAGATTTATTACTTTCTATTGCTACTGCTCAATGGAGTGGAAATGCTAGAGAAAAAATGAATAAATTAGTTGCAGATTTAAATAAAATTGGAAATGGGTTTGCTTTGGATAAGGATTTTATTTTAAAAGCAGGATTATATTTAACTGAAGATATAAAAAATATTAAGTTTAAAGTAAATAATTTTAAAAAGAAAAATATAGATTTAATTGAAAAAAATTGGGAAAATATTGATGAGACTTTAAATATAACTATGAATTTACTAAAAGTTTTAGGATATGATAAAAATAAATTAAGTTCAAATATTCCTATTCTTCCAATAGCTCTTTATATATTAAAAAATAATATAGGAATGGAAATTGTAAATAATTCGAAATATATAGAGGATAGAGAGTTAATAAAAGAGTGGATAATAAAATCTACATTAAAAAGAATATTTAGTGGAACAGAAAATGTATTAAAATCTATAAGGGATATACTTTTAGAAAAAAATTATTCTAAATTTCCATTAGACCTAATTAAAGAAAAATTAAAAACAATTCCAACAAGAAGTATTATTTTTAATGAAGATGAAGTAGTAAATTTAATTTATTATAAATATAGAGATGTAAATACTTTTTCTATTTTACAATTATTATATCCTACTTTAGATTATAGAAATATTTTTCATATAGACCATATATATCCAAAAGCAAAGTTAACTCCAAAATATTTGAAAAAATTTGATTTAGTTAGAAGTGATTTAATTAATAATACTAATGAAGAAAATTTTCTTGCTAATCTACAATTATTAGAAGGAACTTTAAATTTAGAAAAAAATGATAAAGAACCAGAAGAGTGGATAAATTCACAATATAAATCTGCTGAAGAGAGAAGGGAGTATTTGAAGAAAAATTATATTCCAGAGAATATAGAACTAACTATTACAAACTATGAAGAATTTTTTAGAAGAAGAGAAGAATTAATATTAGAAAAATTGAAAGAAATCTTATTAGAAAAATAAAAGGTTGAAGAAATTTAAAAATATGGAGTTGAATATGGAATTAAATAACTTATTTGAAGAAATCTTAAATGGAAATGTAATGCTATTCTGTGGCTCTGGTTTTTCATATGGAGCTAAAAACTTAAGTGATACAGAAGTTGGAAGTACAAAAGAACTGATTGTTTTTTTACAAAAAGAATTAAACTTAGAAGATGAAGAAATAGATTTTTTATCAGAATTTTATATAGAAAAATTTGGTGAGGAAAGACTTATTCAATTTTTAAAAAATCAATATAAAGTAAAAGAAATAGGGGATGAACATGAATATATAGCTAACTTACCTTGGAAAAGAATCTATACAACTAATTATGATAATATTTTAGAAAAGGCAACTAACTATAAAAAAGATCCTTTGGTTTTAAGTGATGAGCCTTATAAATATAAAGATTTATCAGCTTATATAATACATTTAAATGGTAGTATACATAAATTAGAAAAAAGCATTTTAGAATCTGAATTTAAATTGACACAAAGTAGTTATTTGTCAGATAGTTTTTCAAATAGTAAATGGGCTTCTATATTTAAAATGGATTTAAATAATGTAAAAGCAGTGGTATTTATAGGGTATTCTTTGAGATATGATTTAGATTTAAAAAAAATTCTTTTTCAAGATAATGAAGAATTTAAAGATAAAATATTTTTTGTAAATGGAGAAACAAAAAATGAAAGAGATAAATTTATTATAAAAAAGTTTGGTCAAAATACTCAATTAACACTTCAAGAATTTACTTTAAAATTAAAACAATTTTCTAAAACATATGAAAAACCACATTATTACAAAAAACCACTTTATTCCTTAGAAGAAATTAAATATGATGAAAAAAGGGAAGTTAAAGAAAAAAATATAATTGATTTATTATTTTATGGAGAATGTAAAAAAGAATATGCGTTTGATAGTAATTATATTTTTCCCAGAAAAGTTGTTGATGAAATTACAAATAATATTTTTAAAGAAAGAAATACAAAAACAAAATTTCATATAATTCATTCAGAATTTGGAAATGGAAAGACTATAGTTTTAGAAAAATTAAAATTTAAACTCTGTGATTCATATAAAGTATTTGAATTAAAAAAAATAGATAAGGAATTTTATAATGATATTGAAACCATTATAAAAGAAGACGGAACAAAAATAATAATTATTGACAATATTGGAAATAATTTGGATTTTTTCAAAATCTTTGAAAGATTTAATTTAGAAGGAATTATATTTATTCTTTCAATTAGAACAAATATAATAGAAATCTTATTAACAGAGTTAGAGAAAGCTAGGATAGAATTAGAGGAATTTAAGTTATATGATATTAATAAATTAGAAAAACAAGAAATAAATAGCATTATTTCTTATTTTGATAAAAATAATATGTGGGGATTTGAAACTAAAAAAACTAAAGAAGAAAAGTATAATCTTTTAAATAAAGTGTGTGAAAGACAAATAAATTATTTTTTGTTAAAAATATTAGAAGAAAGTTCTGTAGGAAAAAAATTAGAAGATTTAACTAAAAATATTTTAAATGATAAAAATTTAGAAAAAGTCTTTCTTATGGTATTGTTAGATAATTCTTTGGCTTTAAATTTAAGTGCTAACGAATTAGTTAGAATTTTACAAATTGAAAATTTATTATATCAACTAAAATTGAATAAAAACTTTGGAGAATTAATAAATTTGGAGAAAAATAAAATAAAAATACAGTCTTCTATAATAACTGAATATATTTTAAAACAAGAGAAGCTTAGATTGAAAAATAAAATGATAGATTTAATGATTGAAGTTATGAAAAAAATTGATAATTCAAATAACCGTGAATATAATAATGTTAAATATCAGTTAATTTCATTTACGAATTTCCAAATTATAATAAAGAATGCAGATACTAAAGATTATATAAGATATTATGAAGAAATAAAAAATTTAAATTATTGTAAAATAAATCCATATTTTTTAATTCAGTACGCTAATGTTAAGATGTCTAATAATGAATATGAGGCAGCAAATATTTATTTAAATAATGCGGAGAGTTTAGGTGAAACAAAAGATTTGTATCAATTAGATAGTTGTAGAGCAAGATATATTTTAGAAGAAGCGATGTTCAATAAAAGAAAAGAGGATATATTAGGGACATTTCAAAAAGCTCATAATTTATTATTTAAAAATAGAAATATGATAACAAAATGGAATTTTCCTTTAAAGCAAACAAAATTATATGAAAAATATTGGTATCAATTTAAAAATGATATGTCCGAAAATGATAAGGCGATGTTTCTATATTCTTGTATTGAAATTGAAAATAAAATAAAAGAATATAAACAGCATTGTAAAAAAATAGAAAAAAAATATCCTAGAGATGTAATGGATGCAGAGAAAAGTGTAAAAAAATTAATTAGAACAATAAAATCATAAAGGAGATAACTAATGGAAAAGCTACAAGGAACAAGTATGGACATAGTCCAAGATAACATAGAGAAACTAAAGCAGATATTCCCAGAAATATTTACAGAGGGAAAAATAGATTTCCAAGTATTAAAGCAACTATTGGGAGAGTATATAGAAAATGATAAGGAAAGATACTCTTTTACTTGGAAAGGAAAGACACAAGCAAGGCAGATAGCTCAAGATATGAGTACAGGAACATTACGTCCAGACAGAGATAATTCAAAAGATTGGGAAAATACAGAAAATCTTTATATAGAAGGAGATAACTTAGAGGTATTAAAACTTCTACAAAAATCTTATCATGGAAAAGTAAAGATGATATATATAGACCCTCCATATAATACAGGAAAAGATTTTGTTTATAAGGATAATTTTAGAGATAATATAGATAATTACCTAACTATAACAGGACAAAAATCTGAAAATAGTACGGGGGGGGGTACAAATTAACCACTAATTTAGAATCAAATGGAAGATATCATTCTGATTGGTTAAATATGATGTATCCTAGGTTAAAATTAGCAAGAAATCTTTTAACAGATGATGGAGTAATTTTTATTTCAATAGATGATAACGAAGTAACTAATTTGAAAAAAATATGTGATGAAATTTTTGGTGAAAATAATATACTTGGATTACTTCCTTGGAAGAAAAAACAAGGTGGTGGGAATGATTCAAAATTTTTTGTACAAGAACATGAATATATTTTATGTATTGCTAATAATATTGAAAAATTTGAAATAGGACTAGATAAATTTCATAAGTTAGATGATAATTTGTACCCATTTAAAGATGAAAAAGGAGATTATGGTTTAGTAACTTTAGATAAATCTTCAATTAGATTTAGTGAAAGTTTAGTATTTGAAATAAAAGATAGATTAGGAAATTCATACTTTCCAAGAATAGTTAAAGGGAAACAAAGTTGTTGGAGATGGGGAAAAGAGAAAGTTGAAAAAGATTTTGATGAGCTAGTTTTTAAAGATGGAAAAGTGTATACTAAATATAGAAGACCAGAGGGAGTTCCCCCAAGAAGTTTATTAATAGATACAAGATTTGGGAGAACAGAAGTAGGAAAAGAAGAAGTAAAAGATATTTTAGGAGACGGAGAATTTTCTTATCCTAAACCAATAGGTTTAATAAAGCATTTTATTCATTTAATTCCTAAAAAAAACTTTATTATCTTAGATTTCTTCTCTGGATCAGCCACAACAGCTCATGCAGTTATGCAACTTAATGCTGAAGATGGAGGAAATAGAAAATATATAATGGTACAATTACCAGAGGTTTGTGATGAAAAATCAGAAGCTTACAAAGCTGGATACAAAAATATTTGTGAGATAGGAAAAGAGAGAATAAGAAGAGCTGGAGAGAAGATAAAATCAGATGAAACTTTACCAGCAGAGAATAGAGAAAAATTAGATATAGGATTTAAAGGGTTCAAGTTGGACTCTTCAAATATAAAAGAGTGGGATTCAGAAACTGAAAATTTAGAACAAAGTCTATTTGACTCAATAGATAATATAAAATCTGATAGAACATCTTTAGATATTCTTTATGAAATCTTACTAAAATATGGACTAGATTTAAATGTGCCAATAGTTGAAAACAAACATTTCTACTCAATAGGTGGAGGAACTTTATTAATCAACCTAGATAAAGAGATAGATATGGAAGTAATAGACTCTATCTGTGAAGAGTATAAAACTCTACTTGAGGTAGATGAAGATTTTAAAGCAACTGTTGTACTTAGAGATTCATCATTTGCTAATGATGTAGACAAAACAAATGCTATGAAAAAATTAGAGCAAGTGGGAATAAAAGAAGTAAGAAGTATATAAGGAGTAAATATGAAAATTAAATTTGAAGAGGATTTAGCCTATCAACTAGAAGCAATTAGCTCTATTACAGATATTTTCTCTGGACAAAACAGTAACAAAACTCTATTTACAGTTGAAAGAAAATCTGGGACTTTAAATTTTGGTACAGTAGAAAATGAGTTAGGGATAGGGAATGGACTTTTACTTTTTCCAGAAGAGATTTTAGAAAATTTAAATAAGATACAATTAAGAAATGGTTTACCTAAAACAAAAACATTAAAGAAAGATAATTATAATTTTTCTGTGGAGATGGAAACTGGTACAGGGAAAACCTATGTATATCTTAGAACTATAATGGAGTTAAATAAAAAATATGGATTTACAAAATTTATAATTGTAGTACCATCAATAGCAATAAAAGAGGGAGTGTATAAAACTCTTGAGATAACTAAGGAACATTTTAAATCTCTTTATGACAATGTACCTTATGATTATTTTATCTATGATTCTAATAAAATAGATATGATAAGAAATTTTGCTGTAAATGATACTATTCAGATAATGATTATTAATATAGATTCTTTTAATAAAGATATAAAAGATATTGATGAGAAAGATGAAAAAGCAATAAAAAAAGCTAATGTTATTTATAGAGAAAGAGACCAAGCTAATGGATATAGACCAATAGATTATATTAGACAGTGTAATCCAATAGTTATAGTAGATGAGCCACAAAATATGGAGACAGATACAGCTAAAAAAGCTATCAGTCAACTTAATCCACTATGTACATTAAGATATTCAGCTACTCATAAGGATAGATACAATCCAGTATTCAAGCTAGATTCTATTGATGCCTATGAAAAACAGCTTGTGAAACAGATAGAGGTAGCCACAGTTGGAGTTACTAGAAATGCCAATACTGAGTATATAAAATTGACAAGTGTAAAAGTTACAAAATCTGGTATAAGTGCTAAACTAGAGTTAGATGTAAAAAGTGGAAATAGTGTAAAAAGAAAAGAGATTACTGTAAAGTATGATGACCATCTTAATGACAAAGCAAAAAGAAGTATCTATGATGGATATATAGTCAATGAGATAACTTATGTAGAGGAAGACCCAAGTAAATCATTTGTAGACTTAGGAAAAGTAAAACTTACTCTTGGACAGGTAAATGGTGGAGAAAATCCAGATGTAATAAAGAGATTACAAATAAGAAAAACTATCCAAGAGCATTTTGACAAACAGAAGAGATTAAAAAATAGAGGAATAAAAGTTCTTTCACTTTTCTTTATAGATAAGGTTGCTAATTACAGAACTTATGACACAGAGACAGGAGAAGCACAAAAAGGTAAGTATGCCCTTATGTTTGAAGAGGAATACAACAGACTTTTAGAATTACCAGAGTATCAAGATATGGGAGATATATCTGTTCCTTTTTATCAAAGAGCATCTTTAGCACATGACGGATATTTTTCTGCTGATAAGAAAAAATCTAAGAATGGAAAAGAGTATTTTGAAGAAAAGGACACAAAGGGAAATACTAATGCTGACAACGATACATTTAATAAGATAATGAGAGATAAAGAGAAACTACTAAGTTTTGATGAGCCACTTTCATTTATCTTCTCTCACTCAGCTTTAAAAGAGGGGTGGGATAATCCAAATGTTTTCCAAATATGTACTCTAAATGAAACTACTTCTGAAATGAAAAAGAGACAGGAGATAGGAAGAGGACTTAGAATAGCTGTCAACCAAAAGGGAGAAAGAGTAAGGGGATTTGATATAAATACTCTTACTGTTATGGCAAATGAATCATATGAGCAATTTGTAGACTCTCTACAAAAAGAGATGAAAGATGATGAAAATATTAATTTTGGAAGAATTGAGAGCTGTATCTTTGCCAATATAGTAGAGAAAGTAGAAAATGGAGAAGAGAGATATTTAGGACATGAAAATTCTGAAAAACTACATAAATTTTTGGTAGAGAATGAGTATGTAGATGAAGAGGGAAATGCTAAAGATAAGTTAAAAGCTGACTTAAGAGATAATAGACTTGTTTTACCTCAAGAGTTTGAACACATCAGACCAGCTATTGAAAAGAAATTAAAATCAAGTGCTGGAAAACTTGTTATAAAAAATGCTGATGATAAAAAGAAAATTAAGATAAATAAAGAGGTATTTCTAGATAAAAACTTCTCAGAGCTTTGGGATAAGATAAAGTATAAAACTACTTATAAAGTGAATTTTGATAGTAATAATCTAATAGCTAAGTGTGTTAAAGATATAGACGATTACTTATTTATTGAAGATGAAAAATATATTTTTGAAAAGAAAAGACTTGCACTTACTCATGGAGGAATAGAGGAAGGATTTTCCACTTCAGAAGATTCAAGAATAGATTTTCAAGTGAAGTATAAATTACCAGATATTATAACTTATCTACAAAATGAGACTAACCTTACAAGAAAGAGTATAGTTGAAATACTTACAAGAACTGAAACTTTAGATAGTTTTAAGAAAAATCCTCAACTATATTTAGAAAAAGTTACAGATATTATCAAAAAAACTATGAAAAACTTTATAGTTGATGGAATAAAATATGAAAAAATTGGAAATGGAGAATTTTATTCTCAAGATTTATTTGAAGCTCAAGAACTATTTGGATATCTAAAAGACGAGATGAATAAAGAAGGAAATATGTTAGCTAGTACAAAATCTCCATATGAAAATATTGTCTTAGATTCTGATATAGAAAGGAACTTTGCTTTAGAGCTAGAAAAAAATAAAAATGTTGTTATTTATACAAAACTTCCAGCTTGGTTTAAAATTCCTACTCCACTTGGAAATTATAATCCAGACTGGGCTGTATTGGTAAGACCAGATTTGACAAGTCCAGAGCAAAAACTTTATTTTGTAGTAGAAACAAAAGGTTCTGTATTTGCTGATGATAGAAGAGAAACCGAAAACTTAAAAATAACTTGTGGAAAGAAACACTTCAAAGCTATCTCAGAAGATATTAATTTCCAAGTAGCAAATGATTTTGAATATTTTTCAAGTAAGTTTTAATTCCTCAGACACTGTCTGAGAAATCTAAGTCATACACAGCTAAATAAATTAATAAAAAAGTTATGTTAAATTGGTCAGACAATATCTGACTAATTTTTATAAAAATATTAGGGGGGATAAAAAATGAAAGAGATAAAAATAACAGATATAGAGGGGATAAGAGTA